>Ga0187893_10000428_pt1 | contig 110540 bp, 85 predicted proteins | sample MA1701074metaG_FD_139574 | JGI IMG/M metagenome (GOLD analysis project Ga0187893, IMG submission 139574) | White microbial mat communities from a basaltic lava cave in the Kipuka Kanohina Cave System on the Island of Hawaii, USA - MA170107-4 metaG ...
GAAAATTTTTTTTGGTGCTTTCGGATCATTATCGTTACAAAGAAGTTTGGCGCTATGCGCTCAAACAGTTAGCCAAGCTGGCAACCTGAGTCCTTACCCGTGGATTTGGGCTGTTAGCTTGCGCCATTTTTTCTGAGGAGAGTTTGTTGGCTGAAGGAAAAATAAAAATCACCGCGTTGCTCTTCGGTCAGGCGCGCGAGATGGCTGGAGCGCAGAGCATCACGCTCGAACTAGATCAACCTGCGACAGTCGCTTCGGCTTTCGCCAAACTCAAATCGCTTCATCCGAAACTGGCCGCGATGGAACGCAGCCTGATGTTCGCCGTCAATGAAGAATATGCTTCCGCGTCGCACGCTCTCGCCGAGGGCGATAATCTCGCCATACTTCCTCCTGTGAGCGGCGGCGAGGAGCGCGACATTTTCGAAATCACCCGCGAGCCTATCGATATCTCATCACTTCGCGCTCGCCTGCTCGAAGGCAGTTCGGGCGCGGTCGTCATTTTCGACGGAGTGGCGCGCAATAACACACGTGGCCGACCGACGCTTTACCTCGAATACGAAGGCTATACGGAGATGGCCATCAAAAACATGGAGCAGATAGGCCGCGAAGTCCACGAGCAATGGCCCATCAATCGCGTAGGCATAATTCATCGCCTCGGTCGCATTGAAATCACGGAGTCGAGCGTCGTCATCTGCGTGACATCGGCTCATCGCCGCGTGGCCTTCGAAGCGTGCCAGTTTGCCATAAATCGCTTGAAGAAAATCGTGCCGATCTGGAAGAAGGAGTATTTCGAAGACGGCGCGGTGTGGGTCGAAAACGAAGAAGCAAGAGGATGAAAGGGAGAGTGGGAGCGTGGGTCAATGGCTCTTTTATCAGAGCGAATGCGGGATGTTCAAACTTTGTGCAGAGTCAGTATGCATTCCTTGAGCGATTCATCATGCCGCTGCGGATTATTTTTCCACTTGCCGCCGCGCGTTCTCAGTTCTTCGATTTCGTAATGATCGAATCCTGCGGCCTTTCCGATTTCTCCTAGATAAACATCAGTCGGTATGTAAACTCCATATGGCGCGGAGTCGCCGAGTATCAACATAAACGCGCTTCCCCGTTTGAGTGTGCGGAACACTTCTTCGATCACCCGTTGCATATCGTTGAAATAACCCGCAACCAATATGTCATAACTCTTCTTGCCGCCTTTCGTGAGCCGTCGCTTTGAGAGTTCAGCAACTTTTTCTTTCAACTCGCCAGCAACCAGCGGGACGGCTTCGCGTAGTTGCTCGCTCAACAAAGACGACTCGTCATAATCCGTGCGATTGATCTGAGTCGTTGCCGACATGATCAAGCGGCGGCGAACCTTCTCGGTTATGTCACCCCATGTCGCAGCCTCGCCCCAGAAATAAGTTTCCAGCCGCGTCCGGTCGGCATAGTCATAATTATTCAGATAAGGCGGCGAGGTGAAGGCCAAATCAACGGAGTCGGATTCGATAACATCCTGACGTTTTCGCGCGTCTCCATTGATGAGCGTTGCGCGTCCGCCCGCCGCGCTCGTTCGCCTTATTTCTTCCAAGTCGCCGTGCATCTGATAGAGAAGATCGCGCAGCATCGTGAGTATGTTCGCGTTGCTGTTTGCCTTGCTTCCGGTCTTGGGTTTTTGAGGGGCGACATAAGGCCAGCCCGTCGCAACGTCCGCCGCGCGGCGAAGCAGATTCGTCAAAGCCAGTTTCGCAAAATCTCTGAAAGGCGAAGCGGGCAGAGATATGATTTCTTCTCTGCAAAGATAAAGGCGGGCGAGTTTTTCGCGGCTGTAACACTTGCAGACCAGTGCGGGAAAAATATCTTCGACCGAAACCGCGGTTGTGTCTGCGGACTCGAATCGGCTTCGCATTTTATCGATCAACTCATCGATATCGCGCAACAGAATTGAGAGGTCGAATTCCCAGAATAGTTTCGTGCGTGCGACGAACTGCACGAAGGGATGGGCCTCGACGCCGAATGAATGAATGGCGTTTTGTTTGGCCGAGATGTTCGTAGTCCCCGTCCCGGCGAACGGATCATAGACGGTCATTCCCTTCGAGATGCGATGCAATCGAAAAGCTTCTTCGACGGCTTTGTATGAAAACCCCGCGGGGTAGGTGAACCAGCGATGAACCGCAGCGCGCAGGCTGTCCTGAAAAGTGCCGAAGTTGGCGCGAGTCAACGCGATGGCTTCGCTGGTTTCTTCCTCGAATAAGCTGGGCGTGTAGTTTTTCGTCAGCGACATTGAAAAAAGCCCCTTGAGGATCGAAAGAAAATGAGAAACGGAGAAGGAACATTTATTCAGGAGCGAAGGGAAAAGAGCAACCGAGATACGGCATCACTCTTTCACCTGAACTTTGCTTCGAGCGAGCGCGGCTTCCTGTCGTTTCTGCTCAAGCTCGACTATGCGCTTCGCTATATAGTTCTGCTCGCTCGCATCGGCGACCTGACGCAGGGCTTCTATTGCTTCGTTGAACTGGAAAAGCCCAGCGTAACAATCTGCCATACCATAAACCGCGCGCTGACGTGTTTCCACGTCCGCGCTTTGCGAAGCCAGCTTTTGATAAATGGGCAATGCCTGCTGATACTGCTCTCGCGCGATGTGATAAATCGAAGCTTCTCGCAGGTACGCTCGCTCGCTCATCTCGTCGTACTCGCCCGTGGTCACTTTTTCATATTCCGTGAGAGCCTGACTGTAATTGCGATGATCGAAATAAAGATCGGCGATTCGCAATCTTATTCGCCGCCGCTCTTCCTCGTCCTGCGGGTTGAGTTTTTCAAACTCGGCGACGGCTTCATAAGAGCGTCCCGTCTCGGCCAGCACTTCGGCCATTCGCTCGCGCGCAGTCGCAGCCATCGGGTGCGAAGCGTCCTCATTGAGAAATTCCCTGTAATGCGCCAGCGCCTGATCGTAGCGACTGAGGTTGAGGTAATAAATGTTGGCGAGTTGAAACCGGGCTTCCATCGACTGCTCGCCCGAAGATTCGGCTCGAAGAAAATCTTCGTACTCTTCAGCCGCCGTTTCGTAATCTCCCGCGTCCCATGCTTCGGCGGCGCGACGCAGTTCCTTCTGCTCGCCGCGACCTAAGGCGAAAGCCGCAAGGGTTATCGACAAGGCGACAAGGACAGGCGCGGCTGTGAGGCTTATGCGCACCGCCCTCGAACGCTGCCACGCGCGAATCAGATTTCCCGCCGTGCTGCGCTCGTAAGACTTACGTCTTAGCCACAGTTTAATTCGTTGTCTCGTCTGTTGCATCCTGCTGACGCTCGATTAGCGAGGCCGAAGCCACCATGTCTCCGTCCGATGTATCGATGAGCGTGACGCCCTGAGTCGAGCGGCCCGATTTTCTTATCCCGCGGGTCTCGACTCGAATCATTTTGCCCTGATTGGTGATTATAAGCACCTGGCTTTCGTCATTCACGGGCAGCACGGCGACTACTTTGCCGTTGCGTTCGGAGGTCTTCATGTTGATGACTCCCTTGCCTGCGCGCGACTGCAATCGGTACTCTTCGAGATTCGTCCGTTTGCCGTATCCGTTTTCTGAAATCGAGAGCATCTCTTCTTCGCCCGTGACGGCGGCTACGCTGATGACATAATCGCCTTTGTCGAGCGTTATGCCGCGCACTCCATAGGCGGGCCGTCCCATGGGGCGGGCGTCCGTTTCATTGAAGCATATGGCCATGCCTTCGTGAGTGGCCATGAAGATTTTCATCTTGCCGTCGGTCAACTCTGCCGCTATCAATTCATCGTCTTCATCAATTCCCATGGCGATGATTCCGTTTGCGCGAATGTTTGCGAATTCCGAAAGCTCCGTTTTCTTGATCGTCCCCTTGCGGGTAACGAACGCGACGTAGCGGCCTTCTTCGAAATCGCGCACAGCCACGATGCCCGCGACTTTTTCGCCTTTCTGCATATTGACCAGATTGACTATCGCCTTCCCGCGACCCGCAGCAGCCGCGTCGGGAATCTCATGCACTTTCAATTTATAGACCTGCCCCTTGCTGGTGAAGATCATGATGTAACTATGGGCGGAGGCGACGAAGAGATGATCGACCAAATCTTCGGTCTTGAGTGAAGCGCCCTTGCGCCCCATCCCTCCTCGCCGCTGCGCGCGATAGACCGACACGGGCGTGCGTTTGATGTAGCCCGAATGCGTCACTGTGATGGCCATGTCTTCATCGGCTATGAGGTCTTCGAGCGTGAGTTCCGCGCCCGATTCTATTATCTCCGTGCGTCGCTTGTCGCCGTAGGAGTGTTGAATCTCGCGAAGCTCACGGATGAGCACGTTGCGAAGCACTGATTCGTTGGCGAGTATTTCCTGAAGCTCAGCTATTCGTTGAATGACCTCTTTATATTCATCGATGAGTTTTTGCCGCTCAAGCCCTGTGAGTCGTTGAAGCTGCATCTCCAGAATGGCGCGCGCCTGAAGGTCGGTGAATTTGAATTTAGCGATGAGCGCCTCTCTCGCTTCGGGCGTACTTTTGGATTTGCGAATCGTCGAGATGACGGCATCGAGATGATCGATAGCCTTCTTGAGACCTTCGAGTATATGAGCGCGGGCTTCTGCCTTTCTGAGTTCATACTTCGTGCGGCGAATGACGACATCGCGGCGATGCTCGATGAAGATCGTGATCGTCTCGACGAGGTTGAGTTCCCGCGGTTGTCCATTGACGATGGCGAGATTGATGACGCCGAAGCTCTGCTGCATGGGCGTGAGCTTGTAGAGATTGTTCAGCACGATGTCGGGGATGGCATCGCGCTTGAGTTCGATCATGATTCGCATGCCTTCGCGGTCCGATTCATCGCGAAGATCGGAGATGCCTTCGATTTTTTTATCGTTGATAAGCTCGGCTATGCGTTCGATGAGCTTGGCCTTATTGACCTGATAAGGAATTTCGGTGATGACTATCGCCATGCGCTCGCCCGATTTTCCTGCTCGATCAATGGCGGCGCGCGCGCGCATGACTATGCTGCCGCGCCCCGTTTTATAAGCGTTGAGTATGCCTTCGCGACCGTAGATGAAACCGCCCGTGGGAAAATCAGGACCCGGTAGCAAGTTCATCAGCAGTTTGAGCGGCGCATTGGGATGTTGTATCAGATAGACGGTCGCTTCGATGACTTCGCTGAGGTTGTGCGGCGGAATATTTGTGGCCATCCCGACGGCGATGCCTGACGAACCGTTGACCAAAAGATTCGGTATGCGAGTGGGAAGCACCGTAGGTTCGACTCGCGATTCATCGTAGTTGGGAATGAAGTCGACCGTATCTTTATCGATATCGGAAAGCGTTTCAGTAGCGAGGCGGGTCAATCGAGCTTCAGTATAGCGATAGGCGGCAGCAGCGTCTCCGTCGACACTGCCAAAATTTCCCTGCCCGTCGATGAGCGGATAGCGCATGGAAAAATCCTGCGCCATGCGCACCATCGCATCATAAACAGCCGTATCTCCATGCGGGTGATATTTTCCTAAAGCGTCGCCTACGACGGTTGCGGATTTTTTGAAAGGCTTGCCCGGGCCGAGTCCGGCTTCGTGCATCACGAAAAGTATGCGGCGATGGACGGGCTTGAGTCCGTCTCGCGCGTCCGGCAATGCGCGTCCTATGATGACGCTCATAGCGTAGTCGAGATAGCTACGCTTCATCTCGTCTTCTATGTTGATGGGAATTTTCTGAATCGCTTCGGCCATTTTATCTCTTTCTCTCCGGGGTAGGTTTTCCTGCGGGGCGAGTGCGGGTCGCCGCGGGACTCGGCTTTTCAACAACCAGGCTCACCCCTCGTTTAAGGTTTTTCTCATGTTGCATAGCGGGGTTTCCAGCCACTTGAAGCAAAGGGCATTCTACCTCATCGAGAGGGGGTTTATCAAACTCGATTCGCGGCTGAAATATTCGAAAAAACGGCCATTTTTCGAGGAAAATCGCGCGTCACGCGAGGCTTTCGACGTGGAGGCGAAGCTCTTCGAGAAGGCGGCTCAACTCAGTGTAAAGATACTCACTCGCGCGACGGGCCATGGGCAGATAGAGCCGCTCGGTGGTGTAGAGATAACGACGTTTTTTTTCCGTCTTGGGAGAGTGAAACAAGTAGCGAAGATTGTCCATTCGGTCGCACAGTTTGACTATCGGCGCGCCGGTGTGAGCGGCGGCTTCTATGGCGGCGAGATAATCTTCAAGCCGCGTGTCTTCGAATTTAGTCAGCAGCCAGACCACTTCGGCAACCTGCGGGCCGAAGTCCCGCTCGACGTCTTCGCGCGTCACCGGGCTGTCTTCGATCACATCGTGGAGAAGAGCCGAGCATACGAGCGTGGGCGAATGCAGGTCGAGTTCATCGACTAAGGATATGGCTACGCGGAGGGGATGAATGATGTAGGGCGTGCCTTCATCGCGCATCTGTCCGCTGTGCGCTTCCGTCGCGACACGATAAGCCAGTTCGACCTGAGCTATATCTTTTGGGCCGAGGTGCGCCGAGAGTCTTCGGGTCAGATGGTGATAGCTTTTTTCATGCATGACTTGAAACCACTTTAACAGAGCCGTCTTTCGCCGTTCAAGAAAGCGATGGCGGACAGCTTTGATTTTCAACCGGCTTTCGGTAAAGTGCAGTGGTCAGGTCAAAGTCCGGCTCATACTGACTTCTATTATTCGGGAGGAATCAGGCAATGTCTCGATGGAAGAGCGCGCGAAGGTTTCTCGCATTGTTTGCAATAATGATCGTTTCCCTCCCCGTCGCAATCATCACCGGGCAGGAAGCGAAAAAAGATGAGCAGAAAAAAGAAGAGGAGCTTCCTCTCAAATCGACGGAGAAAATCGAATTCACCACCGATGAAGGAACGTGGATGTCACTCGACATTTCGCCCGACTCTCAGACGATCATATTCGATCTGCTGGGCGACATCTACACTTTGCCTATCGCAGGCGGAGCGGCGAAGCGAATAATCGGCGGAATCTCCTTCGAGGGTCAGCCTCGTTTTTCGCCCGACGGAAAAAAGATCGTCTTCACGAGCGACCGCAGCGGATCGGAAAATCTCTGGACGGCTGATGCTGACGGCTCGAATCCAAAAGCTTTGACCACAGGCCGCAACACTCGATTCATCTCGCCCGCGTGGACGCCCGACGGCCAGTATGTCATCGCATCGAAGGGAGGCGCGACTCTTCTGGAGACGCCTACTTTGTGGATGTACAACAAAGACGGCGGCACAGGCATACCGCTCGGCCCGCCTCCGCCTCCGCTGCCTTCGCCCGATTCGCCCGCGCCTCCGCAACCGCGCCCGACAAAAATGGGCGCTGTGGTTTCGCCCGACGGGCGCTTCGTTTATTACGCGATGCGAATGGGGCTGGTCGAATGGGATTACAACGCGAGTTTTCCGCTCTGGCAGATAATGCGCTTCGACCGCGACACGAGCGAAACGGCTACCGTCACCAACGCGCAGGGGAGCGCCTTACGCCCTGTCCTTTCGCCCGATGGGAAAAGTCTCGTTTATGCCACCCGCTTCGAGACCTCGACCGCGCTTCGCGTGCGCGACCTTGAAACGAACAAGGAAAGATGGCTGATAAATAATGTCACGCGCGACGATCAGGAATCGCGTGCCACGCGCGACCTGATGCCCGGTTATGCCTTCCTTCCTGATGGCCGTTCTTTGATCGTCCCAATCGACGGAAAAATTCAGCGCGTCGATTTCGAAACGGGCAAAGCCGTCGCGATTCCCTTCATTGCAAAAGTCGAAGCCGAGATCGCCCCTCGACTCCACTTCAATTACCGCGTCGCGGACGACGCGACCCTCCGAGCAAGGCTCATACGCTGGACGGCGCTCGCGCCCGACGGCAGGAGATTGGCCTTCAACGCGCTCAATAAACTTTATGTGATGGATTTGCCCAACGGAAAGCCCCGCCGGTTGACCTCTTCGACCGAGGGCGAGTTTATGCCGTCGTGGTCGGCGGACGGGCGATGGATAACTTATGTCACGTGGTCTGTCGATGGCGGGCATATCTGGCGCATCCCGGCGGACGGCTCATCCGCGCCTCAACAGGTGACGCAAACGGCGGCGTTTTATTCTTACCCGATATTTTCACCCGACGCTTCACGGATAATCTTCATTCAGGGAACGACCGAAGATCAGCTTTACTCTTTCCTGAAAGAGCGCCAGCCTGATCTGCTTCACAATCCCGCTGAAATTGCAGGCATTCAGCCCGCAGTGGGGCTTGACCTCAGATGGATGCCCGCCGGGGGCGGCGCGTCGAAACTCATAGGTTCCACTCAGGGCGGCTCGCTCCCGCATTTCGCAAACGACCCGGAGCGCATTTATCTCACTGCTCCCAACGGGCTGACATCGGTTCGTATCGATGGTTATGATCGAAGAGCGCACCTCAGAATCACAGGCACAGGCGCAACGTTCGGCACGGCTCCCCCTGCGGCAGACGAGATAAAACTTTCGCCCGATGGCAGTCGCGCTTTCGTGAGCATTCAAAACAAGCTCTACATCATCAACGTCCCGAAAGTCGGACGCGAAACCGTCAATGTCACAATCGCTCCGGCTGGGCCTGCCTCTGTTCCCGTGAAAAAGATTTCCTCGGAAGGCGGCGATTATATCGAATGGTCCTCGGACGGAAAAACGGTGACGTGGGCTATGGGCGCGAGGTTTTATCGTCAGGGCATCGCGGCGGACAAGCCTGAAATCGCGGAAGCGGTCATCGACGCGGCGCGAGCAAGACCTAAAGGAACGGTCGTGCTTTCAGGCGCGCGAATAGTTACGATGAAAGGCGATGAAGTCATCGAGCGCGGCGATATCGTCGTGACGGACAATCGCATACTGAGTATAGGAGTGAAGGGCAGAGTCGCTATCCCTCAAGGCGCGAAAGTCATCGATTCGACGGGCAAGACGATCATACCGGGACTGGTAGACGTTCACGCTCACATGTGGAATCCGCGCAATCTGCATCAGACCCAAATCTGGCAATATCTGGCCAACCTCGCCTATGGAGTGACCACGACGCGCGACCCGCAGAGCAGCACCAATGACGTTTTCGCTTATACGGATCTCGTCGATACGGGCGAGATCGTAGGCCCGCGAGTTTATTCGACAGGGCCGGGTGTGTTTTCTCTGTCGGGTCTCGACGACAAAGACTCGACGCGCGACTTCATACGTCGTTACAAAGAAGCCTATCATACGACCACGCTCAAGCAATATATGTCGGGTGATCGCGTGGTGCGGCAGTGGGTAGCGATGGCGTGCAAGGAATTCGGAATCACTCCGACGACCGAAGGCGCGCTCGATTTCAAGCTCAATCTCTCTCAGATGGCCGACGGATTTTCGGGCCATGAGCATTCGCTTCCCATCCACCCCATCTACAAAGACGTGGCTGAGTATGTCGCGCGCACACGGACTTTTTACACGCCGACTATTCTGGTGGCTTACGGAGCGCCGTGGTCTGAAAATTACTGGTTCGAAAACACGAACGTGCATGGCGATCAGAAGCTCAGAAGATTCATCCCGCACGCGCTTCTCGATACTATGGTCAAGCGTCGTCGCCAGTGGTTTTCGGCTGAAGAGTACGGACACGCTGGTATTGCGAAGGGCTGTGCCGCAGTGGTGCGCGCAGGCGGGCGAGTCTGCCTCGGCGGTCACGGCCAGTTGCAGGGGTTGGGATGTCACTGGGAAATCTGGAATCTTCAGTCGGGCGGGATGAGCGCGCACGATGCTCTGCGATGCGCGACCCTGTTCGGCGCGGAGGCGATAGGTCTCTCGCAGGACATAGGCTCGCTGGAAGCGGGGAAGCTGGCTGATCTGATCGTGCTTGATAAAAATCCGCTTCAGGATATTCGCAACACGAACACCATTCGCTGGGTGATGAAGAACGGCGAGTTGTTCGAAGGCGATACGCTCGATCAGATGTGGCCCGTCGAGAAGAAACTTGAAAAGATGTACTGGTGGGATAACGACCCGCCTGCGAACAGGTAGGGAAGGCAAAAGTGAGGCGACAAAGATTTTCCTTCGAGAAACCGGTTTTATTCTCGCGCTCGCTTCGCGGGATAAAGACGTATATAAAAGATGTCGCGCAATTCGACACAAGGAGGCACGCTCATGAAAAATAAACGCACGCTTTCGATCATACTCACTCTGCTCGTTCTTGTGACTGCTGCTCGGGCCGACGAGATCGACTTGTACATGAAGGCGGAAATGGCGAAGCAGCGCATTCCCGGCGTCTCGATTGCGGTCATCAGAAACGGCAGCGAGTTAGTCAAAGCGCGCGGCTACGGGCTTGCCAATGTCGAACTCAATGTTGCTGCTTCGCCCGACACGGTCTATCGCATAGGCTCGGTCAGCAAGCAGTTCCTTGCCGCAGGCATCCTGTTGCTGGCCCAGGAGGGCAAGCTCCGCCTCGATGATTCGATCAGCAAGTACCTCGAAGGCTCGCCTGAATTGTGGAAGGGAATAACCATCCGTCATCTGCTCTCGCACACATCGGGGCTTGTGCGCGAAGCTCCGGGATTCAACCCTCTCAAGATTCAAAGTGATCTTGATGTTATCAAGACGGCATACTCCTTGCCTCTGCGTTTTCCTGTCGGAGAGAAATGGGAGTATTCGAATCTCGGTTATTTCACGCTGGCTGAAATCATAAGCCGCGCGAGCGGCAAGCCGTGGGGTCAATACATGCAGGAGCGCGTGTTCAAACCGTTAGGGATGAATTCGACGCGCGTGGTCGATATGAAAGAAATCGTTTCGAATCGCGCAAGCGGTTATGCGTGGAAGGGCAACCGCATGGAAAACGCCGACACGCTTCTGGCTCTCAGGCCGAGCGGCGCTTTTCTCTCGACCGTGATGGATATGGCCCGCTGGGACATCGCGCTTTACACGGATAAAATTCTGAAACAAGCTTCGCGCGACGAGATGTGGAAGCCCGTCATGGAGACTTCGCGTAAGATAACGGATGGCGCGACGCAGTCTTACGGACTTGGATGGTTCATCGCCGAGATGAGCGGTCACAGAGCAGTTTTTCACGGCGGCTCTCAGCCCGGATTTCGCGCCGAGTTCACGCGCTTCATCGATGACAAACTGACTGTTGTCGTGCTGACGAATGCCGACGGAGCGAGACCTGAAGTCATAGCTCGGGGCATCGCTGCGTTTTACATCCCCGATCTTGCAGTCAAAGAAAAAGCGCAGACGGCCAAATGAAACATCCCATCTATCGCGTAGAGTCGTTCGAGATCGTCGCTCAATATACTTTGCAAGTGAAGTTTGACCCGATTCAAGGCATAGATAATTCAGTTTATGGTCTAGAACGACGAAATACCACTTGGTCAAACGTTATGTATGAAGTCTTGGCTCCGAACAGACTTGCCAAACATCCAGGGGTTACTTCTATATCAACCTTGGCGATATTGTGAAACTCCCACCCTTGCTGCGAATACTGATTAATAAGGGATTGCAATTGCCTGCTTACTGTTTCAGCATTCTCAGAGCTAAAAAAACCGCTTTTGATTTTGCCCATGAAAGGAACAACAATGTAATCTCCATCGGCGGCTTTAATCTGTTCGTCAATCCTTTGTAGCCCTTCATTGCTAGTTTCTTCTCTTGGAGGGGCGACTTGGCTATCAGTTTGTGGCGCGGTCTCCTTTCTAATTTTGTATTTCTCATTCAGGATTCCTCGGACCCTCATTTCGGCTTCAGCATATTGAATGGCCTCCTCTCTGTAGTCTGCAAAATCAACATTGACCATTTCTAAGAGGTCTTCATTAGATAGCTTTGAGATTCTCTCTCTGAGTTCTGGATCATTCGGCATATACATCCTTCTTTATCCCCTCAAGCCCTTACTGGGCGATGGGGTCTAACAAGCTACTCTACAGTTTTTGTATATCTTCCCGACCTAACTTCTCTGTGCTATAACTCACTCTCTTTGAAGATGATCGTTTATCTGAATAAATCGTCAACCGGCATTCTCCAACCAGCCACGGCAGGCTCCGCTTCTGCTGTGTCCCCACGCCGGTAGACGGTCGGAGTTTGAGGGTCTGTGTGTCGGTACACTTTGATTACATCGTCACTGAGCAGGTCTATATCCCATACGACGAGAGTTCCGGCTGTAAAGTAGTCTCGCCTCTTGTCAGCCAGTTCACGTTCCGCCTTTGGCCCATAGTCGTTTTCACTTCTGACTTCAACTGCAAAAACAGGAGCGCCTTCAAGAAATTTCATGCTCCTGACATCCCCCACAAACCACGCCGCATCAGGGCTGAACGAATCGCGGTTAGGCAGACTCACAACGAAACCTGTGTTATCCGGGAATGCGTGTCCGGATTTTTTGCGTCGTTCGTGGTCGAGCAAACTCGCATAGATGAAGCCGCTTGCTCTGCTCGGCATTGCTCCGGTTGGCATAATTCTCACTACCTCTCCGTTGACAATCTCAGCCTTGCCGTTTTCGGGTAGATGGTAGAGGTCTTCGATTGTTGCCTTAGTTTTCGTAACCATAGTGAAACCTCAGGGCTGTATCTTAGCATATAGACTTCAAGAAAAAGAGGTTCGTAGTACCGGCTTCAGCCGGGATGTTTGACCTTTGAATATTCCGGCTGAAGCCGGTACTACGAACAAAACATTTTCTTGACCACTATAGAAAGCTTTTCAATCAGAGTTCAGGATTCAATCCGCCCCGCCCGCGTAAAGCGATTCGATCAACTCCCGGTGCTTTTCTTCAACCACCCTTCGGCGCACCTTGAGAGTGGGAGTCAGTTCGCCGTTGTCTATGGAAAATTCCCGCGCGAGCAATGCCACTCGCTTCACCTTCTCGTAATCCGCAAGCGAGCGCGTCAAGCGACTGACTTCCGCTTTGTACAAATCCACAACGCGACGCTCGGCTATCAACTGCTCGCGCTCTTTCGTCTCTATGCTCTGCTCTTTCGCCCACGCGCGCAGCCGCTCGAAATCAGGCACGATCAATACGGAAACATATTTTCGCTTGTCGCCGATGATGACCGCCTGCTCGACGAATTCGCTTTGACCTATCATCCCTTCGATCATCTGAGGCGCGACATATTTGCCCGCCGATGTTTTAATCAAATCCTTCTTGCGGTCGGTGATCAATAAAAATCCATCCTTGTCAACATTACCTATGTCTCCGGTCTTGAACCATCTGCCGCCGCTCGTATCGATGAAAGTTTCGAGTGTCTCCGCATCCTTTTTGAAATACCCCTCGAAGACGTGCGGGCCGCGCGTGAGTATCTCGTTGTCTTCAGCAATTCTGACTTCCACTCCCGTGATCGGTCGCCCGACCGAACCTACCCGATGCTGCCTCAAGGTGTTTACTGAAATCACCGGAGAAGTTTCCGTCAGCCCGTAGCCTTGCAAAACAGGAATGCCCGCGCCTATGAAAAAGAGCGCGATGTCGGATGGAAGCGCCGCGCTGCCCGATACGATTCTCATCATTCGGCCTCCGACGACTTCGCGCAGCTTGCCGTAAACGAGATGATCGGCGATTTCATGCTGAAGCTCGACGAGCGGCGGAAGCGGTTTGCCTTCGGTAGTAATTTCGGCTGTTCGTCGCGCGACTGAAGCCGCCCACTCGAAGATCATCTTTTTCAATCTTCCGCCGTCAGAGGCGTTCTTTTGAATGCGCGAATAGATTTTTTCGAGCAACCGCGGAACGGCTGACATCAAGGTGGGACGGACTTCCCGCATATCGGAAGCTACGGTTTCTATGCCGCCTGAAAAATTTATCTGCACGCCGAAATGCATGCACAGATACAAAACCATTCGCTCGAATATGTGCGACATCGGCAGAAAAGAAAGCATCAGGTTGTCAGGCTCGATTTCGAGAAACGCGCCTGCCGCGACTGCATTGAACGTGATGTTCGAGTGAGTGAGCAACGCGCCCTTTGGCTCGCCCGTCGTGCCTGATGTGTAGATGATCGAAGCGAGGTCTTGCGGGTGAACGTCTGAAGAGAGCGCATCAAAAAGACGGGGTTGCTCGGCATAGAGTTGAGCGCCACGGGCTTCGAGCGCATCGAATGAAATTATGTTTTCGCCTTCCACGCCTTCCTGAAAAGTGACTGCGCGAAGATGAGGAAATTTTTTCAATGCCGCATCGACTCGTTTTATCTGTTTTGCGGTCGAGATGAAAAGCAGCTTCGGCTCCGAATCGGCGACGATGTATTCGACCTGATGCACAGCTTGCGTGGGATAGATGGGGACGTTGATCGAGCCGAGGGAAAGAATCGCGTAATCGCTGATCGACCAAAGCGGCCCGCTTTCGGCCAGTATCGCCACACGGTCGCCTTTGCGCACGCCTTCGGAATAGAGACCGAGCGCGGTGTTGCGCGTGCGTTCGAGCAGGCGCTCTCCTGTAATTCCAATCCATTGTTTATCCTGCTTGAATCGAATCACCTCGCGCGAGGGGTCGCGGGCGACTGCGCACTTGAGCAACTCGACCAGAGTTTTGGGATCAGAGTTTTTCATGTGAATAGTTCTGCCTGAAGATGACTGCTCGAAAGCGCGCACATTTTAATTCAAGATAAGTGCTTTGTCACTTGCTCAAATGACCGATGACGAGTGGCAAAGTATAAGCCGTCGCATTGACCCGACGGGCGGCTTTCCTGTCTAATCATCGGCTGATGTCGAGGAAGGTTTACAGCGCAGAGTGGCTCTTGCCCATCACCTCGCCGCCTGTCAGGGATGGCGCTGTGGTCATCGAAAGCGACCGAATAATTTCAGTCGGCGCGAAGGCCGATATTTTATCGCGTGATGAACTGCGCGACGCCGAGCACACGGATTTCGGTCGGGCCGCATTGATGCCGGGGCTTGTCAACACGCACTCTCACATGGAACTGACGCTGATGCGCGGCTTTCTGGAAGACCTCTCGTTTCACGATTGGATCGCCAGACTTTCGCAGGCGAAATATGAACGACTCTCGGTCGAAGACCTTCGCCACTCGGCTCTGCTCGGCGCTATAGAAGCCCTGCGCGCAGGCATAACGACGATGGCCGACACGGGTGATTCCACGACTGCTTTCGACGCGCTCATCGAGAGCGGACTTCGCGGCATAGCTTACCGTGAAGTCTTCGGCCCCGACCCGGCGGTTGCCGAGACGAGCCTCGACGGGTTGAAAGCGAAAGTCGAAGAGATGCGCTTGCGCGAATGCGTTCGAGTAAAAGTCGGAGTCTCGCCGCATTCGCCTTACACCGTCTCAAAGGATTTATTCCGCCGGATTGCTGAATACGCGCTCGCTCAGTCGCTCGATGTGTGCATTCACGCCGCCGAATCCGAATCCGAAGAAAAATTCCTGAAGGAAGGCGCGGGCGAGTTCGCCGAAAGACTGCGCGCCCGTGGGATAGAATGGCTCGCTCCGAAAGCGACGACTGTAAGATATTTCGATTCGCTCGGCGTACTCGAAGCGTCGCCTTTGCTGGTTCATTGCGTCCGTGTAGACAGCGACGATATTGAGTTGATGGCGTGTCGCGGCGCGCGTGTGGCTCACTGTCCCAAGTCGAACGCCAAACTCGGACATGGAATCGCGCCGCTTGCGTGTATGCTGGAAGCGGGCCTTGCCGTAGGGTTGGGGACGGACAGTGTGGCTTCGAACAATCGCTGCGACATAATCGATGAAGCGCGTTTCTGCGCTCTCATCCATCGCGCCGTGGATCAGGCTTTCAATCGCCCCTCGGCTGACCGTTTGCTCCGGCTGGCGACTCTCGACGGCGCTCGCGCTCTGGGGCTTGATCAGGATATCGGCTCGCTTGAAGCGGGCAAGCAGGCCGACCTTCTGGCGATTGACCTTTCGCGTTCTCACAACGCCCCCGTGCATGACCCGGCGACGGCGATCATATTCAGCGCAGCGGCAAGTGATGTAATGATGACGATGGTCGCGGGCCGCGCGCTTTATGATGGCCGCGAAGTGAAAACGATTGATGAAGAAACAACCCGTGAGCGCGTGAGAGCGGCGCTCATCGCCATGAAAACGCAATCATAAGCCTCCTCGATTCCCTCACATCTATCTCACGGCTGGCTCACGCTTCTCACCTCTTATCTCATTAAACTCTCATCGGGAGGCGGCATCTCTCTTTCGCAGCGCAGCATCATAGCCGCCCGAAAGCAGATGTCAGATGTTAGAGCCTGGATGTCGGTTAAGAGCGCCATACCTATGCCCGATGTTTTCCAACTCACTAACATCTGACATCTGACATCTGATCACTATTCTTCGGAGGCAACTCATGACCAAAAAAATTTTTGGTATAGGATTCGTTTACATTATCGCCGTGATGGGATGGATGATCCTCGGCAACGTGATCGTTTATCGAACCGACTCGCAGGACGCGAAGCTCCAAAAGGAAGTCGGACAGCTATGGGGTACGCCCGTCGAGCAGCGCGCTCCCTTCGGTTCGCTCGCGGTCGAACGACAGGTTCAAACCGAAAAATGGGACGCCTCGGCCAAAAAGAAAATCACCGTCAAAGAAACCGCAATCGATAAATTCGATGTGCCTGTCACGGCCAGTGACATAACCGCTAACCTCCGGCTCGATCAGAGACAAAAAGGATTGCTGTGGTATTCGACTTATGACGTAGAGTTTTCGGCCCTTTACACTTTCGAAAACCTTCAGGATAAAAGCGGCGAACTGACTTTGAGTTTCGCGCTCCCTGCGGCCAACGGTCGCTACGACAAATTCAAATTCGAAGTCGATGGCGCGGCTGTTCCCTTCAATCGTCAGGACGCCAATCTGCTCGTCGCCCGAATTCCCTGCGCGGCCCGCTCACGGCACAGGCTTGCGGTCAACTACGAAACCAAAGGGCTTGATCGCTTCGTCTATCGCTTCGGCGAAGGGATCAGCGAAGTCCGCAATTTTCAACTCGCGACCCTTACGGATTTCGGCGGCTACGATCACCCGGAAGACACCATCTCGCCCGACCAGAAAGAGCAAAAGGACAAGGGCTGGCGATTGGTGTGGCAGTATGATCACTTGATTTCGGGAAACGGGATCGGCATCGAAACGCCGCACCGCGTCAACCCCGGCCCGCTGGCGGCGCGCATATCGTTTTTCGCGCCAGTCTCGCTGGGGTTCTTTTTCTTTTTGATGTTCATCATCTCGGCTCTGCGAAAAATAGAGATTCATCCGGTCAATTATTTCTTTCTCGCGGCGGCCTTCTTCGCTTTTCATCTGCTGCTTTCCTACCTCGTCGATCACATCTCGATTCACGCGGCGTTCGTCATCTGCTCGGTCGTCTCGATTTTTCTGGTCGTCTCCTACATGCGAATAGTCACGGGCAGTCGCTTCGCTTACTTCGAGGTAGCCATCGCGCAGGTGATTTATCTGATCGGGTTTTCGTATGCGTTTTTCTTCGAGGGATTCACCGGCCTGACTGTTACTGCAGGCTCGATCATCACCCTGTTCGTAGTGATGCAGATGACGGCGCGAATCAACTGGTCGGAGAGATTTCAACTCGCAGTTGGGCAAGACCCAACTCGCGCGATAGATGGAATGGGGCTAAAATCTCCGAGTGCGAATAACTGAAATCTATAAGAGCATTCAGGGCGAATCTTCTTTTGCGGGACTCCCGTGCATATTCGTGCGAACTACGGGTTGCGATCTTCGCTGCGAGTGGTGCGACTCGGAATTCACGTTTACGGGCGGCACGCGGATGACTCTGGATGAAATAATCGCCGAAGTGGAAAAGCTCGACTGCCATCTTGTGGAATTGACGGGCGGCGAGCCGCTGCTTCAAACGGATATCAACGAACTGGCCGTGCGGCTTTTGGATGCGGGCCATACGGTTTTGATCGAAACGGGCGGACACCGCGACATATCGAAACTCGATGCGCGAGTCATTCGCATAATGGATTTGAAATGTCCCGCTTCGGGCGAGTGCGATAAGAATCTGTGGTCAAACCTTGAGCATCTGCGTTTGCAGGATGAAGTCAAATTCGTGATCGCTGATCGCGCGGATTACGAATGGACTTTGCGAACGATCCGTGAGCATCGGCTCGAAGAGAAGGTGAAAATTCTCATCTCGACCGCGTTCGGACTCGTTTCTCCCGAACAGGTCGTCGAGTGGATGCTCGAAGACAAATTATGCGCGAGGTTTCAGCTTCAGCTTCACAAATACATCTGGCCGCCGGAGGCGAGAAGAGTTTGAATGAGAGTGCAATTCAAACTTTCGCGCAAGCAATGATCAACTCGTCACCTTCAGCCACGTCAGCGGCGACCTGACTTTAGCCGTGTCTTTCAAGGCACGGGTCGCGAGCCGGGAAAGATTCCCTCGTCGCGTCAGCGACGGTTGAGCAAGAATCGAATCGCAATCCTCAATCGTCGCTGACGCGACGCGATGTCAATGGCTGCGCCTGACCCGGCCTTGAAAGACCGGGCTAAATTCATTTCACCGCTACGCGGTGCTGATCGCGCGGACAGATGAACCGCATCCTTTGAGTGATCGCCGATTGACAAAAGAATCGAAAATGACCTAGAGTTTTGTTGCTGCAAAAGACACTACCCCGTAACCGCTTGATACACAGCGGCAGGTTTGCGAAATAAGATCAGTCAGAAATCGGCTACCCTCAAGCCAGTTTCCAGAACTCCTTTGAGAGTCAAAACACATTTTTCGGGTAGCCGAGAGGAGGTTGTGTTTTGGCTCAAAAGCAGGACTTCTATTCAAGGCTCAAATACCATTCTTTTCAAATCGCGTTGCTAATCATATTTCTGGTAGTGCTACTGAAATTAGTATGGTCGGAAATTTCGTCTGTTCTTCGCCAGCTTGGACTACTTTGATAAGCTGACCCTTCGTCGTCAGAGATAGAGGCTGATCGGATGCGTTTTAGTCACGCGAAACGTCTCGGATTTTCAGCCGCGTCCCCGGCCTCATCACGGAAGACTGGACGCGATTATGAAGAAGCTTCGGCGACACGCTCGCTGCCGTCGAAGCTTCCCCGTGAATTTCAAAATCCCACTCTCAGACCGAACTGAATCTGGCGCGGATTGTCTGCCGCCGTAGGCCGTCCGAAAGAAGGGAGCGGCATCACTCCCGTTCCAATCGTTCCGTTGGGCAGTTGAAAATTCGTCCGGTTCAAAACATTGAAACCTTCTATCATCGCTTCAAGGCTTACTCTTTCAGTCACGTTGAACTTGCGACTCACGCGCACGTCGAGCGATTTGAAATCGAAGCCCCTGCCCGCGTTGCGCGCGACTCCGACGGGACGATCATTGACGCTCGTATCGAAGTTGCGATCCACTCCGAGCAGAATATTGAAAGGCAATGCCGAGCCGTATTGAAAAATGTAGCTCAGTTGAAAATCGCCCAACGCATGGCGTAACGCGGAATCCCCTTTCGCCGCGTGCGGCGTTTGAAACCACCCGCTCAGGGAGAGGCGATGACGCTGATCGTTATCCGCGAGTCCTCTGTCATCGCGCAGATTCAAGTTGTCCTGCGGAGTGAAGAAGAATGCGTTGCCCGCGTCGTCTATCGCCTTCGAATAGGTGTAAGAGACCCTCGCTTCGGCCCAACCCTGCAATCGCTTCTTGAACGAAAGGATCATCCCGTTGTAGTAGGAATCGCCTGAACTCTCGAAGCGACCGACGTTGGCGAATCGCGGATCGGGGCGACCGAGATTCGGCACTCCCGCCGAAGCCGGGAAGCGCGGCACGTTGACGTTGCGCGAAACGATTATGTGCAACCCGCGAACGCGCAGATAGCCGACCGAAACGGACATCGAACGAGACAACTCGCGCTCGATTTGCAGACTGGCCTGCTGGCTGTATGCGTTTTTGATTCCGGGGTCAATCGTCGTGATGCTCACCAAAACATTCGAAGGAAACGCTGGGAGCGCGTTCGGAAACACGGGCGCTGCGGGTTGCCCGAATGAAAGCACCGCCGTTTTATACTTCGTGCCGTCGCGTTGCAGCGCGTTCGATGTAGCGCGCAGCGGGAGGCGGTCGAAGTATATGCCGTAGCTTGCGCGAATGACCGTCCTGTGATCACCCGGCGCGTAAGCTACGCCGAGCCGAGGCGCGAAGTTGTTCGCGTCGGTTTGAATCGGATCGGGCAGAAACTGCGCGTCGTAGCGCAGACCCGCGTTTATGGTCAGATCGGCGCGCGGCTTCCATTCGTCCTGAACGAAAAAGCCGATGTTCGGATTGTTTTGAAACTGACTGATCTCGCCGAACGCCTGCTGAAAAGTCACGTAGCGACCCAATCGGAAACTGTCGAGCGACGAGAATGTGTAGACGCTTTGAAGCGCGCCCGGAAAAGTTATATCCACGCGATTGAGCAGAAAATCTATTCCGGCTTTGAGCGAGTGCGCGCCGCGCTGCGCCGAGAGGTTGTCGACTATTTCATAAGTGTCGAGGTCGCGCTTGGTAGGCGAGAAAGTCGCCGTGCCGACATTGGCCACGCCCGCGATGTTGATGGCTGGCCCCGTCTCGTCATTGACCGGCGCGCCTAATCGACTGCGCGTGAATTGAAATCGCGCTTCGTTGACGAGTCGAGGAGTGATGGTCGCCACTTCGCTCAACGCGAAGGTCTGATCTCGATCATCGAGAGCCGTCCCTCGACTGATTGAATTCAATCCGCCGACGTTGCGCGCGTTGAAGCTGAAGATATCGTAAAGATTGTATCGCGCCATCAGCAGGTGCTTATCGCTCAGGCGATAATCCGAGCGAATAAGAAAGTTCGTCGTGTCGAATCCCGTAGGCGTGATGCCGGTCGTGATGCGCCCGCCCTGATAATTTATCCGGTCGAGTTCGCTGTTGACCGCATCGGCATTCGCTGAAGCGATGGTGATGATCGTCGTGTTGTTGAGTCGCGTCTGCTCGAAGTTGGCGAAGAAAAATGCGCGATCACGTTTGACAGGGCCGCCCACGCTCACCCCGTACTGTGCCTGTGTGAGCGGGTCTTTCGTCGCGGCCAGAGTATTGCGCGCGTCGAATCTCTGATTTCGGAGAAAGCCATAAGCTCGTCCGCGATAATCATTCGCGCCCGACTGCGTGACTATGTTGACATAACCGCCCGATGCGCGACCGAACTCGGCTATGCCGCCGGAGGTGATGACCTGAAATTCGCGGATGACCTCCTGACTGTAGAACGCGCCCGCCAGATCAGCCGCGTCGTCGTTGGCCGAAAGCCCATCGACTATGAAGCCGTTGTTGATGTGTCGCTGACCCATGATCGAGAGTCCTGTTCCCGGTACGGCTGAAGTTTCGGGGAATCGCTGATTGCTCACCGGATTGGTGCGCGTCACTGCTGGAGCGAGCGCGGCCAGATCCAAATAGTTGCGCCCGTTGAGCGGAAGCGCGTCTATTTCTCGCGGCACGACCGTTTCAGAAACCTGAGTCCTGACGGTTTCAATCAAAGGCACATCATCGCTGACGTCGAGGGTTTCCGCCGCGCCCGCGACCGAGAGCTTTACGGGCAGGTCGAGCGATTGCCCGAGGGTGAGCGCGAGGCGAGATTCGACCGTGGTGAATCCTCGCATTTCTACTTTGAGCATATAATTCCCGACCGGCAGATAGCTGAAGCGATAACGCCCTTTATCATCGCTCACGGTCGTAGCCGTTTGTTTCTGCTCGACGTTTGTGACCGTTATGGTCGCTCCTGCGAGAGCGGCTCCGGTTGCATCTTCGACGCGCCCGCTGAGAGTGGCGGACGCGACCGATTGTTGAGCAAAGCCCGCTGTCAGGCTTCCGTTCAAGGCTATGCAGACGACTACTATGAGCAATCTGCAAACGAGAGCGCGATTGCGTGAATTTTTCATGAGTCCTCCTCGACTGAAAACAGGAGTCAGAAGTCAGGAGTCAGAAGTCAGAATGAAAACCGACCACTGCCCACCGACCACCGACCACTGACCACCGACCACTGTGTTGAGGTTAGTCGGGATTCGAGTTGTCGGCTTTCTCTATTGCCTCTCTCCTTCCCCTCGAAAGAAAAACATTCGCCCCTTTCTCTACCCCTTCGGTCCAGGCGACGTAGACGCGCCCGACTGTCCCGGCCACGATTGCCGGGTAGGAGACAGGTTTTTTGTTCCCGGTCACGGCCATAGGGTGTGAGACTGCGCCCGCGTTGCCGACCTCGCAGACATAAGCCCGCACAGCGCCCCAGCCGTCCTTCTCTGAAGAATCCCGCCCCTGAAATACGATCATCAATCGCCCGTCTTCGGATAGAGACAACATCGGATGATTCGCATCCAGAACTCCGTTTGACGCAATGACGGGTTGCCGAAACGTCTTGCCCCCATCATCAGACCACGCCAGACGGACGCCCGCGTTCGTGCTGTCGCCCTCAGAGAACCACGTGATGTAGAGACGATTTCCCTTCACACTCATCGAAGGCCCTGTGTGCGGGCAGCCGTTGATCTTCCAATTATCGAAAGCGACACGAACAGGCTGACCGAAGGTCGCCGCCTGATCGAGAGAAGTCGCTATGACGATGTCTCGGATGTCTTCATCAACGGCCCGCCACGCGACATAGACCTCGCCTTTCGCGCCGAATGCGATGGTGGGGCGACAACAGGGGCAGACGTTAGCGGCTACACGGATATTTTTTCCGAAGGTCGCCCCTTTGTCCGTCGACTTCGCAATGTACACTCCCGAAGACCCATGTGAGCCGTGTCCGCCTGCATGCCGGTCGCGGCCATCCAGCCATACAGCGTAGATGTCTCCGTTCGGCGCGATCCCCAGATAAGAGAAGGCGTTTGACGAAGGAGTGGTTTTGTCGGTCACGCGGATGGGCTTTTCGAAGTTGCGCCCGGAACGAATGGAGCGCGCGAACATCAGATCGGTTCCGCCATCTTCACGGCTTTGCTCCCACAGGGCGTAAGACTGCATCCCGCTGATTGCCAGCGTGGGACTGTTCTCGCCATGAGAACTGACCGACGCGGCGGCTTCGCTGATCATCACAGGAGGCTCGAAAGAGTCGCCTCCGTCATTCGATTTGGCGAGTCCGAGTTGAGAGTTGCCGTTTGCGTTCGTGTAGACCGCAAGCGCGTAAAGATTCGATGTCCGCAAATAGAGCCGTGCGTGACGCGCCGACCGGTCATCCCAGGAGAGCGCGGCTCTCGGTTCCTTCTCGAATCTGTAACTGGCGTTGTTTTTGGCGCGAGGCGTTTTCTCCTTTTGCGGTTTGCCTGACGAAAAGACAGCCGGACTGCTCAACATCAGTATCAGAACCGTTGCGAATGCTCGATTGGTTTTCACGTCTTTTTCCCTCCTGTGATTCGCTTTCAGTTGGAAGGCGCGGATCGTCTTCCAACCGAAAGCTGTCCGGTTGTGCATCAGAAAACGATCCTTGCCGCTAACTGCGCCCGCCTCGGATCGAAGGCCGAAACCGCGCGCCCGAAATTCGGCGAAGACATCACGCCATCGACCGCGCTGAAATTCGTCACGTTGAAGACGTTGAAGATTTCGCCTCGCACCTGCAATCGCACTCTTTCGGTGATGACGAAATCCTTCGAGACCGAAAGATTGAAATCAAGAAAACTATCGCCGCGCTCGGTGTTGCGCCCCACGGTTCCGTACTCGCCTGCTGCGGGCGTAAGATCGAATCGCGTCACGCCCTCGGCAAATGCTATGGGCGTGACCGATGAAGGATCGCGCACGAGCGCGCCTGCTATGTCGAGCGGGCGATTGTTGTTGTTGCCTTCCGGCGTGTTCGTCCCCGATTTGCTCACAAGGCTCACTATGCCGCCGGAATTTCTGCCGTATTCGGCCTTGAAGTTGTGCGTGAGAATTTCAAGGCTGGCGACGGCTTCCTGGCTGACGAGTTGTTCGGTCACGCCTCGTCCGGCGATCAGCCCCGTGTTGGCGTCGGTCGTATCGACCGAATCGACGAGGTAGTTGTTGCTGCGGGGGCGATTGCCGCTGACGGCGAAAGGCTGATGCGCCTGAGTCGAGATAGTCACTCCGGGCGCAGTGCGCGCCTGAGCGTAGAAGTTACGGCCCTGCCCGCCCGCCTGAACGGGCAGATCGTTCATCTCATCGCGGCTGAAGCTGCGCGATTGCTTGGTGTCGTTTACGGTCAACAAAATCAGCGCGTCGGCGATCACAGTAACCTGCTCGCGCACTTGAGGCAGTTGCAGCTTGATTTCGAGGTTTGCCGTCTCGCCGAGTCTCAGTTCGACTTCCTCGATGAGATAATCGTCGAATCCCGATTTCGCGGCAGTGATTCGATATGCGCCCGGTTCGAGTCCGGGTTGATAGAAAGAACCCTGATCATTGGAAGTCAATCTTCGCTCGATGCCGCGCCGGGTGTCGGTGATGACGATCTCAGCCGCGATGACGACATGACCTTGCGCATCGATCACTCTGCCGGACAAGGCGGATTTGATGTTCTGCGAAAAGGCATAGGCTGAGTTGATGAGCAAAACACAAAGCACTAAGACCGCACGCTTTTTCATGAGTCCTCCTTATTATTTGCCTGAAAAGCGGACTTATCCGGCGCGCCTCCGGTTCAGAGCGACCCTCCAAACCTGGGGGATACTGCCGAGGATGGGGTTCGGCAATTGTCCGACAGGCGCGCCGAGTCAGCAGGTTGTGTGAGAAAAAAACTGCGTTCCTGCGACGGTCTCCATGCAGGGCGAAAACCGCGTCCATGTCAGCCTGTTTGCTCACTACAAGGCAGACCGCTGGCAGGCGAGTTTTTATCTTCGTCGATCAGGCTGAAAGGGGAGAAAAAGGGGGAGCGCGAGGGGGAGCGGACGTGAGGCAAAGATCGTCGCGCGTCGAAGGCGGTCTTTGCTGTGTGGTTGCTGCCGCCGCAATCACGATCAACGGATGAGTCGTCGCGTGTACCTGTTCGCGCGAAAAGATGTTGGTCGAAGTGCGAGTGATTACGCACCCTTCAGGACAACTCTTCGACGATTCCACATTTGCAAAGCCCGGTTTCGCGTCGCGCGGTTTTCCTTTGACCGATGCGCGAGCGGGCTTGCAGCAGCAGTACCCGTCAGTGATGCAGCAGGCCATCGCGCAGGCATCATCATCCGTATGTGCGGCAAGTGTGACAGGCGCGAGAGTTGCGCCGAGCAAAATCGCCGCCGCGCCGATGAGGGCGCGCAGCCTCCTCAGCCGATTTTGCAATTTGTCTGTCACGGTGACGCTACTCTATCACAACTTGGCTTTTATGTCACAAAAAAAATCTCATCGGGCAGCGCCTCAATCCTGGAAGAATGAGAAAGGGCTATCAGCACGCGGGAAACCAAGTTTTAAATTTTTCTGCGATTTGAGATTTCCAATTTGATAGGGCAGAGGCGTTGCTTCAACTTGAATAATAGTCGAATTTTTTAGTTTCCAATGTATCAGACAGGATTTCCCTTTGAATAATCCTGCTCATCTTGTCAATCCTGTCGAGTTTTTCCGGCGCGATTCGATCAGGCGGGCAGATTCATTTTTCGCATTATTTCGGCAAAGCGAGCGTCCGCGCGAAGGGCGCTGAAGGTCGGATCGATCTTGAGCCAGAATATTTTCTGATCCCGCTCGCGAAAGGCGCGGTCGAGCATATCGAACGCCCGGTCTTTTTCTCCAAGCGCAGTATAGATTCTGGCAAGTGTGTAAGGCGAGACATAAGTCTGCTTTGCGAGGTCGTTGAGTCGGGCTAAAATCGTCATCGCTTCCTTTTTCTTTCCCGCAGCGGCGTAAGCATAAGCGAGAAAATCGATTCTTTTATCAGAAATCTTCATCGCCTTCTGATGCTCGGCAATCGCCTCTTCGTGCCGACCCGTGAGCGAATAAGCCATCCCCAGTTGCGCTCGCGGCGTGACGAATTGAGGCTCCATCTCGATCAGGTTGCGATGATGCTCAATCGCTTGATCGTACCGTCGCGTGTAGACGAGATACAGCCCCCAATTCTGGCTTGACGCCGGAGTGACCGGATCGATGTCATAAGCTCGCTTCATCTCCGCGCGCGATTCTTCTGCGCGATCCATCAGCAGCAACCCCCAGGCTCGCCATTGTCGCGCGGATACGGAGTTAGGGTTGCTTTCGAGCGCGCGAGCGAAACTTCGGTCTGCGCCCTCCCAGTCGTGGTCGTAATGCATTCGAATGAATGCGTCGGCAATGAGCGCGTCTGCGTTGGAACTGTCAAGCTGGAGAGCCTTTGTCAAAGCGGCGCGCGCGCGCGGCATGGCTTCCTCAGGCGGCATCAATACGCTGAATCCCAGCATGGTGTATGTGTCGGCGATCCAGGCATGCGCCGCCGCATAGTTCGGATCGAGAGACAATGCCCGCTCGAAATACTCTATGCCCTTTTTATATGATTCGAAGGAGCCTCTGTTGACGCAGTAGACGCCTCTCAAAAAATGCTGATATGCCTCGCTGTTTTGAGTCGAGTTTTTTGCCAGAGCTTCGCGCTCGCGGCCTGAAAGCTGCGGAATGAGCGACTGGGCAACGCGCTGCGAGATCGCATCCTGCACGTCGAAGATGTCGTTGAAACTCTCTTCGAACTTGTCCGCCCACAGCGACGCGCCGTCGTTTATTCGGACGAGTTGAACAGTGACTCGAATATTGTTGCCGGATTTTTGAACCACGCCGCTCAACAACGTATCGACGCCAAGCTCGCGTCCTGCTTCTACCGGATCGCGGGCCAGGTCTTCGTACTTGAGGACGGCGAAGGTCGGGCGCACGGTAATTTGATCGAGGTTGCTCAACTTGGTTATCACAGCATCGGCAAGCCCGAGGCTGAGGTATTGCTCGTCATCCTCGCCCAGAATCTTGAACGGAAGCACGGCTATTGATCTGTTTGTCGAAGCAGGAGGTTCTCTGCCCGCAATCGAAAAGTAAATGATCACGCCGACAGCTATCACCACTACTGCCGCTATGGGGAGAGATCGGGTAAGTGATTTCCATCGCGAAGCGCGCGCCGAAGATACACTGACCGCGGGGAGAGAGGTCGCATCGCTCCTGACGTCGAAAACATTTTCCTGCATCGATCCGTTCGACGCCGCGTCGCCGTCCGCCTCGCCTGTCGATATTCTCACAGGCGCGATGAAGCGGTAGCCTCGTCTGGGGATAGTCTCGATATATTGCTGCTCGTCGCGGCTTTCGCCAATCGCCTTCCTCAAGGCCGAGATGTGAACCGTCAGATTGATCTCTTCGACGAATGTATCGGGCCAGATGAGACTCAGCATCTCGCCTTTTCCCATCACGCGCCCGCTGTTTTCCACTAGCACTAAAAGCGTGTCGAACGCTTTGGGCGCAAGCGGAATTATCTCGCCGTCGCGAAGCAACCGGCGCGAGTCAACCTCGATAGTGAAAGGGCCGAATGCGTACATGCGATCTTCCATCTATAATCTCTTAATCGGATTTTCAGCTTTCCTTAAGCCTTCCTAAAGGACTTTAAGGGACAATCTGAATAGGCTTTATGGCGAGGCCCGAAGCGAGGCCCGCCCTGACGAGCCGGAGCGTGGGCCAGTCTAACACATTGAGCCTGCGAAAAAAAGCGACGGCAGAAAAGGCAAATCGGACACGAGTATGAAAAGCTGAAGCTCCGCCTCGCGGGCCGACTCCCGCAGATTGGTCATTAGAGCGAAATGGAAAGTGCTGGGCAGGAGTCGGCCCTTGCGGGTCTCGGTGAAGTCTTCCTTAGAAAGACTCGTCCCAGAACAGGATTCGTCCCTTAAAAACCCAACCAGCCCGTGCGACAAGGATGTGCCGACTAAATCAGGAATTTCTTTAGGAGGCACAAAGCAATGAAATCACTCAACACGAAGTCAGCGGCGCGCGTGGGCATACTCGCGCTCATCGCAACGCTGATCTTTCCCCATCTTGGGGTGACTGCTATGGCTCAGGCCACTACGGGCGCGCTTCGCGGCGTGGTGACTGATTCTTCGGGCGCAGTCGTAACTGAGGCCGATGTGACGGCGCGCCATACGGCAACCGGCCTTGAAACCAGGACCAAAACGAATTCGGAAGGGATATACAACTTCCCGCGACTCGCTCCGGGCAATTACCTGCTTGCAGTCGAAAAGCAGGGATTCAAGCGACAGGAGTTTCAGGAAGTGACCATACAGATAGGTCAGGACCTCACCATCGACGCTTCGCTTCAGGCCGGACAGGTCTCTGAGACGATCACCGTCACTGCGGCGGGCGAGCAACTGATTCAGAAGGAGCAGTCGCAGATTTCCAACTCCTTCGAGAGCCGCAAGGTCGCCGAGCTTCCTTCCAACATCCGAGGCGGAGGCATAGATACTCTTGCGCTTCTGGCTCCGGGAGTCGTGCCGGGTTTCGGCAACGTCAACAACAACGGCACCACTCTCAGTGTCAACGGTCAGCGCGCGCGCTCGAATAACTTCACCGTCGACGGTCAGGATAACAATGATCTCACCATCGGCGGCCCGAATTTCTTCGTCACCAACAACGACGCGGTAGGAGAGTTTCAAATCATAACGAATAACTTCTCCGCCGAGTATGGCCGTAATCAGGGCGCGATAGTCAACATCGTCACCAAAGCCGGGACGAACGATTATCACGGCACGCTCTCCTGGTCGCATCGCAACCGTAAGCTGTTCGATTCGATGACCAACATCGAGCGGCGCACGAACAACAACGGCAAGGGCGATCCCGATCCCTTCCTCAACAACGTCTACAGCGGAACCATCGGCGGCCCCATCAAGCGAGACCGGTTGTGGTTCTTCGGCAGCTATCAGTTCAACTCAGCCCGCAACACGGCAACTCTTCAATCCACCAATCCGGCCATCGCCAGAGAGGAGTTGAGCCGACTCAAGGCCGATTTTCCCGGCAATCCGGTCATCGCCACGCTTGCGGACTTCTCCTCGTTTGCGATCACGGATTTCGGCTCACTCTCCGAGCGAACCGATTTCCCGCGCGATGAGACCGTTACCATCGGAGGGAAGACTTATCGCGTCGCCTATCCGCAGCGCGAAGTTGCGCTTCCGGTCAATTTCCACGAGTTCAGCGCGCGGGCCGATTACCAGATCAGCGACCGTCACAACATCTGGTATCGACAGCTTTACCAGACGGCGGACAACAAGAATGCGCTCGTCGGACTCAATGGTTTCACAGGAGACATTCCGACATCGGGCAGGCTGGGCGGCGCGCAGTTCACCAGTCAACTGTCGAATTCAGCGGTCAACGAATTCCGCTTCCTCTTCAACCGACTGAGCGTCATATTCGGCGGCGGTTGTCAGGGGCTGAAGGGCTGCATCCCGCATCCTGATAACATCGGCGATGGATTGACCAGTATCGCTTTCACCGGTTTCATCAGCAGCGGCGGCGCTTCCATTCAGGGCATCGGCGCGGCAAATACTCTGCCGCAGGGTCGCGAGGTCTCCATCTATCAGTTCGCCGACAATTTCTCGAAAACGCTCGGACGGCATCAACTGAAGATAGGGGCTGACGTTCGCCGTCTGACCAACTCCGTGCCGTTTCTGCCGAGCGTCAACGGAACTTTCTCCATTGGGAGCGCGGCGCGCGTGCTTGACAATCGCCCCTCGACGGTTACTCTGGCAGCCGGACAGGTCAGGATCGATTACAACGAGACGGATCAGTTCTATTACTTTCAGGATGACTGGCGGGTGCGAGACAATCTGACTCTCAACATCGGCGTGCGCTATGAGTTTGTGGGCCAGCCCATCAACACTCTGCACGATCTCTCGCTCGAGCGCGAGTCGAATCCTCAAACCGCGCTCTGGCGTCAGAACCTGCCCGTCGAAGCGCGAACCTTTCCTCAAATCCCTGCCGATAAGAATAACTGGGCGCCTCGCGTGGGATTCGCCTGGCGTCCTTCATTCAAGAACGGGCTGGGCAAGTGGCTCGCAGGCGAGCAGGATCAAACGGTCATTCGCGGCGGCTATTCGATAGCCTACGATCCGAGCATCCACAACATCCTGCTCAACGCCTCGACCTCTTCGCCGCTGGTGTTTTTGAATACGGTGGTCAACCCGACCGCGGGGGCAGTCACTTTTCCGCTTCCTGCCAGCCCGACCGGATCATCGGTTCAGGAGTTCGCCCGTGCCAACAACCTGATCCGCGTCAACACCTTCGATCCGAGGCTTCTCAATCAGACAAGCGTCGCGTCGAATTTCCATTCGCCTTACGCGCAGCAGTGGTCGTTTGGAATTCAGCGCGAGATCGCCCGCAACAATGTCGTAGAAGCCCGCTATGTCGGAACCCGTTCAATCGGTCTGTTCCAGACGCTCAACGGCAATCCGCGAATTGATCGTCTGGTCAACGGTTTTACGGCCAGCGTTCCGGGGCTGGGCAACGTCACGTTTCCGGGATTCCCGAACCTTGTGCCGCAAGGCGTGACTCCGCTCGTCTGCACTGATGATCCGGCGACGCCTGACAATGAAGCGGCCTGCAACGGAAGAGTGCAGCGCGCGGGCATCATACGCGCCCGCCACAACACAGCCGAGTCGTCCTATCACGGATTGCAGACTCAGTATCAGGGTCGACTCTTCGAACAGGTCAGTCTGGGCGCGTCCTACACGTGGTCGAAGGCGCTCGACAACGCCAGCGAGATATTCTCGTTCTTCGAGACCACCGCGCCACAGAATCCCTTCAACGTCAACGATGCCGAGCGCAGCTATTCGGGCTTTGATCGCCGTCACGCCCTCTCGATGAACTTCATCTGGGATGTGCCTGCCTTCAAGGATCAGAAAGGGATATTGGGCAGGTCGCTCGGCGGATGGCAGATCAACGGAACCTATTTTCTGGCCAACGGGCAGCGGTTCACTCCGTCGCAGTTGACGACGCGCTTCTTTTTGGGCGCGCGCAGCTACGAGGATCAGCCCTATTCGGCGGCGTTTCTCGGCGCGTGGGACGTGTCTCGTCCCTTCTACGGAAACGCGAATGCTCCGCGCACCTCGGTCGGCATAAGCCAGATCGATGCGGCGTTGATGTTCGGCCTTGCGGTAACAGACCGCAACGGATTCCTCGATTTCGTCGCATTGAACGCTGGCCAGATCAAGCCTGTAGGCAGGGATGGAGTCCGTTACATACTCAATGGGCCGGGGGCGGCGATGATCTTCGGCACGCCGTTCGGCGACGTGCCGCGCGGAATCGAGACCGGGCCGCGTCTGAACAACCTCAACCTCGGACTTGCCAAAAACACCAGCATAACTGAAAGCATCCGCCTTCAGTTCCGCGTCGACCTCTTCAACGCGCTCAACCACCCGAATCCGGGCGTGGGATTCATCGTCAATAATGTCACGCCTAATGTGTACATTGAGGGCGCGACTGCAACGGGTGTCGGCTTTAATGATCGGACGGAAATGGCGCTTGCAAGAAGAGCCATGCAGTTTGGCTTGAAGCTGACCTTCTAGCCTGTGTTGCGTAATCCTCACACTCGAAGGGAGAGGCTCGAGCCTCTCCCTTTTTTTACATGCCCATTATGTTGTAGCCGCTATCGACGTGGAGTATCTCGCCCGTCACCCCGCGCGAAAGGTCAGAGAGCAAAAACAGCGCGGCGTCGGCCACCTGATCCTGATCGACGTTGCGACGAAGAGGCGCGTGATTGCGCATGTGTTCGAGTATCTTGATGAACCCGCCTATGCCTGCCGATGCCAGCGTGCGAATCGGCCCTGCTGATATCGCGTTGACTCTTATGCCTTGCGGGCCGAGGTCATGCGCCAGATAGCGCACACTCATATCGAGCGCGGCCTTCGCCACGCCCATCACGTTGTAGTGGGGAATGACCCTTTCGCCGCCGAGATAAGTCAGAGTCAGTATGCTGCCCGCGCGATTTTCCATCAGCGGCGCGGCTCGTCGCGCAATGGCGGCCAGCGAGTAGGCGCTTATGTCCTGAGCTATGCGAAAGCCCTCGCGCGATGTGTTCATGTATTCGCCTTCGAGTTCTTCCTTGAGCGCGAATGCGACGCCGTGAACTACGAAATCGAGATGCCCCATTCCTTCCCTGACGCGAGCGAAGACCGCTTCGATTTCTTCGTCATTCGTCACGTCGCAAGGCAGCACCATCGGGTCATTGAGCGAGAGGGCGAGTTCGCGGGCATTTTCTTCCAATCGTTCGCCCTGATAAGTGAGAGCTATTCGCGCGCCCTCTTCGTTAGCGCGGCGGGCAATGGCCCACGCGAGGCTGCGCTTGTTGGCGACTCCGAAAATTATTCCTGTCTTTTGGTTGAGCAGCATGGTTCTCCTATAAGCTGAGGAGTCAGGAGTCAGAAGACAGAAGACAGAATAAATAAGGAAATCGGCGCGAGCGTAGCCGCTCTAATGCGTAGCCGCTCTAATGCGTAGCCGCTCTAATGCGTAGCCGCTCTAATGCGCCTCTGATTTCATTCTGACTTCTGACTCCTGACTTCTGACTTCTTCCCATTCAAGACCTCTTCTCCGGCGTTATCTTGAGCGTCTGCTCTCGTCCGTCGCGGCGAATTATTACCTCGACCTCTTCTCCGCCGCGAAGTTCTCCGAGCGCGTATGTGTAATCGTAGACATTTTTGATGGGAAACTTGCCGATCCTCGTTATCACGTCGCCCGCTCGCAGTCCCGCTTTTTCGGCAGGCGAGCCAGCGCGCACGCCGTCAAGCTTCAATCCGTCCTGCGAATCTCCGTAGCTCGGCACAGTTCCGAGATAAACCCGGAAGCCGCGCCCTGTGGGTCTCGATTCCGTTTTCACTTTCGTGAAGGCTATGCGTTGAGGCTCGTTGGCTACGGATAAAGCTATGTCGCCGACGAGCGCGGCTATGCGAGTCGCGCCCGCTGAGTTGACCTTCTCAGCCGTGTCCGATGGCTTGTGATAATCGTCGTGCGTGCCGGTGAAGAAAAACAAAACAGGCACATCTCGCACATAAAAAGATTGATGATCGCTAGGGCCGAATCCGTCCTGATTGAAACTCATCTTGAAACGATTGCCGTTTGCGGCAGCGTTCAGTTTTTCCAGTAGCGGCTGCCACGCGGGCGAAGTGCCTACGCCCCCCACTGTGAGCGCGTCGTTTCGCAATCTCCCGACCATGTCCATATTCAACATCGCTACAGTTGACGCGAGAGGCACGACCGGATTTTTCGTGTAGGCAGCCGAGCCGAGCAATCCGAGTTCTTCGGCGGAGAAGGCTATGAAGATGACGCTTCGCCTGGGGCGAGCGACGGCCATCACTCGCGCAAGTTCGAGCAGAGCCGATGTGCCTGATGCATTATCATCTGCGCCGTGATGAATCGCGCCTTCCGGTCGGGCCGCAAGCGATTCCGGCCCGCCGAGTCCGAGGTGATCGTAATGCGCGCCGATGATGACGTACTCTGAAGCCATCTGCGGATCGCTGCCTTGAAGCAGGCCGACGACATTCGACCCTTTGCCTTCGACTTTCACAACATCGATTTTGAATTCGACCGTCGCATTGAGCAGCCACGGCGACGGATTTTCTTTCGCTCGTTTTTCAATATCCGAGACAGAAGATTTTTCCGAGGCGAGAAGCGCATCAGCAGACGCGCGACCGAGCACGACAGCCGGGATGCCTGCGTCGAGAAAATTCAAATCGTGTCGAAGGCGCGAAAGTCGATCATCGCGAAAACTCTGCTCCGTGCTGATGAATATGACTCCGCGAGCGCCCTTCTCGCGCGCTTTGATGGTCTTCTTCTGAATCTCAAGTCCGGGCTGCGTGTATTCGGCAAATCTGGAGTGCGGGTTGTCGCCGTCAGGGCTGCCGCGAAGGAGGAGGACGATTTTTCCTTTCACGTCCGAGGCGTAGTTGTCGTATTGAAGTTCCGGCGCGCTGATCCCATAGCCGACGAATACAATACCTGCGCTTGCTATATCTGAAGAAGAAAAAGCGAGCGGCACGAAATCTTCCTCGACTTTAAGCAATCGCGACTGAGGCGTTTTCATCTGAAAGCGATTTTCTTTGCCCAGTCGCACGCTTGCCACGAACGAAAAAGCTTGAAGGAAATTTGCGGCAGCGGGGCGAAGGCCCGCGTCGCGAAATTGTTTCGCGATGTATCGAGCGGCCAACTCCGCGCCCTCCGTGCCTGCGCGTCGGCCCTGCAACTTGTCCGACGCGAGATATGCGACATGGCGCGCGATTATCTCGGCGGAAGGTTCGGATCTAGTCGATTGCAGCGATGCGCTCGAAGGATGGATGAGGAGCGCGGCGGCGAGCAGGAACGAGGCGATTTTTTTGATCTTCATTAAATAACTCCAATTATCTGAACAGCAAATGAAAGTGACCGATGATTGAGTTTCAAAGCGAGCAGAAATCATAGCCATCGGCGCGAATGAGTGTCAATCCACGCGGGTAGTGGGGTAATAGAGTGTTGAAGAGCAGGGTTTGGAGTGTTCCGACTCGTCGGAGCTTCAGATAATCGAGATATTGAGCCTCGAAGTCGGCTCAGACAAAAGCGGCGAGCGTGTCGGAGTACTCCAAATTCATCCACTTTCTTCTCAACTCACTATTACCCCACTACTTTCCGCTATCCTTTCTTGCTTTTACGTTCACAGTCATGGTTTACTTCCAAAACAAAAATAAATGTCACCTAAACTCTCAAACAACAAAGACGGGTTTAGGCTGTATGCGATGTCAAATATGTTGCCGAATCGTTCTGTTTGAGTTTTGTTGACTGAAATGTGCAAGACACAGTGAAGGTCTTAAACCGTCTGCAATCTGACGACCGCAAACCGTGCAAGATTATCAACAGTCGTGTTTGACCGTTGGAACAAACTGAGGAGAAAATTTCTCATGAAAAATTCGGGGATGCAATTCAGCGGCTCAATCCCAAGTCTAACGCGGAGATTGCGCAAAGCCATCATGTTCGCTCTTGTCCTATTGCTCGCGACATTACCTCTGACTGGTTATGTGAGGGCTGCTGGAGGGGTGCTTGATCCAGGCTTTGGCAATAACGGCAAAGTGGCTGTTGACTTTGGCGACCCTAGCGAGCGAGCATCTGACATGGTAATTCAACCCGATGGGAAAATAGTTCTTGCTGGGATTGCTGGTGGTCAAAGCATTCCGTTCCCGTCTTTTAGCCTCGCACGTTACAACCTGGACGGCAGCCCCGATACCAGTTTCGGCAGCAGCGGTATGACCACGACTGATTTCGGGCCTACCTTCTCTTTTGGCGAATCGGTTGCTCTTCAAAGTGATGGCAAGATTGTTGTGGCAGGGTCTGTCCTTGATATTAGTACGAATACTCTGGACTTTGCGCTTGCTCGCTACAACAGCGATGGGAGCCTTGACAGCACCTTCGGTTCAGGCGGCAAGGTCATCACTGATTTCTTCACGGGCTTTAATGATGAGGCTCATGCCGTCGCCCTTCAGAGCGATGGGAAGATAGTCGTGGCAGGCTTTGCGCATAGCAGTGCATTATCAATCAACATAGCCCTTGCGCGCTACAACGACGATGGCAGTCTTGATTCGAGTTTCGGCGTGGGAGGCAAGGTTGTCGCAGGTTTCACCAGCACGGGGGCTGCAGTTGCGATTCAGGGCGATGGGAAAATAATAGCAGCAGGAAACGCTTCAAACGGATTTGCTATGGTGCGCTACAACACAGACGGCAGCGTTGACGCCAGTTTCGGTAGCAGTGGAGTAGTCATCACTCCGTTCAATCCTTCAGGCGCGCAGATTTCCGATCTTGCGCTTCAGAGCAATGGAAAGATAGTGGCCTGTGGATTCACTTCCGCCTTTTCCAATGACTCTTTTGATTTCGCGGTGGCTCGTTACAACGGCGACGGGAGCCTCGATTCCGGGTTTGGCTCTGGCGGCAAAGTTATCACTGATTTCTTCGGCAACAGCGATCTATGCCGTTCTGTTGCCCTTCAGAGCGATGGGAAAATAGTGGTATCTGGATTTGCCACTAGCGTCACTGGCCGCGACTTCGCCCTGATCCGTTACAACAGCGATGGGAGCCTTGACAGCGCCTTCGGCTCCGGTGGCAAGATCACCACTGATTTCATCGGGCAGGAGGATGATGCTGGCGCAGTCGCTGTTCAGAGCGATGGGAAGATAGTTGCCGCGGGGTTTGCTTCCAGTGGCGGAGGCGCGGGCCACGACTTTGCCCTTGTACGCTATTTTGGTAATGACTTTGATCTTTGCCTCCAGGATGATAGCAGTGGCATCTGGATCAACATAAGCTCAACGACCGGCGAATACCTTTTCAGCGATTGCTCTGGAACAACTCTTCATGGAACGGGTAGCCTTATAGTAAGTACCCAGACCAATTTAGATTAAACTATTCTCTGGCTTAAGCCATTGAAATTAAAAGATCGGCAACTCGAAAATAGTTTAATCTAATTCTGTGCTGGTACTTAAAAGGCAATACAGTTGCGTTGCAGCATAACGCGGGCAATCGCCGAATATCGGTAACAATCGACACGTCTTCGAAAAAAGGGAAAGCAACGATCCGCCTTCTTTCGCCGCAGAAAACCTTCGGCATCGTTGACAAGAACATGGCTGACAACCTGTGCGGGTGTTTCTAGTGGATGTCAAGATCAATCCTGCGGTTTTCTGTTCGAAGCCAACCGGTAGGCGAGATATATGACGAGTCCGGTCGCAGCGGCTATCGCCGAATCGCGCGCCTGCTGCCAGGTGCTGTTCGACAGCAGCCATCCGGCAAGGATGAGCGAGGCGATTGAAACTGCGACTCCGGCGGGCGCTTTGAACATAGCTTCGGGAGCGCCGCTCTTCGAGCGCAAAACGGGCAGCGCCGCGCAGGTAGCTGTATAAGCCAGGAGTCGCGCTATCGCGCTTATGGTCGCCGCATAGATGAACGTACCCGAAAGCGTCAGCGCCAACATCACTCCTGATGTCGCCAGTATCGCAACGTGCGGAGTGCGAAACCTTTTGTGGGTCGAAGCGAGAGCCTGTGGAAGCTCTGATCGCTCGGCCATTGCAAAGGGCAATCGCGAGGCTGCCAGAATCAGCACGATCAGATTGCCGATGATCGAGATGATCGCGCCCGCTGAAATGATCGTCGCGCCCGTCGCGCCCATAAAGCTGCCGAAGGCATCAGCGAGAGGTCTCTTCGAACTGCCAAGCTCAGGCAGCGTGCCTATGCAAACGATCTGGATCAGTATATAGACGACCGCGACTACTCCCATCGCTATGAGGATCGCTCTGGGAAGATTGCGGCGCGGATCATCGACTTCGCCCGCAGGGATCACTGCCATTTCGAATCCGGTGAAGGCATAAATCAGAAGCAACACGGATGAAGAAAATTTGTCATAGTTGGGCTGCGTCGCGAAGGAGAAGCTCTCAGTGTTGAGAAAGAAAAGGCCGACTGTGATAAACAAAAGTATCGGGATAAGTTTGCCTATGGTGAAGACGTTGCTGGCTATCGCGGCGTCGCGCACGCCGACGATGTTGACGAGCGTGAGCGCGACTACGACGACGATTATTATCAACGCCCGCCACACGGTCGTATTCGCCGCCGGAATGAAGAAGCTCAGATATTCCACAAACAGATTGCAGTTTGCGGCAAAGGCCGTCAATCGGGCGATCCACATCAGCCAGCCGACTTCGAATCCGACGACCGGGCCGAATGCTTCGCGGGCGTAAAGATAAGGGCCGCCCGTGTCGCTCATACGGCTGCCCACTTCGGCGAAGCACATGACTATCAGCGAGACGACCAGCGCGCAGGCCGCGAAAGCTATGAGGCTGTAGGCGCCTATGCGGCTGAAGACTTCCGACGGCAATCCGAATATGCCCGCGCCTATGATGCCATTGATGGCGACAGCGACCAGATCCCAGCGGCGAATCCCGCGAACAAGTCCCCCGCCCGTCGTTTGATTGATCGCTTCGCTCATTGAGAAAAAAAGAAAGCGCGGTCATATTACTGATCCGAGCCGCCTTGTTCAATCGAAATGAGACTGGAATAAGATTTCGTTCAATGGGATTATTGATTTTGAGCGCGTCCTGGGAACCTCGATATTGGACGCGCCAAACGGCCTCGCTTCCTAAAAGGGTCCTCCTCTCGAAAGAAGCTGAGAGCCAAACTGGAGCCGAGGCGCAAACCCTGCGCGCCTCGGCCTTTTTCGATCCGCCAGCAAATATGGGACAGAGCTTTTTAATCCCATGCGGCTAAGATAGAATGACCATCCGGTTTTCAAAAAACTTTTCAACGAGGAGTGACTGATGAGCGACAAAATAGAAATCATCTGCAACAACAACGGCCCGCTTCGTGTAGTGGGAGAAGGCATCACCATCAAAGACGCTGCGGGACAGGAATTCGGGCTCGCGGGTCGCACCGTCATTTCGCTTTGCCGATGCGGGCAGTCGCAGAATAAACCCTTCTGCGACGGCAGCCACGCGCGCACGGGATTTCAATCGACGGTCGAAGCCCGCGACCTCCCGCCGCCCGCGCCCAAGCCGTGAGCGGAAGTATGGGAGTAGGGGAGTGTGGGGGTATGGGAGAAAAAGAGCGAAAGAGCGATGGAATTTGATCTCCCATATCTGCATACTCCCCACCCCCACACTCTTCCGCCCGCATCCTTGACCCTCCATCGAGCGCACACGTATATTGACTCTTCCTGCGAGGAACGCGAATGAAGACAATACGGATAGGAAACGGGCAGGGCTTCTGGGGAGATTCGCTCGAAGCGCCTGTAGAACTCGTGCGCCGGGGGCCAATAGATTACCTCACGCTCGATTACCTTGCTGAAATCACTATGTCGATTATGCAGAAGCAGCGCGCAAGAGACGCGCGCTCAGGCTATGCCCGCGACTTCGTGGCGATGATCGAACGCATTCTGCCTGAAATAGTCGAGCGCAATATCCGCGTCATAGCCAATGCCGGAGGAGTAAACCCCCAGGCCTGTCGCGATGCGGTGATAGCAGCGGCTCAACGCGCGGGTCTCGGCGGTAAATTGAAAGTCGGCATCGTCGCGGGCGATGACATCATGCATCGATTGGACGATCTTATCGCTCGCGGCATCGAATTGAAGAATCTCGACACCGAAGAGCCGCTCTCTCAGGTTCGAGGGATGGTGCAAAGCGCGAATGTTTATCTCGGCGGCGGGCAGGTGGCCAGGTGTTTGGATCAGGGCGCGCAGATAATCATCGCCGGACGAGTGACCGACACGGGACTCGCGCTTGGGCCGATGATTTACGAATTCAAATGGGCGCGAGATGACTGGGACCGTCTCGCTGCGGGAACCATAGCCGGACACACGGTCGAATGCGGCGCGCAATCGACGGGCGGCAACTGCCTCATCGATTGGGAAACCATTCCCAACATGGCTGATATCGGTTATCCGATAATCGAAGCGCGCGAGGACGGAACTTTTACAATCACCAAACACGAAGGCACGGGCGGTAGAATCACGGTCGCCGGAATCAAAGAGCAACTCGTTTATGAGATGGGAGACCCCAGTGAGTACATCACGCCCGATTGCATAGCCGATTTCACCTCGATTCATCTCGAACAGGCGGGCCAAAATCGCGTGCGCTTCTCAGGGATCAAAGGCCGTCCGGCGACCGATATGTACAAAGTCAGCATAAGCTATTCCGCCGGGTGGAAAGCTGTCGGCTCGCTCGTCTATGGATGGCCCGACGCCCTGAAAAAGGCTCAGGCGGCTGATCGTGTGTTGAGAGAGAGGCTCGACCGCCTCGGACTTCGATTCGATCAGGTGCTTACTGAATTCGTCGGCGCGAATGCCTGCAACGGGCCGATGGCAGGCGACCCTTCGCCCGATCTCGCGGAAGTGGCTTTCAGAATAGGCGTGAGGTCGAGCGACAAATCCGCCGTTGAAAGATTCACGCGCGAGCTTGCTCCGCTCGTGCTGAACGGGCCGCCGACTGTTACGGGCTTTGCCAGCGGTCGCCCCAAAGCGGAAGAGATCATCGCTTACTGGCCCGCGCTCATACCCAAGAGCGAAGTCGCGCCGGAGATTTCAGTCGTCGAGGCTTGAGATATGAAAGTAAAACTCCTTCACCTCGCGCACGCGCGATCAGGCGACAAAGGCGATACGGCCAATGTCGGTTTGATCGCTTACAAACCGGAATACTACGCGGTGCTGGTCGAGCGAGTGACCGCCGAACGAGTCAAAGAACATTTTCGCGGAATCTGCTTCGGCGATGTGGAGCGATACGAGTTGCCAAACCTCGGCGCGCTGAATTTCCTCCTGCACAAATCTCTCGACGGCGGCGGCACTATTTCATTGAGGACGGATGCGCAGGGCAAAACCTACAGCGCGGCTTTGCTTCGCATGGAAATCGAAGTCGATGACGCGCTGGCCCGCGAAGTGATGGGCGGCAAAGCCTGAACACGTCTGACTCCTGATTTGACAGAGGTGGACGCGATGACAGATTTCCTTCGCGAGCGCCCACACTCCATCAAACTTCGTCTGAGGATCACCGCGGCGGATGGGCCCCATCATGCTTGGCTCTCTCGATGAACAAGCCTGCAATCGAACGACCTGTCGCCAATCCTGCTTCCACGTCGAATGTCCAGTGCGTGCCGTCATAAAGCCGCGAGATTCCCCCGCCATCAGCCTCCGCGCGCATCGCATTCGCATCCTGAGGGAAGAAGTATGCCATTATCTCCCCGACGGCTCCTCCGCTCGTTGAATTCCCCGATGTGTAGGATGGATCGCGCGGAGTCGAGCGCACCGATGTGAACGATGGATCGAGTCCGCACTGGCGAATCATCGTCTGCGGTCTGGCGGTCCAGTATCTGTACTTCGACTTCCACGATGCATAAAGAGAGTCGGCGAGGGCTGCGTTTACCAGCGCGCTAATTCTCGCAGAGCGCGGCAGGTTCACTCTGTCTCTGACCAGCAGTTCAAGCATGATCAGATTCCAGCGATTGCCCGGCGCTCCCGCCCATCGGGCAATCAAAGCGTTGCGCGGGCCATCGGGCGGCTCGGCTCTGGTCGCAGCAACGTGAGCCATCACCTCCTGCGCGGGCTGTTGAAGCAGATTGCACACATCTGCCTGACTTGTGCCATAAAGATCGAATCCCGGCGGCGGCTCCGCAAGAAATGCGTCGCCTGATGGAATGATCCACATCCGCCACTCTCCCGCCAGAGGTTCGGTCGGCAGCCGTCCTCCAGGCGGGCAGAGGTCGAAAGGCGATGAGGTCGGTTCCCAGTGACCCGGCCCTGTAAGCCTGCCCGGTTGAGTCACACAGTCCCAGACTTCATCTGAACCATCCGCCACGGCTCGGCGGTTTATGACTAAATCGGCAACGGCGCGACCAAGTTCAAGTCCCGCTTCGATGTCGCTTCGATAGTTGACCCCGGCCTGCACGCGCGAAAGGGCGGCCTCCTCGGCGCTTGCCCTCAGAGTGTCGGCATCCTGGGGAAACAGATGGGCCAGCATTTGCGAAGCCGCGCCTGCTATTGTCGCGTGTTCGGATGGATAAGTGGGATCGAGAGGAGGCGCGACCGATGGTTGTAATGAGTGATCGAAAAGATCAGGGCGCAGGCGAAAGTATCTGTACTTCCAGTGCCAGGCCGCAATCACCGCATCGTAAATCGCCACGTGAAGGAGGGCAAGCCCCCTGTGAGCCTGCGGAGTGTTGATTCCGCGAGTGCGAATGAGATCGAGTTGCTTTTCAGTCCAGGGCTTGAATGCCGGTTGAGCGTTCCAGAAGTCAATGGCGGCCTGAATCTGAGGAGTCCTCTGAGATTGTAAAGACCTCAACTCGGCCAGTTCCGCGCGAGTCTGCTGGCTCAGTAAGCGAGGGGGCGCAGGCAGGTGAACCTCCGAGCCGGAAGTGAGAACATAAGTCCGCCATCTACCGGCGAGCGGTTCCAGTGGGCGGCTGTTGACATGAACGAGAGCTTGAGCCGGAATAACCAGTAACATACCGAGCGACAGCAAAAGCCCTGTAAGCTTGATCGTTCTATTTTTATAATTCACGAGTTTTCTCCTTTGAAATTGTGGCGCAAGACGGGCTTGCGTGGCTCCAAATTTCGTACTTTCCGGGCAGCGCAATCCGTCAGATTGCGCCGCCCAGCCTCCTTCGTAATGATTCGCGGTTTCGATACGGCCAGATCACTGCACATAGGCCAGCCCGAACGGGTTGAATCCGACTGTCGCTTCTCCGATAAGGTCAGGAATAGAATTGTTTCCACTCAGCTTGTAAATGGTCACCTTGTTTAATGTCCCTGCCGAGTGTGTCACATACAGTTTGCGACCATTCGGAGTGAGAGCAATGTTGTGAGGCGCTGCAAACGGCGTGTCCAACCCCGCGCCGACCACGCTGTTAGTCCGCGTGTCTATCGCGAACAAACCATTGATTCCGCCCCCCGGCAGGTTCGTCGTATAGAAAGTCTTTCCATTGTTTGCCATCCCCGCCCCGTGCGCTCCCGCAATGGGAATGGTCGCTTCCTCTCCCATGGTGTGGCGATTCAATACTATGACGACGTTGCTGTTCTGGCAGGGTACATAGAGAAACTTATTCTGTCTGGCCGCCGAGAGGTGCGGGTCTTTGCCGACCGCCGCACGCCCCACTTCCTGAAACGTCCGGGCGCTGAACTTCACAACGAAGTCATTCAGTCCCGCAAAGCCGATCATCGTGACATAAGCAAACTGTCCGAGCAGCGGATCTAAAATCACATCGTGAGGTCTGCCTCCCATTGCAACCAGATCGGCAGGCATGGGTACTGTAGCGAGGACTTCGAGCGTAACGGGATCGATGACGGTGGCGGTCTTATCGATATCGTTGTTGACCCACAACTGGCGGTCGAGCGGGTCGACCCACATGTGAAAGACTCCTGCGCCTGCCGGGACTGTGCCTTCGAGGGCGAAGTTGCGAGAATTGAATATGGCCACGCGCTTGTTGGCCCTGTCGCCGACGAATACCCGCTTGCGCGACTGGACTACATACATGGGTTCAGGCGCGTTGGGACTGGCGGGCAGAGCATAGGTCCCTGTCACCTCGTCCGAGTGAGTGTCGATGACAGAGATCGTACCCGACGCGCGATTGGCTACGACTATTTTTCCCCTCGAGAGGCTGTCGGTGTCAGTAGCTTTTGCGGTTCCGTTTGGCAGAGAGCCTATAGCAACAAGCAGACAGATTGCGATCAACAAAATATTTCGCTTCATGGTTTTCTCCTTTTTGGGTTTTTAAGACGTAAGCCTTGTCACCAGTGCCAGACCTGATCGTGTTCTTCCATAAGCCCTGCGATGTCGCCCCTTGCGATGATTTCGACGCTGCCGATGCAGTTCGCTCCATTGATCCCGCGCTCTTCCAAGTCATCGCTTACCGCGTAGACCTTCACCCCTTTTTCCCTAAGACGGGCTATGTCCTCTGTGGGTCTGGCCGGATGATGGATGCTCACAGTGCCTATGGTGAGAGTGGGACACTCCTGATTGACTATGTAATTGACCGCGTTGGCGCGAAGCAGGACGCTCAGTTCCGCGCCTGCATTTTTCAATGAGCGGTTGAGCCAAAGTATCGTGTCGTCCTGCTCTTCGAGCGTTGCGCGATAAGCTGATTCGACTACGTTCAATATCTTCATGGCTTGTCTCCTCCTTCGATTGATCGAAGTTCGTTTTTTTACCGTGTGGGAATGACCAGAGTATTCGTCGATTCGAGGGCCATCTTGAGGAAATCGGCTGGCCCGCCGCGACGAACGCCCTCGACTGCATTTGCGGCTCCGCGCTCGTCTACGCACAATCCGCAATTGACCCACGTGAGAAGCGGACTGCCTTTTCCGATCTCCAGCAGCGAACTGATAAAGCTCTTCGTCGTGGGATGGTCTTCTTCTTCGACTGTAGTTCCCTTGACGGGATTCGGATGAGGGGTCTGGTCTTTCATTGCAAGGTTCACCGCTCCCTCGTAAGCGAACACGTTGACGTGAATTCCCTTTTTCAAAGCTGAAGAGATAATTCGAAATGCCGTCGTTGAGTTGGCCGACTCATAAGGCGGGTTCATAAGAGCCAGCGTTAAGGTTTTCTCTGCCATAATTGCCTCCATAAAATCAGTGGTCAGTTGATCAGTGCCATATGGCTTTGGTGTTTTCCGTGGCCAGCAAATCCACAAGCGCGTCGATGCTCGACTCAGTTACACGGGGAAGCATTTCTCCCGTCTGTATGCCTCTCTCTCTGAGGGAGAAGTCGTCGACGAGAAGGGTGATGCCTTCTTCGGCGAGTCGAGGAAGGTGCGAATTGCGCGCGTTTTTGCGGGCGGCCAGGACGCCGTTCTGCACCAGAAACACTTTCACATCGTTGCCGCGGCGCTTCAGTTCAGTGGCCGTTTCCACAAGGAAGTGAGCGTCGCGCGATTCGAACGGGTCACGAGACTCGATGAATACATAACTCGACATAATCATTTGCTCCTCCTGGATTCGTCTTCAACCGTCGCTTCCGTGGCTTTAGGCGTCTCGGAAACCTTCCGTATCCATTCATTGATTTCAGTCAGGCTTTCTGCGCGAAAGTGATTGCCGGTCTGAATGTGTTCCGCGTCGAAGACCGACCTCTCGCCCTGAGATTCGCCTTTTATCAACCAGCAGCGTATGAGAAATGAGTTGTAAAGTTTCATAAGCCGCTCGTCACCGCCCGCCGTTCGGAGCCGGTTGTTTGCGAACACGAGAGCATCCTACAGGGCGAAGATTCCCCGAAAGTTCACGGAATGTTCCCAAAATATTCCCGGATGTTTGGGAGAGATATCAGATTGAAAACGAGGGATGAGAAGAGTCAGGCCGGAGATTTGCGCTTTGGCAGGAAGAGGAAAGCGTCTCGATGATCACTTCCTTTACGGGATAGATGCTTTGGAAGGCTATAAGAAACCCTGATCAACTAACAGCGTGAAGCCGACGCGACGCAACAGATTCTCGAATCTTTCGTCTGAGCGAAGGCCGTCAAGCACAGGGTCTACCTTGAGCCAGATCATCTTGGTATCGTGTTTCTCATAAGCCTGCTCAAGCCATTTGAAAGCTTCTTCCTTTTCTCCGAGACCCGCGTGAATCGCCGCTACGCGGTACGGAGAGAAATACCTCGGCTTCGCCTGCCTGCTCAACCGGTCGAGTACGGCGAGCGCCTTGTTTCTTCTTCCCGATACCGCATAGGCATGTCCCATCAAAAGGAGCGCGGTGTCGGTGCTGCTGGAAACGGCGACGACTCTTTGGAATTCTTTGATTGCCTCATCATACATGGCTTTCTGTACGTAGGCTTGTCCGATGCGAAGACGCGCCAGCAAGAAGTGCGGGTCCATCTCAATAGTCTTTCGGGACTGCTTTATCGCCTCATCGTACCGACGCGCGAAATACAGCATCCATCCCAGATCGTCGTTGGTGATCAGAGATAGCGGATCAATTTCCTGTGCCTTTTTGATCTCTGTGATAGCTTCATCCAGGCAGCCGGTCGCCGCCAGGTATTCGGAATACCACAGATAGGCTGAAGCGTAACCTGGGTTGAGAGCGATGGCTCTTTTGAATGCTTTGCCCGCTTCAAGCCATTCCCAGTTATGAAGCAGCGCGTGCGCCAGCCCTGCATGCGCCTCTGCGAGTTTCTCATCAACATCGAGTGCGATCCTGGCCGCTTCCTTCGCTTTTGGAAACCCCTCTTTGGGAGGCAACGCTTCCCACGTGACGAGGAAGGTGTAAGAATCGCACAGTCCGGCGTAAGCCAGAGCGTAGCCCGGATCTATGTCGATTGCCTGCTGAAAGCACTGGAGGCCTTTCCTTATCCATCCAGTCATTCGCTTGTTGACGAAATAGCGACCCTTGAGATATGCGTGGTACGCTTCGATGTTTTCGGTATGGCGCTTCGTCAATCTCGCTTTCTCTTCACCTGTCAGCTTCAGCCTCAATTTCTCCGATATCTCACTCGATATTTCCCTCTCTATCGCGAAGATATCCTCAAGCTCTCGGTCATATCGCTCGCCCCACAGATGCGACCCGTCGGCTGCATCGACCAACTCCGCTTTGATGACCAAACGGTCGCTTACCTGTAGCACTCTCCCCGTCAACACTCCCCTTACGCCGAGAGCCTTCCCTGCTTCGAGAGCATTGGCCTGACGGCCCTTGTATCGCGACACCGTACTCCAGGCCAGCACTCTCAGCCCCGTCAGTTGCGACAGGTTATTGATTATGCTCTCCGTTATTCCGTCTGAAAGATATTCCATCTCCGGGTCTGCGCTTGCATTCATAAGCGGCAGGATGGCAAGCGAATCTATCGTTTGTGTCGGCTGGTGTTTCGATGAGTCAACAGTGACAGGTTTTATTCCTCCTGACTCGATCTGTTTGTAAAGCTCAAGGGTCAACTCGTCAGGCTCGCTGTCGAGTTCTTTTTCAAGAGCATCGCGGCATTGCTGAAACTGACTGAGAGATTGAGGACGGTTGCCCGTCATCGCGTAAAGCCGCATCAACCCCCTGTGCGCTTCTTCGTTCGACGAATCGAGGGCCACTATCTCTTTCAACCGCTCGATGCTGTGTTGATAATCGCAGAGGCTTTCATAAGACCGGGCGAGCCTCATGAGCAAATCCTGATAGAGAGCGCGCAGTTGTTCACGCTTTGCAGCCGCCCAATCTTCGTAGAGGTCTTCGACGAGCAGGTCGCCTTCGTAAAGCGAGAGCGTCCTTTCATAATTTTCGATTTCAGATGACCTGATCGCCTCTTCCGCGTGTTTTTCAAATTCGCTGACATCGATCCACAGCGCGCCCGGCGCTCGCAGCAGCACCTGATGCTGTTGCGAGATTATGAAAGCGGAGTCCGAACCGGATTTCAGTTTGGGTTCGAGGGCGCGGCGAGCGAGGTGGATATTCTTGTTCAAGTTACGGGCTGCTGCATCGGGACTGAGTTCAGGCCAGAGCATCTCCATCAATTGCTCGCGATGGAGTTGATGATGGGGTTGCAGAGCGAGCAGCTTTACGATGAGTTTGGGTTTTGAACGCGACCAGTGATCTTCCTTGACTGTAAGACCGTTGACCTTGACTCGGAAGGGTCCGAAAAGATGCACTTCAAGATTTAAGGAATCGGAACCGACACCCGATATGATTGGCCGCGTTTGCATAAATACGCCGGATCACCGAAAACCGCAATGTCTCATCGTCGAGCGGCACAGGAGGAAAAACCTGTGGAGCGATAGACTAAAATCCCAGCCCGTGGCGAACTCTTGTCTCGATCTGAGTGATTTTAATGAAAGGCTTTTGGAGAGTAAAGATGATGAGTCTATACTGAATATGACGCGCGCGCGCATCTGCAACGGTGTGATTGTCGAGCGGCTTTGCAGTCGCTCTCGATTCATAATGAGACATGAGGCGTGATTATGTCCGAGTACAAGAAAATCCTTTTCTCAATCGATGAGGGCGTCGCTCGCATCACTTTGAACCGGCCCGACAAACGAAACGCGCTCGACGGCGAAATAATCAGCGAAATACGCCGCGCGGTTGATCGCACTGCGCGCGACGAAAGCGTTCGCGTGATACTCGTTGCGGGCGCAGGAAAAGATTTCTGTTCGGGCGCAGACCTAGCCGCGCTTCAGCGCATCAGCGAAGCTACAGTGATGGACAACGTAGCGGACGCGCGACGTTTTGCAGAGCTATTCATCGCGATGCGAAATCATCCGCGGCCCATAATCGCTGCGGTTCGCGGGCGGGCGCTCGCCGGAGGATGCGGGCTTGCCACGGCCTGCGACATCATACTCGCGTCGGAGTCTTCGCAGTTCGGCTACCCCGAAGTCAACATAGGATTCGTCCCTGCGATGGTAATGGCTGTGCTTCGCCGTTCGGTTTCGGAAAAGCGCGCCTTCGAGATGATAACTCGCGGCGAAATAATTTCAGCGCAAGCGACGATGGAAATGGGATTAGTCAATCGCGTTTTCAGCGATGATCGGTTCGACTCCGAGGTTGAAGCTTACGTTTCATCGATGGCTGCAAAGTCGGCTTCGGCTGTGAGCCTGTGCAAAAGTCTGCTTTATCACATGGACGCGATGAGTTTTGAGGCGGCGATAGAAGCGGGCGTGCAGATGAACGCGATAGCGCGGATGACTGAAGACTGCAAGCGCGGAGTGGAGCGGTTTTTGAAGAAATGAAACGGCGGCGCAATCTGACGAGCATTCCGATTGCCTTGATGAGAATGTATGCTGATTCGAAAGGCCACGATAGAAGATATTCCGACGCTTGAGCGGCTCATACCTGAGTCGGCGCGCGGTCTGAGCGCAGGTTATTACACAAGTGAGCAGATCGAAGCCGCTATCGTTCATGTATTCGGGGTCGACACTCAACTCATACTCGACGGCACATACTTCGTCGCTGAAATGGAGGGCCGAATCGTCGGCTGCGGCGGATGGAGCAAACGCCGAACTCTTTATGGCGGCGATCAGATGAAATCGACTATCGACCCTTTGCTCGATGCAGAGACGGAACCGGCGCGCATACGAGCGTTCTTCATCGATCCTCAGTGGGCGCGGCGCGGGATAGGAAGCCAGATTATAAAAACCTGCGAAGAGGCTGCGCGCGATGCGGGATTCAGCGCGCTCGATCTGGTTGCGACTCTGCCGGGAGAGCCATTGTATAAAGCATTCGGGTATGAAGTGGTCGAAAGATTCGATATCGACTTGCCCGATGATGTGATGCTGCCGTTAGCTCGAATGAGGAAGCATATCGCGATGCAGGAAAAGGTGTGTAGCGATTCGCTTTCCGGGAAAAAGAGCAACGAAATCTGACCTCATACATGGCGTTTGTCTCGATCTGCAATAGGCGGCGCGTCAGTCAACATCGCCGATGCGGGAATAACTCTACCCAAAGCCCTGCCCGTTAATGATAGTAGTGCGCCGACGGCATCCGTGCAGGTACAATAAGCCTTCGATGTTTTGAAGAGAGGAGTAACGGCGATGCTGAAGGTCACGGCCATACAGGACGCTCTGCAATTCGGCGACGGGTTTTCGCTCACATTCCAGAGAACTCTTCGCATTCCCGACGACGGCAATTCTTATCCGCTGCCTCCCGGTCTTGGCGCGTTTCCAGTCCGAAAAGTTTCTGATTACCGGGATCGCGTTCCCGCTTCGTGGCTCGAACACGGCGGCGTCTTCATGCCTATGTATCAGCGCGAAGCCATGTGGATAAATTTCAACTCGCGCCACTGGAAGCCCAATGCGGTCAAGGTAGCCGTCGGCAAAATAAATGCCGTTTCGGGCGAAGCGTGGAATCAACATCTTCTTGCCGACAAGGAAGATTATCTGGTCTGCCCGCCGCAGCCGTGGCTCGACGGCATCAACGCGGGCGATGGTTACATACGCCAGTTCGTAGCCATGCCGCTCGGCATGGGCTATACGGTCGAAGCGCAAGTGACAGGCGAAGAGACATTCGGCGGCATTCAGATAATCGTCTACGAACCCAAGCCCGGTCGCTTTCCCGACGAACCGCCCGTCGTCAATACGGGCGCGCTGCGCTCTTACGCCTTCGCTGAAGCTGCCATGCCGATGGCTTCCCTCGGCGCGGAGATGGGGTTGGCCGCTGGCGGACGGATGAAGCAGAAAATTTATCCTGACCCGCATGGGATCGATACGTGGGACGAAAATAATTACGGTCGCGTTTACGTCCACATCGTCAACAGTCTCGCTTATCGCGAAATCACCCATCTTGAGCCGCCCTCGACTCCCGTGACGGCGAAGACATATTCGGAATACGGCCTGCCGTGGTTCGATCTTTACGACGAAAAGACGGGCGACATCAAATCGCCTGATGCTTTCAAGCAGATCAAATCCGTCAAGGATATGGACAAGGAAAAAGGATTCGCGCCGCAGCAGGACGACGATACGGTGAATGTGCCTGAAGATAAAATCATCACCTATAAGATCGACAAAAACGAAGTGGAAGACGGGGACTGGTAGGGAGTCCTTTGTCATTGGTCATTTGTCCTTTGTAGAATGGCGACGGATTCTGCGAGCGAGGGAAAAGCTATGACGATAGTTCAGAGAATAGATCGCGACATAATAGAAGCGATGAAATCGAAGCAGGCCGACAGGCTGAGCGCACTCAGGATAGCGAAGACCGCTTTGAAGAAGCGCGAGACTGAACTTCCCGGCGCAATCGACGATGCGGAAGCAGCCAAGGTTTTGCATACTCTCATCAAGCAGTGGGCCGACGCCGCCGAACAATACGCGAAGGCAGGACGCGCAGACCTTGCGCTCAAGGAAGAAAACGACGCGCGTGTGATACACGGCTACCTGCCCGCTTCAGCGACCGCCGATGAAATGAACGCGGCTATCGAAGAATCCATAAGCGAGACGGGCGCGACGGGGATGAAAGATATGGGCGCGGTGATGAAAGCGGCGCGCGCAAGACTCGAAGGCAAGACCATCGACGGAAAGACGTTGAGCGATATGGTCAAGGCCAGACTTTCAGGTTGATCGTTCGCTTCAGGTTTCCTTTGCGCCTGTCAGCCTCTTTGTACAGTTTCACGCAGCGCGCCCGTCGTATGGTCGCGCAGGTAAACGGTCCTGATCGGAAAGGGAATTTCGATGCCGCCCTGCCGAAACCGATTGAATATGCGCTTTCGGAGTTCGTGTTGAACCAGGAATTGATCGACAAACTCGGACACCTGACAAACGAGGGTGAAGTCGAGCGATGAGTCGCCGAAACCCGGATTGAATCGAACTACGGGCGGGGGATCGTCGAGCAAACCGGGAATATCTTCCGCGCCTTTGGTTGCCTCCTCGATCAGAATGCGCTCGACTTCTTCGGGATCGCTCTCGTAACTTACGCTTACGGCCACGGGCAGCGACATTCGCTTTTCAGGCAGGTGGAAGTTGGTCACTATTGCCTGAGCCAGCTTTGAGTTTGGAACTATAATAAGGTTGTTGCGAAGGGCCAGCACCGTAGTGCTGCGCCAGTTTATATCCGTCACATATCCCTCTTCGCCCGTGTCGAGCTTGATATAATCGCCGAGCCTGATGTTGCCGGAGACCCCGACATAAAATCCCGCGAACAGATTCGACAACGTGTCCTGCAGAGCCAGCGCCACGGCCAGACCGCCGACGCCTAATGCCGTCAGCATAGGAGTGATCGAAACTCCCAGCAGACTCAGCACGACCAGAATTCCGATTATCCCTATGAAGAGTCGAGCGAGGTTTTGCGTAAGACTCGTCACCGGGAGCGCGCCGCTAACTCTGCTCCCGTACAGCTTTGCGAAGTTGCCAGCCAGTTGAGCGGCGACGATAGTCAAAGAAATGATCAGAAGCACCAGCAGAACCTTTCCGGCCACGGTTGCAAAGCGCGGGGTTAAGGTTGATGTTTCGACAGCCAGATATAAACCGAGCGTCAAAACCCATATTATGAACGGCCCGCTCACCGCATCGATCAGTATCTCATCCGTGTTTGTCTCGGTCTTGCTCGCCCAGTGTTTGAGCGCCTTGAACACAACTCGCCTCACGATCAACCCCACAGTCACGGTGATAACGAGAATTGTCAGGGGTAAGAGTATGTCGAGCCAGTTCTGTTGCAACACATCCCTGATTGATTGCATCGTTGAATTTCCTCCATCGAGTTTTTGCTATAAAAATATTCTCACAAGGATTTTGCACCCTGATGGGGCTTGAAGGCTAATGGGCGCTCGAATGACAAGAGATAAATAACAAAGAACTATCGTTTGCGATTGATGAGGCTTGCGACGAACCCCGCGCCGAATCCGTTATCGATATTGACGACTGTGACGTTCGAGGCGCACGAGTTGAGCATGCCGAGCAGCGCCGCCACTCCTCCAAAAGCCGCGCCGTAGCCGATGCTCGTCGGCACAGCGATGACCGGCACCGAAACCAGCCCGCCGACGACCGACGGCAACGCGCCTTCCATCCCGGCCACGACGACGATCACTCTTGCGGATTCGAATTCCGAACGCGCCCCGATCAGGCGATGAATGCCTGCAACTCCTGCGTCATAGATGCGCGAGACCCGGTTGCCCATCACCGTGGCAGTGACGGCGGCTTCTTCTGCGACGGGGATATCGGACGTGCCTGCCGAGATGACCGATATCAATCCGTCGCCTCGCTCCGAGTGGTCTCGACAAACTGCGATCATTCGAGCTTCGCGGTGAAACTCGGCTTCAGAGGCGATCAGTCGGACTCGTCGGAAGACTTCTTCCGATGTGCGCGAGATCAGAAGATTGGAACTGTTATCGAGAATTCGCTCTGCAATGGCCGCGATCTGGTCAACAGTTTTGCCTTCGCCGAATATGACTTCAGGAAAGCCCGCGCGCAGTTCGCGGTGGTGATCCACGCGAGCGAAGGAGATGTCTTCGTAAGGAAGATGCGACAAACGATCTGCGAGAGCATCGATATCGATGATGCCGTCGCGCGCCTGCTCGATCAGTTTTCTGAGGTCTTCTTTGTTCACTCTGATAATTCCAGCGCGACGACAAAAATCCGCGCTCGCATCGTTGAATAAATATTTCGTCGATCAATCCGCGTCGAGCTTTGAAATCGGCGCTTCGCGTCCGCGAGCCGTCACTCGCTCAATTGATACGATGCGACCGTCTTCGACCATTATCGCGTGATCGAAATTGTTTACGGTCGGGCATACGTGACGCGGAACGAGATAAAGCGCATCGCCTACTGCCAGCGGCCTCGATTCATCAGTCAAATCTATGGGCAGATGTTCTTCGCTCGGTCGCGCGGGGTCGAGGTCTGCGCGGCCCAATACGAGACAAGTCGGCACGCCTGCGTCGGCTGAAACTGTTTTATGTCCGGCGTCGCATGTTATGCGATGAGAAGTCGGTCGACTGACCACTGTCGATACGACTATTGCTGCGGGTCGATAGCCCCAACTTTCGGGCAACTGAGCGAGGCTCGTGCAGTCCGAATAAACTACCGTTCCCGGCGATACGCGATGAATGAACGACGCGCCCGAAAACTGAGAGTAAGAAATCGAGCAGGGAAAAGCCGGTGTGCCTGCCGTGATGACTTCGCTAACGTGTATGTCGTTTCGCTCGAAGGCAGCGACTATTTCCATCAATCGATCATAGCCTTGATGAGCGATCCGCTCGCGATCCGCAAGATCATGCTTCGACAGATGCCCGTCGTAATAATGAAGCCCGCGAAACTCAAGCCCTGCCGAAAGAATCGCTCGCGCAAGGTTGATGATTTCGTCGCCTCTCGCCTGTTCTATTCCTGTGCGATCCATTCCGGGATTGACATCGATGAAAAGCCCTAGCGGGCCGCCTCGCCATGCTTCTATTTGCTCTGCGTCTTCGACGAGAGCCGAGAGGCGAACATCAGGAAACTGGCGGGCAATCTCTCGCGCCCGCCTCGCGTTTGCGCCCGTCGCAGGGTAGGCCAACAGCGCGTCACGCGCGCCCGTTTCGCAGATCGTCGATAGTTCGAGCGTCGTCGAGCATTTGAAACTGCTGATTCCGCGCTCGACCATCCTTCGCATTACGGAAGCGATCTTCGACGTTTTCACATGAGGTCGCCATCGGTCGGGGTCGCCATCGAGCAATCGCAGAGTCACATCGATATTCGACGCGACTATGTCGGTGTAGACGACGAGCGCGGGCGTCATCACACGCTCGATGTCGGCTATGAGGTAAGGCGCGATGTCCGCGCCGGGATGTTTGAGCCGCTCTGCCATCGTGAATTCCTTTCTCGTGATCCGAAAATATAGCACAGCGTCCACATGGTTTTCATCAACGGTTGCTCCGAGTTGACAATATGCAACATTCGGTGCAACATTCCGCCTGACCGTATCGTAGAGCAACAACTGAAGCAGAAATGAAAGGAGAGGCGACGTATGAGGCGAGTTAAAACCTTAGTGATTGGCCTGCTGTTTCTGGCTATGACAAGCGCGCCTGTCAGGGCGCAGGAAACTCCGCTCAACGGGCTGGACGATTATGTAAACCGCGCGCTCAAGGATTGGGAAGTTCCGGGAGTCGCCATCGCTGTCATCAAAAACGACAAAGTAGTTCTTGCGAAAGGCTACGGCGTGAGGAAAATCGGAGACCCCACTCCCGTAGATGAAAAGACGCTTTTTGCCATAGGTTCTGCTTCAAAGGCTTTCACTGCGGCTTCAGTCGCCTTGCTCGTCGATGAAGGCAAACTCAAATTCGATGATCAGGCCACGAGGCACCTTCCCGGATTTCAACTCTTCGATCCTTATGTCACGCGCGAGATAACAGTCCGCGATCTGCTCTGCCATCGCAGCGGGCTTGAGCGCGGCGACCTGCTCTGGTACGGGACGACTTATGATAGAGATGAAATCCTGCGCCGCGTCCGACACTTGAAACCGTCGTGGAGCTTTCGCAGCAACTTCGGCTATCAGAACATAATGTATCTGGCTGCGGGTCAGGTGGTCAGTCGCGTTTCGGGCAAAAGCTGGGATGACTTCATCCGCGAGCGCATATTCCGCCCGCTGGGGATGAACGCAAGCAGTACTTCGATCCGGGATTTGAAATCTTCGACCAACGTCGCCGCCCCGCACGCAAAGCTCGATAAAAAAGTGGAAGCCATCGCATGGCGAAATATCGATAACATAGCTCCGGCAGGCTCGATCAACTCGAACGTCACCGACATGGCTCAGTGGGTCAGGCTTCAGCTTGGCGGCGGCAAATACGAAACCAAACAACTCATCAGCAGCGGTTCGGTCAAAGAGATGCACCAGTCGCATACGATCATCCGTCAGGAGCCGCCGTGGACATTACTTTTCCCCGGCGCTCATTTTCTCGAATACGGGCTTGGCTGGTTCCTCCACGATCATCACGGGCGCAAAGTCGTGCAACACGGGGGCAACATCGATGGTATGAGCGCGCTTGTGGCGATGATACCGGAAGAAAAACTCGGCGTCGTCGTGCTGACCAATATGAACGGTACGCTCATGACTACAGCCATCGCCTACAAGGTTTTCGATCTCTTCCTTCAGGCTCCCGCGAAGGACTGGAGCGCGGAACTGCTCAAGGTGATCAAAGCGCAGGAAGGGCAGGCTGCCGCGGTCGAGAAGAAACAGGCAGATGAACGAGCGAAAAACACCCGGCCTTCGCTCGCGCAGGACAAGTACACAGGAACCTACACCAACGAGATGTACGGCGACGCACGAGTGACTGAAGAGCAGGGCCATCTCGTCGTCAGCTACAGCGCGGCGATTACGGGCGATCTTGAACACTGGCACTACGACACGTTTCAGGCGCGTATGCGCGACCGCCAGTTCGGAAAAGTTCTCGTGAGCTTCGCGATCAATGCTCAGGGCAAAACCGAATCGTTGAAATTCAACATGCCGGGTGTATCCGATCTAGTCTTCACACGCGCGCCTGAAAAAGCGGGGGATGTGACGGGGCTGGCGATGAGCGAAGACGAACTCAAAAAGTATGTGGGCGCGTATGAATCGAAAACTCCGCCGATTGAGATAAGCATTGAACTCGTCGGAGGCAAACTGCGCGGAGTGATACCGGGCCAGCCCGTGGCAACACTCGTTCCCATCGCCCAGAATCGATTCAAGGTTATAGTCGAAGGCGCTCCGGTCGAAATCTTCGCTCAATTCGACGTGGCCGACGGCAAGGCGAAAAGCATGACGATAGAGCAGTCTGGGGTGAAACTCACTCTTACACCTAAGCCGTGAGTCTGGCGTTGAACCTTCTTTCTACGGGACGGCCCAGGAGGGGGGCCGTCTTTTTTTTGGGCAACAGGTGTTGCACTGGCCTTGACTCCGAGCCGTGCGGCGCAATATCGTCTCAAAGCCGCAGTGGGATTTTTTGGGGCATCCTTTCTAACGGGCTACAAAACAGACCCCATCACTATCAGGGAGGAGAATCTCATGATAAGAACGCTTCGCTTTGCAACGCTCTGGTTCCTTCTTATTTCTTTGTGCCTTTCCATTCCGACGCTCGGCCAAAGCAAAAAAGGCACGCTCGACAAAGATACTTTCATGAACATGGAGAGCGTCAGCAATCCGTCGATATCTCCTGACGGAAAACAAATCGTCTTCAGCAGGACGTGGGTCGACAAGGTCAAGGACGAATACCGCAGCAATCTGTGGATAGTGGAAACCGATGGCTCGCGCCCGCGCGAGTTGACGTCGGGAAGCTGGCGCGACAGCGCGCCCGTCTGGTCGCCCGATGGTCGTCGCATAGCCTTTCTTTCAGACCGCGACGGCACAAATCAATTGCACATCCTCTGGATCGACACGCGCGAGGTGGCTCAACTCACTCACCTTGAGCAGGCTCCCGGAGGAGTCCGCTGGTCGCCCGACGGCAAGTGGATCGCCTATACCGCGTTCGAGCCTGACAACGATCCGATCCTCGCGGTGAGGCTCCCGGAGCGGCCTCGCGGCGCGCAGTGGGCCAGACCTGCCGTGATAGTGGATCGGTTGACGTGGGCGGCAGATGGACGCGGGCCGCTGCCAAAAGGCTACACGCAGATTTGCATTCTCGATTCCGTTCTCGGAGGCACGCCGCGCCAGATCACCAGCGGCAAGTACAGTCACAATGCGCCTGAATGGTCTGCGGACGGAAAGACGATTTATATCTCATCTATCCGCAAACCCGATGCCGAGTATCTGCGCGGCGACAGCGAAATCTACGCAGTCGATGTGCAGACTCTCGCTGTCAAAGCTCTCACCGACCGCAAAGGGCCGGACGGAAATCCGCAGGTTTCGCCCGATGGACGTTGGATCGCCTACACAGGCTATGACGATAAGAGTTACACGAGCCATCTGGCGAGCCTCTACCTGATGGACAAAGACGGCGGAAACAAAAAACTTTGGGCGGGAAATCTGCCGAGTTCTCCCAACAGCGTGACGTGGGCCGTCGATGGATCGGGAGTTTACTACAGGATGGAAGAGCGCGGCTCGTCAAATGTCTACTTCGCATCGCTTGACGGCAAAGTGCGCAAAGTCACCGATGGCGTTCACGCGCTCAGCGCGTTTTCGATGGCCAACAACGGGCAGTTCGCCGCCGTGCGTTCGAGTTTCAAGGAACCCGGCTCGATAGTGACATTCAACGCAAAGGACGCCGCCAACATAAAGAAGCTCATCGATGTCAACGAAGATGTGCTTGCGGGTGTGAAGATGGGAGACGCCGAAGAGCTATGGTACACATCGGCTGACGGGTGGAAGGTTCAGGGCTGGCTCATCAAGCCTGCCAATTTCGATCCTTCGAAGAAGTATCCGATGGTGTTGTGGATTCACGGCGGCCCGTGGTCTATGTATTCGGTTGCCTTCAACTGGGCCTTTCAGAATTTTTCGGCCAACGGCTACGGAGTGCTTTACACCAATCCGCGAGGCTCTACAGGGTACGGACAGGAGTTCGTCAACGGCATTCAGTATTCGTATCCCGGCAAGGACTACGACGACCTGATGGCCGGAGTCGATGCGGCTATAGCCAAAGGGTGGATCGATGACAGGAACCTGTTCGTATGCGGAGGATCGGGCGGCGGAGTGCTGACAGCGTGGATAGTCGGCCATACGGATCGATTCGCGGGCGCGGTTTCGATGAGACCCGTTATCAACTGGCACTCGTTCGTCGGCACGACTGACGGGCCGAACTGGTACAACCAGTTTCAGAAGTACCCGTGGGAAGACCCCATGGAGTTCGCTGTTCGTTCTCCCCTGCATTATGTAGCGAAGGTGAAGACTCCGACGATGGTGATGACGGGCGAAGCCGACCTTCGCACGCCGATGGGACAGAGCGAAGAGTATTATCGCGCGCTGAAGATGCTCAAAAAAGAAACCTTGCTCGTGCGTATGCCGGATGAGTTTCACGGCTGGCGTCGCCCATCGCACCAGTTGTTGCAGCAACTCTACCTGCAAGCCTGGTTCGAAAAACACAGCCGCAAGGAAAAAGCCAACCCGGAAAGATAAGTGATGAGTGACAAGTGATGGGAGTCATCTCTTATCACTTGTCACTCACAAAGGCAGGCGTTAGAGTACGGGGTATCCAGGGAGGAGCCGGTTATGAAGCGATTCAATCTCGTGGTGCCTGCTTTTATTTTTCTCCTGCTCGTGACTGCTTCTTGCAGATTGCCCGCCGCGTTCAAAAGGATGGCTGAAGATGGAAGCGGCAAACCCAAAGTCCTCACGAGCAAAGACGGAGGGAGTCAGATCACCATTCCCGCAAGCTGGAAGGAAGAGACGACGCTTAATATGGAGGCGGTGCTTCAGGCATCCGATGCAGTAAACGAGATGTATGTCGTCGTACTCGAAAACAGCAAGCAGGACTTCGAGGATATGAGGGTCGAGAAGTACAGCGAGCTTACCCGCGCGACGTTGATGGAAAGAATCACTTCGCCTCAGATGGGTACGCCATCGAGTCTCATCATAAACGGCTATCCGGCTATACAATGCGAGATTCGCGGCACAGTTCAAAATGTCCGCATCGCTTATCTGCACGTGGCCGCCGAGTCGCCAAACCATTTCTATCAAATTTTAACGTGGACTCTTCCTTCGCGCTTCGATAAGAATCGCGCCCAGCTTGAAGAGGTGACACGCAGCTTCAAGGAAATCGATTCAGCCAGCCTGTCGAAGTAAAACCGAAAGACCTGATGACTGAGAATAAGACCGAGTTGCAGTATCTCTATCTCACGACCGTAGGCCGCAGGACTGGTCTCGCGCGCGAGATCGAAATCTGGTTCGTCGAATTCGAGAGCCGTTACTACATCCTTGCCGAACATTACCATCGCGCGCAGTGGGTGAAAAACATTTTGGCCCACTCGCGCGTAGGCGTGCGCGTGGGCAGGCGAAAGATCGAAGCCGAAGCGCGCGTGCTTGATCGCAAACGAGACGCAAAAAAATGGCGCGAGGCGCAGCAACTAGCCCGCGAAAAATACGGCTGGGGCGATGGGCTGCCCGTAGAAATCATCCCCGATTGATTTTTCCCTTTCACATAGTCAAAATCTGTCTTGTCGTTTCAAGCGATGAATTCGAGTCACTGGTTATGCTCAGTTCATAAGCTCTGACTATTGGCCGATGATCAGTGAATTTGACAGGAGGAAAAAATGGCAGGAGTTATACCGGAGAAACTTCTCGATCTTTTTGAGAAGAAGACATTCGCTCATCTGGCGACCGTCATGCCTGACGGCTCGCCGCAGGTCACGCCCGTGTGGGTAGATTTCGACGGCTCGCATATCATTGTCAATTCGGCGCGCGGGCGTCAGAAAGACAAAAACATGAAACGCAACCCGGCAGTCTCGCTTTCGCTTAGTGATCCTGAAAACCCTTATCGCTACCTCGAAGTGCGCGGTCGCGTCACTGAGATAACCGAGGAAGGCGCGAGCGAACATATCGACAAGATGGCCAAAAAATATATGGGACTCGATGAGTATCCTTATCGTCAACCGGGCGAAGTGAGAGTGCTTTACAAAATCGAACCTCTCCGCGTGACTTCTCTCGGATGATCGAACAGTGGTCGGTGGGTAGTGGGCAGTTATTTCATCTTTTCAGGGCGTTGCCATCGACTACAGAGATGGCTTCTCGGAAAGCAGAAGTTAGGAATCAGGGGTTAGAATAAAACAACTGACCACCGACCACTAACCACCGTTCAATACGCTATACGCCGCGTGGGTTGAAACTCCGCAAGGCGATCAACCCTCACTCGCGCATCGAGGACTATCGCGCCCTCGCGCAAAACCTTCACGGGGTTTGCGTCCATCTCCTGAATCTGCGGGCAAAGGTCAAGCATCGCTGACACTCTCAATATGATATCGCGGAGCGCCCGTTCGTCAGCCACCGGCGCTCCGCGATAGCCTCTCAGCAGCGCCGTACCTTTTACCTCTCCCATCATCTCTTCCACATCACGGTCTGTGAGCGGATGAATTCGAAACGTCACATCGTTCATCATCTCGACAAGAATTCCTCCGCTGCCGTAAACGACCAAAGGCCCGAACGTCGAATCGAGCGTCGCGCCTACTACGACTTCGACGCCGCCTGATATCATCTCCTGCACCATTGCGCCCGTCAGGTCTTCTTCGAGTCTCGCAGCCATCTTCGAGTACGCCTGACGCACCATCGCGTCGTCGCTCAAATCGAGAGCCACGCCGCCTCGCTCGGTCTTGTGCAAAATCTTCGGCCCCATCGCTTTCAGCGCGACCGGAAATCCGATTTCACTCGCAGCCCTCGATGCCTCTTCCTCGCCGAACGCGCATTTCGTTTTCGCAAGAGGAATCCTCATCGCGTCGAAGAGTTCTTTTATCTCCAAAGGACTGAGCCAGCCGCCGCCGCGAGCAAGCGCACGTTCGATGACCGCGCGAACATCATCCGCTCGAATGTCATCGAATTTAGGAACCGCGCCCGGAGCGCGTCGTCGCCATTCGCCGTAAGCCGTCACTTTCGCTAGAGCCGAGGCCGCTGCTTCCGGGAATCTGTAGCTCGGAATGCGGCGCAATATCTCAGGCGCTCCTTCCGCGCTCAGGAAATTTGCAAGCACCGGTTTCTCTCCGGCTTCCGTCGATCCCTGTACAATCGCCGCCGCCACATCTTCGGGCGAAGTCACAAGCGGCGGAATGAATATGACGATCAAACTATCAACCCGTTCATCCCGAAGCAGTGCGCGAGTCGCTCTCTCGTATTGATCGGCTGTTGCCGAAGCGATCATATCGACAGGATTTGCGACGCTGGCCGCCGCGGGAAGAAACGATCTCAACTCATCGATGGTCTCATCCGAGAGAGCGGGCAGTTCAAGCCCGTTCGCTTCGCAGGCGTCAGCCGCAAGTATGGCTGGCCCTCCGGCATTCGTCAGTATCGCAACTCTTCTGCCCGCAGGAATGGGTTGATGCGCCAGCATATTTGCAACGTCGAATAGTTCTTCGAGCGTGTCGGTGCGAATCACGCCCGCCTGTCGGAACAAGGCGTTTACAGCCGATTCGGTAGTGGCAAGCGCGCCCGAATGCGACGAGGCGGCGCGCTGACCGGCGCGTGAGCGGCCCGACTTGACGGCGACTATGGGTTTTATGCGAGCGACCCTTCGGGCTATGCGGGCGAAGTTGCGCGGATTGCCGAAGCTTTCCAGATAGAGCAGTATCACATCCGTCCGAGCATCTTCGGCCCAGTATTGAATCAGATCGTTGCTCGACACGTCGGCCTTGTTGCCCACCGAAACGAAAGTCGAAATTCCGAGATTCAATCTCCGCGCGCAATCGAGAATGGCGAGACCCAGCGCGCCGCTTTGCGTCGACATCGCCACACTTCCTTCGGGCGGATAGACGGGCGAGAACGTCCCGTTGAGCGCGACCTCCGGGTTCGTATTGATGATGCCCATGCAATTGGGGCCGACGAGCCGAATGCCTGCGCGTCGGAGTTTTTCTAAGATAGCAGTTTCGCGAGCGCGACCCTCAGCGCCCGTCTCGCCGAATCCGGCGCTGATGATGACGACCCCGCGCACTGATTTGGTTATGCAATCATCAATCACCTCCTCGACCGATTCGGCGGGGACGACGATTATAGCGAGATCGATTTCTTCAGATATGTCCGAGACTCTTTTGTAAGCGCGCATCGAGCCGACTATCGATGCCTTTTCGTTCACAGGGTAGAGCGTCCCCTGAAATCCTGCGAGTTGAAGATTGCGGAAAATCTCAGCGCCGATGCTGCCGCGCTTGCGACCGACGCCGACGACGGCGATGGATTTCGGCTCGAAGAAAACTTTCATCGAAGCCGTCGCCGCAGCCTGCCTGCGTTGGGCTGCTCGCTCTTCAAAGGTCGGAGTCGGCGCGATGGGAAACGTCACGTAAAAAACTCCGCCGTCCATGCGACGCTGAACTTCGAAGCCGGTTTTTATAAACACATCCATCATTTTTCGATTATCGCCGAGTACATAAGCGTCGAAGGTCGTGACATTATGTTCACGGGCTATCTCGGCAAGGCGTTCGAGCATGCGCGTTGCGATGCCTCGCCCCTGAAGCGCGTCTTCGGTGACGAAAGAAACTTCGGCGTGATCGGCGGCTTCACGATCTCGATAATACCGCGCGACTGCGACCACACGACCGGCAAGCTCTCCGACGAGCGCGAAAGAGTTGTCGTAATCGACCGAGGTAAGCTCGCGCGCACGCTCCGGCGTAAGCTGAGGCACAGGGGCGAAGAAGCGGAAGTAAACGCTTTGAGGCGACAGCCTTCGATGAAGTTCCATCAATCCTCGGTCGTCTTCCGGCTTGATCGGACGCAGCCGCAGAGTCGAGCCATCGCGAAGCAGAATGTCAGATTCATAACGAGCAGGGTATTCAGCCATAGCATCCTCCTAAAGCGTGCGCGTCACTTTCGACAACGACCGGGGCGTGTCCGGGTTGAGTCCCTTAGCTTCTGCGAGCAGCGCGGCGAAGAACTGTCCCGGTATGATATAAGGAATGGGCGCGAGAATTTCTTCTATCTCCGCTGGCACGAAAATGGCTCGTGAAGCCAGTTTCGCGGTATTCACATCATCAGTGATGACGAGCATATCAGCGTGCATCAGATTGAGGCGCTCCATCAATTCTTTCACTCCCGACTGAGTCGCTCCCGGCGGAGCGAAGAGTATTACGGGGAAGTGACGTTCGACCATCGCCACAGGCCCATGCAGAAAATCAGCCGATGAAAAACGCTCCGCGACAACATAACAGGTCTCCATCAATTTGAGCGCAAGCTCGTAGGCGTTAGCGTAAAGCAGGCCGCGACCGACGACGACGCAGTTCTCCATAAAAACGTATCGCTCGACCAGACGACTGATTTCTTCGCGGCTCTCCATCGCGCGGGCGGCGTATTCCGGTATCAGATCATATTTGAGATCGTGTCCGTTTTCGGAAAGAGCCGCCGCAAGCATGTAAAAGAGCATCATCTGTCCGGTGAAAGTTTTCGTGGCCGCGACGGATTTTTCTTTGCCGACGTGCATAATCAACGATTCATCCGTCAGAGAGACCATACTAGATGAAGGCTCGTTGGTGATGCCGAGCGTTGCGGCTCCGCTCTCTCTCGCAAGCTCAAGCACGCGATTTATATCTTCGCCCTCGCCCGATTGCGAAACCCCGACGACGAGCGCGTGTTGAAGGTTCAACCTCGCGCCGTAGAGCGTATGCACCGACGGAGCGGACAAAGAGACGGGGATGCCGGTAGTGATTTCCAACAGGTAACGCCCGAATAGCGCGGCGTTGTCGGAACTTCCGCGCGCCGCCAGCACTATCAGATCGATGCCGCGATTTTTGAGCGACGCGCCCAGTCGTTCCACCTTCGCGCGTTCTTCGCGGATCGTTCTTTCAAGCCCCGCCGGTTGCTCGCCGATTTCCTCAAGCATCAAAGACAATGCTGTTGACCTCTCAGTATGGATGTTGGACTCTCGATGTCCAGATGTCGGACATAAGATCGAGAGCGCGAATGGCTGACATCTGACGCCGCAAAAATGATACACAATCAATAGAGATGAAGACACCGGAGAGAACGAATCACGGACTGATCAGCGATTGACTGACTCTTTATGACAATCCATGAAGTGTCACACGAAAGCGCGTGATGGCCGCGCTGCCTGCTTATACTCCTCCGTGTGAAAAACGGAGGATCGGCTTTGAGCGGTCATTGTCATACAAACGAACTGAACGAGCGCGGCGCGTTTTCCCGCTGGTGGGTTTATCAAAAAGAGCGTTTTCCCATATTCGCTCACGCGCCGCTCGTCGCAGCTTTCAGCTTTTCAGCCGTCTGCTATTCCGCACTGCTCCGCGGAGAGATGCGACTGCCGCGGCTGTCTGCCGCCGTAGTCGCATTCGTCACTTCGCTGATTTTCTTTTTGCAGTTGCGAATCGCCGATGAGCATAAAGACTTCGAAGAAGATAGCCGCTATCGCCCTTATCGCCCCGTCCCCCGCGGACTCGTCACGCTCCGTGAGCTTGGCGCTATCGGACTGGCAGGCGCGCTCTGTCAGCTATCGCTTGCGCTCACGCTTCGGCCCGCCCTCGTCATCCCGCTCACGGCGACGTGGCTTTATCTCACATTGATGAGCAAAGAATTTTTCGCCCGCCAGTGGCTCAAGGCGCGGCCCCTGACTTACATGATCTCTCACATGCTCATCATCCCGATGGTCGATTTCTACGCTACTTCATGCGACTGGCTCACCACAGGCGAGCGACAACCTGCTGGTCTGTTCTGGTTCCTTGCGGTGAGCTTCTTCAACGGAGTGGTTCTTGAGATGGGGCGCAAAATTCGCGCGCCTCGAGATGAAGAAACAGGCGTCGAGACTTACACCGCGCTGTGGGGCCGCCGTCGTGCGGTTGCCGCATGGATGTGCGCTATCACTTTGACTGCGCTCACAGCAATGATGGCCGCGAAGGAAGTCGATTTCATCCTTCCGGTCGCTATCATTCTCGCTCTGCTTTTCATCGCAGCCGCAATCCTGAGCCTGCGCTTTCTCCTCAAGCCCCTCTCATCGAGAGCCAAAGCGTTCGAGAGCTTTTCAGGCGCGTGGACGCTCGTGATGTACCTCGGCCTCGGCGCGGCTCCCCTTATCTTGAAATCATACGGGATCAGTTTATGAGTAACATCTTTTACCCTTGCGATGAAGGCCTGTTCGGAGGCAAAGCCGCGGCGTTGAAACGGCTCTCTCGATTCAAACTGCCGATACCGAAATGGTTCGTCTTATCGCCGGCGGCTTTTTATGCAAGCCTCACTTCTTCTGAACGCAGAACGATAGAGAATTCAAATGATCAGCGCGAGATTCAATCAGTGCTCGCCCGTGTCGAAGTGTCCGAATCGGTGAAGCGCGAGATTGAAAACGCGATGGATGATCTCTGCCCGAACGGTGAGATGGTGGCCGTTCGATCATCTGCTATTGATGAAGACGGATCGCAACATTCATTCGCTGGTCAACTCGAAAGCTTCCTGTTCGTTTCTCCCGCGCAGGTCGCTGAAAAAATTGCCTGCGTTTGGCAATCGGCTTTCAGCCCTCGCTTGTTCGCTTATCGCCGCGAAAGAGGATTGACTCCCGCGCCGCTGCCGCCTGCTGTTTTGATTCAGCGAATGGTAAACGCAGAAACCGCAGGAGTGGCTTTCAGCGCCGATCCTGTGACAGGGCGTCGAAGCGTGGCGGTAGTTTCAGCAGTGCGCGGAGTGGCAGCGTCGCTCGTCTCAGGCGAAAGCGATGCCGAAACGTGGCGCATCAGTCGCAACTCGAATTGTCAGCTTGCGGCTGCTCATCTAACACAAGTTCTGACCGAAGAACAGGCGCGCGGCGTGGCTGAACTTGCGCGCCGCGCTGAAAGACATTTCGGCATACCGCAGGATATCGAGTGGGCAATCGAAGGCGGCGAGATTTTTCTTTTGCAGTCCCGCCCCATCACCTCGCTCGCCGCGATGAACGATCCTGACGGCGCGCTCGCCATCTGGGATAACAGCAACATCGCGGAAAGCTACAGCGGAGTGACTACGCCCTTGACGTTTTCATTCGCCCGCCGCGCTTACGAAGAAGTCTATCGCCAGTTCTGTCGCATTCTTCGAGTGCAGGAAACCGCGATAGATGCGAACTCGAACACCTTTCGACGGATGATCGGACTTGTTCGCGGAAGAATTTATTACAACCTGTTGAACTGGTATCGAGTCCTCGCCCTGCTCCCCGGCTTTCGCGTCAATCGCCGATTCATGGAACAGATGATGGGCGTGCGCGAGGGCTTGCCTGAAAGCGTCGCCGAAGAAATTAAAAATTCAAGCTGGCGCGATAGGGCGAAAGACTCTTTCAATCTGACGCGAACCGCCTTCTCGCTTGCGGCGAATCATTTCCTGTTATCGAAAAAGATCAGAAGTTTTTATCGCAGGCTTGATGAAGCTCTCAGCAATCAGGGCGTCGCTCTGGAAGACATGCGCGCCGATGAACTTGCGGCTCATTATCGCGATCTCGAACGACGATTGCTCGCTCGCTGGGATGCGCCTCTGATCAACGATTTTTTCGCAATGATTTTTTACGGGCTGCTGGGCCGAATGGCCGAGGAGTGGTGCAAAGACGGCAGCTTGAAGAATACGCTTCTTTGTAGCGAGGGCGGCATCATCAGCGCCGAGCCTGCCCGACGTGTGCGAGTGATGGCCGAAGAAATTTCCGGGGATGAACGATTCATCGCGATGCTTTGTGAAGACTCGCTCGATGAAATTCTTTGCAGCATAGATGATCGCCCGCGCTTCAAACTCCTGTTCGATAATTACCTTGAAAAATTCGGCGACCGCTGCCCCGATGAACTAAAACTCGAAAGCGAAACGCTCGTCGACGATCCGCTTCCGCTGCTTCGTTCGGTCGGCCAGATGGCGCGTCGCTCCGTGCGCGATGGTCGATCAAACACTGATCTTCGCGCCAGTGCGGAGATACGGGCGAAAGAGGCTCTGAGAGCCAATCCTGTCCGTCAGTGGATTTTTTCATGGGTTCTCAAAAATGCGCGGAGCCATGTGCGCGAGCGCGAAAATCTGCGCTTCCTTCGCACTCGGCTTTTCGGACGCGTGCGCCGCATCTTCATAGAGATGGGCCGCCGTTTTCACGCGCTCGGACTGATTGATTCGCCGCGCGATATTTTCTATCTCGAAGTCGAAGAAGCCCTGGGCTTCGTCGAAGGCACGGCGACCACGACCGACCTGCGAGCGATGATCGGCGCGCGCAAATCTGAATACGAACGACATCGCGAGTCCGAGCCTCCGGCTGATCGATTTGAAACTCTCGGCATCGTCGCTCATGCAAACTCATTTCAATCTGTGCGCGTTGAGCAGCCGAACGATTTCGCTGACCGACGCGAAGGAACGGCTTGCAGTCCGGGCATCGCTCGCGGACGCGCCCGCATAATCCGCGATCCGCGCAATGCCGAGATTCAGCCGGGAGATATTCTCATCGCCGAGCGAACTGATCCCGGTTGGATCATGCTTTTCGCCTCTGCCGCAGGCGTCGTCGTCGAGCGCGGGAGCCTGCTTTCGCATACGGCCATAGTTGCGCGCGAGATGGGCCTCCCGGCCATAGCCGCCCGTGGCGTGATCGAATGGCTCAGAGACGGAGAATGGATAGAAATCGACGGCAGCGCGGGAACGATAACGCGAATCGTCGAAGAGTCATGCAACGCGATCAGTCAGATTGCGAACATTGAAAGTACGAAGACCGGGGCCACGCAAGCTACCAGCTTGCGCCACTCGGTTGAAGAAGAATTGAAGGTTGTAAATGCTTAGCGAGATAGAAAACCGCGCGGACTTCTCCTCGGTGCGATACGGCCAGTGCTGGGAAGACGCTGATGTGCTTCTCGATGCGCTCGACGTTCGACCGGGCCACGTTTGTTTATCGATAGCTTCGGCGGGCGATAACACTCTTGCCTTGCTCGCTCGCAAGCCTGAGCGCGTGATCGCGCTCGACCTCAGCTTGGCTCAAATAGCCTGCCTTGAGTTGAGAGTCGCGGCTTACAGGGAACTCGCGCACGGCGAGTTGCTTGAAGTGATCGGATCGCGTCCGAGTCAACGGCGGCGAGAATTATATAAACGATGTCGCCCATTGCTTTCCCTTGAAACGCGAAATTTCTGGGACGCTCATCCTGATGATATCGCGGCAGGGATAGGCGGCGCGGGAAAATTCGAACGATACTTCGCGCTGTTTCGCCGCCTGCTCCCGCTCATTCATTCGCGAAAAAAAATCGAGCGATTATTCGATTGCTCGACCGCGGAAGAGCGCGAGCGATTTTATGACAGGGAATGGAACACGCGGGCGTGGCGCGGGATGTTTCAAGCGTTCTTTTCGCGGCGAGTGATGGGATGGTTGGGGCGCGATCCGAGTTTTTTCCGTTACGTCGAAGGCAGCGTAGCAAGCCGAATTCTTGAACGAGTGCGTCACGCGCTCGTCGCGCTCGATCCGCGAGAGAACCCTTACCTGCAATGGATTCTCATGGGCCGTCACGCTGCGGCGCTGCCCTTCGCGCTCAGAGAAGAGAACTTCGCGACGATTCGCGCGAATCTTCATAGATTGCAATGGCAAAGAGAGCCGCTCGAAAACTTTCTTCTTGGTGATGAAAAATTCGACCGCTTCAACCTGAGCGATATTTTCGAGTACATCTCTTTGGAAAGCTATCACCATTTGCTCAACCTTCTCGTTAAAGCGAGTCGCTCGCGCGCCCGACTCGCTTACTGGAACCTGCTGGCCCGGCGCAGGCGGCCTTCGAGCCTTGCCGACAGGGTGCTTCCTCTTTCGAATCTCGCCGCTGCGCTTCACAGGAAAGACAAGGCGTTTTTTTACAGCGCCTTCGTCATCGAAGAGGTGATGTGATGTATCAAACTCTCCTCAACATGATGCTGGTCATCTTTGTTTTCGTCGGGCTGCTCCTCATATTGCGCCGCTACGGTCGTGCGCTTCAGCCTGAAACTTCACGCAAGCTGTTTCACGTCTCGATGGGGTTGTTCGTTTTAACTCTGCCTCTAATGTTTGCGACCGCCTGGCCCGTGATCATACTTTCTGCTCTGACAATAAGCGTGATGATCGCTTTGCGAAGAGTCGCGAGTTTGAAGGAGCGACTCGGCTCGGTCATCTGCGGCGTCAAGCGGAGGTCGCTTGGCGAAATTTACTTTCCGCTCGGTGTCGGCTCGGTCTTTTGTTTATCGAACGGCGACCGCGTGTTGTACTCCGTGCCGATTCTCATACTCGCTCTTGCCGATGCGGCAGCCGCGCTCGTAGGCCTTCGTTATGGCAAATGGCGTTTTCGCGCGATGGGCGGATACAAGAGCGTCGAAGGCTCGATAGCTTTTTTCGCAGTCTCTTTCGCCAGCGTTTTTCTTTTTCTCAGGTTATTCGGCTGCGCAGGCGAGATGGAAGCGGCGTTGATGGCTTTCGCGTTGAGTTTCATTCTTATGATCGTCGAAGCTCTCGCTTGGCGCGGGCTGGACAACGCGCTCATCCCGCTGTGCGGATTCTTTCTGCTCAAAGCGATGAGGATGTGAAACATATGATCGAATTGATCGAAGTCAAAACAGCGGAATCGCTCGACGCCTTTTGCGCCGCTTCGAAGGATTTGAGCCGCGATGCGATTGCCTCTCACAAAGCCGACGCTCACTGGATAGCAATCGACAAAGGCGGTGTGAAAGCGCGTTGCTCGCTCTGGTGGACGGACACGCCCGCGATGGCGGGACAGCCGACGGGTTTGATCGGCCACTATGCGGCGAGTTGTGACGAGTCTGCGCGAAAGCTTTTGCAGAAAGCGCGACGAGAGCTTGCCCGTCACGGATGCTCGATTGCGTTCGGCCCTATCGATGGCAGCACGTGGCGGCGTTATCGCCTTGTCACGGAGCGAGGCGCGGAGGCGCGATTTTTTCTTGAGCCTGACAACCCCCAAGACTGGCCCGCGCATTTCGAGCAAAGCGGCTTCGCTCAAATCGCCGGTTACTCTTCGGCCCTCAACGAAGATTTGAGTAGACGCGATCCGCAATCCGACTGTATCGAAGCGCGTTTGCTAAATATGGGCGTCGTAATCAGACCGATGCGAACGGCTCAGTTCACACAAGAGCTTTCGCGCATCCACTCGGTCGCCGCTGTCAGCTTTCGCAAAAGTTTTCTCTACACTCCAATCGATGAAAAGGATTTCATCGCTCAGTACGAACCTGTAAGACCGCACATAAAGTCAGAGCTATGTCTGATAGCCGAAATCGATGGCCGCACGGTCGGTTTCCTGTTCGCTCTGCCCGATGCGATGCAGCAGGCACGAGGTCAGCAGATAGACACGATTATAATAAAGACGCTGGCCGTCCTGCCTGAATTTGCGAATGAAGGGCTTGGCAGTTTGCTTGCGGATCGCTGTCAGAAGATCGCCGCCGAGTCGGGCTATCGGCGAGCGATTCACGCGCTGATGAGCGACTCGAACAATTCGCGCAGGATCAGCAATCGATATGCCCGCGTGTTTCGCCGATATGCTTTATTTGGTTGTCCGTTGTCCATCGTCCTTTGCAAACAACCGACAACTGACAAAGGACGAATTTATGAACATCACTGAAATTCTTCGCGATCATGCGCGGACGCGACCCCGCGCGGCGGCCCTGATCGATGAACATCGCGGTAGGCTCACTTTCGCCGAACTCGAAGAGGAGTCGAGCCGCGGCACCGAGTTGTTGAAACAAACAGGCATCAAACCGGGCGATGCAGTTCTGGTTTTCTGCCCCGTGTCGGCAGAGCTTTACATCATACTGACTGCGCTCTTTCGAAAGGGAGCCGTAGCGATGTTTCTCGATCCGTCGGCTGGGAGAAAACACATCGAGCAGTGTTGTTCTCTGCTCAAGCCCGCCGCTTTGATAGCGACTTCGAAGGCGCATCTGCTGCGTCTCATCTCTCCGGCTATGAGGCGCATTCCCGTAAAATTCACGGTCGGCTTGCCCGTCCCCGGCGCTGTTCAGTGGTCACGGGCCGCGAATGCGAAACCGCACACGGAAATTTATCGGTGCGATACAGATGCGCCTGCGCTGATAACTTTCACGAGCGGCAGCACGGGAAAGCCCAAAGCGGCTGTTCGTTCGCACGGATTTCTGCTCGCTCAACACGCGACTCTTGAGCGAACTCTGCGGCTCACGGCGGGTGAAAGCGATCTCGTGACGCTCCCTGTCTTCGGGCTCGCCAATCTTGCTTCCTCAGTGACGAGCATCATTCCCGCAGTCGATCTTCGATTCCCCGGACGCATCGATGCGGCGCGCGTCATGGCGCAGATACACAAGCATCAACCTCGAAGCACAGCCGCATCGCCTGCTTTTTTGGAGCGTGTAGTCGATCATTGCGAGCGAACAGGCGAGCGGCTTTCGAGCTTCAAAAAAATCTTCACGGGAGGCGCGCCCGTCTTTCCGCCGTTTCTCGAACGACTTCAAAGAATCGCTCCCTGCGCAGAGATAGTCGCCGTTTATGGCTCGACCGAAGCCGAGCCGATAGCCGAAATTTCCCGCCGCGATATTTCGCGCGATGACCTCGACGCGGAGATGAACGGGCGCGGTTTGCTTGCAGGCATGCCTGTCGAAGAAATTCAAATGCGCGTCGTGCGCGATCAATGGGATGAGCCTTCAACTGAATTCGCTATCGAAAGCCTCAGAGCAAGGGAGACGGGCGAGATAATCGTCGCGGGCGATCATGTATTGAAAGGCTATCTCAACGGGGAGGGCGATTCGGAAACGAAAATTCATGTCGCGGGTCGTGTGTGGCATCGCACGGGAGATGCAGGGTATCTCGATGAGCGCGGGCGATTGTGGCTCGTCGGGCGATGCTCGGCCCGCGTGGAAGACGGGCGCGGAGTGATTTATCCGTTCACGGTCGAGTGCGCGGCAACCTGTTTTCCGCAGATTCGCCGCACGGCGTTCACGCTGCATCAGGGTCGCAGAGTTTTGTGTATTGAAGTTGATCGAATGAATGAAGAGGAGCTTAACGCGCTCAAAGAAAAACTTTCGTGGGCTGCGCTTGACGAGATAAGGATTTATCCTCGCCTGCCCGTAGATGCGAGGCATAACGCGAAGATCGATTACCCGGCCTTGCGCCGTTTGCTTGATCGCTCGCCGCTCACGGCGCAAGTCCCATCATTTGGAAATCCCTATCTGCCATCTCAAATTAGAAATCCCAAATCGCAGAAAAGTTTAAACACTTAGGCTCCAATGTACTGAGCAACGAGACAGAAGATAATCGAGATTGTTTTCGATGAAGAACTATTGTCCGGCTCTGAGCTTTTTCGCGCTCTTCTCTATCATCAGGCTGAGATCGATTATCTTTCTCAGATCAAGGCTGGCCTTCGTCGCTTGCTCGACATCTATCACGCCGGAGGTCTCAAACTGAGGATTGGTCACGAAGCTTGCGATGTGCCTGCAAAGCTTCACCAGTGACGGCTTGATCATCTCCTGTTTGATGTCGCTTTCATCCTTCGCGCCCGCGTCAGTGTTTTCAGGCTCAGGAAGCGCCAGATTCTTTCGGAGCCTGCTTGCGCAATTCTTCACCTCGTGCGTCGCATCCGAGATGAATTTGTAATCAATCGCGTCTTTGGAAATCGCCAGCACGATCTGGTTGTAGACGGACTGGATACGCTGGAAATCCTGTTTGACTTGCAGAATGGTCGCCTGAGCCGCTTTCGTGTCGGCGGGGTTTTCGGGCTTCCCATCATTGCCCAGCGTGTCGCGCTCGTATCGCTCGCGCTGACGGGTCATTTCCTCCATGCGACGGTCTATGGGCGAAGGTCTCGAACCTCTGCTCTGAGCCAGAGTTTGAGTTGCCAGGAAGGTCACGACTGCGCAGGAAAGAATCTGGATGGCTCCGCGATGACGGAATTTCATGAGTCACCTCCAAAGCATTCTTTCAGGAGAGAAGGCAGTATAACTCTATGGCGATTCCCGCACAATCGAGAAGCGCCTCGCTGATCAAAACTGTTGCTTGCTCGTCGCTTCCGCGCTCTTCATCATTCCGAGATGCTCGCGAAACCAGTCGGCGGCGGCGTTCGAACTCGCTTCGAACGCTTCACCAATGTACATCTCGAAGTGAGTGATGCCGGGAACTGAGACGACTTTCTTAGGGCCGGTCAGCGCTTCCGCCGCCGCATAAGCGTGGTCGCGGTTGTTGAACAACTCTTCCTTCTCCGCAACGATGAACATCACGGGCCGCGCTCCGATTTCTTTCACATAACGAAAAGGGCGGTATTCAGCCACCAGTTGTTGAGTCTCCACATCGACCTTGCGACGAGTCGAGAAACCTGTTTCGTATTCTCCGCCCTGTCCCGTGCGAGCGCGTTTGATCGCGTCTTCCAACAGCCTGCCCGTGAGTGGCAGGGGGCCGGGTTGCGCGTTCTTTCCGGCGATGGCTGGAACCTGACCGACGACGGCTTTCACTCGCGAATCCATCGCGGCGGTGACGACGACGTTGCCGCCTCCGAAACTCGTTCCCCAGATGCCTATTCGATCAGGGTCTAAGCCCGGCTCTCCCTGAAGGTAAGATATCGCGCTGCGAATATCTTCGACCTGTTTGAACGGGATGAGCCGCGTGCGTTTGATTATGATCTCAGCCTGCGCGCGAGTAAATCGCTTGTCATCGCTCGTCTTCAATGGCTCGCTCGTCGAGATGAAACCATCGCTCCCGCCCCAGCCTCGATAATCTATGACCATCGCGACCAGTCCGCGCTCGGCGAAGCGTGCGCCGTATTTTTCAATCGAGAAATGCACCGCCGCCCATCCGTGAGCAAGCACCACGCCCGCAGTCTTGCCCGCGGTGGAGAATCCTTTGGGAAAGAAAAACTTCGCGTAGCAGGGCGTGCCGTCGCTGTAGAAAGTCACCTCGCGGGTCGTCACCCCCTCGGCCAGCGTGTACTTCCAGTCCTCCTGCGTCAATCCGACTTTCACTTTCTTCTCCTGCCCCGCGGCAATCGCTGCGAGAGACAAGAGCATCGCCATCATCAGTATCATCGACATTCTTCGTCGCATTGATTATCTCCTTCAGTTGCGCACTGAGATCATTCGACCTGCGCTGTAAGCGCCCGGATGGTTATTGGAATCGTCAAGCGTATTGAACAGGAAAATTCGCTTTCGCGCCATCTGATCATGGATGTTTTAACTCTTTGGGAACATGAGCCATTCAGTTTCTACAAAAAAGCGAGAAGCCCTCAGCGTCCATGCCGCGTCAGCGGCAACTGACTTTAGGCAGGTCATTTATGGCCTGCATGTCACGTCGCGTCAGCGACGATTGATCCGAGACGAATTCAATCGTCGCTGACGCGACGCGAAATCTGTCGCGCTGATCGAACCGGGCCTTGAAAGACCCGGCTAAATTCACAGGGCCGCTGACGCGGTCAAAGATCGTAGAAACTAATGGCGCAAACGTATTGTGTTGCTTTCCGCTCATCGAAATCTGTGGCAGTCTATCGCGTACTTTTTCACTTTGTAGCCGAGTATGCGCTCGGTCGTACCCAATAGCGCGGCTGCGCGTGCGCGGTTTCCGCGCGTCGTTTTGAGCGCGTCCAGAATCAGGTCTTTTTCATAAGCTTCGATTGCCGCTGTCATCGACAACCGCGTCACCGTCCCGCTCGCCGAAGCGGTCTGAAGCGTAGGCGGCAGGTGATGCCCGTGAACGGCGTGGCCGTCGCAGACGAGCGCGGCTCTTTCAATGCAGTTTTCAAGCTCGCGCACATTCCCCGGCCAATGATAGGCCGTGATCATATCTATGGCCGGAGTGGAAATCCGCTTGATGTTTTTGCCATGCTCGCGGGCGTACTTCTCCAGAAAATGATCAGCCAGAAGCAACACATCAGGTTTGCGCTCGCGAAGCGGCGGGACGAATATCGCAAACACGTTGAGTCGATAATAAAGGTCTTCGCGAAATCCGCCTTCTGCGATGGCCTGCTCAAGGTCTTTGTTCGTCGCGGCGATCAATCGCACGTTCACTTTGACTGTCTCCGCTCCGCCCAATCTTTCGAATTCGCGCTCCTGAAGCACACGCAGCAGCTTCACCTGAGTCGAGAGATTCAAATCTCCTATCTCGTCTAAAAACAGCGTGCCGCCTTCGGCCATCTCGAAGCGGCCTTTCTTGCGCGCCTGCGCTCCCGTAAACGCGCCCTTCTCATAACCGAACAACTCCGATTCGATCAGCGTATCGGGCAGCGCGGCACAGCTAACCTTGATGAAAGGCTTGCGCGCTCTGAGCGAATTGTAATGAATCGCGTGAGCGATCAATTCCTTTCCGGTTCCCGATTCGCCTCTAATCAAAACCGTAGTGTTCGTGCGCGCGACCTGAGAGACCTGCTCATAGACCTGTCGCATAGGGCCGCTCGTTCCGATTATGTTCGAGAAGTCGTAACGCTCGCGAAGCTCCTGTTGCAGATGTATATTTTCGTCAAGCAGACGGCGGCGTTCGGCTTCGACCGAACGTTGAACTTTGAGAGCCTGCGCGATCATCGAAGCGACGACTTTGAGAAACTTCACCGAGCGATCATAATCGCGATCCCGTTTGAAACGGAGATCGACGCCGAGCGCGCCGACAGGTTTTCGATTGAGCGTGATCGGAACGGAGATGAAGCTCAACTCCTCGCGGCCTCTGCGACGGATGAGCGCAGGCTCGCGGCTCACCTGCGGGACGACTATCGGCTTGCCGCTTTCTATCACTCGCCCCGTGATTCCTTCGCCCAGTCGGTGAACGGAGTGATTGTCGCTCGTCAGTCCGTTCGATGCTTCCGTGTGAATCTCTCCGGTGTCTTCGCTCAACACAGTGACCGCGCTTCCGATCATCCCGTGATGGCGTTCGAGCGTTTCAAGCACGCGATGAAGCGCGGCCTTGAGGTTGAGCGTTCCTGAAAGCGATTGACTTACTTCGAGCAGAGTCGTCAGCTTTCTTATGTCGCCGGTCTGTTCGGACATCGCAGCCTCTCTGTTTTCCTACAAAATTGTCACGGTTTTCAAATCAAGCGACGTAATTGTAGGCTGATCGCAGCGGCTCCCGTCAAGTCATAATCGAAGCGGGAGATTATCTATCGCGTCATAAAGATTAATGATTTGCCCGCGCGCCGGAATCGTGGTATCCACTATCGACACTCCTGAGATTTGAAAGCAGACAGCATCTATGAAATTGCGTTCGCATCACACATTTGAAATTTCGACCCTACGGCGTTGCGCCTCATCTGATGCGCCGTCGTCTGCCGCTCGCGCGGCTCTCGTCAAGCTGATCGCTATTCTGGCTAAGCGAGTCATCTTGCCTTCTGCAAGCGGATGACGGCGAGCGCAACTTTATCGAGGTAAAGGCCATCATCCGAAAAGGGTGATGGCCTTTTGAATTTTCGAGGGAAAAAAGATGAAAGACGATCCTGCTCAACGTTTGCTCTATGATCCGCGCTTCGAGCACGACTCGTGCGGAGTCGGATTCGTGACCGATATCTCAGGCCATCAGTCGCGCCGCGTTATGGAACGCGCGCTCGAAGCCATCGGCAATCTTTCGCATCGCGGAGCCGTTGATGCTGACGGCAAGACCGGAGACGGCGCGGGCATCCTCGCGCAAATACCTCGCAAGCTCTTTTTGAAAGAAGCCCATCGCCTCCATCACAACATCACGCGGCCCGATGATCTGGCCATAGGTATGATCTTTCTGCCGCAGCAAGATGAAGAGGCTGACCTCTGTAGAAAAACCATCGAACGCGCGCTTGAACGTCACGACCTCCTGTGTGTGGGATGGAGAATTGTGCCTGTGGATGAACGCACGCTCGGCGCGAAAGCCGCTGCCACACGGCCTCGCATCGAGCAGATTCTCATAGCTCGCCATCAACATGCGGCTGATGAGTATGAGCGAGCGTTGTTCGCTGCGCGAAAAGAGATTGAAGAAAACACAGTCGCCGTCAAAGGTTTTTATATCGCATCGCTGTCGAGCCGCACTATCGTTTACAAGGCTCTGCTTGTTTCGACTCACTTGAAATCTTTCTATCTCGATCTGGCGGACGCGGATTTCGAGACGGCGCTTGCTGTCCTGCATCAGCGGTATTCAACGAACACTTTTCCGAACTGGTTTCTCGCGCAGCCATTTCGAATGCTGGCGCATAACGGCGAGATCAACACCATCACCGGCAATCGATTGTGGATGCGGGCGCGGGGCGAAGAGAAAATCATCTGGCCTGACGGGTCGGATTCGGCAAGCCTCGACAACGCGCTGGAATCGCTCGTCCTTCGCGGACGCGATCCGATGCGCGCGATGATGATGCTCTTTCCTGAAGCGCACGAACACTCGACGGATATGGATGACTCGCTCGGCGGCTTTTTCGATTACGCATCCTGTCTGATCGAACCATGGGACGGCCCTGCGGCTGTGGCTCTGAGCGACGGAAATATAGTCGGCGCGGCTCTCGACCGCAACGGGCTTCGCCCCGCGCGATACGCGATCACCGACGATGGCCTGGTCATACTCACGTCCGAAGCCGGGGCCGTCGCGCTCGATGAAGAAACCATCATCGAGCGCGGCCGACTAGGCCCCGGAAAAATGATCGCCGTAGACACTGCGCGCGGGCGTCTGCTTTCAGACAGCGAGATCAAACTCGAACGAGCCGGGAGCAAACCGTTTGCCGACTGGGTGCGAAGGGCGATGATCGTCTGTCCGGCCACACTCGATGTCACAAGCGCGCACACTTCGGATGAATCAGAAATCACCGCTTTGCAAAAATGCTTCGGCTACACAACGGAAGACATCAATCGAATACTTGAGCCGATGCTCTCCGAGGGCAAAGAACCTGTCGGTTCGATGGGAGACGACACGCCGCTCGCGGTTTTTTCTTCCAAACCGCGCCTGCTGTACGACTATTTCAGGCAGCGATTCGCGCAGGTTACGAACCCCCCAATCGATCCGATACGCGAGCGCGCAGTGATGTCGCTCGCGACTCTCCTGGGTCAGCGCGGAAATCTTTACGAAGAAACTCAATCGCACGCGCGACTCGTCAAACTTCACAGCCCCGTGCTGACCGACGCGACTTTGGAATGGCTGCGTCGAAGCGAAAAGCATGGATTTAGGTCCGCGACTCTCTCGACGCTTTGCGGCAGGCGCGCGGGCGAGCATCAGCTTGAGCAGAGAATCGAAGTTCTCTGCCAGCAGGCGGTCGAAGCAGTGGATGCCGGGAGTTCGATATTGATACTGAGCGACCGCGGCGCAAGCTCGTATCAGTCGCCTCTTCCCATGCTTTTGGTTGTGAGCGCGATTCATCATCGTTTGACGAGCGAAGGCAAACGAATGAAGGCCAGCCTCGTCGTCGAGACAGGCGAAGCGAGGGAGGATCATCACTTCGCCTGTCTGATCGGCTACGGCGCGGCGGCGGTCAATCCTTATCTCGCATTCGAAGTCGTAGCCAGCGAAGTGAACAGACGGGGTATGAGCGTGGCGGGGGCATTGAGAAATTACAGGACGGCGGTTGAAAACGGACTGCTCAAGATCATGGCCAAAATGGGAATAGCTGCGGTGATGAGCTACGCGGGCGCGCAACTCTTCGAAATCATCGGAGTGGATCAGAGCATCGTGGAGAAATATTTCCCCGACACTCCCGCGCGACTGGGCGGCGTCACGCTTCGAGAGATAGCCCGCGATGTGATGCGCTTTCACCATTCGGCTTATGGCGCGGATGATCGTCAACTTGAAGATCGTCAACTTGATGATCGTCAACTTGAAGACGCGGGATATTATCGCTATCGCGCGAGTGGCGAGTATCACAGTTACAACCCTGCGGTCTTTCGCGCGCTTCACAAACTCGCTCGCACAGGCGATGGGAGCGAGTATGAAAAATATCGCGATCTGATCGAAAACCGACACACGACCGCGCCGCGCGACCTGTTCGACTTTCGCTATTCTTCTGCCATCACTATTGATGAAGTCGAGCCTGTGGGTGAAATCGTTCGTCGCTTCATGGTTTCGGCGATGTCGCACGGGGCGCTTTCGCGCGAGGCTCATGAAACGCTCGCCCTCGCGATGAATCGCATCCACGCGCGAAGCAACAGCGGAGAGGGCGGAGAGGACGCGGCGCGTTACAACACCGCTCGAAACAGCAGCACGAAGCAGGTCGCGTCGGCTCGATTCGGCGTCACGCCCGAATACCTGATATCGGCGGACGAGTTGGAGATAAAAATCTCGCAGGGGTCGAAGCCCGGTGAAGGCGGTCAGTTGCCCGGTCACAAGGTCACGGCTGAGATCGCCTCGATCAGACATTCGACTCCGGGCGTCACATTGATTTCGCCGCCGCCTCATCACGACATTTATTCAATCGAAGACCTCGCGCAACTCATCCACGACCTCAAGGAGATAAATCCGCGCGCCAGAGTTGCAGTCAAGCTCGTGTCGGAAGCGGGCGTGGGAACGGTTGCGGCAGGGGTGGCGAAAGCTTATGCGGATGTGATTCACATATCGGGACACGATGGCGGCACGGGCGCGTCGCCTCTCGGATCGATCAAACATGCTGGCACGCCGTGGGAATTGGGCCTCGCCGAATCGCAACAGGTTCTCGCGCTCAACAACCTGCGCAGTCGCGTGAGGCTTCGCGTCGACGGGGGACTCAAGACAGGCCGCGACGTTGTGATAGCGGCGATGCTGGGCGCGGAAGAATTCGGATTCGGGTCGGCGGCGCTCGTAGCCCTCGGATGCGTGATGGCCCGACAGTGCCATCTCAACACCTGCCCCGTCGGGATCGCGTCGCAATCGGCGCACCTGCGCGAGAAGTTCGCGGGCAAACCTGAAATGGTGATCGATTTCTTTCTATCAGTTGCCGAAGAAGTGCGCGCCTTGCTGGCCCGACTCGGCTTTCACTCCCTTGATGAAATCACGGGAAGAAGCGATCTGCTCACGGAGAAAACCGAGCATCGAATTCCGAGAGACGTTCGGCTCGACCTCGCCCCTGTGCTTGCGCCGATGGACGAGACAAAGCCTCGACGTTTCATCGCGCCTGCGGCGCGCGACCGGGAATCTTCGCTCAACGATATAATTTTGAAAGACGCTCATCGCGCTCTAACTCACGCAAAAAGAATCGCTCTCTCATACAAAATAAAAAACACTGATCGAACTGTTGGGGCGAGAATCGCAGGCGAAGTTGCTCGACGTTTTGGAAACGAGGGGCTTGCGGAAGGGACGATTGATCTGACATTTCAGGGATCGGCGGGGCAGAGTTTCGGCGCGTTCAACATCCGTGGCATACGGCTCACGCTTCTGGGCGAAGCGAACGATTACGTCGGCAAGGGGATGGGCGGCGGAGAGATCATCATTCGCCCGTCGGATGAGTCGCGACTGGAATGGTCTAAGAATTCGATCATCGGCAACACGGTTATGTACGGCGCGACAGGCGGGAAACTTTTCGCGGCGGGGCGCGCGGGAGAGCGATTCGCAGTTCGCAACAGCGGCGCGATGGCCGTCGTGGAAGGCGTGGGCGATCACGGCTGCGAGTACATGACGGCAGGCACGGTCGTTGTGCTTGGCAGCGCGGGCCGCAACTTCGCTGCGGGTATGACCGGAGGCGTGGCCTACGCGCTCGACGTGGATGGAAGTTTTTCCAAAAACTGCAATCGCGATCTGGTCACGCTTGAGCAGGTGACGAATGAAGGCGAAGCGCGGTGGCTGAGATCATTGATCGAGCGACATTACGAGATGACGGGCAGCCTTCTCGCTCGCCGCGCGCTCTGGCAGTGGGAGAGCTTCCGCCCGATGTTCTGGAAAGTGGTCACGCAGGGGACGCAACTAGCTCTGGCAGAAGCGGTCTCTTCATTCGATGAAGAATCAGTCGCGCCGCGTCGCCGGGTGTCGGCATCGGGGTGAATCGATAATCCCGCAGAATTCCTTCGATAGAACAATTCAATTCCGGGAAATAGAACGCGGATGACACTGATCGGCGTAAATCCGCCTGATCCGCCCGATCCGCGTTCTATTCTGCCTCTGCCTGCGAAAAGAGCCGCCGCTTTTATATCACCGACAATTTTGTAGGTTCATCGACCTTTTGACTACAGAATTGTCCCTCTCCTTTTTTCACGCTCGAAAGCTTTTCGCCGCAACTTCCGCTCACATATGGAGATGAAAGATTTCTTCAAGACCTGAGCGAAGGCGGTACGCGAGTTGCTCCCCTTCACAGCAGCCATCTGCGCAGCAAAAGAAAATATGAGATCACTTGCGGAAAAAAATCTGATCCACTCCGGCGATGGGCATTCGCCTGAAGGATTGAAAAGGTTTCTCAAGATCGAAACCGAAAGGCTCAGGATTCGACATCGCCTATCAGCGGGCGGCGTCGAGACGGCGAGCCGCAGAAGCCGCCTCCTCGATTTCATTATCTCGCGCGCCTGTCAGATGGTCTCTCCTTCCGTTGAGGGCTGCGCGGTAATCGCCCTCGGCGGCTACGGACGCGGAGAGCTTGCTCCCTGCTCCGATATCGATCTGCTCTTTCTGAGCGGAGGCCGTCGCAGTGAAGAGGCGAAGCAGCTATTCGAACAGATTCTTTATCTGCTCTGGGACACTGGCCTTGTCATCGGTCACAGCCTCAGAACTGTCAGTCAGTGCGTTGCGATGGCCGGAAGCGATCTTCACACGAGAACCGCACTGGCTACGACCCGACTCATCGCGGGAGATGAAAAACTTTTCTCGAAGCTCGCTGTCGAGCTTGGGCGAAAGGTCTTCGGCAACAGGCGCGAAAACGAGCGATTCCTCGAAGCTCTCAGCGCGGAGATCGAGAGCAGATATGAAAAATTCGGCAGAGCCGTCTGTCTTCAGGAGCCTAATGTCAAGGAGAGCGCGGGAGGATTGAGAGACCTGCACACGGTCGAGTGGGTCGGCCATGAACTCTTCGGCGCAAGGAGCATCGAAGACCTGCGCGCCGAGTCTTTCATCTCCGATGCGGAATATGCGACCGCTCGCCGAGCTTACGATTTCATAGCGAGAGTGCGCAATGACGCTCACTTCACGACTGCGCGCAAGACCGACCTGATAACGCTCGATCTGCAACCGCAACTGGCTGCCAATCTCGGCTACAAGCACGGGCGCGGGCTGATGGCATCGGAAATTTTCATGCGCGATTACTACCTGCGCGCAAGCGAACTCAATCGCTTCTGTCACAGTTTCCTCGCGCGGGCCACAGTCGGCAGGAAGCGATCAGCCGTGAAGTCGAATCGGCTCGTCTCCGGGTTCGAGATAAGAGAAGGCCGAGCGCATCTCAGAGACGCGCGGGATTTCAACACGAATCCGATGCGGCTTATCGAAGCTTTCTCAACGGCTCAAATCCACTCCGTCGGGTTGAGCGATGATTTGAAGCTCGACATTGAAAAACGGCTCAAGCTCATCAGCCGCGCTTTTCGCGCAAGTTCGGAGGCGGGCGGCGCGATGATGGAAATACTCAAACGACGCGGCGCGGTCGGGCGCGCGCTGCGGTTGATGCACGAGACGGGTTTTCTCGCTCGCCTGCTGCCGGAATTCGCGCGCATAACTTTTCTCGTTCAGCACGACTTCTATCATCGCTACACAATCGATGAGCATACGCTTCGCGCCGTTGAATCACTCGACCTGATAGCGGTCGAAGACGATGCGAAGCGAGCGCGGCTCAAAATGGTTTTCGCCGAGATCGAAGACGCCTCGGCGCTTTATCTCGGATTGCTGCTTCACGATATAGGCAAGGGTCGCGGAGGCGGTCACGTCGAGCGCGGTGTGCGAATAGCCGAGCGGGTGTCGAGAAGATTGAAACTCGACGATGAGACTTCCTCGGATGTGGTCTTCCTCGTCGAGAATCATCTCGTGATGTCTCACCTTGCTGAGAGAAGAGACCTGAGCGAAGAAGGTCTGATCGATGAATTCGCGGCGAAGGTTGGCACGCTTCGGCGACTCAATATGCTGTTGCTTTTGACCTGTTCGGACGCTTCGGCTGTCGCGCCGGGAGTATGGAACGACTGGAAAGCCGGTCTCGTCTGGGAACTTTACACGCGCGCCCGAAAGCGGCTGACTCATACTCCTTCGTCGCTCGACGTGGATCGCGCGACTCTGCTCAAACAACAGGTGATGCGTCGATTGCTGCCCGATTTTCTGCCGAGCGAAGTGGAGCGTCACTTCGCTATGTTGCCCGCGCGCTACAGTCGCGCTTATGACGCCGAGCGAGTGGCTCGGCACATCCGACTCATTCATCGAATGAAAGACGACCGAATCGCTGTCGACTGGCAATCGATTGAAGATCGCCATTGCACGGAGCTTGTCGTCTGCGCGCGAGACAGCGCGGGTCTGTTCGCGCGACTCGCAGGAACGCTCACAGCCTGCGGGGTCAACATTCTGAGCGCAGACCTCTCGACGCGCGAAGACGGAATAGCGATTGACACGTTCAGGCTTTCGCAGATCGTCGGGCATCATCCGGTGAGACAGGAACACTGGACGAGGATCGAAAAGAAATTAAAAGCGGCTCTCGAAGGCAATGATGTGAGAAAGGAAGTCGAAGCGTGGCTGGCGAAACATTCGCGTCGAAAGCGCAACGGGCCTGCATTACGCATCGCTTTCGATTCCTCTTCGTCTGCCGTCAGCACGATCATCGAGGTCAGGGCCGGAGACGAGCCGGGGCTTGCGTTCCGCATAGCCGAAGCGATGGCCGCTCTTCGCATCAACATAAGCTTTGCCAGCATCACCACCGAAAAGAATCGCGCTCTGGATATCTTCTACGTCGATAGGGAAGGCAGAAAGCTGTCCGGGGAAGAAATCGCGGAAGTCGAGCGCGCGATTGCGGATGCGCTGGGGAAGCGACAAAAGGAGGAGATGTTAGATGTTAGATGTTAGAGCGGTTTGCAATTGAATCTAACTCGCTGACTGCGAAACGCCATTCACCGCAGAGGCGCAGAGGACGCGGAGGCAACGCAGAGAGAAGTCTCACTAACATCTAATATCTAAAATCTAACATCCTCCTCATTGGAGGAAACATGAAAAAGATTGAAAGCATCATTCGCCCGCATCTTCTCGATGCGGTCAAGAACGCTCTTCAGGAGATTGGCGTGATGGGGCTGACTGTGACCGAAGTCCGAGGATTTGGCAGGCAGAAGGGTCATACCGAAACTTATCGCGGCAGCGAATACAAGATCGATTTTCTGCCTAAGGTCAAAATCGAAGTAGTCATTCCCGAAGAGATGCTCGATCTCGCCATTGACGCGATACAAAAGACCGCCCGCACGGGCAAGTTCGGCGACGGGAAGATATTCGTCCTGCCTGTAGAAGAAGTCGTGCGCATACGCACGGGCGAGCGCGGCGAGCTTGCGCTCTGAGCTTGCGCTCTGAGCTTGCGCTCTGAGCTTGCGCTCTGAGCTTGCGCTCTGAGCTTGCGCTCTGAGCTTGCGCTCTGAGCTTGCCCTTTGAGCTAGTTGATCGCCTGCGTCGAGTTTGTGAAGTTCACGCCATTCAAGCCTTGCGAAGTCCGGCTTGTCCACCTCGGCTGCGGGCAATTACATCAAGGAGGAAAGAGGAAAATGGATGGAGACGCCAGAGTTATCGTTGACACTTTGTGGGTTGTCATTGCCGCCTGCCTGGTGTTTTTTATGAACGCCGGTTTCGCTATGCTGGAGACGGGTTTATGTCAGGCCAAAAACGCAGTGAACGTTCTGGCTAAGAACTTCGTCGTGTTCGCCGTCTCATCGATTGCCTTCTGGGTCGTCGGATTCGGCCTGATGTACGGCGACGGCAACGGGTTCGCGGGTCTCACGGGCTGGTTCCTTCAGGGGGCGGACAACAGCCCCGCGACGGGCGAAGCCTACCTGGGCATCTTCTCAGCTTTGAACTGGACAGGCGTTCCGCTCGACGCGAAGTTTTTCTTCCAACTCGTATTCGCAGGCACCGCGGCCACGATTGTAAGCGGCGCGGTTGCCGAGAGAATCAAGTTCATCTCGTTCATAGTTTTTTCTTTCATCCTCGTCGCGGTGATCTATCCCATCGGTGGTCACTGGGCGTGGGGCGGAGGATGGCTGGCGAAAATGGCGACTCCGTTTGCCGACTTCGCCGGATCGACCGTCGTGCATAGCATAGGAGGATGGGCTGCTCTTACAGGCGCGCTGATTCTCGGACCTCGGATAGGCAAGTATGGAAAGGATGGAAGCATTCGCCCCTTTCCCGGTCATAACATGAGTCTGGCCACACTTGGAACCTTGATACTCTGGCTCGGCTGGTTCGGATTCAACCCCGGAAGCACGATGGCAGCCGATGCGGCTATGATCACGAAAGTCGCGCTCAACACCAACATGGCCGCCGCCGCCGGATGCCTTCTCGCGACTGCTACCGCGTGGATCGTACTCAAGAAACCCGACCTGAGCATGATCTTGAATGGCACGCTCGCCGGACTCGTCGCCATCACTGCCGGTTGCAACGCGGTCGGTCTTGCAAGCGCCGTCATCATAGGCGCGGTGGCGGGCGTGCTGGTCGTCGTGGCAGTGATCGTTATAGACCAGAAGGCCAGGATCGATGACCCTGTGGGCGCGATAAGCGTGCATCTCGTAAACGGCGTGTGGGGGACTTTGGCCGTGGGACTGTTGGCCAGCGACGGCGGACTTTTCTTAGGAGGCGGGGCCGCGAAAACGATTTCGCAGATCATAGGAATCGCGGCGATTGGCGCGCTGGTCCTGGCGGTCAGTTCGATAGTGTGGTTGTTGCTGAAATCTACTCTCGGCATCCGTGTGAGTCAGGAAGAGGAGTTCGAAGGATTGGATACGGGCGAGCATGGAATGGAAGCATATCCAAGCCCTTTGCCGCCGCCCTTCGAGGCTGCTCCCGCCCCGGCCAAAAGCAGCGCGATGATGGAAGCGCAGCCTCACACGGCGAACGGCTGAAAGTTTGGAGAAGCGGATTATGACGTGAGAACTCTGGTGAAAAATGTGGGCAGCTTTTGAGTCAGTGATTGGAGACCACAACTCAAAAACCCGCCCACGCACCGCGCTCAGAGATCGTCTTGATACCTGCGCAACGGCTCTGAAACGATAATGAACTGCCTCTGTATTTGCAAGTTCATCGCCGTCAGGCGACCGCTCGCGGGTAGAAGCTAACCCGGCTGCGAGTCGCGTAATCGCGTCGCAGCCACAGGCGCATCGCTCGCGGCGGATGCAAATACGGAGGTGAGAAATGAGTAAGATCAGGAGTAGAACTGTATGCGCGACCATCGACCGATCAACATCGAGCAGTTTGCTTTTTCACTTTCTCAACATCGCGGTGTTGATGGCCGCGCTTGCCGTCTGCAATCGAACGGCGCTGGCTCAATCGACGCTCTTCAATATTCCATCGACCGACGCCGTGTCGAAGGGAAAGACTTACATCGAATTCGATTTCATCAGTCATCTCGAAAGCCACCGCGACGGCGGGTTTCAGACCTACGTTCCGCGCGCAGTTTTCGGGCTTGGCAAGGGAGTGGAAATCGGGGCGAACATTTCCTTTACCGATGCGCTCGCGCCCTCGCAGCCGGTCGAGTTGCAGCCGAACGTGAAATGGCAGTTCTACGCGAGCGAAGATAACGGGGTGGCCGCCTCTGCCGGGGTGATCGGTTATCTGCCGATAGCCAATCGAACGGGCACGGATGATTTCGCTTTGATCTACGGCAACGTGAGCAAAAAATTCAAAGGTCAGTATGGTCCCCGTCTGACGGGCGGCGCATACGGCTTGGCGGGGCGAGAGGATGGGCTGGGCGACAGAGGCGGAGCGATCTTAGGTTACGAGCAGCCGCTTCATTCGAGAGTCAGTTTCGTGGCTGACTGGCTCGGCGGCAAAAACCGATTCGGCTACGTCACTCCCGGACTCAGTTTCGCATTGCCCCACGGCAGTTTTTATGCGGGCTACAGCATCGGCAATGAAGGACGCAAAAACAATGCGCTGTTTCTTTACTACGGCATCACCTTTTGAAGTGCCGTCGCGCGCTCGTCTCTGCGTCTTTGCTGAGTTGCCCGATGTCATCAGTTGAGCCTGGGAGCGCACGCGGCCCGCGCTCCCGGCAGGACGCAGAGGACGGCAGATTGCCGCTCCTCCAAAGTTTGTTTGACAGATCGAATCTCAAATCACAGGAGGAACCATGAGTGCAAAAGAAGTTCTGAAATTCGCTGCCGATGAAAAGGCGGAATTCGTCGATGTGCGCTTCACCGATCTCATAGGGGCGTGGCATCACCTCACATTTCCCATCGAAGAGTTGTCGGAAGACTCGTTTCAGGATGGGTTCGGTTTCGACGCTTCGAGTCTGCGCGGATGGGCGGCCATCAACGAGAGCGATATGTTGATGATCCCCGATCCGTCGCGCTACCTGATCGATCCTTTCATGGATCGCCGGACGCTCGTGCTCATAGCAGACATAGTCGATCCGGTGACGAGGGAAAGTTACTGGCTCGATCCTCGCGCGCTGGCCCGCAGAGCGCAAAGCTATCTCAGGTTCACGGGCATCGCCGACGCGACTTATTTCGGGCCTGAGGCGGAGTTTTTCATCTTTGATCGCGTGTCGTTTACGAACGATAGCCATAACTTCGGAGTCACGCTCGAAAGCGGCGAGGGCCATTGGGCGAGCGGCTCCGGGGGTACGGGTTATCACATTCGCGCAAAGGAAGGTTATGTCCCGCTGCCTCCGCTCGACACCATCCATAACATCCGTTCTGAGATAGCGGCGACGCTCAAAGCTGCGGGCCTTCACGTCGAATGCCATCATCACGAAGTCGCCACTTCGGGCCAGTGCGAAATCGATTTCCGTTATTCCACACTGCTCGGGACGGCTGACAACCTGATGATATTCAAATACACGGTGAAGAATGTCGCGCGTCGTTACGGGAAGACGGCGACCTTTATGCCCAAGCCGCTTTACGGCGACAACGGCAGCGGTATGCATTGCCATCAGAGCTTGTGGAAGGGCGAGAAGCCGCTCTTTGCGGGCGATCAGTACGCAGGGCTTTCAGAGATGGCGCTTCATTACATCGGCGGCATACTCAAACATGCTCCGGCCATAGCCGCATTCGCCGCGCCGACGATGAACAGCTACAAGCGATTGGTTCCGGGCTTCGAAGCGCCGGTCAATTTGGCTTACTCGCAGCGCAATCGTTCGGCGGCGGTTCGCATTCCGCTTTACTCGCAAAGCCCGAAAGCGAAGCGATTGGAAGTTCGTTTTCCGGATCCATCGTGCAACGCTTATCTGACATTTTCGGCGATGCTGATGGCCGGACTCGACGGCATTCAGAATCGTCTCGATCCGGGTCAGCCGCTCGACAAGGATATTTACGATCTGCCGCCGGAAGAGTTGGCAGAAGTGCCGAGCCTGCCCGGTTCTCTGGATGATTCGCTCCGCGCGCTGGAACTGGATCACTCGTTTCTGCTCAAGGGCGAGGTGTTCACCGAAGCGCTCATTCAGCGATGGATCGATTACAAACGCGAAAAGGAAATCAATCCTGTTCGCATGCGACCTCACCCGCTGGAGTTCGCGCTCTACTACGACATTTAAGGCGCTCTTCGCATAGTACATTGGAAACTGAGTTTTTGAACTTTTTGTGCGATCTGAGATTTCAAATTTGATATCTCAGAGAAATAGATTCAACACCGCTGGATGTTTGAATAAAAAGTCGAATTTTTTAGTTTCCAGTGTAATAGCCTCACGATCCGGCAGGGATGACAACCATCCGTTCATCTCTGCCGGATTTTTTTGCGCCTGCTCACTCATCACGCATCGCCGCGATCTTTTTCAATGAGCCTTGTCAGGTTTATTATCTCTATGGCTTCTTTAGCGCGACCAGTGCAGGCTGGGAATCATCGGTTGCTTTGGCAGACAATACAAATTAGGATTCTATTCCCCTTCAGCAAGGATCGGAGGCAAAGCCGCTTTTATGAGCATAGACCCAGGCAAAAAAATAAAGCACTACGAGATTACCTCGAAGCTCGGCGCGGGCGGAATGGGCGAAGTTTACAAGGCTCACGACTCGACGCTCGGTCGCCCTGTGGCGTTGAAGATTCTGCCCGCCAGCGTGGCCGACGACGAGGATCGCATGCGTCGCTTCGTTCAGGAAGCCAAAGCCGCTTCTGCTTTGAACCATCCGCATATCGTCACGATCTACGAGGTCGGTCAGTGTGTGACAGACGAAGACGCGCCGCTTCATTACATAGCGATGGAGTACATCGAAGGCGAGACGCTGACCGCGAAAATCCACCGCGAGCGAGCGCCGCTCAAAAAGCTGCTTGAGTTTCTCGCGCAGGTGGCCGACGGACTGGCCAAAGCTCACGCGGCAGGAATAGTTCATCGCGACCTCAAACCCGACAACATCATGATATCGGTCGACGGCTATGCGAAGATTCTGGATTTCGGGCTGGTCAAGCTCACCGAAACCAGACAGACGCCTGCCGAAGTGAGAGAAGAAGCCGAAACTCTGATGATGCAAAAGACCCAGCCCGGCATGGTGATGGGCACTATCGGGTATATGTCGCCCGAACAGGTGCAGGGCAAAGAGGTCGATCATCGCTCGGATATTTTTTCCTTCGGCTGCATCCTCTACGAAGCGACTACGGAAAAAAAACCGTTCGAGGGCGAATCCATAATAGACTCGATGCACAAGATCGTTTACGCGCAGGCTCCGCCCATAGTCGAGATCAACCCCGACGTGCCTATCGAGCTTCAACGCATCATTCGCAAGTGTCTGGCTAAGGGAACCGATGAGCGATATCAATCGATAAAGGAAGTCAACATCGATCTGCGCGATCTGGTTCGCGAGTACGAAAGCCAGCCGACTTCCGGCTCTCACGCGGCTCAACCGACAGCCACATATCGCCCGACGACCGATACCGGCCCTCAGCCCTCGCTTGTGACCGGCCCTCAACCGCTCGATTCCGTTTCAGTCAAGAGTTTGCAGAAAAGCGGCTCGAAGCGCGGGATAGCTCTCGTCACGGTGGGGTTGATCGTCATAGCCGCAGGCGTCTTCGCTGTAATAAAACTGACTGGTCGCAAAGCGATGCTCGGCCCGTTCGAGATAGCCCGTGTGAGTCGCCTCACGAGCAGCGGCAAAGTAACCGACGCGGCCATCTCGCCCGACGGCAAGTATGCCATTCACGTCGTCGATGATGCCGGACAGCGAAGCATATGGATGCGACAGGTCGCGACTTCGAGCAACGTGCAGATAGTCCCGCCCGCCGATGTCCAATACCGCGGGGTGACTTTCTCGCAGGACGGCAACTATGTTTATTACGTCCGATTCGAGCGAAACAATCCCATTCTCAGCCTGTTTCAGATTCCGGTGCTGGGAGGCACACCTAAAAAAATCATCGAAGACGTAGACAGCCGCATCACCTTTTCACCCTCCGGCGACCGCTTCGCCTTCGTGCGCAACTACAATACTGAAAGAGAAAGCGCTTTGATGATCGCAAACGCGGATGGGACGGGTGAGCGGAAACTGGCGGCTCTGAAAATACCCGATCAGTATAATCTTCCGGCCTGGTCGCCTGACGGACAGGTGATAGCCTGCACTACTGTGAGAGTAAGTGGGGGCCGTTATTTCAATGTCGATGAAATAAGAGTCGATGACGGAGCGCAGAAAACTTTCACGCCTCAGAGATGGGAAGTGATCGTGGGACTAGAATGGCTCTCCGATGGCCAAAGCCTGATGATGACCGCGCAGGATCGAAGCCCCGGCTCGACTCAGGTTCAGGTCTGGCAACTCTCTTATCCCACGGGCGAAGCGCGAAGAGTCACAAACGATCTGAACAACTACATAAACGTAAGCCTCACGGCTGACTCGAAAACCCTTGTGACGGTTCAGCGAGAAGCCCGTATGAATATGTGGGTCACACCCGATGGCAAAGCGGCTCCGGCTCGTCAGATCAGTTCCGGCTCAGGCATATACGAATATCTTTCCTGCGCGCCGGATGGCCGCATCGTCTACCATTCGAATGCCAGCAGTCGCGCAGACATATGGATCATGAACGGGGACGGCACCGGGCAGAGACAACTCACTTCGGATTCGGGAGTCAACGCGCTCCCCTCGGTTTCGCCCGACGGTCGCTATATAGTTTTCTGTTCGAATCGCGGAGGAGACGATACGATATTTCACCTCTGGCGCATGGATATCGATGGCAGCAACCCCAAGCAACTGACCGACGGAAGCGGCGAGTATTTCCCGGTCGTTTCGCCCGACGGCAAGTGGGTTTTCTATAATCACATTACAGGTGGTGAGAGGCCGACTCTGTGGAAAGTCCCCGTAGATGGAGGAGAAGCCAAGCAGGTCACTGATTATCTGGCTCTGCTGCCGGTCATCTCGCCCGACGGGAAATATATAGCCTGCCGCTACAACGACGGGCAGCCCGGTCTGAAGGCGGCGGTCATCCCCATCGAAGGCGGACAGCCGATAAAGGTGTTCAGCTTCCTCCCGCTTTTCGCCAATCATCAGGGTTTGCCCGTTCACTGGACGCCGGACTCGAAAGCGCTGACGTGGCCGCAGGAGCGAGGCGGAATCTGGAACATCTGGAGCCAAGCCCTTGCAGGCGGAGAGCCGCGGCAGATAACTGATTTCAAATCCGATCAGATATTCGGCTTCGCGTGGACGAAAGACGGAACGATCATCTGCACTCGCGGAGTCGTGACTAACGATGTCGTTTTGATGAGCAGCGTGAAGTCAACTGCCGCTCCCTAAAGGAAGCGGCTTGTCCCTGTACTAATCAAGCAACGGGTGCTGCTTGATGTTCCGAGATATTAGGCAAGATTGACATTGCCCGAAAACGGATATTGCGAGCCGCGTTGAAATTAAAATTCTTGCTTTCGAGTCAAAGCAATGCTCGCATTCGAGTAAAGAAAATCATGAATACGCTTAATCAGTTTCACAGCCTGAAGATTAGCGGCTTCAGGCCCTACGGAGATTGATGAAAAAAATAATCCTGTCTCTCACGCTTGTCTGCTCGATTGCGGCGAGCCTCGGCGTCAATGCGTCTTCAACATCTCTGCAATCCGCTTCCCTTTCAGATCGCGTGATGCGGCTCGTCCGCGCCGCTGGCATATCAGGCTTCGAGGGCGAAATACGCGAAGAGATAAAATCGCAACTGCCCGCGTGGGCCTCAGCGCAAACGGATGAAATCGGCAATCTCATCGTCACCATCGGACAGAACCCGCGCACGATTGTGGCCGCGCCTCTCGACGAAGACGGTCACGCGGTTTCAGGCGTCACCAGTGACGGATACCTGCGATTGCATCGCGTCACAGCGGGCGCGTCGCATCGCCTGTTCGATCAGTTCCACTATGGCCAGCCGGTTGTGATAACCAATCGTCGCGGAGAAAAAATCCCTGCCGTCACCGCTACTCTTTCGACTCATCTTCAACGAGGAGCGGCGCGGGAAGAAATGGAACGCATCAGAACGCTTGATGACCTCTGGGTCGATCTCGGCGCGCAGAGCAAAGAAGAAGTCGAACGACTCGGCATCAGAAATCTCGACACGGTGACACTGCGCGAGAGGGCGCAATTTCTGACGGGCAATCGATTCTCAGGCGCGGCTATGCAATCGCGCGGGGCGGCCTTCGCCCTCGTCGAGCTTTTGCGCGCAAGCGATCCGGCTTCGGCAGACGCGATGTTTGTCTGGACTTCGCAGAGTCAGTTTGGAGCGAGAGGGCTTGCCCGCATAGCGCAACAGATAAAACCTGATCGCGTTTTGCTCATCAGTCGAACAGTGATGACTCCTGCAAATTCCGTCGATGCGCGAGGGGGCGCGGGCCAGTTCGGAGCAGGGCCGCTTATCGCCCAAGCCGACAGCGAGTTGAAAACTCTTGCCGATCAAAATCAGATACCCGTTCAAACGATTCCTGATTCGCGCCTGCGAATTCGCCCGCCCACAGATTGGCAAGCGGTGAAGATACAGGTCCTGAGCCTTCCTGTTCTGTTCGCTCAAACGCCGGTCGAGACAATCGATATGCGCGATGTTGAATCGATGATCCGATTGCTTCGCGCGCTGACAGGACTCAAAGCCGCCGCCTCTGCTTCCATCGGCGCAAGCTCGACGCGCGTGGTCGCTCGCGACAAACCTGCGACTGATGCATTCGACATTCTGCGCGAATTGATCCAGGTCTACGGCGTGTCGGGCCACGAAGCGCCTGTGCGCGAGGCGATAAAGCGTCTGCTTCCCGCTTGGGCCGTGGCGCAGACGGACGAGAAAGGGAACCTCTCGGTCACATTCGGCAAGGGCGGCAAGGAGATGCTTTTCGTCGCGCACATGGACGAGGTAGGTTATGAGATAACTTCGATCCGCGAAGACGGCGCGGCCAGCGTGCGCAAGCGCGGAGGATTTTTCGATTCGATTTATGAAGCGCACCCCGCGATAGTTCACACCTCTCGCGGCCCTGTCAGTGCAGTAGTCGCCCCGCGCCCGAATTATTTTCAAGCAGACAGATTTCAACCCGCGCAGGACACGATCTACATTTATTTCGGAAGCGATTCGAAACAGCAGACAGAATCATTGGGCGTGAAAGCGGGCGATTCGGTGACTGTGCGAAAAGAGTTTTCGCGTCTGGCTAACAATCGCGCGACTGCTCGTTCGATGGATGATCGCGTAGGATCAGCCGCGCTCATCGCTGCTCTTCGCGCAATCGATCCCGACAAATTGAACAACCGGGTGACATTCGCGTGGGTCGTCGAAGAAGAAGTGGGTCTCAACGGCGCAGCGTTTATGGCCGAGCGATTTCATCCGCCATTCGTTTTCGCAGTCGACACATTCGTCTCATCTGATTCGCCCCTCGATTCTCAACGCATGGCCTACGCTCGATTGGGAAGCGGAGCCGTCTCGCGGGCTATGGACAACGCCAGCATCACGCCTGCCGAGTTGGTAGATCGAATCGCCGTGATCGCGCGAAAGCGAGGCATCCCGCTTTACATCGGAACGACGGGCGGCGGGACGGACGGCTCGGCATTTACGCGCTTCGGCAGCATCAGTTTGCCGATCTCATGGCCTGGACGTTATTCGCACTCGCCCGTAGAGGTGATGGATCGCCGCGACATGCAGTCGCTCATCGGGCTTATCCTCGCGCTCGCGCAGGAGTTTTAATCAGTTTTCAGTTTTCGGTTTTCAGTTTTCAGTCGGGCGGAAGCCCCTGCATCTTCGCTTTGCTGAAAACTGAAAACCGAAAACTGAAAACTGTTACTTGATCGAGATTCCGCCGTCGACAGGGATGACCGCGCCGTTGACGTAAGCGCCCGCTTTCGACGCGAGATAAATCGCTACGCCCGCCATATCTGCCGGTTCGCCTATGCGACCGAGCGGACAATCGGCTTTCAGTTGCTCGTCGAAGTTTTCAAGCATCCACTTCGTCATCTGACTTTCGAATGGGCCGGGGGCGATGGCGTTCACCGTGATGTTTTTCGGGCCGAGACTGACGGCAAGCGCGCGGGTGAGATGATGAACCGCCGCTTTGCTCGCCGCGTAAGCGTAGTTTTCGAGGAAAGGCACATACAGTCCATCTATCGAGCCGATGTTGATCACACGGGCAGGATCAGTCGGTCGCGCGGCGCGTTCGAGCAGAGGAAGAAGATCGCGCGTGAGGAAAAAGAGCGACTTCACATTCAAATCCATCACCTTGTCATATCCGCTTTCGGGGTACTCGGCGAGAGGCGCGCCCCACGCCGCGCCCGCGTTGTTGACAAGTATGTGAAGCGACTCTTCCCGCTCACGGATTTCTTTGACCAGATGCGCGCAGCCTTCCATAGTCGCGATGTCTGCCGGAATCGAAATGCAGCGACCCGCAGTGGAAAGCTCTTCAGCCACCAGATCGCACACTTCTTTTTTGCGCGAAGAGATGTAGACCTTCGCGCCCGCTTCGACATAGCCGCGAGCTATCATCAACCCAATGCCGCGCGAGCCTCCCGTAATCAAAGCCGTCTTGTCAGCGATTGAAAATAAATCCTCGATGGTTTGATTGCTCATCCTTCGCTCCTCCGAAAAGTGGCGCAAGCTGTCAGCTTGCGCGTCCCCAAATTTCGTACTTTAACGTGCATGCGTAATCTGTCAGATTGCGCCGCTATGCTCCTTTGTAATTTCGAAATTCACGGATGGCTGAAGTCAACCCGCCAGATGAAAGAACACATCCTCGAATAGCGCGTCGTGAAGCCCCGCCGTCAGTCTCAACTCCGAGGGCGTGCCGAGAGCTACTATCCTCCCCGCGCGCATGATACTTACGCGGTCGCTGATGCGCTCGACGAAACTCATCACGTGCGACGAGATCAAAAACGCGCGCCCTTCGCTTCGCTCCTCCTCTATGCGAAGCCTGAGCTTTCGCATCATCTCGACATCAAGCCCGTTGAGCGGCTCATCCAGAATCAATACATCAGGCCCGCCCGTCCACGCCGCCGCGAGTCCGAGTTTTTTTCTCATCCCCAGAGAGTATCCGCCGACGAGCTTATTGGCCGCATGCGCTATCTCGAAAAATTCAAGCTCTTCATCTATCTTCGACTGATCGGCTTCCCTGAGTCCCGCAACCAGTTTCAAAAACTCCCGGCCCGTCAGCCTTTCATAAAGCAACAATTCTTCAGGAAGGTAGCCGATGTGACGTTTCGTCTCCACCCGGCGATGCGCCAAGTCTTCGCCGCATACTTTGACGCAGCCTGCGTCGGGTTCGGTGATGCCTGTGATCATGCGAATCAGAGTCGATTTGCCCGCGCCGTTTCTGCCGATGAGCGAAAACGATTCGCCCCTCCTTATCGACACGCTCACATCATCGACGGCAACTATATCGCCGTATCGTTTGGTCACTGATTCGACTTCTATTACAGGAGTCACTCTTCCTCCGTGATTAGAAAGTAACGAGTTCTTGCGCGCCCGCGCGCCGTGAGCGAGTGCATCGCCATTCCGTAAACCATCAACCCAACGGGCCAAAGCATCGCCGAGATTACGCCTGCGCTCAGTCCTATGGTCGCCATCAGAACTATAGAAAGCCCTGCCCGCGTGGGTATCTCGAAGGCGAACGCGCCCGACATCGAACTGACCATCCACCACAACCACACGCATTCGAGAAGAAGCGGCAGCGAATAATTCAACGGCAATCGAGCCGTCATCATCGCCGCCGCCCACACCGCGGGCGCCGCAGGGATTGAGACGAGCCTCGCGTACCACAGCTTCGCTTTCCATATATCAAGCCCCGTCGTCCCTATCGCGCGCTCAACCCACATGAGCGGCAACTCGTAAGCTATCAGCACCGGAACCAGAGACACGAGGCTCGCGGTGACGATTACGCACGCGATTTTTACGGCCACAACAGAAGGCAGCCACGTCGCGTCGAGCAATGCCGTAACCTGCCCTTCGGGCAGCCATCGGTCGAGGAGCGCGATTACGAGCATTGCGACTGTGAGAAGCGCGAGACCCGCTATCACGTACACGGCTGAAGAGAATGCGCGAAGCGTGAGTTGAAGATCGCGCGCAAGCTGCGAGGTCGCGATTATGCCGAGCCTTTTTTGAAATACCGTGAGGCTCACGATGTTCCATCGCCCCGTGAGTTTCAACCGACGCGCATATTCCAGATCGGAAGCGCGCCAGCGCGCGTGCAAAAACGCGAGCAGAAAATAAAGCAGGATTATTAAAATCGCGCTCGCAGCGATGAGCCACAAACGAATTTCGCCGCGCGCAAAATCTGCCACCAGCATCCCGGCATTTGTTGCGGCGAGGGCGACATAAACGATGGCAGCGAGGGCTGATGATTTCTCCCGCCTGTGATTCCAGTGAATCCAGTTGAGCGCGGCGAGGAGTTGCGCCGTCGCCAGCAGCAGGACGAAGGGGAGGAGCAGCGCGGCTTTTTTCAAATCAATGTGGCCAATTATGATCGCCGCCGCAAGTATCAAAGCGGCGGTCACTGTTGCGCGAACGAGTCTTATTATCAAAGCCGCGTGCAGATGAGACGAAGCGGAAACGGGCAGCGCGTCGAGCGAAGATTCCGGCCTGCGAATGTGATAGATTTCCGCGCTCGCACGCGACAGGCTCAACGCCACAAGACACGCCGCAAGCGATACTGAAATAATCGAAACCGTCAGCGTCGAAGGCTGCCACTGTTCTATGGCTTCGGCAAAGCGCGATGCCGTCGCGTAAGTCATCCCGACGACTATGGGAGTCAAAACGAGCGCCGCGTAGAGATGGCGTGAGGCCCATCGCAACTCCGAACGAAGCGAAGCGCCGACGAGCAGAAGAGTTTTTCCTGAGTCAGTCAAAATTTATACGGGCTTCACTTGATGCCGAGCAGTTCCACTTCGAACAAGAGCGTCGAGTTGGGCGGAATCCCCGGTCGCCCTCTTTTGCCATATGCGAGATCGGGCGGGACGATGAGTTTGCGCTTGCCGCCTACCTTCATCGTCATCAAACCTTCGTCCCATCCTTTGATCACCTCTCCTCTTCCGATGGGGAATTCGTAAGGCTGGCCTGTATCAACCGAGCTATCGAATTTCGATCCGTTCGTAAGCGTGCCTGTGTAATGAACCGTGATCCGCTGGCCCGTCTGCGGGCTTGGGCCTGTGCCTTCGACTATGTCGATGTACTTGAGACCCGATGCAGTAGTGGTCGCGCCTGTGTCATCGATGACGGGCTGCGGAGTGGCAGTCGGTTGCGTCGAGCCTGTGCCGCGCGTGAGCGCATAGATTCCACCGGCCACGATCATGACGCCGATGAAGATGACGGCGATGACTTTCTTGTCGCTGGCTGGCTGTTTGGCGGCTTTCTTTCTGCGAGCTTTTTTCCTGCGAGCTTTCGTCAACGCTTTCCTCCTTGCGCGAGTGATTCGCTACTTCGAATCAGACACAATATCTTAATGTCGAACAGACGAGCCGCCAAGATGCATTTTGCCGCGCGGCTTTCAAATACGACTCCCTGACGTGTAGAATAGGCGTTCTGTTATGCCCGAAATAAATCCTTTCAAAGTCGGAGATGCAACCATCGGCGCAGGCGATTTGTTTCTGATCGCAGGCCCGTGCCTAGTCGAACAGGAATCGCACGCTCTGAAGATGGCCTCGGCCATTAGTTCGATCACTCGTCGGCTTGGCATTCCCTACATCTACAAATCGTCTTACGACAAAGCCAATCGCACATCGATTGCGGCGCATCGCGGGCTTGGAATCGAAGAAGGGCTTCGCATACTCGGTCGCGTGCGAAGCGATGTAGGGATTGCAGTTCTCACCGACGTGCATGAGACGAGTCAGGTGAGAGCGGCTGCCGAAGTCGCCGACGTTTTACAGATACCGGCTTTCCTTTGTCGCCAGACCGATCTGATAGTCGAGGCCGCCCGCTCAGGCTGCGCCGTAAATATCAAGAAGGGACAGTTCCTCGCCCCGCACGATATGAAAAACGCTATCGAAAAAGTCACCTCTCAAAACAATCATCGCGTTATGGTGACGGAGCGCGGAACGTCTTTCGGCTATAACAATCTGGTCGTAGATTTTCGCGGGATTCCGGTTATGCGCTCATTCGGTTATCCGGTCGTCTACGACATAACGCACAGTCTTCAAAGACCGGGCGGATTGGGGACGGCGAGCGGCGGAGACAGTGAGTTTATTGAGTACCTGGCGCGGGCAGGAGTCGGGTGTGGTGTAGATGGAGTTTTCATGGAAGTGCATGACAATCCTGCTGAAGCGAAATCCGACGGGCCGAACAGCCTGCCGCTCGAACGACTCGAACGGCTGCTTGAAAAGATCAAAGCCATTCACGAGCTTGTGCGCGGTGATTTGTAGATGGCGGATTGATATAATGAGGCCGTAGGGGAAATGCATTGTGCCATTCACTTTGGGTTTCGATCCAAGATTACGCGGCGAGCATTTCGATAATCATGCGACGGACTTAGGAGCGACGACAGAAGAAGAGTACGAAGCCCTTGCGGACGCATTCATCGGCGGCCCCTTGTCGGAAAACACCAAAGAGTGTAAGCGAAGCAATGGAGATAAAATCAGGTACAACTTTCGGACAGAAGAATATGGAGTGTTATCCGGCGACGGGTACATTCGTACCTACTTCAAACCTAAGCCGAGAATACATCGCCATCGCACTAATTTCATTTACTTCAAATCGGAGTGCAAGAAATGACTTATCAATGTTCAGTGTGCGGTTATAGCAAGCTGATAATGCCGCCGAAAGATCATTTGATTTGCCCTTGCTGCGGCACGCAATTCGGCTATCACGACTCTGTTGCAAGCCACGAGGAATTACGCAAAGAGTGGATTGCCGCAGGGCTTCGTTGGCACAGTCGCCGAACACCGGCTCCAGCAGACTGGAACCCGATAGAGCAGCTTCGACGCGCTGGATTTGCACATGATCTTTACAGGATTACTGCCAGAGATACTCAATCCAAATACCTGAATTTGAATCTACATCGATACATCAGACTCGGAACATTTGATATCGCAGAGGCAGCCGGTTGAGGAGTCCATCATGCTGAAGCCCATTGCCTTTGTTCCATGTGAAAAGATAATCATCAGTCAGGAAGAGAACATCGCATCCTTAATCAACATTCTGGAAAGTATCAGCCTGTCGATTCCTGAATCTGAGGCTTCCAGCCTTCCTGAAAATGCGGTTTTTCCATTCAACTGGTGCATTTATGCACTCTGGCACAGAGAGTCTGACGAATCAGAAAAATATGAGCATCGTGTCGAACTCGGATTGCCTGACGGACGCATCGCCCTTCAGGGCGAGATGACATTTGAAATGAACCCTGAGCATAGAAACTATCGAACTATAATCAACATCGGAGTCTTCCCGGTTCTTCCCGCGGGAGAGTACGCAATAAAACTGTTCTTGCGAAAAGCTGGCGGGGAAAATACATGGGAAGAAGTCGCTCAATATCCGATTTATGTCGAGCGTCCATCTTAAACACGATCTTTATTCGCCTGTACTCAATGATGTTCTGTAAATGAATACATTTGTCCGATGATTTCGCTCAACGCACTGAGCAATTCAAATGGAGTTGTTGCTCTGATGTTCAAAAAAATTTTGCCCACACTCTTCGCCATACTCGCTTTCACCCTCAGTGCCTCGGCGCAGGATGTGGAAGTAGACCGCTACTCCGTCAGCGCGCGAATCGATCTTGCCACAAGCGCCATCGATGCTCGCGCTACGCTTTCCTTGTCCAATCTCAGCCAGTCGTCAAAGACCAGACTTTACCTGCGGCTGGCGAAGCTGGCCAAAGTCTCGGCGGTTTCCGTAGGCGGCGCGACGGCTCAATTCGATCTCACGGAAGATCGCCGCAACATCGCGCTCAATCAACTCATCATCACGCCCCCGTCGCCTATAGCCGCGGGCGCGAAAACAAATATCGAGGTCATCTATCGCGTCGAAGTCCCGGACTCGAACGCGCTCGCGGCGGTCTACGCGGGAGAAATATTCATGCTGCCCGATTCCGTCTGGTTCCCCGCGCCTTCGACCGTATTCGCGCTCACAGGAGCGATGACCGCGCCCTTCACGCTCACCGTCACCGCACCCGCAGGAGTGCGCGCTTATTCGACGGGGGCGATGAAATCCGAGGGACAGACCTTCACCTTCGAGCAGCCGCTCAACTCCCTCCCGTTTTTCGTCGCGGGCGCGTTCGATCCTCCCGCATCGTTCGACCACAACGGCGTAAGGGTGGAAATCTGTCTGCAAACGGGTCTCAACGTAATCGAAAAAGATGCGGCGGCAGCTTCGCGTCTGGGCGATGAGACGCGGCGCATGATCGATTACTTCACCAAACTTTTAGGGCCGCCGCCTGCGGGGGCGAGCTTTCGCATAATCTCGTCGGCGCGCGCCTCGACTGCCGCAGTTCCCGGAGCGGTGGTGCTTGGCCAGCATGTATTTCGTCAGGACACGCTCGACGCGCTCACCATCGAAAGAACAGCCGACGCGCTTGCGCGACTGTGGACTGATGCACGAGTCCGAGTGCGCGGGCAGGAAGCGCGTCAGGCGCAGGGCGATCAACCGGCTCAAAAAGCGCGCAGCGCCGCTTTGCTTCGCGATTCGCTCCCTCGCTACCTCGCCGCGCTCTACATAGAAGACCGCTACGGCAAAGACAGTGGAGGAGAAGTCTTCTCCCGCATGCGATGGAGCTATACGCCTGTGGCTCAGTCGGGCCGCGACGCCGAGCTTGGAATTCAAACTCCCGCGCAACCGTCCTATGGCGCGGCAAGCCTCGGCAAAGGGCCGCTCGTTTTGCGCATGCTCGCCGAATCCGTGGGGCGCGATAAATTCATATCCATCCTTCGCGCGCTCTTCAATGGAGCGCAAAATAAAATCGTCACCAACGAAGAATTCAGACACGAGCTTGCCAAAACTGGAGGAGCGGGGACGGAAAATCTGTTCCGCCAGTGGATCGAGACCATCATCGAACCTGATCTGATCATAGGCATACCTCAGCCTTCGGATAACCCAGCGGTTCAGCGCGTCAATCTGCGCAATCTCGGAACGGGAGATGTCGCAGTCCGCGTGATGGCCGTGACCGCTTCAGGCAAACAGATCACCGCTTCAGTTACGGTCGCTTCCGAATCGCTGGCTTCGGTCGATATTCAGACGGCTGAAAAAATCTCGTCCGTAGAAGTCGATCCCGAAAAGTTCATCATCCAGACCAGCTATGACAACGACGCGAAGCCCGCTCGCCCGTGGACGCAGATGTTGTTCAACGAAAGCATCACAGCTTTCACCAAAGGCGAATACGCGCAGGCGGAAGCGAAATTGAAAGAAGCTCTTCGCTTCAGCCCGCACAACTCTCTCGTGCGCGCGTGGCTGGCTCGCGCTCTCGCCGCGCAGAATAAACACGACGAGGCGATGAGCGAAGGCAACACGGCGATAAAAACAGAACCGCCCACGGGCGGCTCTCTCGCGTGGGCGCGCATCGCTATGGCGCAGTCGCTCGCCGCACGGGGATCGAATGCGGAAGCCGTCCGCCACTTGCGACGCGCGCTCGTAGAAGCTGACGAAGCGCCCGCGCGATTTGCCGCCCGCGAAGCTTTGATTCGGGCAGAGCGCGCGGCCAATTTGATTCCGACGGTGGATGAATCCGTCCGCGCATTCATCACTCAACTCGATTCGCTTTTCCGTCAGCCGTCTTCAGATAAATTGTTCGCAGTCGTATCGCGCAACAACCTGAAAGTTTTCGTGCAGCGACTCGCCGTATCTCCGCCGACGGCGTGGGCGACGGAGATACTCCGCGCCGATCAGATCGATGCCAATCGCGTGTCGCTCGAAGTCAGTCTGAAAGTAAGAACGCAGGAAATCGATCACGGAGGCACGGCCATCTTTCTGCTCTATCGCGCGCCATCGGGCTGGATGCTCGAAGATGTGCAGCAGTTCAATGTCAAATGAAGCTTGTCAGTAGTCCGTTGTCATTCGTTTCAACTGGCCACTGACCACTGCCGATGAAAAAGAATCTCAACGCAATACTGATACTTGGCGGATTGTTTCTCTTCATTGTGGCCATCAATTTCATCTTCGTGGGCGAAGAGAACGAGCAGCAGGAGAACGAGCAGACCGGCAGCCGCTCGTCATATCGCGCCACGCCCTTCGGTACGATGGCCTTTTACGACCTGCTCGCGGAAAGCGGCTATCAGATGACAAGACTCGACAGGCCGTTTACCGAACTCGGCGCGCGCACAGATATCACGACGCTCGTTGTCATTTCCCTTCCTCCTTTTTCCGGGCCGAACGAAGAAGAATTCAAAAGCCTCAATGCGTGGATAGAAACCGGCGGATGGCTCATCGTCATAGACCGCGACGTCGAGGCCAGATTCGGCAACGCCGAAGCCAGCACTCATCGCGCCAACTCGCAGGATGGAGTAAGACCATTCCAGCCGACGCTCTATACGAAAGGAATCGAAAGAATAGAACTTTCTCCGTTTGCAAACCGCGTCAAACTCAAAAACGCGCCCTTCACCGATCACATAGGCGACGATCAGGGCGCGGTGCTTGCCGACGCCAGAGTGGGCAACGGGCGCGTCGTCTTGCTGACCGATCCGTTCATAGTCGCAAACAACGGCATAGCCCGTGGCGATAACGCCATACTCGCGCTCAATCTGTTCGCCGATTATGAGAGACCCTATGGCCGCATCGCTTTCGACGAATATCATCACGGCTTCGGCTCGTCGCGCTCGGAAGGAGTGATCGCTTATTTTCACGGCACGCCCATACCGTGGATGATGGCGCAACTCGGAGTCATCGCCCTCTTTCTGGTCTACACCTACGGACGGAGATTTGCCCGCCCGCTGCCCTTGAAGCAGGAGAGGAGGACTACGAATCTGGAATTCGTCTCCTCGATGGCCAATATCACTCGACTTGCGCGGGCGAGCGATCTGGCGATGAAAAATATCTACGGCGAATTTCGCAAGCGGCTGTGCCGTTACGCGGGGCTGTCTCCGACTGTGAGCGCAGAACGTCTGGCCGCCGTGACCGCCCGACGCTCACGTCTCGGCGAAGACGAACTGCGCGGCATTCTCTCGCGATGCGAGCATGTCTCGGCGGGCGGCAAGGTGAGCGAAGCGGAGTTGTTGAATTTGGTCAAGCGCATACGCGACATCGAATCGGAACTCAAGCTGTGAGCGATTGAAAGCGGCGAATCCACAGAATCGGCTCCCAGAGCCTCTAAATCGGACAGCCCGAATGTTGGCACGGCCCGGAATAAAACGCGCATCAGATCGGTGTAAATCCGCCTCATCCGTGTCCTATTCTTGTCCTCGCAGGTAGATTGATCTGTAGAAAGGAAAGAACCAGATGAAACATCGCGCTCTGATTCTCATGCTTCTCGTTTCGATTCTCTCCGTCACGGCGACGACCGGCGCGCAGGCGCGGCGGCTGAAAATTTACATCTCAGCCGATATGGAAGGCGTCGTCGGAGCGGTCACGGGCGATCAACTCGGCCCCGCGGGGTTCGAGTACAATCGCTTCCGCGAATTCATGACTTCGGAAGTCAACGCCGCAATCGAGGCCGCTCGCACGGCAGGCGCGACTGAAATAGTCGTGAGCGATTCGCATGGCAACGGGGAGAATTTACTGATAGAAAAACTGCCGAAAGATATCACGCTGGTTCGTTCATGGCCGCGCCCGCTGATGATGATGCAGGGCATAGATGAAACATTCGACGCGGCCCTATTCATCGGCTATCACACTGGCACTACGAATTCGGCGGGCGTGCGCGCTCATACGATTTCGAGCGCGCGATTGGCAGATGTGCGATTAAACGGCGTCTCGGTTCCCGAAGCCGGAATCAATGCCGCTATCGCCGGTCAGTTCAACGTCCCCGTCGTGATGATTTCGGGCGATGATGCGGCGGTCGCTGAAGCTCAGGCGCTCATCGGCAACATCGAAGGCGCGGTGGTGAAGTGGAATTACGGTTTTCATTCGGCGCGGACTTTGATGCCCGAAGCCGCTTATGATCTGATACGCGAAAAGGTCAAACGCGCGCTTGCTCGTCTCAAAGACTTCAAGCCTTATAAACTCAAAACGCCCGTTCAACTCGATGTGCGATTCAAGAGTTATCGCCCGTCGGAGATGCTCTCTTATCTCTCGATAGTCGAGCGCACGGATTCGCACAGCATAAGATTCGTAGGCAAGGACATGACTGAAGTATCGAAGTTTCTGGAATTCATCACGACTTATGAGCCGGGGCTTGAGCCTTGAAATCGATATTCGATAACAGAGCGCGGCAGAGCGCGGCCACGGCGAGGCCGGAGAAAACGTCTATGAAATAATGCTGCTTCGTCGTCAGGGTCGAAAGCGAAATCACAGCGGCGATGAAAGAAGCGACCATTCCTTTTTTTCTGCTCTCTTCAAAAACGGCGGCTGCCGCAATCCATGCAAGCGAGACATGAAGCGATGGAAAACAATTCGCGCTCGAATCTATCCGGTATAAAAACTCAAAAACCGCGCCGGTCAATCCTTCAATCCCTACAGGCTCGCGCGTAATCGTCGTCGGATAAACGAAAAACACGACGAACGAAAGCGCGCTCGCCGCCGCCATCCCGTAAAGCGCGCGGCTGACGCCTTCGGTCTTCTTCAAAGCCATCACCGAAAAGAACAGAAAGAAAAACTGCGCCATGTAAATCCACACCGTCGCGGGAATGAGCGGAATCAGATTGTCTATGCTCGACGGATTCAAAACCACAGCTTCACGAATCGGAGTCGCGCCCGCAAGCGTGTAGACGATGCAAAAACCAATATAGCCGACAGCGGCGACTATCCATTTTTTCTTGAGATCGATGGCAGGCAGCCTGGTCTTCATCGATGGTCGTCGTGCGTGGGTTGATATTCTCTCAAGGCTTCGTTTGCGCGGCGAACGTCCTCGCCGTATCGCAGGGTGATGACGCGAAGGAACATTCGATTGAGGCATCGCGAGGCGCGAAATGAAAACAAGGCGTCCTGCAAATCGATGTGACTTCTCTCGAACAGGAAATGTCCGACGAGTCCGACCAATTGAGAGAGCGGCAGAAAGAGGAGCATCCACCAGTTGCGCGCGACCGCAGCGCATAAGAGCAGGCCGTAAAAAATGATGACGCCGAGAAGGTGCAACGCGATATTGTAAGAGTTCTGATGCTTGAGTACGAAAATATCCCAGTAGTCCGTAAACGGATGATCGATTATGGAATCGCTGATCCTGTTTTTGAGTCGTTGTCTTTCGATGCCTGAAACCGCTTTATTCATTCATTCTCCTCAGTGCTGCAAAGCGCAATCTGTCAGATTGCGCCACACGGACGCAAAACTTCGCCCAGTTTTTCGCGACCTAAAAGTTCAGTCGCATGGCCATCCTGAAACGCAACTTTGCCCCGTATGTAAACCGAATCGATTAGCTTGTCGGAGCCGCGCTTGACCATTCGCATCTGTCCGTCAAGCAGCGGGTCTTCGATTTCCACCTGCGGGCTGATCGGCTCTGTGAGGTGATCGGGGCGGATCAAAACGAAGTCGGCTTTCGCGCCTTCTTTCAATACTCCGGCGTCGAGTCGAAACCAGCGCGCAGGCTCGCCCGTCACCCGCGAGACGGCTTTTTCAATCGGCATAAACCCGGTCGCCGCGGCCTGTTTCAAAAGCGAAATCGCGCCGTCGTAATAGCCGAGATTTCGCATGTGCGCGCCCGCGTCCGTAAATCCCGGCAGTATCTCCGGGTGCTTCATCAGCCGCAATCGCTCGCGCAGGCGATCATTCGCGCCCGTCGCTTTCCATCTGATATCGGCGTCGTATTTTTCGAGCAAATCCATGAAGCACTCAACCGCGTCGCTCGCAAGATCGCGCGCAACGTCGGCGAATGTTTTTCCCGCAAGCGAAGAGTCCGGGCAGCGGACTATCTCCATCATCTCAAGTCGGCGATGAAAACTCCTGCGCCGTCCGTTCGTCCACTCATTTTGAAACGAGCGGCGAAATTCTCTGCTTTGCCAGAGCGAGAGTCTTTCATCGCGCGAATCGCAATCATTCAAACGCACTCCCGCCGCAAACTCTTCGAAGAGCGGTGTCACGGGGCCGTCTGAATAAACGGTGAAAGGCTCGGTGAGAGTCTGAAATCTGATGTTGCATCTGAGCAATCGATTGAAGACGGCGAGCAGCAGCGGAAACGCGCGCCATAATCTTCTATCGGTAACGGAATCGAGCGCGGCGAGGATGGTGATTCTCAGCGGTCGGCGTTTCAATCCCATGCTCATTTTCAAAATCCATTTGAGCGAATCGAGATTCTGCGGATTAGGCGTCACCTGAAAAACCGCATCGCGCTCGCGGCAAACCCCGGCCAGCGCATCGTATTCGCAGAAATCCGCGTGCTGCGAAGGAATCGTGCGCCCTCTGAGCGCGCCGCTCATCATGTGCCACGGAACCATATCGATTGAAACTCCGATCAATCCCGCATCGAGCGCCGTGGCGGCTATGCGTTTCATCTGCTCGATCTCGTCGGCTGTCGCGTGATCTTTGAGGCTCGGCTCAAGGCCCATCACATGAGTGCGAAGCGCGCTATGGCCCAAGAGCGCGGCGACGTTCGGCCCCAACGACAACCTGTCGAGATGATCGATGTACTCGGCTGGAGTCTTCCACGAGATTTGCGCGCCGAGCCATTTTTGAATCAGCCCACGGGGCAGCGTCTCGACTCTCTGAAAAATATCTGCAAGCGTTTCCGCCTCGCCTATCGCAAGCGACAGGCTGCAATTTCCCATCACAACGGTCGTGACCCCGTGGCGAACTGATTCGACAAGTCCGGGAGCCATTTCAAGTTCGATGTCATAATGGGTGTGAATATCGATAAAGCCGGGAGTGATCCACAGTCCTTCGGCGTCGCGCACCTCGCGCGCAAGGCCCGCGATGCGATCAGAGATGCCCAGAATCTTTCCGTTATGGATGGCCACGTCGCAGCGCACAGGCGGAGACGCGAGACCATCGAAGACGAGACCGTTTCTGATTATCAGGTCGAGCATGGCAGTGGTCTGCGGTCAGCGGTCAGCGAATTTCGTGTCATCAGGCAACTCGATGGGAAAAACCGACCGCTGATCACTGACTGCTGACCGCTGTTTTTCTTGAGCGAAACAATCGGGCGATGAGGAATCCGACGAGCAGGCCGCCGATAGCCGCGCCCGCGCCTACTTTGTAGAGGTAGCTTTTGGTCGCCGCCAGCACAGGATTATCGAGCAGGTTCGTGCCGATGTGAATGTTGAGAATTTTCCATTTGCCATCGCGTTTGTAAACGGTCGCCGTCCATCGGCTGGTCATTGAGCGGGTGTCGCCGTCTGAAAAATTATAAGTGTCGGTCGATGTGCCGTGGCTGAGTCCGATGTTGTCGCCGACGAACACGGTCAGATCGTCGGCTTCGGGTTTGAAGACGAGGCTTTTCAAGGGGGCGTCGGGGCCATTGAGCAGGCTTTCATAATAAGCCTTGAAATCGGCGATTGAGGTGAAGAGTTTCTGATCTACGGTCGTTATCGAAAACTGATCGTTGAAGAGAGGCGTGAGCGCGTCGAAGTTCTTCGAGTTCATCGCCTCGGTTGCCGCGCGCAGCATGGCGCGAAGTTCTTCGTGATCCTGCTCGCGGCTCTGGGCCGAAGACGCGACGGAAAGAAGCGAGACGAAAAAGCAAAGCGACAAGAGGCGGATAGATGTTTTCATTTAAGGCATCTCCTCTGGAAAACAGTTTTCAGTTCTCAGTTTTCAGTTTTTCATCATTTCAAGACGTCGCTGACTACCTGAAAAACTTCTCTGCTCGTAGCTCGGCGCAGGTGAGCAGATTATCAGTTTTCGCATCGATGTCAAACGAGACCGAATGTCGATTGTAAAACCGTTTCGATGCGCTGCTTGCGGCCAGTGGCACCGACTCATATAATCGCGGCTGGCAAACCGGAGGCACATTGAACCGCGCGCTCGCACAACACAGGGAAATATCCTTGCTCGATGACGCGAAGACTCTTCGCAAACTCGATCTCAATTACCGCAGGAATAAAACTCAGGACAACACGCTTCAGATAGACCGGCTTGCTGCGGGTTTCTGCTTCGAGGACGCGGCGGATTCGTACTGGAATCCTGAGATGTTTTCGCTTCTCTATGGAACGCCGCTGTGGGACGGGGCTTCGGATGCGCAGCGCATCCGTCTCAATCAACTTTACTGGGTGGCTTACTATTCGCAGATAATTTCAGCCGAGATAGCGACGATCTTTTTCAATCAGACGAGCGCGGCAGGGCTTTACGCCCTCGAAGATTTTCGATTGGTGTGCGACACGCTCGATCTGGAATCGGCTCAGGAACGCGCCCACATCGAGGCTTTCAAAACGATTGGAGAAAAATTCGAGGAGGCAGTTTTCCAAGAACGCATATTCACGTATCCGATGCGCGGGCCTTACACGCAGACGATGATTCATACGGATTCGAATCGCGCGCGGGATTTCTGGCGATGGATCGAGCTTAACGCTTTCACGCTTCTCTCATCAGGCAACGCATTCATCGCCTGCCAGTATTTCGCCGTGCGCGGTGTAAGGACGCTAAACGGCAAACTGATTCAACATCAACTCAGCCGCTTTTATTCGAAGAGCGAAGAAAAAACGAGCGCGCCCGTTCCGTCGCATATCAGCTATTGCCATTTTCTCGATGAGTCGTTTCATTTCAATAGCTCGACGATAATATCGCACGATGTTTTGCGGTCGCTTTGCGCGCCTACGCGCTTCGAACGATGGGTTGCCAATCGCGCGCTTCACGGCTCTCAGCGCGATCATTATCATTTCTCGACCGCCATCAACGGATTGTTCTGGTACGACCCGGCGCTTTACGCGAAGGTCTATAAAATTCTGCGCTCGCCGGTGTTCGCTATGAATGACAGCGAGGCGAGAGAGATTATGTGGCGGTGCTTTGCTCAAGAAAGCGACGGATTGCACCATAGCGCGCGCAGCCGTCAGATAGCGATTGATTCCTACAGAGAATATCTCGCGGACATCGACTACGTTGATCGAACGAATAAGGAGATGACTATCCTTCGGCGCAACTCGATTGAAAAGCATGTAGCGACGAATCGGCGCGCGCTCAAAAAATTCTATCTCCTCCTCGATGCGTCATGAATTACACGATCAGTTTTTCGCCTGAAAGTCACATCGCGGTGAGCCTTGATGATGGGGCGATTCTTTCTGAGCATCTGACGGTAGAAAACTCGCCTGTGCTTTTCGGATGCCGGACAGCCATTTGCGGAACGTGTTTGATAGAAATTCTCTCGGAAGAAAACGGCAGGCTCGATTGTCCTGGGGATGACGAAAAAGAATTGCTGGAAATCATCGCGCCCGACAATCCGCGAGCGCGTCTTGCCTGTCAGATCGCGCTCGCGGCGGATATACGAATCCGCTATCTTGGCAAGGCATGAATTTCAAGGTACGGGCGGAGATGGAAGTTCTTGTAGGGGCGGCACTCTGTGGCCGCCCCAGTTTCAGCCCTCCGAGAATTTCAAGCTGGGGCGACCAGAGACGGTCGCCCCTACAGGTTTTTCATTTTTCATTCGCTGGATAAAAAGCTCTCAGCATTCGGACCATGGATTTCAAAGACTTCTGGTACGTCGCGGCCCGGTCGCGCGAGTTGAAAAAAAATCGCGTCCTTGCCGCCCGCGTGCTCGATCACTGGATCGCGCTTTTCAGAGACGAACGCGGGCGCGCGGTTGCCCTTGAAGATCGTTGCCTTCACCGCTCGGCTCAACTCTCGCGCGGCAGGGTTTGCGACGGGCAACTTCGATGCTCTTATCATGGCTGGACTTATGACGGCACGGGCCGAGTCGTTCGCGTGCCTTCGGAAGGGCCGGAGCGCAGAATCGAAAGACGCGCCCGCGTGTTTGCGGTCTGCGAAGCGGATGATTACGTCTATGTGCGTATTTCGGAAGAAGAGAGGGAAGAGATAAAACCTTTTCGCATTCCTTTTTACGGCGAACGGGGCTGGGGCGCGATTCGTCTGATGAATCGTTTTCATAACACGGTCGTAAACTGTGTGGAGAATTTCGTCGACATACCGCACACGGCATTCGTACACCCAAAGATATTTCGAGTGAGCTGCGAGGAAAGATTGACGGCAAGCGTGAAAAGAATCGGCGGCTCAGTGGAGGTGAATTATCGAGGCGAGCGGGGGAATCTCGGCGTGTTCAGTCGGTTCCTGAATCCAAAGAAAGAAGAAATCGCTCACACAGATTCTTTTCACATGCCGAACGTGACGAGCGTGGATTATCGCTTCAGCCCTCGGAGAAGATTCATCATCACGTCGCAGTCCGTGCCGGTGAGCGATGAAGAGACGCTTGTTTACACCGATCTGACTTTCAATTATGGAGCGTGGAATCGTGTGGCAAGACCTGTCATCCGTTGGCAGGCGCAGAAGATCATAGATCAGGACATTGCGATCCTCGGCAATCAGATGGGTGTGATAAAGAAATTCGGCGCGCGATTTTCAAACACCGAAGCGGATGTGATTCATGTGTTGATCGAATCGATTCACCGAGAGTTGAGCGAAGGGAGAGACCCGCGCCTGCTGCCTGAAAAGAAGTGTGAGATCGAGTTTTGGGTTTGATTATAATCGCGTTGTTCGTTGCGGATGCGATTAAAGAAGTATGTTCAGGCGATGGCGATTCGCTTTCGCGGATTCTCATTAACACCCAACTTATGGTCTTTGAAAAAATAATGCAACCATCGCGACGGCCTTTGGTCGCGTAGCGACCCATGACCTTAGGCCGGTCTTTTAAGGCCGGTCTGGTCGGGTAACAAGAATTTTTCGTCGCGTCAGCGACGATTGATTCCTGGTTCAATCGTCGCTGACGCGACGAAAAGATGTTGGTGTCACGCAGTTTCCCGGCCTTGAAAGACCGGGCTAAATTCATCGCGCCGCTAACGCGGCTCGTGGTTGCATTTAATTTTCAAAGACCATAAGTTGGGTGTTAATGAGAAGTGGAGAGCAAGCCTCGTTTACCGAATCTGGCAAAGAAAGCCTCCTGCTTCAGCAGCGAGGATGAATTTGCCGCCGCTCTCGCTCCCCTCGATGGGGGCGAGGCGGCTATTGACTGCGCTACTCTCCCGATTCATAATCA
>Ga0187893_10000430_pt1 | contig 110520 bp, 85 predicted proteins | sample MA1701074metaG_FD_139574 | JGI IMG/M metagenome (GOLD analysis project Ga0187893, IMG submission 139574) | White microbial mat communities from a basaltic lava cave in the Kipuka Kanohina Cave System on the Island of Hawaii, USA - MA170107-4 metaG ...
CAGCACGAGCTCGAGCGTCGCGTCGTCGACCTCGTAGCTGTGCATCCACTGCGCGTAGACGCCTCCGGGAGCGAGCCGGTCGCGCGCGGCCTCGAGGAACTCCCGGCTGAAGAGCATCTCGACGCCCGCTACCCACGGGTTGCTGGGCTCGGAGGCGATCAGGTCCCAGCGCTCGTCGTCGTGCAGCAGCGCGCGGAAGGCGTCGCTGCGCACGAACTCGAGCTTCGGGTTCTGCGACGCGCCGCGGTTGCCGCGGTCGAAGAGCGGCGCGGCCTCGATCACGCCGTGCGAGATCTCCGCGACGAGCACGCGCTCCACGCCGTCGAGAGCGCCGAGCTCGCCGGCGGTCACGCCCGTGCCGAGGCCGATCACGAAGGCCTTGCCGCAGCGCTCGACCATCAGACACGGCACCAGGCCCGCGAGCGCCATCGTCGCGTAGTCGACGAGGAGCGAGCCGTCGTTCTTGCCGTTGGTCGTGATCGCGAGGGTCTTCTGGCTGCCGACCTGGTACTCGATCACGGACACCGTGGAGATCGGATCGTCGTCGTAGAAGCGGAGCGCGACGGGGCTGCGCAGGGATCCGAGCTGCCGATCGTGGAGCGCGAGCATCGCAGCGGGTCCCTGCCAGGTCGCCTCCGAGGCCGTGCGCTGGCGGAAGTAGCCGGCCGAGAGCTGGCGCGGATTCCAGGGCGGAAGCAGCGCGATGCCGGCGCAGGCGAGGCCCACGAGCGCCGCCGTCGCGAGGCGCGCTGCGCCGGCGACCCGCACCGCGATCAGCCCGCCCGCGACCAGCACCCCGGCGACCGCGATGCGGTAGACGTGGTGGAGGTCGAGCCAGTGCAGCAGCACGTAGCCGCCTAGCAGCGCTCCGAGCAGGCTGCCGAGGGTGTTCCAGCCGTAGATGCGGCCGGCCAGCCCGCCGAGCTCTCCGAGCTCGTCGCGCAGCGCGTGGAAGATCAGCGGCAGCGAGGCGCCGGAGAGGCCGAGCGGCAGCGCGAAGACGGCGAGGATTCCGAAGGACGCGGCGAGGTAGAAGGGGTAGAAGGCCTGGTCGATGCTCTGGAACAGGCTCCGCAGCACGTGGGCCGCGTAGGGGGCCAGCTCGATCGCGGGGTAGAGCGCGCCGAGCAGGAGCCCGAGCGCGAGCGGACAGGCCGCGACGACGAAGGCCGGGATGCGCCGCGCCGCCGACACCGCGAGGCTGCCGATCGCGATGCAGAGCACGCTGGTCGAGACCAGCATCGCGAAGCTGAAGTGCGAGGCGCCGAGCGCGAGCCCGCCGACGCGGATCAGCACGGTCTGGAGCGCCATCGCCGCGAAGCCGAGCAGCAGCGCGGCGGCCCCGAAGAGCGCGAAGGAGCGGGGCTGCGCCGGGGAGGGGCCCACGGACGCGAGCGGCACTGCGCCGCGCGCCATCCCGCAGAGCAGTGCAAAGCAGCCCCCCACGGCGAGATTGACGGCGCCCATCGCGCGCAGCGCGCCCGGGATCCCGAGCCAGGGGATCAGGAAGAAGCCCCCCGCGAGCGCGCCTCCGAAGGCCCCGAGCGTGTTGAAGCCGTAGACCAGCGCGTGGAAGTGGGTGGCGTCCTCGAGGTCGCGCGCGAGCGCCTGGGTCAGCAGTGGAATCGTGCCGCCCATCAGCAGCGTCGGCGGCCCGATCAGCAGCGCGGTCAGCAGCAGGTCGAAGCCGAAGCTCAGCGCTTCCGACTCGACCGGGAGCGCGAGCGACAGGCCCCGCGCCGCCTCGAAGAGGCGCGGCCAGAGCAGCGCCCAGACGCCGATGCCCGCTTCGGCGGCGCCGTAGACGAGCAGCAGACGCGCCCGCGCGCCGCTGGGACCGGCGCGCGCGGTGATCCGGCTCGAGACGCGACCGAAGCCGGAGTAGCCGAGCGCGAGCCCGCCGAGGAAGATCGCGAGCACCGCGGCGGTGGCCTCGCTGTGGGATCCCAGCAGGATCGCGAGGCCCTTCTGCCAGGTGACCTCGTAGACCAGGCCGCTGAAGCCCGTCAGGACCGTCAGGATCAGCGTCAGGATCCGCAGCATCGATCCGCCGGGCGCGTTCGGACTCAGCGCGCCGAGGCCGAGGGAAGCCAGTCGGAGGGGTCCGACTTCCGGGCTCTCTCGCGCGCCTCCGCCGAGAGCGGGGATCGGAGCAGCCAGGCCTCGGCCGCGGCTGCGTCCTTCCCGCGCCAGCGGCGCGCGATCTCGACCAGCAGCGCCTCGCGCTCCGCCTCGATCGGAACGCGCTCGGCCCATCCGATCGCCTCGGCGGGCGAGGTCGCGGCGAGCGCGCGCGCATAGGGTGCGAAGAGCTTGCGGACCCAGGGCTCGGTCCCGGCGCCGAGCCGCTGCTGCAGCCAGCCGAGCGCGGCCTCGCGCTCCCGCAGGGCCCAGACGCCGTAGGCCGCGACCAGGGTCTGGTCGTTGCTCTCCGTCTCGGGAGCGCGCGACACCCAGTCGACCACGGTCCCCCCGTCGTCACCGCTGTTCAGCCGGGTCATCACGATCACCTGGCGCATGCCCACGCCGTAGGGGCCCTCGCAGTGGCGGTCGCACCAGCGCAGCGCGGCCGGTGGATCGAGCGCCGCGAGCGCGGAGGCCGCGTGGAAGTACGCCGAGCGCTTGTAGGTCTCGTCGTCGAGCGGAATCGCTTCGGCCCAGCGCATCAGCGCTTCGCTGCCCTCCGCCTGCTCGAGCTCGAGGGTGTAGACGAAGAGCCCCCGCTCGCGGTCGACGCTGCTGCCGAGACCCAGGAGGTACTGCTCGAGCCCCGCCCGGTCCGAGCGGAACCAGCCCCGCACGAGCGCGAGCGCTGCCGCCTCGGCCGTGTGCACGTCGGCCTTGCGGCTCGCCGCCGTGACGCCGGCCAGCGCGGCGCCGGGGTCGACCTCGGCCCAGCGCCCGACGGCCGTGTGGATGGCGGGAATCCGGTAGCGCTGTGCGATCAGATCGAAGGCCCAGGTCGCGGCCGCGCGGGGATCCCGCGACGCCCAGAAGTGCACGAGCAGCTCGAAGTCGGCGCCCGCGAGGCCGCTGCGGCTCCGATCGAGCCTCTGCTTGACCGCCGGAATCGCCTCGGAGCCGAGGCTCGGAAGCAGCTCTGCGAGCCGTCGCGCGCGCGCGTACGCATCGCCCTCGCCGAGCGCTGCAGCGAGCGCCTCGCCACTGGCGTCGGCGCCCGCGAGAGCTCCGGCGCGCTCGGCCGCGGGGGATTCTGCGGGACTCCCGTGATCCGGCGCGGGGCTCGGTCGATCGCAGCCGGATCCGATCCCCGCGAGCGCCGCACCCGACAGCAGTGCCAGAAGGCGCGTCGCTCTCATCGCCGCGGAGAGTATCCCAGCGCTCTTCCGAGGGTCCAGGAAGCGGCTCGCGCGCGGAGCTCCAGCGCTTGGGGAGCGCGGTCGCCGAGGATAGAGTGATCGCCCCCAGGCACCGAGGCGGAGCACCCGGACGGCATGGACCCGCGCTTCTCGCTGTTGCTGGCCTGCTTCTTCGTCTCGGGCTTCGCGGCCCTGCTGTACCAGACCGTCTGGTCGCGCGAGCTGAGCTTCGTGTTCGGTACCTCGGAGCTCGCGGTCGTGGCGGTCCTCGCCGCGTACATGGGCGGGCTCGCTCTCGGCGCCGCCGCGGCGGCGCGCACGGCGCCGCGGCTGCGGCGGCCCGTGCTCGCGTACGGAGCGCTCGAGCTCGCGATCGCGGTCTCGGCGCTGCTCGTGCCCTGGGGCATCCGCGGCATCAACTCGCTCTACCTGGCTCTGCTCGGGGGCGGGAGTGCGCTGCCCGAGAGCGGGTCGAGCGCGGTGACCCTGTTCCAGCTCGCCGGCGCCACCGCCGTGCTGCTGCCGCCGACCGCGTTCATGGGCGCGACGCTCCCGCTGCTCGCGCGCCACGCGGTGCGGAGCGAGGCGGAGATCGCGCCGCGGATCGGGCTGCTCTACGCGGTGAACACCGCGGGGGCGATCGCGGGCACGCTCTGCGCGGCCTTCTGGCTGATGCCCGAGCTCGGGCTCCGGCGCACGGTCTGGTCGGGTGCGGCGCTGAACGCGCTCGTCTTCGGCATGGCCGCGCTGCTCGCGCGCGGGGCTCCGCTGGCTCCGGCCCAGCCCCCGCCGGCGGCCGGCGCGGCCGCCGCGGGCGCGGCATTCTGGATCCTGCCGGCGATCGCGGTCTCGGGCGCGATCTCCTTCGCCTACGAGGTGATGTGGACGCGTCTGCTCGGCCACCTGCTGGGCAGCAGCCTCCAGGCCTTCGCGAGCATGCTCGCGAGCTTCCTGCTCGGCATCGCGCTCGGGAGCGCAGCCGCCGCGCGCGCTGCGGCGACGCGCGAGCGGGCCGCGCTGGGCTTCGCGCTGTCCCAGCTCGGAATCGCCGCGACCTCCTACACCGTGTTCGCGCTCTCCGATCGGCTGCCGGAGCTCTCCGCGTGGGCAGGTGCGGGCCCCGGCGCACCTCTGGCCAGCGCCGCGGTCGCGGGAGCCGCGCTCCTGCCGATCACGCTCTGCATCGGTGCGACCTTCCCGCTCGCGGTGCGCGTGCTGGCGCGAGATCCCGGCCAGAGTGCCGTGGCGACCGCGCGCGTCTATTCCTGGAACACGCTGGGCTCGATCGCGGGTGCCCTCGGTGCCGGCTTCGTGCTGCTCCCCGAGCTCGGCTTCGAGGGCCTGCTGAGCGCCGGAGTGGCCGCGAGTCTCGCCCTCGCTGCGCTCGCGGCGTTGGCGCTGCCGCCGCGGCGGCCCGCCGTGGCCGGCCTCGCCGCGGCGGCCGCGCTCGCGCTCGCGCTCGCGCCCGCGAGCGCGCCGAGCAGGCTGCTGAGCTCGTCGCCGCTGAACCCGAGCGCGCGCGCGGGCGAAACCCTGTACAGCGCCGTCGGCCGCACGAGCAGCGTGCGGCTGATCGACTGGGGCACGCGCTTCCAGATCACGACGGACGGATTGCCCGAGGCGAGCATCGACCCCGCTGGAGCGCTGCCGGAGATCAGCGTCGCCTACTGGCTCGGGGCGCTCCCCGCGCTCGTGCGACCCGAGGCGCGGGATCTGCTCGTCGTGGGATTCGGCGGCGGCGCGGCGCTCGAGCTCGTGCCGCAGAGCCTCGAGGCGATCGACGTGATCGAGCTCGAGCCGCAGGTCGTGGAGGCCAACCGCAGGATTGCCGCCGCGCGCGCGCGGGATCCGCTCTCGGATCCGCGGATCCGGATCCACCTCGGCGACGCGCGCGGCACGCTGCAGCTCGCGGCGAGGCGCTACGGCGCGATCGTCTCGCAGCCCTCGCATCCGTGGACCGCAGGCGCGTCCCATCTCTACACGCGCGAGTTCTTCTCGCTGGTGCGCTCGCGCCTCGAGCCCGACGGGGTCTTCGTGCAGTGGATCGGGATCAGCTTCGTCGACGAGGCGCTGCTGCGCTCGCTGCTCTCGGCGCTGCTCGAGGCCTTTCCGCACGTGGAGCTCTTCCAGCCCCAGGTCTACGGGCTCCTGTTCGTCGCGTCGGGGGCGCCGATCGATGCGCTCGCCGGCGCTGCGAGGGCCCTCGCAGCGGCACCCGCCGACTTCGCCCGCCTCGGACTCCATCGCCTCGAGGACGTCGCGAGCGCGTGGGCGCTCGACGAGGCCGGAGTGCGGGGCGTGGCGCAGCGCGCGCCCCCGAACACCGACGACCACAACCGGCTCTCGGCCCGCTCCGCGCACCTCGGTCGTGCGGGCCTGTCCACGGATTCGCTAGGCGCGCTGCTCGACGCGCACAGTCCGCTTCCGCACGCCCCGGGCCTCGATCGCCCGGCGCTGATCCGCGCGCTCCTGACCCGCCGCCTGAATGCGCGCGCGAGCGAGGTCGCGATGGCCGGGGAGGGAGCCGGCGAGGAGGCGGGTCTCGGCTGGGTCGAGCTCGCCGCGGGTCGCTCGGGCCGGGCGGCGCGCCACTTCGAGAGGGCGCTCACGCTCTCGCAGGGCAGCGACGGCGATGCGCTCGCGGGACTCGTTGCGAGCCGGAAGCTCGAGCTCGTGCGCGGCGGCGACGTGCCGGGAATCCCGGAGCGGCCGATCGGAGCGCGCGCGGCCGCGGTGATCGCAGGCTGGCGCGACTCGCGGGCGCGCGACTGGAGCTCGCTGGCGTCGCGCGACGCGGAGCTCGCATCGATCCGGCCGGGAGATCCGCTCTTCGAGGAGGCCGCGCACCTGCGCATCGCGCGCATGCTCGCGGCCGGCGATCCGGCGGCGGCTGCCGAAGCGCAGGCGCTCGCGGAGACGCTGCTCTTGCGCGGCGGCGGGCTCGAGGACCAGCTGCTCCGCGCGCGTGCGGCGATCGCAGCGGGCCGGCAGCGCGACGCCCGCATCTCGCTGCGACGCGTGGCCAATCAGGTGGGCGTGGTCGAGAGCGGGCGAGCCCTCGCCGCGCAGGTGCTGCAGATCGCGCGCCTGCTGCCCGACGAGGACTTCCGCGCGATCCAGGCCGAGCTCGCCCCTCCGGAGCGCGGCCCGTCGCGGCATCCGGAAGCCGAAGCGACGGCGGGCACCGCGATCAGAGCGCGGCCAGCTGCGCCCGAAATGCCGCGATGAAGCCATCGAGCCGCTGTCTCGCGCGATCCAGGACCAGAGTGCCGTCGTGCGGCGCGAAGGCGACGAGGCGCACGACCCTGCGCGCGCGCTCGCGGCGGAAGGGCGTCTTCTCGAGCGCCAGCAGCGAGCGCCACGACTCGCGCCACAGGCCGTGATCTCCCGGCCGCCAGATGTAGACCACGGCGTGCTCTCCGCCGGGTCGCCGCGTGGCGATGCAGAGATCCGCGTCCCGCTGCAGCGCCCACAGCGTCGTGCGGCCTCTGCGCACGACGTCCCAGTCCGGACCGGGCGCTGCGAGCTTCGAGGAGAGCAGCTGGCTCGTCTCCGGGCTCTCGCTCGTCTCGAAGCCGGCGAAGACCTCGACCGCCTGCTCGGCCGCGCGCTCTCCGGCGGCGACGGGCTGGTAGCGCCGGTGCAGCAGCCGCCCGGCCGAGCCGAAGAATATCAGATCGCCGATCAGCGCTTCGCTCTCCCAGCCGGCCGCTCGCAGCGGGAGCTCGGCCGTCGCTGCGAGCGGCGGCTCGGTCGCGAGCTCGAAGGGCGGCAGGCTCGCCGAGACGAGCGCGAGCAGCGCGAGCCAGCCCGCCGCGAGCCGCCAGACCCCGCGCGGCAGCGCGTCCGCGCTGCTCGCGCTGCGGGCGCGCTGGCCTCCGGCCCGCCCCCCTCGGACCAGCAGCCAGCCGACACCGTAGAGGATCAGCGTCCCCGCGATCAGCAGGGCGAGCCCCTGCGGCGTGTGGTCGCCCTGCAGGCCGGCGAGCGCCTCCGGGTTCGGGCTCGTCGCGACGTAGGCGATGCGCACGGCGTTCAGCGCGAAGCCCAGCGCGGGGGCCAGCGACAGCAGCAGCCAGGTGCGCCAGCCCGAGATCGCGAAGAGCTCCCGGACGATCAGCGCGATCAGGCCGAGGATCTCGATGCCGTTCAGCCCGCTGCAGCTGTCGATCACCTGGAAGCTGTGCGCGCCCGTGCGCAGCATCACTCCTCCGCGCGCGAGCTCGCCGCCGAGGCTCTCGACGAGCCAGGCGGCAGCCGAGGTCGTGGCGAGCTGCAGCCGCCAGACGATCTCGTCCTGCAGCGGTGCGGGAATCTGCGCGCCGAACGGCAGCACGAGGGCCGGCAGTGCCCACGCGCGGCAGCCGGCCAGGCCGCGCACGGCCGCAGCGGCGGCGAGCAGATGCGCCGAGAGCGAGGGAAGCAGCAGGTCCGCTGCGCGCGTGAGCTGCGCCCACGCGAAGAGCGACGCGCCGAGCGCCGCGAGAAGCGCCGCGCCGAGCGGCGCGCGCCGCGCCGGAAGCGCGAGCAGGCGCGCGCGCCGCCTCGCGAGGAGCCACGCCGCGAGCGCGAGGACGAGCGGCATCGGGAGCTGCGAGGGACGGAACAGCCAGCCCTCGAGCCGTGCGCTCGTGGGAAGCTCGAGCGCGCTCCAGACGAGGGGCCGGTAGGCGAAGGCTGCGAGTGCCAGCAGCAGCGCGGCGCCCCGCGCGCCGAGGCGGCCGTCGGCTGCGCGGAGCGAGAGGGCACGCGCGAGCATGCGAGGCCAGCCCAGCGCGGGGGTCTCGGACTAGAACTCGCCGAGCGGGCGCGTGGCGAGATCCTCCCAGGGCGCGAGCACGAAGAGATCCAGCGCGTCCTTGCTGCGATCGAGGCCGGCCGGCGCAGACAGCAGCGCGGCCGGGGCAAAGAAGCAGGCGCCGACGGCGGTAGTCACGAGCGCGAGCGGCCGCAGCGCGAGCAGGTCGAAGCCCGCGCTCGCGAGCTCGAGCGCGGGGGACTCGGGTGCCTCGAGGGCCTCCGCGTCGGCCTCCGCCAGCGCGGGGGCGGGCAGCAGCAGCGCGAGCCCGACCAGGCTGGCGGCCGCGCCGCGAGCCGATTTCCGGCGCATCTGCATCGGGCACAGGCTAACAGAATCGGGCCCGCCGCAGCGCTGCGCGCAGCGGCCCGCGGTCTCGCGGCCCGCGCCGCGCGGGCTCCGCAGCCCCGCGCGGCGCAGCTGAAGCGGCGCTTTCTGCGCCCGCCCCGGCCGTGCTACGGATTTCGCGCGGGCTCGGAGACGAGGTGCAGGCATGGCGGAGCCGAAGCGGAGAGAGGGGCAGCCCCGCGACTTCGACGCGGTGGTCGTCGGCGCGGGCTTTGCGGGCCTCTACGCGCTCTACAAGCTCCGCGACGAGCTGGGCCTCGAGGTGCGGGTCTACGAGACCGGCGACGGCGTCGGCGGGACCTGGTACTGGAACCGCTACCCGGGGGCCCGCTGCGACTCGGAGAGCTTCTACTACTGCTTCTCCTTCTCCGACGAGCTCGCGCAGGAGTGGGAGTGGTCCGGCCGCTACCCGGAGCAGCCCGAGATCGAGCGCTACCTGAACCACGTCGCCGATCGCTTCGATCTGCGCCGCGACATCCAGCTGTCCACGCGCGTGACGAGCGCGCACTTCGACGACGCCGCGAATCGCTGGGAGATCGGCAGCGAGCGCGGAGAGCGCGTCCGCGCGCGCTTCCTCGTCAGCGCGGTGGGCTGCCTCTCCGCGGCGAACCTCCCGGACATCCCGGGCCGCGAGAGCTTCCGGGGCGAGTGCTACCACACGGCCGCGTGGCCGCGCGCAGGCGTCGACTTCGCGGGCAAGCGCGTGGGACTGATCGGCACGGGCTCGACCGGGATCCAGGCCGCGCCCGCGATCGCGGCCGAGGCCGCCCACCTGACGGTCTTCCAGCGCACGCCGAACTTCAGCGTGCCGGCCCGCCACTCGGTGTTCCACCCCGAGGACCAGGCCAGGATCAAACGGAGCTACGCGTCGATCTTCGCGCGGACGCGCGAGTCTCCCGCGGGCTTCCCCTACTTCCCGATCGAGCGCAAGACCTTCGACGTCTCCCCCGACGAGCGCGAGCAGATCCTCGAGGGGCTCTGGGAGGAGGGCGGCTTCAAGTTCCTGTGGGGCGGCTTCAGCGACCTGCTCAGCGACGTCCGCGCGAACGAGATCGCGTCCGAGTTCATCCGGCGCAAGATCCGCGAGATCGTGAAAGACCCCGAGACCGCCGAGCGCCTCTGCCCGCGCGACCATGCCTACGGCTCGAAGCGGCCCCCGATCGACACCGACTACTACGCGACCTTCAACCGCGACAACGTGAGCCTGGTCGACCTCCGCGAGGCGCCGATCGAGGCGATCACGCCGACGGGCCTGCGGACCCGGGACGCGGAGTACCCGCTCGACGTGCTCGTCTTCGCGACGGGCTTCGACGCGATGACGGGCTCGCTGCTGCGGATCGACATCCGCGGCAGCGGCGGCCGGCGCCTCGCCGACGCCTGGGCCGGCGGGCCGCGCAGCTACCTGGGCCTGCAGGTCGCGGGCTTCCCGAACCTGTTCACGATCACGGGTCCCGGCAGCCCGTCGGTGCTGCTCAACATGCCGGTCGCGATCGAGCAGCACGTCGACTGGATCGCGGACTGCATCGCGCACATGCGGGAGCAGGGCGCGGCGCGCGTCGAAGCGAGCGAGGAGGCGCAGGACGCCTGGGTCGAGCACGTGGCCGAGGTCGCGAAGGGGTCGCTCATGGGCAAGGCGAACTCCTGGTACGTCGGCGCCAACATCCCCGGCAAGGCGCGCGTCGTGATGCCCTACACGGGCGGGCAGCCGATGTACCGCGAGCGCTGCGAGGCGGTCGTGAAGTCGGGCTACGCGGGCTTCGAGTTCCGCGCCTGATCGCGCGCCAGCGCGGCCTCGCCGCGCGCTTCGCGCGGCCCGCATGGCGGCGCGGCGCCGCGTCGAATACGTTGCCCGCGGTCCCGGCAACCCCCCTCCGCGCGAGCGTGCTCCCGATGCGGCTCCTCGGCCCGATCTGTCTCGTCTGCTTCGCGCCGGCCGTCTTCGCGGCCGAGTCGCTCGATCTGAACAAGCTGATCGCGCGGCGCTGCGGCGCGCCCGGCTACCAGATCGATTCGGGCTGCACGATCGAGCTCGAGGACGGGACCTTCGAGATCGAGAAGACGATCGCCCTCGGCGGCTGCACGGCGCCGAGCGTGCGCAACTCGGTCGTGATCCGGGGGCAGGGGGCGGGGCTCATGACCACGCAGCCGCGCTTCGCGACGGCCGGCACGACATTGCGCTGGAAGGGGCCAGCGGGCGGCGCGATGTTCGATCTCTGCGGCGCGAGCTTCTTCGCGCTGCGCGACGTGACGCTCGACGCGCAGGGCGCCGGCGTCGGCATCCGCATCAGCGGAGACAACCAGGCGTCGGCGATCTCGCACTTCGTCGGACTGCAGGACGTGGTCGTGGACGGGGCCGGAATCGGCGTCCTCGTGACCGGCAGGAACCGCAACGACCAGATCGACTTCGTGACGCTCGAGCGCGTCTCGCTCTACAACGTCGACGTGGGCTACCTGCAGGACTCGCAGCAGAGCGTCGCGGGCCGGCTCGAGACGGTCGAGGTCGGCGCGCGGCGCAAGGGCTTCGAGATCCGCAACGGCTCGCTCAACTGCGAGAACTGCTACGTCGGAGCGCTGCCGGGTCGCGGCGACGACTTCATCGCGTTCCACCTGACGCGCCTGCCCGCGACGCAGGGCAAGCCCTGGGACATGCACCACCAGGTCAGCATCGCGCGCAGCCACATGGAGCTCGCGAGCGGGCGTTTCGTCGTCGAGGACGCGGGCGCGCCCTTCCCGCTGCTGTTGACCGGGAACAGCTACAGCCTCCAGTGTGCGACGCGCGGCTGCGAGATGAGCGTGCTCGACTCCCGGAACCTCGGGCCCGTGGTGATGATCGCCGAGGCGATCCAGAGCGGCGGCCCGACGCTGCCGAAGGCGCGGATCTGCCACCGCGGGGAGGGCAAGCTCGAGACGCTCGGCGTCTTCAAGAAGCCCGAGGTCGCTTCGCTCGAGTGGAGCTGCAAGCCCGCGGCGCCCGCTCCGCCCGCGCCGGATTCCTGAAGCCATCCAGAGCGCGCGGCGCAGCGCGCCGCGCCTGGAGCGCCTCGATCCGCGGGCTAGAGCGCCTCGATCCGCGCGCGCACGTGCTTGTGCCAGGGGGTGCCCGCGATCCAGTCGCGGTCCTCGGCGGCGGTGAGCTCGTTCGGCGCGACGCCGTGGCGGATCGGCGCGCCGGTCGCATCGGGGTGCTCGAGGCCGAGGCCGTTCGGCAGCGTCGCGTGGCCGGACTGGAGCGTGTCGCTGAGCTCGACCCGCGCGATCGCGCTCGCGCGCTTCGTCGTGATCCGCGCGCGGCCGCCGTCCGCGATGCCGAGGCGCAAGGCGTCGCCCGGGTTCATGCGCAGCGCTCCGTCCGCGTCCTTCCGGCGCCAGGCGGGGTCGCGGAAGATCGTGTTCGCGGTGCTCGTGCGGCGCTCGCCCGCGGCGAGCACGAAGGGGAAGGCCGGATCGGGCGCCGGCTCGGGCTCGCGCGCGAGCTCGCGCAGCTCGCCGAGCAGCTCCGGGATCGCGAGCGCGATGCGGCCGTCGGCGTGCTCGACGCGGCGCCAGGATTCGGAGGGATCGTCGAGCGAGAACACGACGCCCGAGTGCTCGCGCAGGATCGCGTCGAAGAGCGCCTCCGCCTGGGCGATCGCGTCGCCGTCGAAGCCCGCGCGCCGCAGCGACTCCGGATGCGCCTGCGCGCACTGGTGCGCGAGAGCCCAGAGCAGCGCCGCGGGCGCCGCGCCGTCGGGAAGCGTCGGGCCGAGGGTCTCGTAGAGGAGCACCGGCGCGAGCGCGCCGAGCGCGGGCCTGGCCGCGAGCGCCTGCAGGAACGCCGTCCGGAACGCGGCGCGACCGCGCTCCGCGGCGGCGCGCAGCGGCGCGACGTCCGCATCGGTGAGCGCGCCGAGCGCGCGCAGCATGCGGCGGTGGATCTCGGCCTCCGGCAGCGTGCCGGGCAGCGGCTCGAAGAGCGGCGCGCGCAGCTGGAACACGTTGCGCGGGAACTCGAGCGTGAAGAAGGTCGCCTCCCACTTCTCGAGCTGCGACGCCGCGGGCAGCACGTAGTGCGCCTCGCGCGCGGTCTCGGTCAGCGCGACGTCGACCACGACCGCGAGCTCGAGCGCGCGCAGCGCCTCGCGCATGCGCGCGCTGTCGGCGAGCGAGTGCGCGGGATTCGCGCTCTCGACCCAGATCGCGCGGAAGCGCTTCGGGTGGCTGCTCAGGATCTCCTCCGCGATCGCGTTGCAGGGCAGCATGCCGGCGATCACGCGGTGGTTGCCGACGGGCGAGCGCCGCTCGCGGCCGCGGCCGATCAGCGCGCCGAAGTGGCTGTGCAGGTTCATGCCGCCGCGCACGGCGAAATTTCCGGTCGCGAGCACCACGAGCTTCTCGAGGTAGGAGCCGAGCGTGCTGTGCGGCGCCTGCTGCAGGCCGAGGTCCTCGAGGATCGAGACGCTCGCGGCGTCGGCGATCCGGCGCGCGACCTCGCGCAGGAGCGGCTCGGGCAGCCCCGCGCGCGCGCAGTACGCGGCCACCGGCACCGCCGCGAGCGCCGGAAACAGCTCCTCGCCGCCCGTCGTGTGCTCGCGCAGGAAGGCGGCGTCGAGGCGGTCCTCCTGCACCAGCACGCCGAGCAGCGCCGCGAGGCAGTACGCGTCCGTGCCGGGGCGCAGCTGGAGGTGGTAGTCGGCGAGCTCGGCCGTCTCGCTGCGGCGCGGGTCGATCACGACGAGCGCCCGCGCGGGGTCGCGCGCGATCTCGCGCAGCACGGCGCGCGCGCGCGGGAAGCCGTGCGACTGCCACGGGTTCTTGCCGACGAAGACCGCGACCTCGGCGTGCTCGAAGTCGGGCGCGGTGTGGCAGCTGGGGTTGCCGAAGAGCCGGCCGTCCACCCAGAACTCGCCGGTCTTCTCCTGGGCGAGTGCGTTCGACGCGAAGACCGAGCCGAGCGCCGCGCGCGTGGCGCGCGCGTAGGCGCCGGGCAGGTGGTTTCCCTGTCCGCCTCCGCCGTAGTAGAGGATCGACTCGCCGCCGGAGCGGCTGCGCACGCGCTCCAGCCGCTCCGCGATCTCGCCGATCGCGGTGTCCCAGTCGATCGCGTCGAAGCCGCCGTCGGCGCGCCGGCGCAGCGGGCTCGAGAGCCGGTGGCGCCCGTTCTGGTAGTGGTCGAGGCGCGCGGGCTTCTCGCAGGTGTAGCCCTGGGAGGAGGGGTGCGCCTTGTCGCCGCGCACGCGCGCGATCCGGCGGCCCTCGAGCGCGACCTCGATCCCGCAGTTGATGCTGCACAGGATGCAGGCGCTGCGCTGCCACTCCACCGGCGCGGAGCTCACCAGCTGCCGACGTTCGGGGCGGAGGCCCAGGGCTCGCGCGGCGGCAGCGCCGGGCCCTTCTGCAGCAGCTCGATCGAGATCCCGTCCGGCGAGCGCACGAAGGCCATGTGGCCGTCGCGCGGCGGGCGGTTGATCGCGACGCCCTCGCTGCGCAGGCGCTCGCAGATCTCGTAGATGTCGTCGACCTGATAGGCGACGTGCCCGAAGTTGCGGCCGCCCTGGTAGTCCTCGGGGTCCCAGTTGAAGGTGAGCTCGATCTGCGCGGACTCGTCGCCCGGCGCGGCCAGGAAGACCAGCGTGAAGCGCCCCGCAGCGACCACCTGGCGGCCGAGCTCCACGAGCCCGAGCTTCTTGCAGTAGAAGTCGAGCGACGCGTCGAGGTCGCGCACGCGCACCATCGTGTGCAGGTACTTCACGCCGAGAGCCGCTCGCGGGCCTGCTGCAGGAAGCCGAGCGTCGCGCGCTCGTCCTCGATGATCGCGCGCAGGAGCGACTGCGTCTCGGGGTCGCCCTGCATGCGGTCGGCCCTGCCGCGCAGCTCGGCGAGGGTCTTGTCGACGTCGACCTGGGCGAAGAAGCAGTCGAGCTTCTCGCGGTCGCTCTGCTCGCGCGAGGAGAGCACGTCGACGAAGCTGCGCTGCACGGATTCGGGGAGCTCGAAGCTGGCCGAGCCGCCGAGGTCCTCGAGCCGCGCCTCGAGCAGCCGCGCATGCGAGGCCTCGCGCAGCTGCGCCGTGCGCAGGCCGCCGCGCAGGCAGGCGTCCTCGCAGGTCGCGATCCAGGCGCCGAAGGCGGCGTCGCCGAGGGCCTCCGCCGCGCGGTAGTGGTCGAGGAAGTCGAGGATCTCGCGCCGCGTGAGCGGACCCTGGCTGCCGCGCAGCGCGGCCACGCCCTCGCGCAGCGCGGCGACTTCGGCCGAGAGCGCGTGCAGCGCCTTCTCGATCTTCGCGAGCGATTCCTGGCTCATGCAGGGCCTCCTGGTCGGGGCTCGGGTCGGCAGGCGCCCGGCCGCGCGCGGTCGCCGCGCGCGGCCGGGTGCGCCCGCATCATGGAGGCATCCGGACGGGGGGTCAATCGCGCCGCGGCGCGGGCTCCCCTTCCGGCGCGGGCGCGGCCAGCCCGCGCAGCTCGACCTCCGCCTCCACCCCCACGCGGTCCGCGACCCGCACGAAGCCGAGCGCGGTCGGGGCCTCGAGGCCGAAGTCCGCGAGCGAGACCTCGAAGCTCGCGCGGAAGGCGGCGCTGCCGTCGGCGCCCTCGCGGTAGCGCGCGAGGCTCGGGACGACGCGGCGCTCGCGCTCGCCGATCCGCAGCAGGAACGCGAGCTCCTCCGCGGGGCCCTCGCGGAGCGCCGCGCGCCGCAGCGACGCGACCTCGATCGCGTCGAAGCGCGCCGCGATGACCGGGTGGGCTTCCGCGTCGAACATCTCGCGCATGCGCGCGTCGCGCGCGGCGATCCCGGTCGTGATCCGATCGACCGCTACCTCGACGCGCGCGCGCTGGCGCTCCGAGCCCGCGATCGGCTCGATCCGGAAGAGCGCGCAGGGAGCCTCGCCCGAGAAGGCGTGCAGCGTCGCGCTCGCTTCGATGCGCAGCGAGCAGCGGCCCTCGAGCGTCTCCGCGCCGGCCGCGCCGGCCGCGCCGGCTGCCGCGAGCGCGAGCGCGCCGACCGCGCTCGCCGCCGCGCGACCCGCCCTGCTCGCAGCGCTCCTCACCGGTCCCTCGCTAGTCGGGGTTCTCGTAGAAGACGTAGGGAGTCGAGTAGTCGCTGACCTCGAAGTAGACCTTCTTCTCCCCGGCGTCCCTGAGTCCGTTCAGGTTCGCGTCGAGCACGCCGTAGCCGAAGCGGTAGGGGCGCGGCGTGCCGTCCTGGGTGCCGCTCGCGGTCGTGAGCTTGTCGATCTCGAGGAAGCGCTTCACGAGCTTCTCGCCCGCGTAGACCTCGAGCACGCCGTCGGTGCCGGTCCAGTTCTGGACCGCGCGGCCGAGCTGGTTCTGGGTCTCCTGGGTGCAGCCGAGCAGCAGCGCGAGCGCGGCGCAGGCGGCGAGAGCGGGGGTCTGGCGCATGGGGGGATCCTCCGTGGCGCCCGAAGCTACCAGAGCGCGCGCGGCGGGCGCGCCGGGCCTAGCCCGGCAGCTGCGTCGCGAAGCGCGCGGCGCGCACCGCCCGCGAGAAGCCGAAGAGCTGCTGCCCGTGGCGGGCCAGCACCGGCTCGATCTCGCCGCGCAGCTCCTCGGCCTCGCGGTCTCGCAGCCGGATCGACTCCGCGTTCATCGGCTGGGGCTGGCGCGCCACGCCCAGGTCGCCCATCACCTTGCGCTCCTGGTTGCCGACCTCGTGGTAGTGCAGCTGGCGCGCTTCGAAGCGGAGCCCGAGCTCCGGCATCAGCCGCGCGAGCAGCGCCTCGGGCTCCTCGGCCAGCGCCTCGTAGGAGATCAGGCTGCCGCCGTAGCGCTCGAAGAAGGGGCAGAGCCGCGCGAGCGAGCGCTCGGAGCCCTGCAGGAACCTGGTGAAGCTCTCGGCGTCGAAGCGCATGTCCTGGTGGCCCCACCACTTGCGCGCCCCGTCGACGAGCGAGAGCGCGACGTGCACCGGGTCGCGCACGATCCAGACGACGTGGACCGGACACTCGCGAGCGGCCGCCGCGGCGGCCGCCTCCATCCACGCGATCGACTCCGGGGAGATCGTGGTCTCCTTGAAGCCGGTCGCGCGGACCGCGCCGCGCCGCCGCAGCCCGTAGAGCGCCGCCATCTGCTCGCGAAAGCGCAACACGCTCTCGGCGATCGCGGGCGGCGCGTTCTTGTGCGCGTTGTAGGGCTCGAAGAAGAGCTCGAGCTCGCTGTGGGCGTCGAGCTGCGCCGCGAGCACGGTGGTGCCGCTGCGCGGGAGGCCGGTCACGACCACGAATCGCTCGATCGGCATGGACCCATCCCTGGTGGGGTGGGGGGGACGGGCGCACGCTAGCAGCGGGCGCCGGGGCTGCCCAGTCGGATCGCCTCGCGCGCGCGTCGCTACCAGCAGTTCCGCCAGCGGCGGTGCCAGCCCCAGGCCCAGGGATCGCACCAGCGCCCGTAGTAGACGTCGTAGGGATGGTGGAAGCGGTCGTAGCCCCAGTCGCGGCGCCAGCGGCGCCAGCGCCGCCGCTCGGCGTCGCGCTCCGCCTTGCGCAGCGCGGCTTCGGCGGCCGCGCGCTCGCGCGCGGCGCGCTCCTCGGCCTCGAGCTGCCGCGCGCGCGCGAGCTCGGCTCGGATCCGCGCGAGCTCGGACGCGGTGCCCGCGGCGTCGAGCGCGTGGGCGGCCGCGAGCAGCTGCGCCGCGCGCAGCTGATCGAGCAGCAGTGCGGAGAGGCCCGGCTCGTCGAGCACGCGCGCGAAGGCCGCGCGCTCCTCCGCCGCGAGCTCCGCGAGCGCGGCCTCGGCGCGCGCCGCGGCGCGCTCCTGGAGCGCGAGCAGCTCGCGCAGCTGCGGCTGCTGGAAGCGCACGGCGTCGCGCGCGCTCTGCTGCAGTTCGGCGGGATACGCGTCGAGCGCCTGCTCGAGCGCCGGGCCCTGCCGGGAGAGCAGCGCGGCGACGAGATCGGGATGCGCGGCGAGGCGCTCGAGCCGGGCCGCAGCGGCCGCCTCGAGCCCGAAGAGCAGGCCGCCGAGCCGGACCTCGAACTCGCTGCGCCAGGCCGGCACCCGCACGAGCAGCTCGGGACGCCGGGCCGCGACGAGCGCGGCCTCGAGCAGGCCGGGCGGCAGCTCCGCGATCGCCTGCAGGCCCTCCCGCTCCGCCTGCGAGAGCCCCGCGGCGAGCGGCGAGTCGCGCCCGGCCCGGGCCGCCGGCGCGAGGTTCAGGAGCGACGCCGCGATCGCCGATAGGAGCCACGAGCGACGCATGCCGGCAAGGCTAGCGCCGGGCGGGGAGCCAGAGCCTGCTTGAGAGGCACCCCTCCGGTCGGCTATCCCTGCGGCGGCTCCGGGGGCACCGCATGGAATGGCTGGCCGAGTTCATCGACATCGTCCTGCATCTCGACCAGCACCTGAACGAGTGGGCCGGCGCGCTCGGGCCCCGGCTCTACCTGCTGCTCTTCGTCGTCGTGTTCTGCGAGACAGGCCTCGTCGTGACGCCCTTCCTGCCCGGCGACTCGCTGCTCTTCGCGGTCGGCGCGATCTGCGCGATCGAGGGATCGCCGCTCTCGGTCGGGCTCGTGATGCTGCTCTTGACCGCGGCGGCGGTGCTGGGCGACGCGACGAACTACGCGCTCGGCCACGCGCTCGGCCCACGCGTCTTCAACAGCGACAACTCGCGCTTCCTGAACCGCGAGCACCTGCTGCGCACCCAGGCCTTCTACGAGAAGTACGGCTCGAAGACGATCGTGCTCGCGCGCTTCGTGCCGATCGTGCGCACCTTCGCGCCCTTCGTCGCGGGCATCGGGCGCATGTCCTACGCGAGCTTCGCGACCTGGAACGTCTCGGGCGCGATCCTCTGGGTCGGGCTGCTCACGCCGGCCGGATACTTCTTCGGCCGCACCCCCTTCGTGCAGCAGAACTTCGAGACGGTGATCCTCGCGATCATCGCGCTCTCGCTGATGCCGATGCTCGTCGAGTGGCTGCGCGCGCGGCGCGAGGCGGCTCCGAGCGTCTAGCGCGCGGCTCCGGGCTGCGGCGTCGCGCATTCGTCACACGAACGTCCCCCGGCTCGGCGTCGGCGTCCCGGGGAAGTCGATGCCGCGGGCCAGAGTACGCGGCATGTGGAACCTCATCCTGTTGCTGGCTCTGGGCACCCAGATCGCGGGCGCGGCGCTGCTCTTCGGAGCGCTGCGCGCGGCGGCCCGCGCGGACCGCGCGCTGCGCGCCGCGGGCGCGCTGCGCGAGGAGTAGGCCCGGGGCCGCGAAATCCGGGGCCCACCGGCCGCGCGGCGCGCAGTAAGATGCGCGCCGCACCGCAGAGGGGGACCCCGCATGGGCAGCTACTCGCGCCAGGAGATCCTGGACGCCTTCGAGGCGTACAAGCGCGCGCGCGACGAGGCCTCGCGCACCGGCGACTGGAACGTCTGGGCCGACGTCTTCCGCGAGGACGCGCACTACATCGAGCACGCCTACGGCGAGTTCCGGGGACGCGAGGCGATCCGCAAGTGGATCTGCGAGGTGATGGCGCCCTTTCCGACGATGACCTTTCCGCAGGACTGGTGGGTGCTCGACGAGGAGCGCGGCGCGATCGTCTTCTGCGTCCAGAACCAGTTCCCCGAGCCGCACAAGCTGGACGGCACGCCCTACCAGTTCCCGAACTGGACCCGCCTCGTCTACGGCGGCGGCGGGCTCTGGCAGTCCGAGGAGGACATCTACAACCCGGCGCGCGACTCCGCGCGCGAGTTCAAGGGCTGGATCGTGGCGGGCGGCAGGACGCGCTCGGGCGAGCAGGTGAAGATGGTTCACCGCTAGGGCCGCGCGGGGCTGCCGCGCCCGCTCTGCGCGCGGCATCCTCCGCCCATGGCCCTGGCCAAGCCGCGGCGGACGCTGCTGCTCGCGTGCGCCCTGCTCGGGGCTCCGAGCGGGGCGGCCCGCGCGCAGGGCGACGCGGCCGTCTTCGCGCGCATCGAGGCGCTGCGCCCGGTCGCGGCGGCCATCGCGATCGACGGCAGCTGCGCGGACTGGGCCGCGATTCCCGAGCTGCCCGATCCGAGCGGCGACGCCGGCGGCGATGCGTCGCGCGACATCACGGGCGTCGCGCTCGCGCCGCAGGCAGACGCGCTGGCCGTGAAGCTCGAGACCGCGGGCCCGCCCTCGGGCGCGGACCTCGCGTTCTGGCTCGACCTCGATTTCCGCGCGCACGAGCCGCTCGATCTCCAGCTCGGGCTCTACCCGGGCTTCCCCGACATCCTGTGGATCTACGAGGAGGGAGCGCCCGCGACCTTCCACAACTGGGACTTCGCGGTCTCGGCCGTCGGCAGCTGCGTCGAGCTGCGGATTCCCTACGCGGAGCTCGACGCGGTGCTGCCCGCGTCGATGCAGGGCCAGCTCTCGGGCAGCGCCGCGCGCAGCTGGCTGCGCGTGCGGCCCTTCACGGTCGACATCGCGAGCGGCGAGACCGTCGACCGCGGCGCGGCGGCGGCTTCGTTCCGGCTGGTGGCGACGCCCTATCCGCTCGATCCGCCGCTCGCGCCGGGCGGCGGCGCGACGGTCGAGATCCCGCTGCCGCTCGCGGGCGCGTGGTACGTGGGGCAGGGCGCCTTCGGGCTCTTCTCGCACGCGAGCAGCTTTGCCTACGACCTCCACCGCGTGAACGGCGAGCTGCACCCGGACGATCCCTTCGAGAGCCCGGACAACGCGGACTACTTCAGCTTCGGCGAGCCCGTGACGGCGCCGGTCGCGGGCAGCGTCTTCTCGGTCGACGGCTCGCAGCCCGATCTCCCGCCCCGCAGCGCGAGCCCGCCGGCGGCGCCCCCGAACTTCGTCTTCCTCGACATCGGCGGCGACATCGGCCTCCTGTTCAGCCACCTGCGCTCGGGCAGCGTCTCGCTCGCGCAGGGAGCGCCGGTGGCGGCAGGGCAGGCGCTCGGAGAGGTCGGGCACTCGGGCTCGGCGAGCTGGCCGCATCTGCACCTCGACGCGCAGGACATCGCCGCGGGCTTCGCGACGCGCCCGATCGCGCTGCGCCAGGTGCGCGTCGGCCTGAACCCGATTCCGCACGATCCCTGGGCGCGGCGCCTCGCGAGCTGGGGCGTGCGCGAGGGCTTCTTCGCCGAGGCGCTGCCGCCCTCCCTGCCCGCGCTCGGCGCGCCGGCGCGCGGCGCGCTGGCGATCGCGCTGGTCTGCGCGGGCGCCCTGCTGCGGGCGCGCCGGAGCCGGCGCGAGGCGGCGCGCCGGAATCGCCTCAGCGCTGCGTGAACGCGGCGACGGCCTCGCGCAGCGCCTCGCGATAGCGCTTCGCGCGCGGCAGCTTGATCCCCTCGTAGCCGCGCACCGAATCGGGCAGTCCCGCGATGCGCACCGCCTCGTCGAGGTTGTCGGCGCGCAGCGCTGCGAGCAGCTGCTCGAGCGCCGCGCGGTACTCGCCCGGCAGCGCGCGCTCGATGCGCCGGATCTCGGGCCAGCCGAAGGGGTCGAAGGGCGTGCCGCGCAGGAACTTGAGCCGCGCGAGCAGGCGCACGGCCGGCGCCGCCGCGAGCGGCACCGCGATCTTGTGCTCGAGCCCGAGCGCGCGCAGCAGCGGCGGGTGCAGGCGCCACGCGATGCGCCCGCGGGTGTCGGCCGCGAGCTCCTGCGCCGGGCGCAGGCCGTCGGGGTCGAGCATCAGGCGCGCGACCTCGTACTCGTCCTTGTAGGCGGTGAGCTTGAAGAGATTCGCAGCGACCGCGTGCGCGAGGCGCGTCGAGCCGGGCTTGGCCTCGGCCTCGGCGACTGCGACGCGCTCGAGCGTGTCGAGATAGCGCGCCGCGCAGCGCGCGTCGGCGAAGGCGCAGAGCTCGCGGCAGAAGAGCTCGAGGCGCGCGCCCAGGCTCGGATCCGCGGCCGCGATCGCGGCGATGCGCTGCGCGAGCGCGGCGTCGAGCGGAGCCGGCGCGCGCGCGGCGCGCAGCGGGAGCCGCGTGGGCCTCGCGGCCGCGACCGCGGCCGCGACCGCGGCGGGGTTCGCGATCTGGCAGCGCCCCCAGCGGAACGCCGCCGTGTTCGCCGCGACAGCGACGCCGTTCAGCTCGAGCGCGCGCTCGATGCTCGCTGCGCGCAGCGGCAGGCCGCCGGCCTGCAGCGCCATGCCGATCACGAAGAAGTTCGCGGTCTGGGAGTCGCCGAAGAGCGCGCTCGTGATCGATTCCGAGTCGGCCCAGTGCTGGTGCGCGCCGCGCGTCGCCGCCGCGATGCGCGCGGTCAGCTCCTCGACCGGCGGCAGCTGGATGTTCGGGTGCGTGATCATCGCGCCGGTCGGAGTCGTCGAGGTGGAGCCGACGACGATCGTCCGCTCGGGGGATGCCGTGAGCAGCCCCTTCTCGGAGGCGCCGACGAGCGTGTCGAAGACGAGCAGCAGATCGGCCTGCTCGGAGCCGAGCCGGTTCGTCTCCGCGGGGCCGACCTGCGAGAGCCTGAGGTCGCTCACCACGGGCCCGGCCTTCTGCGAGAGCCCGACCTGGTCTAGGCCGCGCACCTCGTAGCCGTCGAAGAGCGCCGCGGTCCCGATCACCTGCGAGACCGTGACGACGCCGGTGCCGCCGACGCCCGTGATGCGCAGGCCGATCTCGTCGCGCGGGACCGCGAGCGAGGGCTCGGGCAGCGCTTCGACCGGCCCCGCGAGCGCGCGCTCGTGGCGGGCAGCCGCGGGCGCGTCGGCGCCGCGCCCGAAGAGCCGCGCGAGGCGCCCGGGCGGCCTCGCCGACACCGTCAGGAACGAGGGGCAGTCGCCCTCGAGGCAGGAGTAGTCGAAGTTGCAGGTGGTCTGGTCGATCGCGGTCTTGCGCCCGAAGGGCGTCTCGTGCGGCTGCACCGAGAGGCAGCTCGAGACCTCGCCGCAGTCGCCGCAGCCCTCGCAGATCCGGTGGTGGATCACGACGCGCGTGTCCGGCGTCGGGAGCTTTCCGCGCTTGCGCGCGCGCCGCGCCTCGGCCGCGCACATCTGGTCGTGGATCAGCAGCGTCACGCCCGGGATCGCCGCGAGCAGGCGCTGCGCCTCGAGCAGCCGCGTCCGCTCCCAGACCTCGACGCCCTCCGGCAGCGCCACGCCCGCGTAGCGCTCCGGATGATCGGCGGTGATCAGCACGCGGGCCACGCCGTGCGCGAGCAGGCTGCGCGCGATCGCGGGCACCCCGATCTGGCCCTGCGGGTCCTGGCCGCCGGTCATCGCGATCGTGCCGTTGTGGAGCAGCTTGTAGGTGATGTCGACCTTCGCCGCGACCGCGGCCTGGATCGCGAGCTGGCCGCTGTGGAAGAAGGTGCCGTCGCCGAGGTTCTGGATGAAGTGGGAGCGCTCGACGAAGTCGGCCATGCCGATCCACTGCGTGCCCTCGTTGCCCATGCAGGTCACGCCCGCGATCTCGCCGACGCGCTTCGGGTCCATCAGCATGATCATGGTGTGGCAGCCGATGCCAGCGCCGACGAGCGAGCCCTCGGGCACCTCGGTGCTGCGGTTGTGCGGGCAGCCCGAGCAGTAGAAGGGCGTGCGCTGCACCGGGAGCGGCGCGGCCGCGCGCTTGCCGCTCGGGAGCTCCGGCGCGAGGCGCTCGCCGACGCGCGGCGCGAGGCGCCTGCGCAGCGCGCGCACGATCGTGTCGGCGTCGATCCCTCCGTAGCCCGGGATCAGCTCCGCGCCGCGCTCGTCGCGCTGGCCGACCACGGCGGGTCGGTCCGGCAGCGAGTACATCGCGTCCTTGATCAGGAGCTCGAGGTTCGGCGTCTTCTCCTCGATCACGAAGACCTGCTCGAGCCCGCGCGCGAAGTGGCGCACCGGCTCGGGGTCGAAGGGCATCGGCATCTGCATCTTGAGCACGCGGATGCCGCAGGCTGCGATCTCGGCGTCGGAGCGCAGGCCGAGGCGCTCGAAGGCCTCGCGCAGCTCGCGGTAGGTGATGCCGGACGCGACGATCCCGATCCAGGCGTCGCGCGGGTCGATCACGGCGCGGTTCAGCTTGTTCTCGAGCGCGTAGCGGATCGCGAGCGGCAGGCGCTCCGTCACGATCTCGCGCTCGAGCTCGAGCGTGAGCGGGCCGAGCAGGCGGCCGCGCGGGAGCTTTGCATAGCGCTGGCCGTCGAGCAGCGGCATCCGCGGCGAGACGCGCTCCGGGTCGAGGTCGACGGTCGAGGTTCCGTCCGCGACGTCCGCGACGATCTTGAGCGCCGCCCACAGGCCCGACGCGCGCGAGAGCGCGATCGCGTGGCGGCCGAGGTCGAGCGCCTCGGCGGGGTCACCCGGGTACAGGACCGGCATGTGCAGGTCGGCGCAGAGCCCCGCCGAAGAGGAGGGCAGGGTCGAGCTCTTCGCGGTCGGATCGTCGCCGACGAGCGCGATCGCGCCGCCGCCCGGCGAGCTGCCCGCGAAGACCGCGTGGCGCAGCGCGTCCGCCGCGCGATCGAGGCCCGGCGACTTCCCGTACCAGATGCCGAGCACGCCCGGATGCAGCGCGTCGGGCTGCGTGCTCGCGAGCTGCGAGCCCATCACGGCGCTCGCGGCGTACTCCTCGTTGAGCGCGGGCCGGCACACGATCGGCAGGTCGCGCGCGAGGCGGGCCGCGCTCGCGACGGCGCGGTCGTAGCCCGCGAGCGGCGAGCCCGGGTAGCCCGAGACGAAGGCCGCGCTCGCGTGCCCCGCGCGCCGGTCGACGCGCAGCTGCTCGATCGGCAGGCGCGCCAGCGCCTGGATGCCGGTCAGGAACACCCGCCCGCGCTCTGCGGTGTAGCGGTCCGACAGCGCGTAGTCCGGATCGGTCACGACCGGAGGATGTCGCACTCCGGGGGATCCGGCCGCCCGGTGCGGCGCCCGCAGCCGCACGCGGCCGGCAGACCCGCGCGAGCGACATCCTCGGGGTCGGGATGCCGGCGCCCGCGAGCAGGGCCGCGCGGGCGGCTTCTTCCTCGCGCCGCCAGGCTCGCACTTCCTCGCGGGCGAGATAGTCTGGAGAGTGCATGCGGCGGCTGGTACTTCTCGCGGCAGCTCCCGGGTGGCTAGTCCTCGCGCTCGCGGCGGCGGGGACGCCGCAGGAGCCCTGGATCCGGATCGCCCAGCCCGATGCGTTCTACGAGGCCTGGCTGCCCTTCGCACCCGAGCAGGCCGAGCGAACCAACCTGACCCCCGTCGGTCGAACCAGGAGCCGCGGCCACCGCCTCGACCGCGAGGGCGACGGCTGCGAGATCTGGGTCAACGAGCTGCCCGCGGCGCTGCGCTGGCTCGGGGGCGAGGGCTGGGCCTACGACGGCGCGCGCAAGAGCCTGCTCGCGGAGGCCAGGGCCCGCGAGATCTCCTTCCGCGAGTGGCGCCGCAGCGGGGTCGAGGGCCGGGCGCTCGAGTGGGAGAACCCGCGCGCGACCGGTCGGGCCGAGTTCTACGCGCAGCCGGGAATCCTGTACCTGTTCACCTGCTATGCGCGGCGGGACGCCTCGCGCGAGCTCGTCGACGGCTTCTTCGAGCGGCTGATCCTGAAAGCGCCCTGATTGCTAGTCGCTTGCGAGCGGGAGCGGCGGCGGAAATCTGGCGGAGAGGGAGGGATTCGAACCCTCGATACGGGTTTTGTCCGTATGCAGGTTTAGCAAACCTGTGCCTTCAGCCTCTCGGCCACCTCTCCGCGCGCAGGGCCACAGCATACCGGAGGCCCCCGGGCTCGAAACCGGGGAGCCGCGTCAGCGCGCGCGGCCCGCAGCCCCGAGCGAGAGTCGCAGCCGCGATCGCTCGGGCGCGGACGCGGGATCGCCGCGCTCGATCGGCGCGACCGTCCACTCGGCTCCCGCGACCGGCACGAGCCACTGACCGAAATCGAAGCGGCCCTCGCGGTCGCTCGCCGCGACCTGCAGCAGCTCCGGCTCTCCGCGCGCGCGATCGCTGCGCCAGAGGCCGAGCGCGCGCGGTGCCTCCGGGTCGCTGCCCGTGAGCGCGACCGAGATCCCGCCGGGCGGGAGCACGGGCTCGTCGAAATAGGGCGAGCGCCCGGCGGGATCGGGCGCGCGCGCGGCGGCCGGCGCCGCGATCGGGATCGCCTCGCCCTCCGCGCGCGCCGCGCCCGCGTCCTCTTGCGGCGCGCAGGCCGCGAGCGCGAGGCCGGCGGCAGCGAGCTTCGCGCCTAGAGCGAGTCGAGTCGCAGCGCGCATACCGCGCCCTCCGGCTGGCCCGCGAGCACGAAGCCGTCGGGGCCCTGGAAGTCGATCCCGGGCCGGCCCGGACGCACGCGCAGGATGCCCGGCGCGCGCAGCCGCGTGAGCGACGCCGGCACGTTCGGCGCGAAGATCGCCTCGCTGCCGAGCACGGAGATCCGACTGCGCGGCAGCGGCACGCGGGGGTCGCCGAGATCGAGCGAGAGCACGGCGAGGCTGCCGTCGCAGAAGTCGACCGCAAAGGCGCGCGCGCCCTGCGCGCCGACCGCGACGTGGGTGAAGCCATCGCACTCGGAGCTCGGGGGACCGTCGGCGCGGTCGGGCAGGACGAGCGGCGCCGCGGCCGTGAAGATCCGCGCGTCCGCGGCGCCGGGCGTCGAGCCGTCGAGGCGCAGGGGCGGAGCCGGCGTGCCGCTCGTGAGTCCGGCGAAGAGCGCGGGATCGTCGAGCGCGGCGAGGTCGACCGCGAAGATCTGGCGCTGCGAGCTCGAGCCGAGCAGCGCGATGCGCCCGCCCGGGTCGATCGCGAGGTCGTCGAAGGAGGGACCCGCCCGGCCCAGCGGGATCGATGCCACGAGCCGGCGCGTCGCGGCGTCGACCACGTCGACGGCGGCATCGCTGCGCAGGTTGCCGGGTCCGCTGCCCGCGCCGATCGCTCCGCTCACGCTGACGAGCAGGATCTCGCGGCCGAGCGCGTTGCGGTGCGGCGTGACCTGGGTCGGGTTGAAGCCGGTCGTGAAGATCACGGGGTCCTGCGGGTCGGGGCGCGCGCGCGGCGGATCGGCGCCGAGGTCGAGCTCGTAGACCAGGAGCGTTCCCGGCAGGAAGCTCGCGCGCGCCGAGCTCCGCAAGTTCGAGGTCGCGACGAAGAGGCGCCCCGCGGCGACCGCGCTGCCCGCCGTGAAGGAGCTGAAGTAGGCAGGGGTCGCGGCCGCGCAGCGCGGCTCGAGCGGGATCGGGTCGCCGAGCGAGTCGACTCCCGTGGGCGGATGGATGCAGCGGCGCGTCGAGAGCGCGCGCCGGATCGCGGAGGTGCCGGGCGCGGGCAGGAAGGGCCAGCTTCCGGCCGCCTCGGCGGGCGGCGTCTCGACGCGCAGCTCGCGCTGGGCGCCGCTCGCGGGCTCGAAGGCGAGCAGCTCCTCGTAGCCGCTCGCACTCACGAGCACGAGGTCCGGCGCGACGGCTTCGACCGAGCCCAGGCGCGGAGTCAGCGGGAAGAAGCCCGCGCTCGCGCTCGCGACGCCGTCGTCGACGCCGTCGCCGTCGCTGTCGGCGGGCACGACGGGAATGCTGCGTGTCGCGAGCAGCGCGGGCACGCTGCCCGAGAGGTCGAGGCCGAGCGCGGAGGGCGGCGTGTCCTGCGCGACGACCGCGCGCCCGTCCGGCAGCAGATCGAAGCCGGTCGGAAACGCGCTCGAGAGCGTCAGGCAGCGCGGGTCCGCGTTCGAGATCGCGATCCGCGGCGCCGCTCCGCCGCCGCCGCTGCCGCCGCCGCAGCGCGCGCCGAGGCCGCCCGCCGACGCGAGCAGCACGCATGCGAGCGCGCTCCGCGCGGGCCGTCGCATCTCAGAAGTCCGCCTCGAGCGCAATGCAGAGGCTGCGCCCGGGCTGCGGGAAGAAGAGCGCGTCGCGCACCGCGATGTCCGCGAGATTGCGGCCGCGCAGGCTCGCCCAGACGCGCGCGCCGGCCCGGCCCGCGCGCGCGAAGCGCGCCTCGAGCGGAGCCAGGCTCGCGAGGTTGAACGCGACGAACGCATCGCTGGTCGATCGCGCGGGCAGCCGCTGGCTGCCGCCCTCGCTGACCGAGATCCGGCCCGTGTGCTGCAGCTCGACGCCGAGCTTCCAGCGCTCGGGATCTCCGAGCAGCGCGCGCGCGGAGATCTCGAGCGGCGCGCGGCCCGGCAGCGCGATCCCGCTCGCAGCGAACTCGGCGTCGAGCCAGGTCGCGTTCGCGGAGAGCGCGAGCCACTGCGTGAGCCCGAAGGAAGCGCGGAGCTCGACCCCGCGCTCGCGCGCGCGGCCCGTGTTGCGCGGCTGCAGCGCCGTGGGGCTGACCAGGAACCACGCGATCGAGTCCTCGATCTCGTGGTGGAAGACCTGGGCCGCGAGCTCGACGTCGCGCAGCGGGCCGAGCGCGAGAAAGGCGAGCTCGATCCCGGCGTCCGCGACCTCCGCGCGCTCGGCGCGCAGCGCGGGATTGCCGCGCGCGAATCCCTGGTCCGGAAAGTAGAGCTCGTCGAAGCTCGGCGCGCGGAAGCTGCGCTCGCCGCGCGCGCGCAGGCGCAGCCACGCCGCGGGCTCGAGCACGAGGCCCAGCCCCGGGAGCCAGTGCAGACCGCTGCCCTCGGTCGCGTCGAGGCGCAGGCCCGGCAGCAGCCGCACCCGCTCGCTGCCGGGCCAGCCGAACTCGCCCCGCAGCCAGCCGGCCGCGACGGAGCGCTGCTCGGCGGGCCGGTCGCTGCCCGCGTAGGACTCGAGGCGCGCCTCGACGCCCCCCGCGAGCCCGCGCCAGGCGCGCGCGCCCGCGCGCCGGAGTTCGAGCTCGCCGGCCGCTCCGAGCGACGCGTCGTCGCTGCGCACCTCGATCGGCTCGGCGGTAGCGAGGATCGGGATCGGATCGCGGAACTCGGCTCGCTCGTAGCGGTGATAGGCGCGGAGCTGGCCCGAGAGTCCCCGCTCGGAGCCGGCCTCGAGCGCGAGCTGCGCGACGTTGCGCAGGCTGCGCAGGTGGGCGGCGCTGCGCTGGCCGGCCTGCGCCCCCGCGCCGGAATCGAGCCCGGGCTCGCCGCGCGAGAGGTAGGTCGCGTAGTCGAGCCAGCGCAGCGCGAGCTCGGGGCCGAGCGCGCGCCGCGCGATCGCGAGCGCCGCGTGGCGCTCGGACTCGTTGTTGATGCGCCGCGCGCTCGGGGGCGAGAAGCTCGTCGTGGTCCCGCCGATCTCGAAGACCGGGCGCTGGAACTCGTAGTTGCCGTCGCTGTGGAAGCCCGCGTAGCCGAGCGCGAGGTCGAGATCGCCGATGCGCTCGGCGCGATGGGCCGACCCCTCCCAGGTTCCGAAGGAGCCTCCGGCGAGGCGCAGGCCCGCGCGCGGCTCGGCGCCGAGCTCGCGCGGGCGCAGCGCGACGACGCCGCCGATCGCGCCACTGCCGGCGTGCGCGCCGCCGCCGCGCTGCAGCTCGAGGCTGCCGAAGAGCTCCGCGGGCAGCGTCGAGAGGTCGACGCTGCCCGAGCGCAGCGAGTCGAGGCGCACGCCGTCGAGCAGCAGCGCGACCTGCGCGCTGGTCGAGCCGCGGATCGAGAGCTCCGCGCGCTCGCCCGCGCCGCCGAAGCGGCGCACCTGCACGCCCGCGAGCCCGGAGAGCAGATCCGCGACGCTCTTCTGTTCCGCCTCGACCTCCGCGAAGTCGACGCGCTCGCCCGAGACCGAGGGGTCCCGGCGCAGCACGCCGGTGCGCACGCCGAGGACCTCGATCTGCTCGATCCCGGCGGGCGGACCCGGCTGGGCCTCGGCCGCCGCGGGGGCGGCGAGCGCGGCGCGCGCGAGGAGCAGCGCGGCGAGACCCGCGCCGCCGGCGCGCGGGCTCACCTCCGGCTCCGCCGCCTCCGCGCCGCGAGCCAGGCGAGCCCGCTCGCGCAGAGCAGCGCGCTGCCCGGCTCGGGGACCGCGGCGAAGGAGAGCTCGTCGATCGCGAAGTAGGCCGGCGTGTTCATGCCGAAGGGCCCGACGTCGCTCGAGTCGAGGCGGAAGCGCAGCTCGCGCACTCCGCGCAGCGAGGAGAGGTCGAGCCAGGTCCAGGCGTCGAGCAGGAAGTCGCCGGCTGGATCTGCGCTGCGGTAGTCGGCCAGCGCGAGCTCCACGCTCCCGACCAGCGCCGAGCTCGCGTCGTAGCCGTCGACGCTGAGCCGGAACAGGTCCGGCTCGCTGCCCGAGGCTCCGCCGAAGGGCTCCGTGAAGAGGTCCCCGTCGCGCAGCGTGAGGTAGGCATAGGTCGTGTTCGTGAAGAAGGCGCCGAGCAGGTCGACGTCGCTCGCAAACACCGCGCGCGCGGAGCCGAAGACGAAGGACACCGCATACGCCGCGGAGCCCGCCGCGCCGGCGCCCGCGATCGCGCTGTACTGGTTGCCGAAGCCCGGAGTCGACGTGTCGCTCGTGTTCGAGATCGCGAAGCCCGACCAGACCGAGAAGGCCGGGTCGTAGGCGTTCTCGAAGAAGACGCCGCCCGAGCCGAAGCCGCCCGCGCCATCCGAGCCGTCGTAGAAGGACTCGGCGCCGAGACCGAGCAGCGCCGCGGCGTCGTCGAAGCCCGCGCTCGCAGCGGCCGCGGGCGCGGCGCCGGCGCACACGAGCCAGAGCACGAGCGCGCCGCGCGCGGTCGAGCGCGCGCGCAGCCGCGCGGCGCCGAGCGCGGCGAGCAGCGCGGCGCTCGCGAGGAGCGCGCCGGGTCCGATCGGAAGCGCGACCGCGTGCAGCGCGCCCACGCCGTCGAGGTCGAAGCCCCCGCTCGCGAAGGGCGTCGCGTAGGGATCGTAGACCGGCGCCCCCTGCGCATCCTGCGTCGAGCCGTCGCCCACCACGTCGACCACGCGCACGTAGCGCACGCGGGCGAGATCGAGCGCGCCCGAGAGCACGAGCGGGTGCGACTCGAGCTCGGCGAGGTCGAAGCCCGCGCCGAGACCGGCGGGCTGGTCGCCCGCGAGGTTCGCGTAGTCGTCGGGGTCGATCGCGCCGAAGGCCGGCACCGGCTCGCTGCCGAGGGTCTGCGCGGCGAAGCGCGCGAAGTCGACGCCGTTCGACGAGACCTCGACGAAGGCGAGCTCGCCGAAGAGTCCCTCGGGCGAGTAGAAGCCGTTCTCGTAGACGGCGAAGTCGTCGCCGATCGCGTCGAAGAGCGGCGGACGCATGCGCAGCGTGATCTGGCCGCCGTCGCCGAGCGAGACGGTGTCCGCGGAGCTGCCGCTGGCCGGGCCGAGCGCGTTCTCGGGCGCGCCCGCGCTGGCCTGGCCCTGCTCCGGGTCCGCGATGTCGAGCGGACCGCGCGCGAGCGCGATCACCTGCGCGGCCCAGGCCACGGCGGACGCGATCGGATGGCCCGGCTTGTCGAAGTCGCCCGCGAGCGCGGGTCCTCCGGCGGTGAGACACAACGCGATCACGGGGAGGAGACGGGCGAGAAGCGGAGCCGGAGCACGCGACACGAGCAACCCCCTGCGCCGAACCGGGCGCGTTCGACTCGTGTCCGTGCAGCAACGTGGAGGCGAGGCCGGAGCGGCCGCTCGCTTCACACTCCCCGCCACGGAGAGTCGAAGAGCCGCATGGGGGCCGGTCTTCTGGCTCCCGGAGTGGAGCGCGCGCTTGCGCTCCTGCGCCGCAGGCCTTCCCAGCCCTCGGAGAGCGCCGGGCGCTCTCGTCTGCGCGACGGGGTCGCGCGTCGGGCCAGTGGCATGTCTGCGGTGCCGCCCCGGTTACAGCGACGGGCTCGCGCCGGATTCGCACCGGCTTCCCGCAGCGCGACGAGGCGACCGACCTGGCCGTCTCCCCGCACTGCCCGGGAGCGCGAATTGGCGATCGCGGTCCCGGGACACCCCCTGCGTGGTGTGCCTGCCCGGATACCACAGGCGCGGCTCGCGGCGCAAGCCGCGCCTCAATCGGGCTGCATCGCGCGCGCGGTGATCTCGGGGTTGTGGAACTCGCGCCACGCGCAGATGCGCCCGTCGCGGAAGCGGAAGATGCCGAGGTAGCGGTTGCGGTAGGGCTTGCCGGTCGCGCGCACCTGGCCGTCGCTCTCGTACTCGACGATCAGCGCGTCCGGATCGAGGAGCTCGTGCACGGCGGTGATCGCGAGCGAGAAGCGGGAGAAGGCCGGCCAGGTCGCGTCGTTGAGCGCGAGCCAGCGCGCGCTGCCCTTCACCGCGAGCGCCTTCTGGCCGGGGCCGTAGGGCAGCTCGAAGTCGATGTCCTCGCTGACGAGCGGCGCGAGCTCGCGGTGTCGCATCTGCGAGAGCAGGCCGAAGGCCTGCTCCACGACCCGCCGGTTGCCGGCGCGGCGCTCCGCGTCGCTCGCCATCGCGTTCCTCCCCGATTTCGCGCCGAAGCGCTAGCCCGAGCCGCGCGCGATCTCGCCGAGCAGCTCGAGCGTCCGCTCGCAGCTCGCGGCGGGATCGCTGCCGACGCCCACGGGCGAGAGCACGACCTCGTCCGCGCCCGCGTCGAAATAGCGCTGGACCGCATCGCCGAGCTGCTTCTCGCTGCCCCACGGAATCACGGCCTCGATCATCGCGTCGGTCCAGCCCGTCTGGTGCGCTTCGGCCGCGCCCGGAACGCCGGCCCGCTCGAAGAGCGCGCGATAGGCGGGCATCGCGAGGTAGAAGCCCATCTCGCGGCGCACGCTCTCGCGCACGGCCGCGGCGTCCGTCGAGAGCGCGCAGGCGTTCTCGGCGACGATCGGCGGCGCGCTGCGACCCGCGCTCCGGGCACCCGCGCGCAGCGCGGGCGCGATCTGCGACGCGACGTAGCTCGCGGGAGCGAGCCACGGCAGCACGCCGTCGGCCAGCGCCCCGGCCGCGCGGCACATCTGCTCGGCGAGCGCCGAGAGCAGCACCGGCACGCCCGCTCCGCCGTCGACCGCGTGCTGGACCTGCACGCGGTAGAGCTCGCCCTGGAAGCGGGTCGCGCCGGTCTGCAGCAGCTCGCGCACGATCGCGAGGTATTCGCGCACGTGGCGCACCGGCCGCTCGTAGGCGAGGCCGTAGACGTGCTGCACGATCGGAGCGTGGGAGGGGCCGATCCCGAGGCGGAATCGCCCGCGCGACGCGGCCTGGGCGGTGGCTGCGGCCATCGCCATCGCGATCGGGTGGCGCGAGAAGAGCGGCACCACCGCGGTCGTGAGCAGGATCCGCTCCGTGCGCGCGCCCGCGAGCGCGAATACGCTGATCGGATCGAAGCCGAAGGCGTGGCCCATCACCGCGGAGTGGAAGCCGAGCCGCTCGAGCTGCTGGATCCGCGCGATCGCGCGCTCGACGTTTCGGGTCTCGGGAAACAGGATCGAGAGCTTCATCCACTCCCCTGGAGCTCCGGGTCGCGCGCGGCGCGCGCCACCCTATCACGGATCCGCTCGAGCCCGGCCTCGAAGACCTCCGCCGCGGGCAGCAGGCTCAGCACGAGATGCGCCGCGGCGCCCGCCTCGGGCGCCGACTCGAGCTCGAAGAGGGAGCCCGGCTGCAGCAGCACGCCGTCGCGCTCGAGCAGCGCGGTCGCGAGGCGCTCCTCGTCGGGCGCGGCGCGGCCCCCGGCGCCGCGCACCCGCAGCAGCGCGGCCCAGCCGGCTTCCGCGGGCAGCGCCTCGACGGCGCCATCGCGCGGGAAGGCCTTCAGGACGCGCGCGCGGTTCCCGGCGATGCGCGCGCGCAGCTCGGCGGTGAGCTCGTCGCGCTGCGCGAGCAGCGGCGCGAGGCAGGCGGAGGCGAGCGGCGACACCGAGAGGTAGGCGTCCGAGGCGAACTCGAGGCGCGCGAGCGCCTCGCGGCGCGGCGCCTCGGGGCCCGCGGCGGCGATCCAGGCGAGCTTCAGCTGCGGCAGCGCGAGCTGCTTCGAGGCGCCGGAGAGCGCGAAGTGGAGCGGGCCATTGCCGGCGCCCGCGAGCGCGCTCGGCGCCGCGGCCGGCGCTGCGGGGTCGAGGAAGACCTCGTCGGAGATCAGGCACAGCTCCCGCTCGCGCGCGAGCGCCCGCAGCGACGCGAGGTCCTCCGGGTCCACGCTGGACCCCGTCGGGTTGTGCGGATGGATCACGAGCAGCGCGCGGCTGCGCGCATCGAGCGACGCCGCGAGCGCGTCGAGGTCGACGCGCCAGCGCGCGGAGCTGCGCGCGATCGGCGGCGCGAGCCGATAGCGCCGCGCCTCGAGTCCTTCGAGCTCGGCGAGATGCTCGAAGAGGGGGTAGCCCGGGGTCGGGACGTGCACCGCATCGCCGGGGTCGGCGAGGACCCGGAACAGCTGCGCATAGCCCTCGCTCGTGCCGGCGCAGAGCAGGACGTCGTCCGGGTCGAGACGCGCGCCGCTGCGCGCGTGGTGCGCGGCGATCGCGGCGCGCGCGTCGGGATCCCCGCGCGGATCCGGGACGTAGCGGCGCACGCGCGGGTGCGCCGCGAGGCCGGGCAGCAGCGCTGCGAGCGCGTCGCTCGCGGCTGCGAGGCCGGCGTCGGTCGGATTCGAGACGGCGAGATCGAGCAGCGGCCCCGCGCGGCGCCGCGCCTCCACGCGGCGCGCGAACTCGCTCGGGCGGAGGTCCCAGGCTGCGCGGCGCGCGAACACGCGCGGACTCTACCGCGGTGTGGAGCGCGCTTCCGAGCCGCGCTGGCAGAGCGGCTCGCTCGGCGCGAGGCACAGCACGAGATCGAAGCGGGGGTCCCGGCGCGCGAGGTAGTCCTCGAGCGCGAAGCCGGGCTCCATGCGCGCTTGCAACCAGGGCCAGAGCAGCGTGAAACGGGTCTGCGGCGCGGAGAGCAGGATCGGCGCGGTCGGAGTCGTCTGGTCCACGAGCAGCAGCACGCGGCTGCCGGGCTCGAAGCCGCGCCGGACCAGCCGCGCCGCGCCGGGGCCGAGCTCGCGCGCGAGCCAGGCCAGGCGATCGCGGCCGAAGTCCGTGGTCCGCCACGCTCCGGCGGGCTGGCTGTGCCAGCAGGAATACGCGAGCACCGCGACGCCGAGCGCCGTGAGCGCGCGCCGGCTGCCGCGCGAGGGCGCGAGCCGCTCGAGCGCCCAGGCCGCGCTCGGGAGCGCGGCCGCGAAGACGAGCGCGAGCATGCGCCCGTTCCACGGGAACCAGGCCACGCTGAAGCTGAAGATCGCGCCATACGCGAGCAGCGCGAGGCTTCCCGCGCGCAGCGCGGAGCGGCCCCACAGCGCCGCGGCGAGGAGCGCCGGCAGCGCGAGGAAGCAGCCGAAGGGGCCGAACCAGCTCGTCTCCTCGCGCGGCGACGCGCTCAGCCCGAAGCGCGGAAAGCTCGCGCTGTGCCCGGCGCTGCCGAAGAGCGGCTCCGCGAAGCGCTGGTACAGGCGCTCGAGCGCATCGCTGAGCGGCGCGCTGCCGAGCGCCGCGAAGGCCTGATCGACGGGCGCGAGCAGGTGGACGCTCTGCAGCGCATAGCGGATCAGGTTCGCGGCGCCGCCGAGCAGCCCGTCGGAGTTCCGGTGGAAGTCGACGAAGCCCGCGGGTCCTCCCGGCGTGCCGAAGGCGAGCTGGTTGCGCGCGAGGAGCCAGAGCTGCGAGAGCAGGAGCGCCGCCGGAAGCGCCAGCAGGAGCGGCAGCGGCCCCGCGATCCATCCGCGCCACGCTCCGGGCTCGGCCTGCCGCGCGAGCAGCACTCCGAAGCAGATCGCGAAGGGCAGCGCGAAGGCCAGGAAGTTGGGCCGCGCCGAGAGGCCGAAGGCGAGCATCACGAGCAGCAGCGCGGCGTCGCCCGCGCGCGGCCGCTCTCGGAGCCGCTGGCCGAGCAGCAGACACAGGACCGCGGCCATCGCCGCGAAGATGTTGCTCTTGAAGACCGCCGCCTGGTGGACGAGCTGCGGCATGCCCGCGACCGCGAGCGCCGCGAGCCAGGCCGTCTCGCTGCGCGCGTGGCGCCGCGCGAGCGCGAAGCCGCCCGCGAGCGCCGCGCCGTAGGCCATGAGCGGCAGCCACACGACGCCGCGGTCGCTGTAGTGGCGCAGGAAGAGGTGGGAGAGCAGATCCGCGCCGAGCGTCTTGACCACGAGGTCGTACTTGCTGAACTCGGCCGGGAAGAGCGTGCGCTCCTGCTGGAAGAGCAGCACGCGCGGCAGGTGGTAGGAGAGCGGGTCGTTGCCGTAGGGCGGGAGCAGCAGCGCCTGCAGTGCGAGGAAGGCGAGCGCGAGCGCGAGCGCAGCCGCGGGCAGCGGAGCGCTCGCGGCCGAATCGCGCGCGCCGCGCGCGAGCCCGAGCAGGCCGGATCGCTCGCGCCAGATCACCCCGATCGCCGCGAGCGAGAGCAGCGCTTCGACCGGGATCGCGAGCTCGGGGGTGCGCAGCAGGAAGGCGAGCTGGTAGAGGCCGGAGAGCCCGGCGAGCACCGCGGCCAGCGCGAGCGCGCCGCACTCCGCAGCGCCCGCTCCGCCGCCGCGCCGCGCGAGCGCGAACGCCGCTCCGCACAGGAGCGCGAGCTCGACGAGACAGAGCAGCGCGACCGCCACGCGCACTCCTGCTCATGGCACGGCGCGGGCCGGGTGGGCTTCTACGCGATCCCGTAGAGCCGCGCCGCGTTGTCGTGAACCATCTTGCGCCGCTCGGCCGCCGGCACGTCGCCGAAGTGGCGCTCGATGTACTCGCGCGAGGAGGGCCAGGAGCTGTTCACGTGCGGGTAGTCGCTGGACCAGAGGATGTTGTCGCTGCCGATCACGTCGCGATTGCGCACGCCGACGACATCGTCGATGAAGGTGCCGAAGACCTGGCGGTGGAAGTAGAAGCTCGGCGCCTCGCGCAGCTCGGACTTCGTGTGGTAGCGGTGGCGGGCGAAGACGTGGTCCATCCAGGGCACCAGGAAGGCCATCCAGCCGATCCCGCTCTCGACCGAGACCAGCTTGAGCCCGGGGTGGCGCTGCAGCACTCCCGAGAAGATGAATGCGGCGATCGGCTCGCACATCACGGTCTTGTTGCAGGAGATCTGGGCCATCAGGTTCGCGTCGAGCCCGCGCGAGACCGGCCGCGTGCCGAGGTGCATGTGGATCGGCAGCCGCATCTCCTCGAGCGCGGCCCAGAGCGGCTCGTAGTGGGGATCCAGGTACGAGCGGTCCTCCGGCGGAGATTCGAGATAGGCGGGCACCGCGGGAATGCAGACGCCGCGCAGTCCGAGCTCCGCGCAGTGGCGCGCCTCGGCGAGCGCGAGCTCGAGATCCCAGACCGGGATCTCGCCGACGCCGACCAGGCGCTCCGGGCAGGCGCGGCAGAACTCCGCGAGCCACTCGTTGTAGGCGCGCATCAGCACGAGCTGGAGCGGCCGCTCGACGCTGCGGATCGCCGCGCCCCCGCCCGCGCCGCTGCCGAAGAGCACCTGCGCCCAGACGCCGTCGAAGTCCATGTCCTCGAGCCGCGCCTTCGGGTCGTAGCCGCCCGCGCGGCCGACCTCCTTGGTCTTCGCGAGCAGCTGGACGTCCTTCGACGCCACCCCGGCGGAGCCCTCGAGGCTCGTGAAGGGGCGCTCCGTGCCCTCGAAGACCAGCACCTCCGCGTCGCCGCGCCTCTCGACGCGCGGCATGCGCTCGCGCCACTCGCGCGGGACGCGCTCCCGGTACATCAGCGGCGGCGGGTTCACGTGGTCGTCGGCGGAGATCAAGCGCTCGGCGGCTCGCATCGCGTCCTCCTGGCTCGGCCGCCCATACTACTCGAAAGCCGTTTCGGAGCGGGCCGCCGGGTATGCTGCGCGCGCATGCAGCCCGAGATCGAGCCGGCGGCGGGTCGGCCGGCGCAGCCCGAGCCCTTCCTGCGCGGCTGCGCGTATCCCGCCTTCGAAGACGTGCCCTATCCGCGCGCGGCGCTCGGCCCGCCGGGCGATCGGCTGCCCGCCGACACGCGCGCCAAGGCGTCGATCCCGGTCGGCGTGCGCTTCGAGCTCAGGGGCGATGCGCGCGCGATCGCGGTCGATTACGAGGCGCGCGGCGGCGAGCTCGGTCTGCGCGGCGAGGCCGCCGGCTGCGACTTCAGCCTGTACCGCGCGGGCCGGCTCGTCGCGCGGCAGCGCGCGGCGCCGGGCCGCCACCGCGCGCTGCTCGCGCTCGGCGCGGGCTTCGATCCCGACGAGCGCGCGATCCTGTACCTGCCCGAGGGGCTCTTGCCGCGCGTGCGCGCGCTGATCGGCGTCGAGGGGGAGATCGCGCCCGCGCCCGCGCAGCCGCGCTGGCTCTGCTACGGCGATTCGATCGCGGAGGGCTGGCTCGCGTCGGAGCCCGCGCTGGCCTGGCCCGCGATCGCGGGGCGCGAGCAGGGCCTCGACGTCGCGAATCTCGGCTATGCGGGCGCTGCGCGCGGCGAGCTCGTCTCGGCCGAGCAGCTCGCGGCGCTGCCCGCGGACCTGATCTCGCTCTCGCACGGCACCAACTGCTGGCAGCGGCTGCCGCACAGCGCGGCGCGCATGCGCGAGGGACTCCGCGATTTCCTGAGCGTGCTGCGCGAGGGGCACCCCGCGACGCCGGTCGTCTGCGTGAGCCCGCTGCTGCGGCCGCAGGCCGAGGCGAGCCCGAACCGCCTCGGGGCGACCCACGCCGCGCTGCGCGCGGTCTTCGAGGCGGTCGTGCGCGAGCGCATCGCGGCCGGCGATGCGCAGCTGCTGCTCGTGGAGGGGGCGGAGCTCGTCGCGCCCGAGCTCCTCCCGGACGGAATCCACCCGGGCGATGCCGGGCACCGCGCGCTCGCCGCGGCGCTCGGCCCGCGGCTCGTTTCCGCGCTCGGGCGCTAGCGGCCGACGACGAAGCTCACGCTCGTCGTGCCGCTGCCGCCGATGTTCAGCGTCTGGAAGTTGCGCGCGCCCTCGACCTGGTAGTCGCCGGCCTGGCCCCTGACCTGCAGGTAGGCATCGAGCAGCTGGCGCACGCCCGTGGCGCCGACCGGGTGGCCCGCGCCGATCAGCCCGCCGCTCGGGTTGATCGGGCAGCGGCCTCCGATCTCGAGCACGCCCTCCTCGATCGCCTTCCAGCTCTCGCCCGGTGCGGTGAGGCCGAAGTGGTCGATCGCCATGTACTCGGAGGTCGTGAAGCAGTCGTGGGTCTCGATGCCCTGGATGCCGGAGACGTCGGCGATCCCGGCGCGCCTCCAGGCGTCGGTGATCGTCGCGCGCACGTGCGGCAGCACGTACTCCGCATCCGCGCTCTCGGCGATCTTGTCGGCGAAGCGCAGACGCGCCGTGTGGTGGCCCCAGCCCTTGATGCGCGGGAAGTCCTCGAGGCGCTGGCCGCGACCCCGCGCGTACTTCTCGGCATAGGCGCCCGACGCGAGGAACACGCAGACCGCGCCGTCGGTCACCTGCGAGCAGTCGGCGATCCGGATCCGGCCGCCGACCGCGGGGTTCTCGTCGCCCCGGCTGAGCGCGTGGTCCTTGTTCATGTACCAGGTGCGCGTCTGCGCGTTCGGGTTGAGCTTGCCGTTGTCGTAGTTGAGGCGGCTGATCTCTGCGAGGTGCTCGTCCTTGAGCCCGTAGCGCTTGTCGTACTCGTCGCCGAGCTTGCCGAAGAGCTGCGGGAAGGGGAACTCGACGCCCTTGGCCTCTTCCTCGTACCAGGCGGCCGTGCCGAGATAGGCGCCTCCCTGGGCCGCGGAGACCGTCTTCATCTGCTCGATCCCGACGACCGCCTGCAGCGCGTAGCGGCCGGCCTCGATCTCGGCCGAAGCCGCGAGCAGCGCGATGCTGCCCGAGGCGCAGGCCGCCTCGTGGCGGCTCGTGGGCATGCCGCTGAAGGCCGGGTCGACCTCGGTGAAGAAGGCGCCGAGGTGACCCTGCATGCAGTAGAGCTCGGCCGCGAAGTTTCCGACGTGCGCGCTCTCGATCTCCTCGGGCGCGATCTCGCAGCGCAGCAGCGCCCCCTGCACGCTCTCGCGCATCAGCGCCGAGAAGTGCTTGTTCTCCTTCGTCCAGTTGCGGGCGAAGTCCGTCTGATAGCCACCGAGGACGTAGACTTCGGGGGTCGCTGCCATGGGTTCGTGCTCCTGACTTCCTGCGGCCTTCTGCTAGTTCGCGACGAAGAATCGGCCGACGTTGATCTGCGGGTGCTGGAAGAAGCGCTGCGGCTGGCCGCTGCGCGCGGCGTCGGAGAGCAGCGCCGGCACCGCGAGCCCCGCCTGCTCGATCATCCGGACCGCCGGCCCGACGCCCATCACGTCGACGAGCACCGAGGGCGGCGCCCAGTTGAAGCCCATCGCCATGATCCGGTCGATGCCGCCGATCGTGTCCGTGACCTCGCCGACGCGATGGAACGCATAGCTCAGGTAGCCTGCGATCACCTTGCGCGCGAGCGCGGCCTCGTCGCCGGGCGCGTTCAGGAAGACCTGCATGCCCTCGCGGTAGCGACCCTGGGCGTGGAAGTGCGCGACCTCGGCGATGTAGTCGAGCTTCGGCAGCCGGAACTCGGCCACGGGCTTGTAGTCGCCGCTCACGGCGTCGAGGGCGAGGCGGGTCTTGCCCTCCTTCTTGAAGAAGCCGCCGCCCGTCTTGTCGCCGAGCACGCCGCGCCCCATCAGGGCCCGCATGAAGGAGGGCAGCTCGAGGGTCGCGTGGGCCTCGTCGTGGGTCTGCTCGAAGACGTTGTCGACGATCGCGCGGTGGATGTCCCAGCCGACGAGATCGATCGTCGCGAGCGGCGTCATCGCGCGGCCCGTGTAGGGGCCGATCAGGCGGTCGACGAGCACCGGGCCGCAGTGCGGCACGAGCTGCGCGGCTTCGTTCAGCAGCTTGAAGCCGACGCGGTTGCCCGCGAAGGCCGGCGTGTCGTGCGTGCGGACGATCTCGCGGCCGAGGCGCATGCGCGCAAATGCCTCGACGAAGTCGACGACTGCGGGGTCGCTGTCGCGGTTCGCGATCAGCTCGGTGCCGACGATCACGTTCGGCGGGTTGAAGAAGTGCAGGCCCAGGAAGTTCCTGCGGAAGGAGTCGCTGCGGCCCTCGCAGAGCGCGTTGATCGAGAGTCCCGAGGTGACGGTCGCGACGATCGAATCGGGCCGGCGCGCGGCCTCGACCTGGTCGAAGATCGCGCGCTTGATCTCGAACTCTTCGGTCAGCGCCTCGAAGACGAGGTCCGCGCTGCGCAGCGCGAGCGCGAGATCGCGCTCGTAGTCGCCGACCTCGGCGCGCGAGGCGACGGTCGGCGAGCGCACCTGCTTGATCGCCGCGGCGAGGCCCTCCTCGGCCTTGGCCCGGGTGCGCGCGAGGAAGCTGACCTTCGGAACCGCCTGGGTGAAGAGCGCCGCGCTGCCGTAGCCCATGGTGCCGTTCGCACCTAGCACCACGACGTGCTCGATCTCGCGCGACGCGAGCGCTCGGCGCAGTGCGGCTGCGCCCATCGGATCGGAGTTGCTGCTCATCTGCGTGTTGCCTGCCTGTTCACAGGATGGAAGACCGGAGCCACGGGTATAGCCGTGTGGCCTTTGACTTCGAGTCAGCGCGCGAGCACCGCAGCGCCGCGCCTGCTCGGAGTTCCCGGTCTCCCGTATCGGCCGGCGGAGCCCGCCGGACAAGGGCCGGCGGCTACGGCTTCTGGCTCCCGACGATCCAGGTCGAGAAATACTGCGAGCCGCCGCCGTAGGCGTGTCCGAGCGCCTTGCGCGCGCCGTCCACCTGGTGCTCTCCGGCCATGCCGCGCACCTGCAGCGCGGCCTCGGCGAAGCGCAGCAGGCCCGACGCGCCGATCGGGTTCGAGGAGAGCACGCCGCCCGACATGTTCACCGGGAAGTCGCCGTCGAGCGCGGTCGCGCCCTCGTAGGTCATCTTCCAGCCCTGGTTCCGCTCGGTGATCAGCATGCCCTCCATCCACATCGGCTCGTACCACGAGAAGGGCACGTAGATCTCGGCGCAGTCGAGCTCCACGCGCGGGTTCGCGATGCCGGCCTTCCTGTAGAGCGAGGCCGCGTTGTCGAGCGTCGCGCGCGGCATCACCTGGTCGCGCCCGGAGAACATCGTGGGCTCGCTGCGCATCTCGGTCGCGTGCACCCAGGCGACGGGCTTGTGGCTGCGCTCGGCGATCGACTGCTTCGCGAGCACCATCGCGCAGGCGCCGTCCGAGGAGGGGCAGGTCTCGAGGTAGCGGATCGGGTCCCAGAGCATCGGCGAGTTGGCCACCATCTCGAAGGAGATGTCCGGCAGCTTGAGGTGCGCGTAGGGGTTCTTGAGCGCGTTCAGGCGGTCCTTGACCGCGACGCGGATGCCGGTGTCCTCGGGCGCTCCCGAGCGCCGGATGTAGCCGCGGATCAGCGGCGCGAAGAAGCCGCCCGCGCCGGCCACGGTCGCGACCGCGAAGGGCATCGAGATCGAGAGCGCCCAGGTCGCGTTCGACTCGCTCTGCTTCTCGTAGGCCACGCAGAGCACGCGGTCGTGGATGCCCGCCTGCACCAGGCTCGCGGCGACGATGCCGGTCGAGCCGCCGACGCTGCCGGCCGTGTGCACGCGCAGCATCGGCTTGTAGGCGCCGCCGATCGCATCGTGCAGGAAGAGCTCCGGCATCATCACGCCCTCGAAGAGGTCGGGGGCCTTGCCGATCACGACCGCGTCGATGTCCTTCCAGCTCGACTCGGCGTCCTCGAGCGCGCGCGTCGCGGCCTCGCGCAGGAGGCCCGCCATCGAGAGATCGGTGCGCTTCGCCGCGAGCTGGGTCTGGCCGATGCCGATGACCGCGGTGAGCTCCGCCATCGCTAGTTTCCCTCCAGCACGCAGAGGAGATTCTGCTGCAGGCAGGGTCCCGAGGTCGCGTGCGCGACCGCGCGGTCCGCGCTGCCCTCCCAGATCCGCCGCGCGGCCTCGCCGATCCGCGAGAGTCCGACCGCCATCATCGGGTTGCCGGCCAGAGCGCCGCCCGAGGGATTCACGCGCGTGCGCGTGCCGAGCGCGAGCGCGCGCTCGACCAGGATCTCCTGGTGCGTGAAGGGCGCCGCGAGCTCGGCGACGTCGAGCTTGTCGCGGCCGACGCCGGCCTTGTGCGCGGCGAGCTCGGTCGAGCGCGAGCGCGTGAGATCGCGCACGCCGAGCTCCATCGGCTCGCAGATGTGCTCGAGGCCCCGGATCCAGGCGGGGCGCCTGCAGAGCGCGCTCGCGCGATCGCCGGCCGCGAGCACGATGCCCGAGGCGCCGTCCGAGATCGGCGCGCAGTCGTGCCGGCGCAGCGGCGAGACGAGCGTCGGCTCGGCGAGCAGCGCGTCCAGCTCGAAGTCGCCCGCGAGCTGCGCGAAGGGGTTCGACTTCGCGTTGCGCCGGTCGCGCACCGCGCGCTCGGCCATCTCGCGCTCCGTGCAGTGTCCGCCCTCGAGCAGGAGCCGCGCCTGCAGCGCGGCCAGCGAAACCGAGTCGGGCCAGAGCGGCGCCGTCACGTAGGGATCGAGCTGCAGCGCGAGCGTGAGCGGCAGGTCGCCCATCGAGGGCTTGCCGAAGCCGTAGACGAGCGAGACGTCCGCATAGCCCATCTGCATCTTGACCCAGGCCTCGTAGAGCGCCCAGGCGCCGTCCATCTCGACGTGGCTCTCGCAGACCGGAGGCCAGGCGCCGACCGCATCGAGCCCCGAGACGAAGGCGAAGCTCTGGCCGGCGAGATAGTCGCTCGAGCCGGAGCAGATGAAGTCGACGTCCGCGTTCTCGAGGCCGATCGACTGCTTGAGCTCGTGGATCACGGGGATCAGGATCTCGGTCTCGTTGCGGTCGGGCTCGCGGCGCACGCAGGGGCTCTGGGTGAAGGCGACGACGGCGACCGGCCGCATCAGATGTGCTCCTTGTAGGAGTCGTAGGGCGCGTCGGGCTCACCCGAGGGCTCGAAGTAGAGGATGTTCCCGATCGACTCCGTCCACTCCTCGCGCGGCTTCCAGGTCGCCTTCACGCGCATGCCCATGTGGACCTCGTCGGGCTTGCAGTTGAGCAGGTGCATCAGGATCGTGTCGGCGCCGTCGAGCAGCACCTGGACCGCGACGTAGGGCAGCTGCAGCGGGATGTTTTCGCTCGGCACGCGCACGATCGAGTAGGTCACGACGGTGCCGCGATCGGAGAGCTCGACCGGATCGCCCGCGATCGGCACGCCGTGCTGCGGGCAGGATCCGCGGCTCGGGAAGTAGACGCGCCCGTCGACGGGGCAGCGCTGCCCGATCAGCTTGCCCTGCGCGATCGCGCGCAGGAAGCGCGAAGCCGAGCGACCCGCGGAGAAGAGGTATTCGATCTCGACCGGGGTCAGGAGCATCTCGACCGGTCCCGACGCCGCGTCCTTCTTCTGTTTCGGGTCTGCCGGGCTCATGCGGGTTCGAAGGCCTCGATGTCCTGGATGCGGCCGACGGGCTCGGCGGCCCAGCGCGCCCGGACGCGCATGCCGGTCCGCATGCGCGCCTCGCTGCCGGCGTCGACGACGTGGAGCAGCGGCGTGCTCGCGCCGTCGAGCTGGATCAGCGCGTAGGCGAAGGGATGCGCGAAGGGCTGCTGCGCGCGCGGTGCGGCGACCCAGGCCCAGCTCCTGACGACGCCCGCGTCCGCGACCGGCACGAGCTCGGCGAGCGCCTCGGCGCTGTCCGGATCGTATTCCTTCGGCGGCACGAGCACGCTGCCGTCGCCGCGGCGCACGCCGAGGATCCGGCGCTCCCGCAGCGCCGTGAAGAAGGCCCCGAGCACGGGGCCGAGCGAGCGCTTGTAGGTGTACTTCAGGACGTGAGGGGCGGTCAGCGACCGCTCGCTCGGCTGGCTCATGCGCGTCGCCTCTCCCGGAGTGCCGCTGCGCGCGGGCGCGGGCGGGCGGCGGATCTTATCACCGCGACGCGCTCGCGCGGCGCGCCGGCCGGGCCGGCGCGGCCTGCGGCTGCCCCCGTGCTCCCGGTGGAAGCACGGGGCGAGCGCTGCGGTCTTCGCTCGACGCGGAGGTCGCGCTGCGAGGCATCCCGCGGCGCGCGGGCAGGGGCACTCGCGTTCCCGGCCCGGCCGCCGATACGCGGGGGATCGGAAGCAGGGGGGACCCCCGATGGACGCGAGCCCGGAGCGATTGATGCGCTGGGTGGTGAAGGCCACCGAGCAGCACCAGGGCGAGCTCCCGGTCTTTCCGTGGGTGGCCTCGCGCCTCGTGGGTCTGCTCGAGCAGCCCGGCGCCAGGCTCTCCGAGATCGAATCCCTGATCTCCCAGGATCAGGTCATCACGGCGCACCTGCTGCGCACCGCGAACTCGTCGCTCTTCGGCGGCGCCATGCCGCTCGAGCGGGTCGGGCAGGCCGTGGCGCGCCTCGGCTTCCGCGAGACGGCCAGCGTGGCGATGGCGGCGGCCTGCCGCTGCCTCTACGACGTCGAGGACCGCGCGGAGCTCGCGGTCTTCCCCGAGGTCTGGCATGCGCTCTGGCACGACTCGCTGGCCTGCGCCTACGGCGCGCGGCTGCTCGCGCGCGAGCTCAAGCGCGGCGACCCCGAGCGCGTCTTCCTCGCCGCGCTGTTCCGCAACGTCGGCAGTCTGCTGGTGCTGAAGATCGTCGCGCGCGGTCTGGTGCGCGGGCGGCTCGAGGCGCCGGTCGCGACCGAGGCGCTCGAGAGCGTGCTGCGCGCGCTGCACGCCGACCTCGGCGCGAACTACCTGCGCAGCTGCCACATGCCCGACCACGTCGTCGCGGCGGCGCAGAGCCACCACGCGCCACTGCTGCGCCTCTCCGCGGACACCCTCGACCTGCACCTGGTGCGCGTCGCCGACGGCCTCTGCGAGCGGATCGGCGTCGCCCCCTTCGCGAGCGGGGAGATGACGCTCGCCGGCGAGCAGAGCCTCGCGCAGCTCGAGCTGGGCCCGCCGCAGCAGGACTACTTCGAGCTCCAGCTGCGCGCGCTCGCCGAGCAGCTGCGCGAGCTGCTCTAGGCCGCCCCGGGGCGCGGCCCGCCCCGCTCCCGCTCCCAGGGCTCGCGGGGCGGAGGCAGCCCCCTCACGAGGAGTGGAAGAGCCGTTCCGCGGCCGGCGGGGGAGCCGGCGCGCCGTCCTCCGGGGGTCCTCGGCCTGCGACCTCGCGCCGCCGGCGGCTCCCGTTGACGCCGCGGCCGGCCGGTGTTTTACTGGCCAAGTGGACAATAAACTGCTCGGCCGGCGCTCGCAGGCGGAGTCGGACCGCACCCGGACGCGAATCCTCGAGCGCGCCGAGCGCTTCTTCGCGCGCCGGGGCTATCGGGCGGCCTCGCTGCGCGAGATCGCGGCCGCGAGCGGCGTGCGGCCCTTCACGATCCAGCACCACTTCGGCTCGAAGCTCGGGCTCTACCAGGCGGTTCTGAACCGCTGGGACGAGGAGCTCCGCGCGCTGCTGCTCGGCGCCCTCGCCGGCCGGTCGGACCTCGGCGACGCGATCGAGAACGTCGTCGACGTGCTCTTCGATTTCTTCCTCGCCCGGCGCGATTGGGTGGCGATCTCGGCGCGCGCAGTGCTCGGCGACGGGGTGCCGCGGGGCGTCGCGCTCGGCGACCGGAGCTGGCTGCAGTTCATCGACCGCACCACCCACGAGCGGCGCTTCGGGGCGCTGAAGCTCGACCTCGGGCTGCTGCTGATCAGTGTCGAGGGGATCCTCTACAACCACGTGCTGGCCCGCGCGCACTACCGCCAGCTCTACGGCAAGGACGTCACCGATCCGCAGATCAAGTCGCGGACCAAGCAGCATCTGAAGACCGTGATCTTCGCGCTGGTGGACGGATCCCGATGATCGCGCCGCTGGCGATGCGCTCTCTCGAGCCCGCTGCGCCGGAGCCTCGAGCGGGAGGGGAGCGAGTGTGAACTACCGAGAGCGGGTCGTCGTCGTCACCGGCGCGTCGTCCGGGATCGGTCGCGCGGCTGCGTTGGCGTTCGCCCGACGCGGCGCCCGCGTGGTCGCGGTCGCGAGGCGGGAAGACCCCCTGCGCGCGCTGGTCGACGAGTGCCGCCGCGAGCCCGGAACGGCGTCGCACATCGCGGGCGACGTCTCCGACCGGAGCTTCGCCGAGAGCGTCGTCAGGGACACCGTCGCGCGGCACGGGCGCGTCGACGTCGTCGTGAACAACGCGGGCGTCTCGAAGCACAAGCAGATCTACCACGTCTCCGCCGAAGAGGCCGAGTTCGTGATGCGCGTGAACTTCTTCGCCCCGATGTGGACGACCCTGGCCGCGATTCCCCCGATGCTGAACCAGGCCGAGGGATTCATCATCAACATCTCCTCCTTCGCGGCCCTCGTCGCGCCGCCGCGCGAGACCGTGTACGCGGCTTCGAAGGCGGCGCTGAACGCGTTCAGCGCGGGCCTCTGGAACGACCTCGCCGGATCGGGAATCCACGTCGGGCTCGTCAACCCCGGGCCGATCGCGACCGAGATCTGGGACAAGGAGGACGAGCCCCCGGCCTTCAACGGGCGCAAACACGCGCCCGGAATCGTCGTGGACGCGATCTTCGAATGCATCGAGCGGCGGCGCTACGAGCTCACCGTGCCCCGGCGCAGCGCCCCGCTGCTCGCGGCGCGCGTGCTGCGCTCGGCGGCACCGCGGCTGCTGCGCAGGGGAATGGCCTGGTTCGACCCCGTGCCCGCGGAGGTCCTCGAGCGCGCGCGCAGGCGCGCGCGCGAGGCGGCGCGCCGGGCCACCGAGCGCGCGGCGGCGCCGGAATGAGCGGCCCCGGCCCGATCGGGCGGGTGCGCGCGGCCGCCGTGCTGGGCATGGCCCTGCTCGCGTTCGAATCGCTCGCGGCCGAGGAGGTCTGGCGCGAGTACGGGCCCGCGCGGGGCCTGTTCCGCGTGCGCTTTCCGGCCGAGCCGCAGCTCTCGCACCACGAGGCCGGCACTCCCTTCGGCTCCGTGCGCGAGACCCGCTACACGCTGCGCGCGGGCGACGCGGTCCTGATCGCGGAGAGCCACGAGCTTCCGGCGATGGCGGTGGCCCTGATGCCCGCCCGCAGCGTCCTCGACCGCGCCCGGGTGAGCCTGATCGAGAGCGAGGAGGGCATTCCGATGGAGCCGCGCGAACTCGCCGACCAGCGCGTGCCGGCGCAGGAGTTCAGCTACCGGCTGCCCGGGCATCCGCCCCGCTACCGGCGCGCGCGCGCATTCCTCGCTGGAACGCGTCTCTACCTGCTCGTGGGAACCGCGGCAACGCCGGTGGGCCCGGAGCCGCAGGTCGACCGCTTCTTCGAATCGTTCCGCTTCTGGAGCGAGGGCGACGAGCCGCCCGGGCCCGCCGGCTCGCGGAGCCGGGCCGAGTGAGGCCGAAGCTGCGCGCCGCCTTCGAGGCCGAGATGGTCGCGGCGCGCAGCGCGCGCCGCGGCGCCGACCTCGACCGCGCCTTCCGGCATCTCGAGCGCGCCCACATCCTGGGTCAGCAGTTCATCCTCCCGCACCTGCGGAGCCATCTCGCGATGCTCCGGATCGGCGTCCTGCGGCGCGACGCGCGCGAGATCGCGGGGCAGCTCGCGCGCGTGCCGGCCGCCGTCCTCGGGTCGGCGCTGGGCGTGCCGCCCGGAGGCAATACGGGCGGAGCCGACGTCGGCTTCTTCGCGAGGATGGCGATTCCGCCCGATCTGAAGGCGCTCCTCGACGCCGACTGAGGAACCGCCCGCCCGCGGGGCCTCTGCCGCTCCGCGCCGAGAGCGCCGTCCCGCGCGGTCCCCCGCGCCTCCGCCGCGATTTTCCCTTGACCCTCCGAGCGGGGCCGACCAATATCGGGCAGGCTCGACCAGATCCGAGCAGCCGATCCGAGGGCCAGAGCCGCTCAGGGGCAGACCATGGCGAGCGAGATCCGGATCCGCGCGCTCACCGCGGCGATCGGCGCCGAGGTGCAGGGAGTCGACCTCCGCGAGCCGCTCTCCCTGGCCGCCGAGCACAGCCTGCGGGAGGCCCTGCACCGCCACCTCGTGCTCTTCTTCCGCGCCCAGGACCTGAGCCCGCGCGAGCAGGTCGCGTTCGCGCGCCGCTTCGGGCCGGTGGGCCCGCACCCCTTCGCGAAGCCGCACCCCGAGCAGATCGAGCTCACCGTGCTCGACCAGACGACGCCGGAGACCGACGGCACGAACTCCTGGCACAGCGACTCGACCTTCATGCCCGAGCCGCCGCTCGGCTCGGTGCTGCACGCGCGGCTGCTGCCGCCCCTCGGCGGCGACACCTGCTGGGCGAACATGTACGCGGCCTACGAGGCGCTCTCCGAGCCGCTGCGCGAGCTGCTGCTGCGGATCAGCGCCGAGCACGACATCGGCTGGTCGCTGCGCAAGTCGATCCAGGGCGGCCACAGCGTGACGACGGAGCTGCAGGAGCTGCAGGCCAAGTGGCCGCCCGTCCAGCACCCCGTCGTGCGCACGCATCCGGTCACGCGGCGCAGGTGCCTCTACGTCAACCGAAACTTCACGACGCGGCTGTGCGGAATCGGGGAGGAGGAGAACGACGCCTTGCTCCCCTTCCTGATCCGCCAGGTCAGCCGGCCCGACTTCCAGATCCGCTTCCGCTGGGAGCCCGGCGACGTCGCATTCTGGGACAATCGCTGTACCCAGCACTACGCGGTGCCCGACTACACCGGGCACCGCCGGGTGATGCATCGGGTGATGATCCAGGGCGATCGGCCGGTCTGAGCCGGAGTCGGCCGGCGACGGGAGGGTGCGATGGGACGCTTCTCGCGCGACGAGGTCGATGCGGCCTTCCGGGATTTCTTCTACACGGGCTGCGTCGCCGAGGACTGGAGCGCCTGGGCGCGCAAGTTCACGGACGACTGCCGCTATGTCGAGCACTTCTGGGGCACGCTGCACGGGCGCCGGCAGGTCGAGGCCTGGATCGATCCGGTGATGGCGGGCGTGCCCGAGATCTACACCGTGCTCGACTGGTACATGGTCGACGACGACAAGGTCGTCTGGAGCATGCAGAACCGGCGCGACAACCCGGATCCCGACGGGCCGCCCTGGTTCGACTTCCCGGGCCTCTCCGTCGCGTGTTATGCAGGGGGCGGGCGCTGGAGCTACGAAGAGGACTACTGGGACCTGCGCGGCGCGCGAGAGACGGCGCAGCAGTATGCCGACGCGTGCGCGCGGATGGGCACGCCGTGGGAGGATCGCCTGTCGCGCCGGCACTGGCCCGAGGGCGGTCCCGACTGGGCGCGCAGCGAGGCCAGGCCCTCGCCGTCGTGGCTCTCGCTCGCGGGCCTGCGCCCGATCACGAAGCCGCGCGAGCTGCGCGAGCTCCTGGCCGCGCTCGGGCAGGGCACGCCTTGAACGAGAGCTCCTCCGCGGCGCAGCGGGCGATCCGGATCCTCGGCTTCCTCGCGGCCCACCCGACCGAGGCCTTCACGCTCTCGGATCTGTGCCGGCGTCTCGATCTGAACCGCGCCTCGGCCGATCGGGTGGTGCGCGCGCTGAGCGCGGCGCGCTTCCTCGACCGGCATCCCCGGCACCTCACCTATTCGCTCGGCATCAGCCTCGTGGCCGTCGGCCACGCGGCGGCCGTGCGCCACCCCGTCGTGGCGGCCGCGCGCCGGGCGATGGAGGCGCTCTCGGGCGAGCTCGGTCTCGACTGCAACGCCGTGTCCGTCGACGCGACGGGCTCGCTCGTCGTGGCGGAGACGGGGCGCGGGCTCCTCGGAGTGGGAGCCCGGCTGCCGCCGCTGCCGATGATGGGTCTCGTCCACGCCGCCTTCGCCGCCGAGGAGCGGCGCGCGGCCTGGCTCGCGTCGATGCGCTTCGAGGCCCGCGAGGCGGACTTCCTGCGCGGCGCGCTCGCGGCGATCGCCGGGCGGGGATTCGCGGCGGCGCTGCGCGGCCCGGTGCGCGAGCGCGTGCGCGGCGAGTTGACCCGGCTGCTCGACACACCCGAGGACCGCGAGGCCCGCGAGCGCCTGCGCGCGCTCTGGAGGCAGGCGTCGCAGGGCGAGCTCCAGCTGCTCGCGATCGACCGGAGCCGCGACTACGCGGTCGCCTACGTCTCCGCGCCGGTCTTCGACTCCGCGGGCCAGGTCGCGCTCGAGCTCGTGCTGCGCAAGCCTCCCGAGAGGCTGACGGGGTCCCAGCTCGAGGCGCTCGCCGACCGGCTGCGGGACGCCTGCGACGGGGTGACGCAGGCGATCCACGGGCGGGCACCCGCAGCGGCCGCCTGACGGGCCGGGGCGGGAGCTCGGCGGGACGCCCGGGGCGTCTGCGGGGATTCACGGCGGGAGGAGCCCAAGGCACGGCATGCGTCTGGCGAGCAAGGTCGCGATCATCACCGGAGCGGGACAGGGCATCGGCCTCGCCTACGCGGAGCGCTTCCTGCGCGAGGGAGCGAGCGTGGTGCTGGCCGAGATCGACGAGAAGCGCGGTCGCGCGGGGCAGGACGCGCTGGCGGGCCTCGGCCCGGTCGAGCTCGTCCGGACCGACGTCAGCGATCCCGCCTCGGTCGAGGCCTGCGCCGCGCGCAGCGCCGAGCGCTTCGGCGGAATCGACATCCTGGTCAACAATGCGGCGATCTACGGCGACTGGGACATGGGCGACCAGAGCTACGCATACCTGCGCCGCATGTTCGAGGTGAACCTGCACGGGGTCTGGCTCACGAGCCGGGCCGTGGCTCCCCACATGGTGAAGCGCGGCGGCGGCAGGATCCTGAACCAGGCGTCGGCCGCCGCCTACAACTACTCCCACCTCTACGCGACGGAGGCCTTCCCCGGGCTCGGCGCCTTCAACTACCAGCAGACGAAGTGGGGCGTGGTCGGCCTCACGAAGTTCATGGCCGCGCAGCTCGGACACTGGCAGATCACGGTCAACTGCATCGCGCCGGGCGCCGTCGACACCGAGGCGACCCGCTCCGTGATCCCGCGCGCGAGTCTCGAGGCGATCGCGCGCCAGCAGGCCGTGCCGGGCGTGCTCGAGCCCGGGGACCTCTGCGGAGCGGCCGTCTACTTCGCGAGCGACGAGGCCCGCTTCGTGACCGGGCAGGTGCTCGTGATCGACGGCGGCCGGCACATGCCGGCCTAGCGCGTTCGCGAGGCCGCAGCCAGGGAGGCAGGATGGCGTCACTGAACCACGTCGGCGTGACCGTCTCGGATCTCGAGCGCTCGATCGCCTTCTACCGCGACGTCGTCGGCATGCAGCTCGCAGGCCGCCACCGCACGCAGGGCGCATGGTTCGACACGCTCACGCACAACAGCGGTGCCGAGATCGACGTCGCGATGCTGCGCCTCGGCGACTTCGTGCTCCAGCTCGTGCAGTACCTCGCGGCCGGCGGCGATCGCCTGCCGCTCGCGCACCACCACGTCGGTGCTCCCCACCTGTGCGTGAACGTCGTCGACGTCGACGCGCGGCACCGCGACGCGGAGGCGCGCGGCGGGCTCGACCCGACCCCGATCGTCGACATCCTCGGCCTCGGAATCCGCAGCTTCTACGTGCGCGACCCCGACGGGGTTCCCGTCGAGCTGCTCGAGTCGCCCGCCGCGAAGGGCTAGCGCAGCGGCGCGAGCGCTTCGCCCGCGGCGGCCGGGCCGAGCCGGACGCGGGGCTGCGGGGCGGCTCAGCCGGCGGGTTCGGCGGCCGCAGCCGCTGCGGCCGGCTCCGCCGCTTCCCCCGCTGCTTCCACCTCTCCCGTCTCCTCCTCCAGCGCGGCGGCAGCGGGCTCGGGCTCCTCGTCGGCGAGCTGCACGTCCTCGGCCGCGGCCGCGAGCGCGACCAGCGGCAGCCGCGCGAGCAGCGCGTCGAGTCCGAAGCCGAAGGGATCCTCGAGCCGCATGCCGCGGATCCGGAGCGGCAGGAAGACCAGCGCGGCGTCGCGGCAGAGCGAGGCCACCTCTTCCAGCTGCGGGTCGGCGACGGCGAGCACCTCGGCCTCGATCCGGCTCTCCTCGAGCCTGTGCTCGACCCCGGCCGCGGCGCGCGCCTCGCTTCCGGACGCCGTGCCGACGAGCACGCGCAGGGTCGCCTCGTCCCAGCGCTCGTGGCGCGTGACGAGATAGGCCATCAGCAGGCAGAGCCGCGACGACTCGTCATCGGACCACCAGACGTCGATGCGGCGCTCCTCGTTCGCGATCTCGCCGAGCTGCTGCCAGTCGGCCTCGTCCGTCTCGAGCACGACCACGCTGCGTCCGAGCAGCAGCGCGCGGCCGAGCGTGCGCGCGTACCAGAGCGCCGCGCTGCCCGCGTTCCCGGAGCCGTTGCCGAGCCAGTTCACGACCACGAGATTCGAGCGGATCGGCCCCGCGCCCCAGCCCTGCACGACGCTGCTGAGCCCCGCGCGGAGGTCCGAGGCCGCGACCGCGAGCGCGTAGGCGTCGAGCTCGTGCTCCTCGATCTCCGCGCGCAGCGCCTGCTCGGCCTGCGCGCAGGCCGCGCGGGATTTCTCGGAGCCGCTCTCTCCCTCGATCAGCTGGACCGCGGTCACCATGCCCGCGCCGCCGGAGATCCACGACGCGAACTGGAGCACGCGGGGGCGCCGCTCGGCGCTCTCGGTGAAGACCAGGATGTGCGGCTGCCACTCGCCCGGCTGCTCCTCCTGACGCGCGATCTCGCGCAGGCCCTCGCGCACCTGTCGCAGGCGCCAGGCGCGCCGGCTGTCGCGCCAGCGCGCGGGCACGGCGGTGCGCCGCAGGTACTGGTGGACGGCGGCGAGGATCGCGATCGCGACCGCGCCCGCGGCGGGGTCGATCGCGAGCATCGCTCCGCCAGAGAGCAGCACGCCGACGCCGCTCGCGCGCGCGTGGAAGAAGCGGAAGCGCGGCCGGAAGCTCGGGCTCGCCGCCGTCGCTTCGACGTAGGTGGAGTAGTTGAGCAGTCCGTAGGAGATCAGGAAGAACATCGAGACGAGCGCCGCGATCGAGTTCAGGTTGCCGACCGCGATCGTGGCGAGCGCGATGGCGCCGGTGAGCAGCACGGCGCGGCGCGGGTTGCCGGCCTCGCCGTGGCCCCGAGCGAAGAAGCGGAGGCTGCGGAAGACGCCGTCGCGCGCGAGCGCCTGCAGGATGCGCGGGGCCCCGAGCAGCGACGCGAGCGCGGACGAGAGCGTCGCCGAGAGCACGCCCGCGTCGACGAGCCAGCTCTGCGCCGCGACCTGGCGCATCGCGTCCATCTGCACCGCGAGCGTGTCGCCGGGCAGGGTCCCGCCGAGCACGACGATCGCCGCGGCGTAGACCAGCGTGGACAGGCCCACCGCGAGGAAGGTGCCGAGCGGGAGGCTGCGGCCCGGGTCGCGCAGCTCGCCCGACATGCTGACGCCCTGGGTGAAGCCCGTGACCGCGGGAAAGAAGATCGCGAAGAGCGGCCAGAAGCCGAGCCCGCCCTCGGGCATGCGCCAGCTCTCGGCGAGCAGCGCGGCGTCGAAGCGGGCGATGCCGCCCGCGAAGAACGACACCAGCGCGAGCGCGAGGATCAGCATGATCGCGAGCTGGAAGCGCGTGGCGAGGTCCGCGCCCGCGAAGGCCAGCGCGATCAGCACGAGCGCGGCCGCGGCCGCCGCGCCCGCGACGGCGGCGTGGGACTCCAGCCCGAGCATCGCGGCGACGCCCTCGCCGAAGCCGATGCAGTAGAACGCCGCCGAGAAAGCCTGCGCTGCGAAGAGCAGCAGCCCGAGGGCTCCGCCCGCGGCGATGCCGAGGCTGCGCGAGATCAGGTAGTAATCGCCGCCCGCGCGCACCTTGCGGTTGGTCGCGATCGCCGCGAGCGAGAGGCTCGTGCTGACCGAGATCGAGGTCGCGAGCCCGAGGATCAGCAGCGCCTCGAAGAGGCCGCCGCTGCCGACCACGAAGCCGAGGCGCAGGAACAGGACGAGGCCGAGGATGGTCAGGATGCTCGGGGTGAAGACGCCGCCGAAGGTGCCGAGCCCGTTGCGGCCGCGGGACCCGTGTTCGCGCGGCATCGATCCTCCCGCGGCAGCCGGAAGCGCTGCGCCGCGCGGCGAGCGTAGCCGCTCCCGCCGGACCCGAGTCGCCGAGGGTCGGCTGCGGCTCGATCAGGCGCGGGGCGGGCCGAGCCGCACCGGGACGCCGTTCAGGATCGACTGCCCGACCACGGCCTCGACCTCCGCGTCGTCGGAGAAGTCGTTGAAGGAGACGCCCGCATGGGCGGCCGCGGTGCGCTGGAAGGGCGCGCGGTGGCCCCAGCCGTGCGGCAGGCTCACGACGCCCGGTCGCATCTCGTCCGACACGCGCAGCGGGACGAGCGCCCCGTGCACGCGGCTCTCGAGCCACGCCGTGTCGCCGTCGCCGAGGCCCGCGCGCCGCGCGTCCTCGGGATGCACGAGCAAGGTGCAGCGCTCGCGTCCCGCGACGAGCGAGGGCAGGTTGTGCATCCACGAGTTGTTGCTGCGCGGGTCGCGGCGGCCGATCAAGAGCAGCGGCAGGCCCGCGCCCTCCGGCGCGCCGGGCCGCGCGCTCTCCCGCTCCTCGAGGAAGGCGTCGAAGCCCGCGAGCAGCGCGGGGGCGTCGAGCCGGATGCGCCCGTCGCGGTGGAAGACGCGCTCGCGGAATCCGGGCTCGAGCGGACCGAGGTCGACGCCGTGCGGAGCGCGCCTGAGCGCGGCGGCCGAGAGACCGCGCGAGAAGGGCAGGAAGCGGTCGCCGTGCCGTCCCGTGCGCAGCACGGCGTCGAGCAGCTGGTTCGGCGTCACGCGGAGGCCCGCGCGCCGCGCGGCGCGCAAGAGCGCATCGACGGGCCGCAGGCCCGTGAGTCCGCCGCCGAGGCGCTCCGCGAGCGCGAGCAGGATCTCCCAGTCGTGTCGCTCGTGCGCCGCGCGCGGCACCACGGCCGGCGAGCAGCGCGCGCCCGCGCGCAGCGCGACGGCCGGAAACACGATGTCGAGCTGTTCGTCCGAGAGCGGACCCGCGGGCGGCAGGATCCAGTCCGCGTGGCGCGTGGTCTCGTTCGGGTAGTAGTCCACCGCGACCATGAAGTCGAGTCCCGCGAGCGCCGCGTCGAGGCGCCGGCCGTTCGGCGCCGAGAGCACCGGGTTGCCCGCGAAGCAGAAGAGCGCGCGCACCCGACCCGGGCCGGGCGTCTCGATCTCCTCGGCGAGGCACGCCGTCGGCAGATCGCCGAGCGTCTCGGGCAGACCGCGCACGCGGCTCCGGAAGCGGCCGTAGCCGTCCATGCCGGGCAGGCGCGTGACGCGCGTGATGTCGAGCGCGGGCCTCGCGAAGAGCGCCCCGCCGGCCGCGCCGAGGCGCCCCGCGAGCAGGTTCACGAGATCCGTCGCGAAGGTCGCGAGCGTGCCGAAGCGGTTGTTGCAGACGCCGACGCGCGAGTACGCGACGCTGCTCTCCGCGCCTGCGAAGTCGCGCGCGAGGCGCGCGATCCGCGCGGGCTCGAGGCCGCAGCGCTGCGCGAGCGCGCCGGGCTCGAGCCGGCGCAGGCGCGCTTCGACCGCGGGGAAGCCGCGCGCGAAGGCCTCGAGCCTCGCGCGGTCGACGCGCCCCTCGTCGAGCAGCACGCGCGCCATTCCGAGCAGCAGCGCGGCGTCGCCGCCAGGCAGGATCGCGACGTGCTCGTCGGCCTCGCGCGCGGTCTCGCTGCGGCGCGGGTCGACGACCACGAGGCGGCCGCCGCGCGCGCGCAGCGCGCGCAGCTTTCCGCGCAGGTCGGGCGCGGTCAGGAAGCTGCCGTTCGAGACCAGCGGGTTCGCGCCGAGGCAGAGCAGATGCTGCGTGCGGTCGACGTCGGGAATCGGGATCGCGAAGGAGGCGCCGTAGAGGAGATAGGAGGTCGCAAAGCGCGGACTCGTGTCCTGCGAGCCCGCGCTGTAGCGGTTGCGCGTGCCGAGCGCGGCGAGCAGGCCGCCGCGCACGAGCAGCGCGGCCGAGTCGTGCACGATCGGGTTGCCGAAGTAGGCCGCGACCGCATCGGCTCCGTGCTCTTCCCGCACCCGCGCGAGCCCCGCAGCGGAAGCCGCGAGCGCCTCCTCCCAGCTCGCGGGCTCGAAGCGGCCGTCGGGCCGCCGGCGCTGCGGCGCGCGCAGGCGGTCCGGGTCGTGCTCGAGCTCCGGGTACGCGATCCCCTTCGGGCAGGCGAAGCCGCGCGAGATCGGATCGTCGGGGTCGGGCCGCACCGAGCGGAGCCGACCGCCCTCCACCTCGAAGGCGAGGCCGCAGCCGGCCTCGCAGAGCGCGCAGCTCCGGAACAGCGTCGGCACGCCGCGAGCTTCGGCGAGGCGCGGGCGCCGGGCAAGCGCCATTCGGCGGCGTTCTCTGGTACCAATGGGCGGCCCGAGGCATCGCCGGCCAGCGCGGTGCCGCGATCGCGCAGCAGCTGGCCCCGAAGGAGCGGATCCGATGCGGCAGCAGGGCGGCGAGGGCGCGATCCGCGCGATCAACCGCGGTTTCGCGCGGCTCGCGGCCTGGTGCTTCGACCGGCGCTGGATCGTGCTCGCGCTCTGCACGGGCCTGATCGCGGGCAGCGTCTGGCTCGCGGGCCGGACGCGCATCGACAACTCCTACGAGGCCTTCTTCGCGCCGGGCGATCCGAGCTACCAGGACTATCTCAGCTACCGCCGGGATTTCGGCTCGGACGAGGTCTCGTACCTGATGTACGAGGCGCCGGACGCGGCGCACGGCGTCTTCGACCTCGACGTGATGCGGCGCGTCGCGCAGCTGACCCAGGCGATCGAGGACGAAGTCCCCTTCCTCTTCGAGGTCACGAGCCTCGCGAACGCGGAGCTCGTGACGCCGACCGCGGAGGGGATCGAGATCCGCAAGCTCTGGCGCGACTTCCCGCACACGCAGCAGGCGATGCTCGAGGCGCGCGCGATCTTCCTCGCGAAGCCGCTCTACGTCGGCGGCCTGCTCACGCCGGACGGCCGCTTCGGCGCGATCTCGGTCGACATGGACCGCACGAGCACCGATCCGATCGAGATCCTGCGCGTCGATCCCGACGGCGGCGACGGTCTCTCGAATCTCTACCCGCAGGCCAGCTACGACAAGCTCGAGGAGATCCTCGCGCGGCCCGAGTACCGGGACCTCGTGTTCCACCACTCCGGCGACATCCCGCTGAACGCGGTCTACAACCGCATCATCGAGCAGGAAGGCGGCAAGCTGCAGCTGATCTCCTCGGCCGTGATCGCGCTCCTGCTCGCGTTCTTCTTCCGCTCCGTCGTCGCGGTCGTCGCGCCGCTCGCGGTGGTGCAGCTCGCGCTGCTCGCGACCGTCGGCTTCATCGGCGTGGTCGGCTGGAAGCTCGACATGATGTTCGGCCAGGTGCCGAACCTGCTCGTGACCGTCGGCGTGGCCGAGGCCGTGCACATCCTCGCCGAGTTCCGCAGCTACTTCCGGCAGCTCGGGGACCGCCGGGAGGCGCTGATCAAGACGCTCTACCTCGTCGGGGCGCCCTGCCTGCTCACGAGCCTGACCACCGCGGTCGGCTTCCTCGCGCTGCAGGTCTCGCCCGTGCTCTCGCTCTCGCACATGGCCGTGTACAGCGCCTTCGGCATCGTCGTGGCCTTCGCGCTCACGATGACCTTGCTGCCGGCGCTGCTCTCCTTCGGCCCGCGCGCGCCGCGCGTGCGCGACGCGGGCGCGGCCGCGCGCGACAAGGGCGGCGCCGGCCTCGCGCGCATGCTCGACGCGCTCGCGGCCTGGAACGTGCGCAACCGCGTGTCCGTGCTGGTCGTCTCCGCGGCGGTCTCGGCCTTCGCGCTGCTCGGGATCACCCGGCTCGAGGTCGACACGAACTGGCTCGACGACTTCTCGGAGCGCGTGCCGCTCAAGCACGCGACCGCCCGGATCGACGAGGTCATGGGCGGGATGAGCAACCTCGTCTACCTCTTCGACACCGGCGTCGAGGACGGCATCCGCGAGCCCTCGGTGCTGCGCGAGATCGAGCGGCTGCAGAGCCTCTCGCTCGAGCACTCGCAGCTCGTCAAGAAGGCCTACTCGATCGTCGACATCGTGAAGGACCTGAACCAGTCCTTCCACGACGGCGATCCCGCCCACTACGCGATCCCCGAGAGCCGCGCGCTCGTGGCCCAGCTGCTGCTGCTCTACGAGACCTCGGGCGGGGACGAGGTGCGGGAGTGGGCGACCACGGACTTCTCGCGCGCGAACCTCGAGCTCAGGCTCAAGATCGCGCCCGTCTCGCGCACCGCGCGCCTCGTCGAGGACCTCGAGCGCGAGGTCGCGGAGCAGCCGATCGCGGGCGCCGCGCTCTCGCTCTCGGGCATCGGCGCGCTCTGGCTCGAGCTGCTCGACTACATCGTGCGGACGCAGATCGAGAGCTTCCTCTACGCCTTCGTGCTGATCGGCCTGATGATGTGCTTCGTGTTCCGCTCGCTCCGCACCGGCGCGATCGCGATGGTCCCGAACCTGTGGCCGATCCTGCTCGCGCTCGGCGGCATGGGCTGGCTCGGCATCCCGCTCGACTACAACAAGGTCATGATCGCGACCGTGGCACTCGGCATCGCGGTCGACGACACGATCCACTTCGTCTCGCGCTACCACCACGAGTTCCTCGAGCGCGGAAGCTATGCGGAGGCGCTCGCCGCGGCGATGAAGGAGGTCGGGCGCGCGGTCTTCATCACCACCTTGATCCTCGTGCTGGGCTTCATGGTGATGCTGCTCTCGGTGCTCGACGCGAATGCGAACTCCGGGCTGCTGCTCGCGGCGACCGTCGCGATCGCACTCGTCGCGGATCTCTTCTTCACGCCCGCGCTCGTGCTGACCCTCGAGCCCTTCGGCCCCGAGGGCCTGCGCGAGCCGGCTTCCGAGGTACCCGAGGCCGCCTGACCGGCGCGACCCGCGCAAGGAGCAATTCGTGAAGATCGACTACGACCGCTACCGCGAGAACCTGAGGATCGAGCTGCAGGAGGGCATCCTGAGGCTCACGCTGCACAACCCCGAGAAGCTGAACGCGAACACCGATGCGATGCATTGGGCGCTCTCGCGCGTCTGGGACGACATCGATCACGACGACGAGGTCGCGGTCGTGGTCTTCACGGGCGCGGGCGACCGCGCGTTCTCGGCCGGCGGCGATCCCCGGCACATGCAGGTCATGCGCGACGACATCCGGCTCTGGTACCGGACCGCGCGCGAGGCCAAGCGCATCGTCTTCAACATGCTCGAGTGCGACAAGCCGGTGATCGCGCGGCTGAACGGGCATGCGGTGGGCTTCGGCGCGACGCTCGCACTCGCCTCGGACATCATCGTCGCCGTGCAGGGTGCGAAGTTCGGCGATCCGCACTGCAGCACGGGCCTCGTCTGCGGCGACGGCGGCGCGCTGCTCTGGCCGCTGCAGATCGGCCATGCGAAGGCCAAGGAGCTGCTCTTCACGGGCGAGCTGCTCACGACCGACGAGGCCGCGCGGATCGGCCTCATCAACTACGCCGTGCCGCGCGAGGAGCTCGATGCGAAGGTGGACGAGCTCGCGCGCAAGATCGCGCGCGGCGCGGGCCGCGCGATCCGCTTCACGAAGAACGCGATGAACGTGCTGATCCGCCAGCAGGCCCACGCGAGCATGGACCTCTCGCTCGCGACCGAGCTGCTCTCCGCGCTGACCGACGACCACCAGGAGGCGATCCACGCCTTCCTCGAGAAGCGCAGCCCGGTGTTCAAGGGGAGCTAGCGCCCGCTCCGGGCGCGCGCGGCGCATGCTGCTGCACCAGCACCTCGACTACCGGGCCCGGATCCAGCCCTCGGCCGAGTACCTCGTCTGCGGCGCGGAGCGCTGGAGCTACGCGCGGGCGGCCGGGGAGGTCGAGCGCCTGGTCGGCGCGCTCGCGGCGGCCGGCGTCGGGCCCGGCACGCGCGTCGCGCTCCTCGCGCGCAACCGCCCCGAGCTCCCGCTGCTCTGCTTTGCGGCCTCGCGCCTCGCGGCAGTCCCGGTTCCGCTGAACTTCCGGCTGGCTCTGCGCGAGTGGGCCTTCCTGCTCGCGGATTCGGAGGCGCAGATCCTCTTCGCGGAGGCCGAGCTCGCCCGCGGCCTCGAAGCCCTGCGAGGCGAGCTGCCCGCGCTCGCGCACGCGGTCGCGTGGGGCGATCCGCCGCCGGGCTTCCGCCGCTACGGCGAGTGGCTCGCGCGCGCCGTTCCCGCCGCGGAGCCTGCCGCGCGCGCGGCGCCCGACTCCGATGCGCTGCAGCTCTACACGAGCGGCACCACCGGGCGCCCGAAGGGCGCGCTGCTCTCGCAGCAGGCGCTCTGCGCGGCGATCCAGCAGTGGGTGCTGCTGTACCCGCTGCGCGCGGGCGAGCGCCAGCTCTGTGTATTGCCGATGTACCACGTCGCGGGGCTCGTGGGCGCGTTCCACGCAGCGGCCTGCGGCGCGTGCCTGTACCTGATGCGCGACTACGATCCCGAAGAGCTGGTGCGCGCGCTCGACGAGGAGCGCATCGCGCGCGCGCCGATCGTGCCGACGATGCTGGCCGACGCGCTCGAGGTTCCGGGAGTCGAGCGGCGCCGCTTCGAGGCGCTGCGCTGGCTCAGCTACGGCGGCGCGCCGATCGACCCCGCGCTGCTGCGGCGCGGCCTCGAGCGCTTCCGCTGCGACTTCCAGCAGGCCTACGGCATGACCGAGCTGCCCTGCATGACCTACCTCGTGCCCGAGGATCACCTGCGCGGCCTCGACGCCTGCCCCGAGCTCCTGCGCTCGGTGGGCCGGGCAGGGCCGGGCGTCGAGCTGCGGATCGCCGATCCCGAGGGCCGCGCGCTGCCGCCCGGAGCGGTCGGCGAGATCCTCGGCCGTGGACCGCAGCGCATGAGCGGCTACTGGAAGCTCCCCGACGCGAGCGCCGAGGCGCTGCGCGGCGGCTGGCTGCACACGGGAGACGCGGGCGTGCTCGACGAGCGCGGCTACCTGACCCTGGTCGACCGGATCAAGGACATGGTCGTCTCGGGCGGCGAGAACATCTACCCGCGCGAGATCGAGGCGCTGCTGCTCGAGCATCCCGCGATCGCGGACGTCGCGGTGATCGGCGTGCCGGATCCGCGCTGGGGCGAGACGCTCAAGGCCGTGGTCGTGCTGCGCGCGGGCGCAGCGCTCGGTCTCGCGGAGCTCGACGCGTTCTGCCGCGGCCGGATCGGGGGCTACAAGCGCCCGCGCCTGCTCGAGACGGTCGGCGCGCTGCCGCGCAACGCGAGCGGGAAGGTCCTGAAGCGGGAGCTGCGCGAGCAGCACCTGCGCGCACAGGCGCAGCGCGAGGCGTGAGCGCGCTCCCGGGGAGCGCAGCGGAGGAGGAGTCGTGCAGCTGGGAAGGCTCGGAGTCTGGTGCTCGCTCGAGGGCGGATCGCTCGCGCAGGCCGTGGAGGCCGCGCAGCGCATCGAGGCGCTCGGCTACTCCGCGCTGTGGCAGCCGATGGCACTGCAGCGCGACGCGATGGTGACCGCCTCGCTGCAGCTCGCCGCGACGCGGCGCCTGGTCGTCGCGACCGGGATCGCGACGATCTACGAGCGCGCGCCGCTGCTCATGCGCGCCGCGCAGCGCGCGCTCGACGAGCAGTCGGGCGGGCGCTTCCTGCTCGGCCTCGGCTGCTCGCACGCGCCCTTCACCGAGCCGCTCTTCGGTCGCGCCTACGCCGCGCCGCTCCGCGCGATGCGGGACTACCTCGACCGCATGGACGCGGGCGTCGGGCTTCCGGGCGGCGCGGCGCGCGCTCCGGCCGAGCCCGCGCCGCCGCGCGTGCTCGCGGCGCTCGGCCCGAAGATGCTCGCGCTCGCGCGCGATCGCGCGCAGGGCGCGCATCCCTACTTCATGCCGCCCGAGCACACGCGCCGCGCGCGCGCGATCCTCGGCCCGGACCGCTGGCTCGTGCCCGAGCAGAAGGTCGTGCTCGAGACGGATCCGGCGCGGGCGCGCGCGCTCGCGCGCGCGGCCGGCGCGGTCAACATCGGCCTGCCCAACTACCAGAGGAGCTGGCGCGCGCTCGGCTTCACGGACGCGGACTTCGCGGATGGGGGGTCGGACCGCCTGATCGACGCGACCGTGGCCTGGGGCGACGAGGCCGCGATCCGCAAGCAGATCGAGCGCCACTTCGAAGCGGGCGCGAGCCAGGTCTGCATCCACCCGGTCCACGCGGGCGGCTTCCAGGCCGGGCCCGCCTGGGAGCTGCTCGAGCGGCTCGCGCCGGGAGCCTGAGCGCGGCGTCCGGCTCAGAGCTCGTCGGGCACGCCGAAGCGCTGCTGGTAGGCGCGAAAGCGCTCGCGCCAGACGCTGCGCTCGAGGCCGAGTGCGTCGAAGTGGTACTCGTGCTCGCCGTGCTCGTCGCGCGGGCGCGCGGCGAAGGCCGCGCGCAGCCGCTCGCGCTGCTCCGGCGGGAGGGCGAGCCCGAAGCGCTCGTAGAGCCCGGCGGCGACCGCGATCGGGTCCGCGAGGAAGTCGGCGTAGCGGCTGTGGTGCAGCCGTGCTCCCGGCAGCGCGCCCGCGTCCGTCCAGTCCAGGAGCCGCGCGAAGGAGGCGCGGTAGCGCTGCGCGTGCGCGGCGCCGATCGCGGCCGCGTCGACCGCGTCGCTGTGGGCCCAGCGCAGGCTCGCGATCAGGCTCGTGAGCGAGGCGAGCAGCGCGAGCGGGTCGCGGTGCGTGACCGCGATGCGCGCGTCCGGATACACGCGCAGCAGGGTCGGCAGCGAGTGCAGGTGCACCGGGGACTTCAGCACCCAGCGCGCCGGCCCGCGGCGCCGCTGCAGCAGCTGCAGCACGAGCCGGTGCATCTGGTAGGCCGGAGTCATGTCGCAGCGCTCGAGCCAGGTCTCGTAGCTCGGCACGCGGTAGCGCGCGCTGAACTCCTCGGAGCGGAACGCGAAGGACATCGCCGAGAGGCACTCCTTGGGCCGGCTCGCGCCGTAGACGTGGATCGCGAGCAGGCCCGAGACGACGGTCTGCGGCAGCACGAGCTCGCGCTCCGCGAGCGCGACGCGCGGATCGCCGGCCGCGCGCTGCGGGTCGCGATCGGGCGGCGGCACCGGGCGCAAGAGCTCCCAGCCGAGCGGGACGCGGTGCGCGGGGTCGGCCGCGAGCATCGCTTGCAGGATCGTGGTGCCCGTGCGCGGCGCGCCCGCGACGAAGAGCGGCGCCTCGATCGGCTCGTCGCGCACGGCGGGGTCGGCGCGCAGCCAGGCCATCAGCTGGAGCCGGACCTCGAGCAGGCGCAGCAGGAAGCGGCGCGTCATCCAGCGCCCGATCGGCGTGAGCTCGGCCTCGCTCTCGAGCGCGGCGAGCACGCGGTCGAGCGGCTCGACGAGCGAGTCCGCGTCGAAGTCCGCGTGGCAGAAGTCGGCGACGCCGCCGTCGGGCAGGCCCAGCCGCGCGCGGGCCGCCGCGAGCAGCGCATCCCGCTCGAAGGGGAGCGACGCCTCGGCCGCGATCGGCGGGACCCGCCCCGCGTTGATCGCGGCGACCCATTCGGGCCGCTCCGGCGGCTGCCAGCTCACCGGCGGCCCGCGCGGCTCAGGTGCGGAAGCGCCACGCGAGGTGCTGCTTGCGGCGGCGGATCTCGCGCCGGCGCGCGGCGGCGTCGACGCGCACCGCGCCCGCGGGCATCCGCGCGGCGATCTCGCGCAGCGGGACGACGCGCGTCGTGGGCTCGGGGTCGCTGCGCGGCCAGAACCAGCGAAGCGTGAGCAGCCCCTCGCGGTGGCCGCCGCTGTCGAGCCAGTTCGCGACCCCGGGATCCGCGTGCGCGAGCACGACGCGCAGGCGCCCGTCGGCGTCGATCACCGCCTGCTGCTGGTTGATCGAGGTGATGCGGTGGATCGGGTCCACCTGCTCGAACCAGCCGAGCGTCGCGAGCTGGAGCCCCCAGTAGCGCGCGTCCGGGACCGCCGACTCGATGTAGAGCGCTTCGTCCGGCGCGAGGTCGAAGAAGCAGAAGGCATAGCGCGCGACGTCGAGGCCCTTCGCGACCTTCATCGGCAGCGCGAACTGGTTGTCGCTCCCCTTCGCGCGGTGCTCGCGCAGGTAGTCGTTCCAGTAGCGGATCGAGCGCTCGGTCTGCGCGAGCGCCTGCGCGAGCCTCTCGGCGACCTGCGCGCCGGTCGCGCGCGGCGGCGCGGGCAGCTCGTCGAGGCACTCGATCGTGAAGACGGCCGGCTCCTCGGGCGCCCAGTCGAGGTAGTACTCTCGCAGCGACGCGGTCGTCACGCCCTCCGGAATCGCGATCCAGGCCGGATCGCTGCCGTCGCCGCCGAGCAGGAGCTCGAAGTCGTCCCCGCGGCGGATGCCGCGGTCGGAGGAGCTGAGCGCGGCGCGCGTGCCCCAGGTCTCCATGTGCATGAAGCCGGCGCGCAGCGTGAGCACGAATTCGTCGCAGCTGTGCATGCGCCCGCGGATCCGGTAGCGGAGCGAGGGGTCGATGCGGGCGTGGTGGTAGGCGTTGTCCTGGTTCGGGCCGCCCCACTGCGTGACGAGATCGTTCGAGCGGTGGAAGAAGGGCGCCGTCGGATCGCAGTGCCCGATCGCCCAGCCGAGCCAGCACGCGACCTGGTCGGCGAGGTGCGCGATGCCCTCGGCGCGGTCGGCCGGGCCGCTCGGAAAGCCCTCGCCCTGCATGCGCTCCCCGAGCGCCTCGATGCGCCGGCAGAAGTCGCGCCAGGCGCGGAGCTCCACCGGCGCGTCGTCCGCCCCGGAGCCCGCCGGATCGCTCATCGCCGCCCCCGCGCGCGGCTGGGGCTTCCGCGCGCGCCCCGTCGGCCTGCGCCGCGTCGGCTAGGCGCGCAGGATGCCACCGCCGTCCACCATCAGGGTCTGGCCCGTCACGTACTGGCTCGCGTCCGAGAGCAGGAACGCGATCGCGGGCGCGATGTCGCGCTCCGGATCGCCGTCGCGGCCGAGCGGGTGCTCGGCGTACATCGCCGCGAAGGCGCGCTCGCGCGCGGTGTCTCCCTCGGGCGGCAGCCGGTGCGCGACCGACGCCGGGCAGACGCAGTTGACGGTGATGCCGAAGCGCCCCCACTCGCGCGCCGCGGTGCGCGTGAGCGAGCGCACGGCCTCCTTGGCCGCGGAGTAGGGGCCGTAGCCCGGCGCGCCCGTCTGGCCCATCGCGGAGCCGAAGGTGACGATGCGCCCGCGGCCGCGCGCGCGCATGTGCGGCAGCACCGCCTGCATCAGCCAGAGCGTGCCCTTCGGTCCGGTGTCGAGCACGAGCTCGAAGTCGGACTCGCTGACCTCCGCGAGCGGAGTGACCGGGCGGAAGGACTGCGCGTTCGCGACCAGGCCGTCGATGCGGCCGTAGCGCTCGACCGCGCGCGCGACGACCGCGCGGCTCGACGCGGAGTCGGCGTGGTCGGCCTGAAGCGCCTCGCATTCGGCGCCGAGCGCGAGGAGCTCCGCGCCGACGCGCTCGAGGCGCTCGCGCTTGCGCCCGGTCACGACGAGCTTGACGCCCGCGCGCGCGAGCACGCGCGCGAGGCCGAGGCCGATCCCGCGCGTGCCGCCCGTGACGATCACGACCTGGCCCGCGAGCTCCGCCCGATGCGCTGCGACCGGCTGCACGAGCGCATCCTACCGGAGCGCGGCGCGGCTTTGGACCTTGGGCTCGGGACTCGCGCCCGTGCGCAGGAGCGCGGTCGCGGTGATGCGGCTCTCGCGGCCGAGGTCGCAGAGCTGCACGCGCAGCATCCCCTCCGAGGGCTGGCCGACCCAGTCGGCCTCGGCCGCGATCGGGCCGACGCGGTTCGGCGCGAGGTAGCGCAGGTCGAGCTCGCTCACGCTGCGCCCGCCGCCGAGCGCGTGCTCCGCGAGGCTCTCGGCGGAGAGCTCCGCGAGCAGCGCGACGAGTGCGCCCTGGAGCACGCCCTCGGGGTTTCGCAGCGCGTCGCGCAGCGGGATCTCGACCCGACCGCGCGCGGGGTCGCAGATCTCGGCCCCGACCTCGTCGGCGAGCGCGCGCTCGAGCGGCACGCGCGGGATCACGGCGGGCATCGCGGAGAGGCGCTCGGAGGCCGAGTCGCCCGCGCGCCGCGCGACGCGCCGGAAGCGCACCTCGCCGTAGGCCCAGCGCGCGCCGTCCGCCTCGAGCGCGACCGCCGCCGCGATCTCGCTGCGCGTCGCGCCGAGCAGGCTCGCGCGCACGAGCACGCGCCCGGGCGCGGGCCGCAGCGGCGCGCGCACGGAGAGGTCGCTCGTGAAGGTCGGGTCGCTGCCCGCGATCTCGCGCGCGAAGAGGCTGCCCGCGATGTCGACGGCCGCGGCGATCACCGCGATGCGCAGCGCGCCGCGCCGGCAGATCTCCGGATAGGGCTCGAGCACGAGCGGCGCAGCGCGATCGCCGGTGCGCGAGAGGCCGTAGCGCGTGAAGAGCGCCGGAGCCGGCGCGGACTTCACGTCGCGCTCAGCGCCGCGCGGACGCGGCCGCGAGGGCGATCGCCCGAGCCCGGCGCATCAGGGCCTGGCGACGATCCGCCCGAGGCTGTGCCGCTCGGCGAGATCGCGCAGCGCCGCGGGAATCTCCGCGAAGGGGATCACGCGCGTCGTCGTCGCGCGGTAGCGACCGCGCCGCACGAGCTCCATCACGGTGTCGTGGGTCTCGTTCTCGATGCGCGGCAGCTCGGCCCCGTAGCCGGCCGCCATGCAGACGCCGACCAGGGTCCAGTTCTGCACGTAGAACTCGGTCGGGTGGATCGGGAGCAGGCCCGCCGCGTGCCCGCAGAGCAGGTGCCGGCCCTCGACCGCGAGCAGCGGCCGCGCGCGCCGGCCCGGCTCGCCCTGCACGAAGTCGACGATCACGTCGACGCCGCGCGGACCGACCTCGCGGCGCACGGCCTCGACGAAGTCCCCGCTCTGGTGATCGATCGCGACCTGCGCTCCGAGCTCGCGGCAGAACCTCGCCTTCTCGGGGCCGCCGGCGACCGCGATCACCCGGCAGCCCGCGGCCGCACACAGCTGCACGGCAGCCGAGGGCACGCCGCCCGCGGCGCCGAGCACGACCACGGTCTCGCCCGCCTGCACCTTCCCGCGCCGGTGCACCGCGTGATAGGCCGTGTGCGCGGGAATCGTGAAGCCCGCGGCGTCCTCGTCGCTCATCCCCTCCGGAACCTCCCAGAAGGTCGGCGGCGTCAGCACGCAGCGCGCGGCGAAGCTGCCGAAGGGCTGCGGCGAGAAGCCCATCACGCGCTTGCCGAGCAGCTGCGCGAAGCGCGGCGAGGCCTCCTCGACGATGCCGACCGCCTCCTGTCCCGAGACGTAGGGCCGCGGGATCTCGAGCGGGTACTCGCCGGTCGCCATCGTCAGATCCGGCGTCGCGAGCGCGGCCGCGAGCACGCGAATCGTGACGAAGTCCAGGCAGGGCGCTTCGCCCTCGCGGCGCTCGCGCAGGCCGACGAGATCGATCGTCATGCGCCGCAGCGCCGCGGCCGTCGGCTCCGGGCACTCCTCCCAGCGGAACACCTCCCACGGCGGACCCTTCTCGCGCACGACCCATCCCTGCATCCCTGTCTCGCTCCTCGCTTTCGGGTTCAGACCTGCAGCGCGACCTGCGTGACGCCCTGCGTGAAGGCGCGCAGCCGCGGCGCGGCGAGGCGCTGCCCGAGCTCGGTCCCGAGCAGGCCGGCGAGCAGCGCGCGCGCCGCTTCGGCGAGGGCGCCCACCGGGAGCACGAGGCGCGGAGGCAGCGCCGCGAGGCGCTGGATCACCTCGATCTCGGGCCGGCGTTCGGCCTCGATCGCCGCGCAGGCGCGGTCGAGCGCGACGCGATCCGGCGGATCCCCCGAGCGCAGCGCGGGCACGAGATGGTTCGCGGCGACGACCGCGTCGCGCAGCGCGACGTTCAGGCCCTGCGCCCCGACCGGCGACATCGTGTGCGCGGCGTCGCCGAGCAGCAGCACGCCGGGGCGCCACCAGTGCTCGCAGTGCTCGGTGCGCGCGTCGAGCAGGAAGGGGCGGCCGATCTCCCTCGTGTGCGCGCGCAGGTGGGCGCCGAGCACCGCGTCGACGTGATCCGCCATCGCCGCGACCCATTCCGGAATGCCCCGGCTGCGCAGATCGCCGAAGTGACCCTTCAGGATCACCCATGCGATCTGCAGCTGGCCGTCGGGTGCGGGCAGCGCGAGCAGCAGATGACCCGCGCCGAGATAGGCGCGCACGAGGCCGGGCGCGTCGCCGCTGCGCCAGGGCAGCTTGCACCAGACCACGTCCATCGGCGTCGCGGTCTCGCGCACGCGGAATCCCGTGCGGCGGCGCACGAGCGAGCCGCGCCCGTCGGCGCCGATCACGAGCGCCGCCTGCAGCGGCGACTCGCCAGCGGCCGTCTGCAGCGAGACGCCGCTCACGCGGCCGCCGCGCTCGAGCAGCTGGCGCGCGCCGACGCCGCGCAGGAACTCGAAGCAGGAGAAGCGCTGCGCTTCCTCGACGAGCGCCTCGAGCAGGCGCGGCTGGGACAGCGAGAGCGGCCGCGGCTCGGCGAGCTCTTCCGCGCCGAGCTCGAGGAAGGGCCGGCGCCTGCGGAACGCGATCAGCCGGCTCGGCTTCTGCTGGGGCAGGCCGGCGAGCCGCTCGCCCATCCCCATCTCGGCGAGCGCGCGCAGGCCGCCGGGCATCAGGAACTCTCCGCGGAACTCGCGCTCGAAGTCGCTCTGGCGCTCGGCGAGCGTGACCGGAATCCCGCGCGACGCGAGCAGCAGCGCGAGGCCGGCGCCCGCGGGTCCCGCGCCGACGATCAGCACGCGGCTGGGCCGGGGCTCGTCCAGTGCGCACTCCTCAGAAGGTCGGACTCGGCTCCGAGCTCACGATCCACATCGCGAAGTACTGCGCCGCGCCGCCGTAGGCGTGGCCGAGCGCGACCCGGGCGCCCTCGACCTGGTGCGCGCCCGCGCAGCCGCGCACCTGGTTCGCGGCCTCGAGGCAGCGGATCATGCCCGACGCTCCGATCGGATTGCTCGAGAGCACGCCGCCGGACATGTTGACCGGGAAGTCGCCGCCGAGCTCGGTCGCGCCCGAGTCGGTCATCTTCCAGCCCTCGCCGAGCCCGCAGATCAGGTGGCCCTCGAGCCACATCGGCTCGTACCAGCTGAAGGGCACGTAGAGCTCCGCGCAGTCGATCTGCTCGCGCGGATTCGTGATGCCGGCCTTCTGGTAGAGCGCCTTCGCGCAGTCGATGCCGGCCTGCGGGCGCACCGTGTCGCGGCCCGGGAACTGCGAGAACTCGGTGCGCTTCGCGTGCGCGACGACCCAGGCCGGCGGCCGCGGCGCACGCGCCGCTCCGGCGCTGTTCGTGAGCACCATCGCGGCCGCGCCGTCCGACGAGGGGCAGGACTCGAGGAAGTGCAGCGGGTCCCAGAGCATCGGGGACTCGCGCACCTTCTCGATCGAGATGTCCGGAAGCTGGAGGTGCGCGTAGGGGTTCTTGAGCGCGTTCAGGCGGTCCTTGACCGCGACCTTCCAGCCGATGTGCGGCGGCGCGCCCGACTGCAGGATGTAGTTCCGGATCCAGGGCGCGAAGGAGCCGCCCGCGCCCTGGCTGCCGCTGCGGCCGCCGCCGAGCGCCCAGGTCGCATTGCCGTCGGACTGCTTCTCGAAGCCGAGCGTGAGCACGCGCTCGTAGAGGCCGCTCTCGATCAGGACGGCCGCGCTGATCGCGGTCGAGGCCCCGACCGAGCCGGCCGTGTGCACGCGGTGGATCGGCTTGCCGACCGCGCCGAGCGCATCGCAGAGCGAGAGCTCGGGCATCATCACGCCCTCGAGCGCGTCCGGGGCCTTGCCGATCACGATCGCGTCGAGGTCCGCGAAGCCGAGCCCGGCGTCCTCGAGCGCGCGCAGCGCGGCCTCGCGCACGAGGCCGTCGAGCGACAGATCGCCGCGGCGCTTCGAGTACTTCGTCTGGCCGGTCCCGATCACGGCGCAGCGCTCGGCCATCACGCGTCTCCTTCGAGCACGCAGAGCAGGTTCTGCTGCAGCGCGGGGCCGCTCGCGCAGTGCGCGAGGCCGCGCCGGGCCTCGCCGGCCTGGATCCGGCGCGCGACCTCGATCACGCGCACGAGGCCCGTCGCCATCACGGGATGGCCGCAAAGGGGGCCTCCCGACGGATTGATGCGCGTCTCGCGCGGCAGCTCGAGCGCGCGCCGGAGCACGATCTCCTCGGGGCTGTAGCGCACGCAGAGCTCGGCGACGTCGATCGCTCCCGCGTGCAGCCCGAGCCTCGCGGCCGCCTTGCGCGTCGACTCGGAGCGCGTGAGGTCGCGCAGGCCGAGGTGGTGCGAGTCGATCCGGTGGTCGATGCCGCGGATCCAGACCGGCTGCCGGCAGAGCTCGCGCGCGCGCCTTCCGCGCGCGATCAGCACGGCGGCCGCGCCGTCCGAGATCGGCGGCAGGTCGTGCTTGCGCAGCGGCGAGGCGTAGTAGGGCTCCTTCAGCAGCGCGTCGACCGGGACATCCTTCTTGACCTGCGCGTTCGGGTTGCGCAGCCCGTCGCGGCGGCTGCGCGAGACGACCTCGGCGAAGTCGCGCTCGCTCGCGAGCTTCGCGTCGAGCAGCGCGCGCGCCTGCAGCCCCGCGACGGAGACCGGATCGAGGCCGAGCGGCGCGTGGTAGTAGGGATCGGTCTGCAGCGGGAAGATCTCGCGCGGCTTGCCCGGCGACGACTTGCCCGAGCCCGCGACGAGCGCGACGTCGATGTCGCCGACGTGGAGCCGGACGAAGGCCTCGAAGAGCGCGAAGGCGCCGTCCATCTCGACGTGCGACTCGTAGACCGGCGGCCACGCACCGAAGCCGTCGACGTTCGAGACGAAGGCAAAGGGCAGACCCGAGAGGTAGTCGCAGCTGCCCGCGATCGTGAAGTCGATCTGGCTGCGCTCGAGCCCGGTGTCCGCGAGCAGCTGGTTCGTGAGCCCGATCAGCATCGAGGGCTCGCTGTCGGGGTACTGCCGGTACGCGGGCGTCTGGGCCGTCGCGACGATGGCGATCTCTTCGGCCATCTCAGTGCGCGTGCTCCGCGATCCGGGCGTAGGGGACGTCGGGCTCGCCGCTGCGCTCCCAGCGCGCGATCACGTTTCCGGTGTTGCCCCAGCGGTTGTCCATCTCGCCGAGGTCTCGCTCGCCGGGCGGCTTGAAGACCGCGCGCACGCGCAGGCCCGGACGGAACTCGGCCGGGGGGATGTCGCGGATGTCCTGCTGGCCCAGCGGCTGGTCGGCGCCGTCGAGCAGGATCGAGGCGCGGATGTAGGGCTCGGTCTCCTTCTGGCCGTAGTACTGCACCGGCGTGATCACGGTGTAGGCGACGACGGTGCCCGTCGGCTCCACCTCGACGTCGTCCTTCTCGCTCAGGAGCACGCGCTCGATCGGGTCGTAGCCCTTGCTCGGGATGTAGACCTTGCCCGAGACGGGGCTCTTCTGGCCGATGAATCGGCCCGCGAGCAGGCCCTGCGCATAGCGCTCTCGATAGGCGTGCATCGGCTCCTCGAAGGAGAGCGAGATCAGGTGCTCGGTGATCTCGACCTCGCCCTGGCCCGGCGGCACGTAGGCAGCCACGGCCTCCGCCTCGGGCACGAAGTAGACGTCCGTGATCGCGCTCCTCCGCTCCTCGCGCCATTGCGCGCGCACGCGCATGCCGGTCGAGAGCGCCTGTGGGTCGCGCGCCCGGATCGCGTGCACGATCGGCGTGTCCGCGCCGTCGAGCAGGATCAGCGCGAACGCGAAGGGCGACGCGAAGGGGTGCTTGCGCGTCGGCTCGGCGATCCAGGTCCACGACACGACGCGGCCGCCCGGACCGACCTCGACGAAGTCGCGCGCGAGCTCCTCGCCCGTGTCCGGATCGAACTCGAGCGGCGGGCAGAGCACGCGGCCGCGGCAGCGGACCCCGATCAGCTTTCCGTCGCGCAGTGCGGTCAGGAAGCGGCCGACGACGGGTCCCGTCATGCGCGTGTAGGGGTACTCGAGCGTGTAGTGGACCGGGGGGAGGGCCGACATGGGCTGCAGACTACACGCCGGCGCGCGCGCGCTTCAAGCGCGATCGAGCCGCAACGGGACCCGCGCGGGCACGCGGAAGAGCGAAGGACCCCACGCAATCGAGCGCTCGTGGCGCTCGAAGCTCCGGGTTCCCGCGACGAGCGCGCCGAGCGCCTCCTGGGCCTCCATCCGCGCGAGGTGCGCGCCGAGGCAGTGGTGGGTGCCGCCGCCGAAGGCGAGGTGGTCGTTCGGCGCGCGCTCGATCGCGAAGCGGTCGGGGTCGGCGAAGTGCTCGGGGTCGCGGTTCGCGGCCCAGAGCGAGAGCCAGAGCGTCGTGTCCGCGGGAATCCGCTGGCCGCCGATCTCGGCGTCGGCGTGGAGCACGCGCGTCGTCATGCCGACCGGGCCCTCGAAGCGCAGGCACTCCTCGACCGCGGCCGCGATGCGTCCGGGCTCGGCGCGCAGCCGCGCGCACTGCTCGGGATGATCGGCGAGCAGCTTCGCGCCGAGGGCGATCAGCCCGATCGTCGTCTCGAAGCCCGCCGCGAGCAGGCCCATGCACTGGACCAGGAGCTCGTCCGGCCGCAGCCGCTCGCCCTCCGCCTCGGCGCGGATCAGCTCGGAGAGCAGGTCGTCGCCGAGAGCGCTGCGCCGCTCCGCGATCAGCGCCTGGAAATAGCCCGCGAGCGCGAGCAGCGCGGCCTCGACCTGGCCGCGCTGCTCGGGCGTCAGGAAGGGGCCGCGCAGGATGTGCGTGCCGACCGCGGTCCAGGCCGCGAAGCGATCGCGGTCCGCGACGGGAACACCGAGCATCTCGCAGATCAGCTGCGAGGGCAGGGGCTGGGCGAGTCCGGAGACGAGCTCGATCTCTCCGGCCTCGAGCGCGGGGGCGAGCAGCGCGCGCGTGATCTCGCGCGCGCGCGGGCGCCAGCTCTCGGTCGCGCGCGGCGTGAATGCCTTGCTGACGAGCTTGCGCAGGCGCGTGTGGTTCGGCGGGTCCTGCTGCAGCATGAATTCGCCGCCCGAGGGACCGCCGCCACCCATCGCATTCGAGGCGAGGCTGCCGTCGCGGAGGCGCACGCCCGCGGGCAGCTCGCGCAGCACGCGCGCGACGTCGCGGTAGCGGTAGATGCGCCAGAGGCCGGCCGGAGTCGGGTGCACCGGGAAGCGCTCGCGCAGCGCTCTCAGACTCGGAAAGGGATCGTTCCAGCGCGCGGGGTCGGGCTGGGTGGGATCGACGCCGTGCCAGGAGGGCACGGGCGCCGCGGGACGCGGCGCTCCGGGAGCCGGAGCGTCGAGCTCGAGACCGCTCGTCATCGTGTGCCTCGCGGACGGGTGCAGGCGCGCGCCCGGGCAGTGTGACAGCCCCGAGGCGCGTCGCAACGCGGGAGGGACGCTGCAGCCCGAATCGCCGCCCGGCGCCGCGCGGCGTGCGGTTAGTATCGGGCCCCTGCCACCGGGAATGCGACGCGAGGCCCCGCGATGCCCGATTCCGACGCTCTCGTGCTCTGCTCCGGCACCCTGCTCGCGGCCGGGATACCCGAGATGGTCGAGGCGGCGGTCGCGGGCGGCTTTCGCGGTCTCACGCTCTGGCCGCAGGACTACCGCCGCGCGCGAGCGGAGGGCTGGAGCGACGCGGAGCTGCGCCGTCTGCTCGCCGATCACGGGCTCGCGCTGATGGATCTCGACCCGCTGCTCACCTGGCTGCCCGGCGAGCGCGAGCTCGCCCGGAAGTACGCCGCGGTCGAAATCGCCGAGGAGGACGAGTTCTATCGGATCGCGGACGCGCTCGGCGCGCGCTCGCTGAACGTCGCACAGGGCTTCGGCAGCCAGATCGATCTCGAGCGCGCGGCCGAGGCGCTGGCCGGGGTCTGCGACCGCGCGGCCGCCCACGGCCTGCTCGCGACCCTCGAGTTCCTGCCCTGGTCGGGCATTCCGGATGCGGCGGCCGCGTGGCGGGTCGTCGAGCGCAGCGGCCGTGCGAACGCGACCGTGATGTTCGATACCTGGCACCACTTCCGCAGCGGCTGCGACGACGCGCAGCTGCGCGCGATCCCGGGCGCGAGGATCGGCAGCGTGCAGATCAACGATGCGCCGAGCCGCGGCGCGGGGGATGCGCGCGAATCGATGCAGGCGCGGCTCCTGCCGGGCGAGGGAGACATCCCGCTCGCGCGCCTCTTGCGCCTGCTCGACGAGATCGGCGCGCGCGCGCCGATCGGCGTCGAGGTCTTCTCCGAGGAGCTCGCGCTGCTGCCGCCCGTCGAGGTCGGGCGCCGCGCCGGAGCGGCTGCCCGGCGCGTGCTCGCGGCGGCCCGCAGCCACCCCGGTGCCAACTAGCATGCGGGAGATCCGCTTCGGCTCCGGCACGCGCCGCGGCGGCGAGATCGCCGCCGCGTGCCGCGCGCTGATCCCGCGCCTGCGCGCGCTCGCGCCCGAGATCGAGGCCGCGAGCCGGCTGCCCGACGCGCTCGTGCGCGAGCTCCAGCAGATCGGCGCCTTCCGGATGACGATGCCGCAGGCGCTCGGAGGCCCCGAGGCGGATCCGCTGACGCAGATCGAGATCGTCGAGGCGCTCTCGGCCGGCGACGCGTCGGTCGGCTGGGTCGTCATGATCGGCTCGGACGGGGGCTTCTACGCGTCGCACCTGCCGGACGCGGTCGCGCGCGAGGTCTATCGCGACCGCGATGCGGTCAGCGCGGGCGTCTTCGTCCCGAGCGGGCGCGCGCGCCGGGTGCCGGGCGGCTACCGCGTGTCGGGGCGCTGGGGCTTCGGCAGCGCGTCGCTGCACGCGGCGTGGTTCGGCGCGGGCTGTCTCGTGGTCGACCCGGAGGCTCCGGCGAGAGGGCCTGCGGCGCCCGTGGTCCGCACGATGCTCGTGCCCGCGGCCGAGGTGAAGGTGCTCGACACCTGGCGCGCGACGGGTCTCGCGGGCAGCGGCAGCCACGACTTCGAGATCGCGGACGCCTTCGTGCCGGCCGAGCGCAGCTTCGATCTCGTGCACGAGGCGCCGCGCATCGACACCCCGCTCTACCGCTTCCCGTGGATGGTGCTCGTCAACGCGAACGGGGTGCCGCTCGGCGTCGCGCGCGCCGCGATCGACGCGTTCCGCGAGCTCGCGCTGCAGAAGCGCGTCCCCGCGACGGGGCAATCCCTCGCGCAGCAGGCGACCGCGCAGGACGCGGTCGGCCGCGCCGAGGCGCTGCTCGGCGCCGCGCGCAGCTACCTCTTCGCGACCGTCGGGGAGCTCTGGGAGGTGCTCGAGGCCGGCCAGGAGGCGAGCCTCGAGCTGCGCGCGCGCTTCCGACTCGCGACGCTCACGAGCTTCCGCAACAGCCGCGACGCCGTGCAGCTGATGTACGAGATGGGCGGCGGCAGCGCGCTCTACCGCACGAGCCCGCTCGACCGGCACTTCCGCGACATCAGCACGCTCGCGCAGCACGCGCTCGTCCACGCCCGGGCCTACGCAGAAATGGGGCGCGCCTTCCTCGGCCTCGACCCCGGCACGCCGCTGATCTGAGCGCGGCAGCGCGGCCCGCCCGCTCCCGCGTCGGACTCCGGGTCATTTTTCCGCGTGGTATAAGCGGGGAGCGGAATCCATTCCCCGTCGAGGAAATCGGTCCCCGTCGAGGGAGACGGGCGCTGCCAGCAGGGCGCGCCCGGGCACGCGCGGAGGAACCACGATGCGGAAGATGATCGGAATCGCATGCTGTCTGCTCTTCGTTGCGTCGCTCGCCGCGGCGAGTGGGCGTCCCAGGATCCAGAACCTCCGGGTCATGACGCGCAATCAGTATCTCGGAGCGGATCTGACGCCCGTGATCCTGGCGCAGACCCCGGCGGCCTTCCTCGCCGCGGCCCAGGCGGCGCTCGCGCAGATCGCCGCGAACGACTTCCCGCGGCGCTCCCAGGCGCTCGCCCAGGAGGTCTGGCTGTACCGGCCCGAGGTGATCGGTCTGCAGGAGGTGTTCGCGTTCAGCGTGAACGGCCAGTTCCCGGGCCCGCCCTTCGTCGACCATCTCGCGGCGACGCTCGCCTCGCTCGCTTCGCTCGGACAGGTCTACAGCGTGGCGGCCTCCGTCGAGCACCTCGACGTGACGCTCCCGATCGACGCGACCGGCGACGGGATCCCCGAGCTCGTGCGGGTGCTCGATCGCGACGTCATCCTCGTGCGCCAGGGCGTGAGCTTCAGCAAGCTCGCAGGGAACTTCGGCGCGGGCGGACTCTGCGGCGTCCCGATCCCGAACCCGGCACCGGTGCCGCCCTTCCCGGCGGCGCTGCAGTCGAGCGTCTCCGAGGACGGCTGCAACTTCACCGCGCTCGCGCAGGTGAACTCGCCGGTCGGCCCGATCGTCGTGCAGCGCGGCTTCGTCGGCGTCGACGTCAGCGTGGGCGGCCGCGACTACCGCGTGATCGACACCCACCTCGAGGTCCGCTCGCCGGATCCGACCAACCCCGCGAGCGCGATCATCCAGTTCCTGCAGTCGGTGGAGCTCGTCGGCACGCTGCAGGTGACGACGCCTCCGAACCGGGCGCTCGTCGCCCTCGGCGACTTCAACTCGTCCCCGCTCGACGTGCCGCTCGGCCCGATCGTCCCGCCCTACCAGGTGATCGCGGGCTCGGGCTACGCGGATGCGTGGAACCAGAATGCGCTCGGCTTCTTCGATCCCGCGGGTCTCACCTGCTGCCAGCAGTCGGACCTCGCGAACCCGGTCTCGCAGCACTCGGAGCGGATCGATCTCGTGTTCGTGAAGCAGGGGCCCGCGACGCTGCCGAACTTCTCCTGGGTCACGGGCCGGCCGCTCTGGCCCCTCGTGACGCCGCCCTTCTGGGCCTCGGACCACGGCGGCGTCGTCTCCTGGCTGCGCTTCCTGCCCTGAGCGCGCGCGGCGCGGCGCCTCACGCAGCTGCCGGCTCTGCCTCGGGCAGGGCCGGCAGCTCGATCCGGATCCGCGTGCCCTCGCCGGGCGCGCTCTCGACGAGGATCCGGCCCGCGTGGCTGCGCACGATGCCCTGCACCGCGGCGAGGCCGAGGCCGCGGCCCTGGAACTTGGTCGTGAAGAAGGGATCGAAGATCCGCTCGCGCGTGGCGCCGTCCATGCCGCAGCCGTCGTCCCGCACCTCGAGGAACGCGTAGCGCGGGGGCGCCGGTGAGGCGCTCTCCGCGGCCGCCTCGGGCGGCAGCGTGCCGATCAGGATCTGCACCGTGCCCGCGCCTTCGCGCAGCGCCTCGGAGGCGTTGATCACGAGGTTCAGCACGACCTGGCGCAGCTGGGTCGCGTCCACGCGCACGCGCGGCGCGCTGCCGTCGTCGCGCAGCACGAGCCGCGTCTGCACCGGGAGCCGGGCCCGCAGCACGCGCGCGAGGTCCTGCACGAGCGCGCCGAGCTCGACCTCCTCGATGCTGCGCTGGGCCTTGCCCGTGTACGCGAGCAGCTGCTGCGTGAGCTCCGCGGCGCGCCCCCCCGCGCGGCGGACGTCCTCGACGAAGGGCAGCGCATCGCCGCCCTCGCGCAGCTCCGCCTCCGCGAGGTCCGCGCTGCAGAGGATCGCGACGAGCAGGTTGTTGAAGTCGTGCGCGATGCCGCCGGCCATCACGCCGAGGCTCTCGAGCTTCTGCGCGCGCTGCAGCTGGACCGCGAGCGCCGCCGAGGAGGCCTCCGCGCGCCGGCGCTCGGTCACGTCGCTCGCGAGAGCGAGCACCGCATCGACGCCTCCCGCGCCGGCGACCGGGCGCAGCGAGACTTCGAAGTCGAACACACCGTTGGGCAGCGCGACCCGCGCGGCGAGCTCGCGCGGCTCGCGCGTCTCGAACACGCGCTGCACCTCCGAAAGGACGCGCTCCCCCTCGCCTCCGGGCAGGAAGTCGCGGAGCGGCCGTCCGGGCACGCGCGCATGGCCGAAGCCGTAGCGGCCCGGCTGCGGCGGGATCTCGTCGAGCACCGGCTGGATCCGCCCCTCGCGGTCGATCAGCACCGCGGTCGAGGTTCCCAGAGACGCGAGGATCATGCGGAGCCGGTCCTGGTGCGAGAGCAGCACGCGGTGCGCGGCGCGGCGCTGCGACCACGCCTCGGCGAGCCCCGCGGCGATCTGGACCGCCGCGGTGCCGCCTCCGAAGAGCAGCCAGAGCCACCAGCTCACGCCCGCCTGCGGATCGAGCGCGAGCCGGAGATGGTTCGCGGCGAGGAAGAGCGCGAGTGCGGCGAGCGCGGGCGCGAGCAGCCGCTCCGGAAGCGGGGCGCGCGCGCGAATTCCGCGCTGGACGACGCGCGCCGCCGCGGCCGCCGCGGCGGGCTCGCACGCGAGCGCGAGCCAGGAGCTGCTGCCCGGCGGCCCCGCGACCGCGAGCGCGAAGCGCCCGATCGGAACTAGCAGCGACGCGGGACCGAGCCAGCGGGGCCGCGGCGCTCCGGTGTAGTCGAAGGCGCCCGCGAGCAGCCAGAGCGGGAAGAGCGCCGCGGGGAGCTCCGCGAGCGGACCGAGCCAGGGGATCGCGGGCGCGAGCAGCACGAAGCTCGCGGCGAGCAGCAGGCAGCCCCACGAGCCCGGCCACAGGCCGTGGCTGCGCCCGAGGTGGCGCGCGCCCGCGAGCGCGCAGGCGCCCACGGCGAGCGACGTCAGGAAGAGCGGCAGGAGGGTTTCGGAGGCGTCCATGCGCGGCCCTCAGCACTACCACGGTCCACGGGACCCCCGCCAGCGAGCGCGGCCGGAGCGGCCCCAGCGGAGGATCCGCGGAGGGATGAGATAGGATCGGGCGATGGCGGCGCCGATCCCGTACCGCATCGCGGGGGAGCTCCCGGCGATCCTCGAGCCCGAGGCGGATGCGTCGCTCGCGGGCCTCACGGCGTGGCTCCGCGCCGCGCGCGCGCAGCTCGCGGAGCTGCTCACGCGTCACGGCGCGCTGCTGTTCCGCGGCTTCGAGATCCGGGGTCCCGCCGACTTCGAAGCGCTCGCGCGCGCGATCGATCCCGAGCTGCAGAAGGACTACCTCGGCACCTCGCCGCGCAACGCGGTCAGCGAGTACGTCTTCAACGCGAGCGAGCTGCCCGACTTCTTCCCGATTCCCCAGCACTGCGAGATGAGCTTCTGCGCGCGGCCGCCGCGGCGCGTGTTCTTCTGCTGTCTGGTGCCGCCCGCGGAGGGCAGCGGCGAGACACCGCTCTGCGACTTTCGCGCGGTCTGGCGCGATCTCGATCCGGTCGTGCGCGAGCGCTTCGCCGCGCGCGGCATCCGCATCATCCGCAACTACAGCGGGCCCGGCGCCGACGACTCGCAGGATCCGATGCGGCTCAAGCGCTGGGACGAGATGTTCCTGACCACCGACCGCGCCGAGGTCGAGGCGCGCTGCCGAGCCGAGGGCTTCGAGCCCACCTGGCTGCCGGGCGGGGGCCTGCGCCTGGTCTCGACCCAGCCGGTCCATCGCGACCACCCGCGCAGCGGCGAGCGCGTCTGGTACAACCACCTGACCACCTTCCACCGCGGCACTCCGGCGGCCGAGTACCGCCGCATCGCGGCCCTGCGGCCCACGGAGCGGCACCGCGCTCTGCTCGCAGTGGCCGAGGCGCTCGACGCGCGCAGCCGCGAGAAGCCCGCGCTCGAGCAGTCGATGCACTGCACCGCGCGCGACGGCAGCGAGTTCGAAGACGCGGATCTCGAGCACCTGCGCGACGTCGTCTGGAAGCACATGCGGCTCACCCCGTGGCGCCGCGGCGACGTGCTCGCGATCGACAACGCCTCGGTCTCGCACGGCCGCATGCCCTACGAGGGACCGCGCCACGTCGTGGTCTGCTGGGCCTAGCGGGAGGGCCGGGTCGTCCATGCTGTCGGGCCAGAAGATCCTGATCACCGGCGCGAGCGGCATGGTGGGCGTTCCGATCGCGACGCATCTCGCGGCGGAGAACGAGGTCTGGGCGCTCGCGCGCTTCGGCTCGGGCAGCGCGGGCGCGGGCGCGAGGAATGCGTCCTCCGTGCCGCGGGACGCGCTCGAGGCGAAGGGCATCCGCACGCGGCCGGTCGACCTCGCGGCCCCCGACCTGCGCGACCTGCCCGACGACTTCGACTGCGTGCTCCACCTCGCCCACACCCGCCTCGGCGCCGAGTTCCAGCGCGCGATCCAGGTGAACGCCGTCGGCGCGGGCCACATCCTCCACCACTGCCGCAGGGCCCGGGCTGCGCTCGTGGTGTCGTCGGCCGCGGTCTACTCGCCGCAGCCCGACGCCTTCCGCCTGCTGCGCGAGGACGACGACCTCGGCAAGGCCGCGACGCCGTGGGCGCCGTCGAGCCCGGTGTCGAAGCTCTCCCTCGAGGCGGTCGCGCGCTTCTGCGCGGAGGCCTTCGGCCTGCGCACGACGATCGTCCGGCTCAACACGATCTACGGGTCCTTCGGCGGACTGCCCGTCATGAACATGGACGCGATCGCCGCGGGCGAGCCCGTCCACGCGGTCGCGGATCCGAACGTCCACAGCCCGATCCACATGGACGACGTGCTCGACCAGCTCGAGGCGCTCCTCGACGCGGCCGACACGCGCGCGACGCTGCTGAATCTCGCGGGCGACGAGGTCGTGACGACACAGGAATGGTGCGCGCAGGCGGCCCGGCTCTCGGGCAGGCCCGCGCGGATCGAAGTCGCGCCGATCCCCGGCATCCTCGCCGGCAATGCGGCCGACGTGGCGCGGCGCCGCGCGATCACGGGGCCCTGCAAGCGCGCCTTCGAGCCCTCCTTCGCGGCGATCTACCGGGAGCGGCACGGCGCGAAGCGCTGAGCCCCCGCGCGCGGGCTCTGGCTAACGGCGTTCCGCGCGCGGCAGGTGGGCCTGCAGCTCGAAGTGCTGGCCCAGCGTGACGAGGCCCGCCGCGACGACGTCGGTGCGCACGAAGGCCTGCACGAGGGTCGGGTCGAGGCTGCCCGGGTCGCCGGGCCGGAACACGGCCGAGAGCGAGAGGCGTCCGCCTAGCTCGGCGGAGGACTTCTCGATCCTCTCGATCGCGGCGTCGAGCGCCGCGGGGTCCGGCAGGCGGATGCCGAAGTGGGTGCTGCTCTGGGGTTCGCGGCGCAGCCGCTCGCGGTGCGCGCGGAAGGCCTCCGAGATCGCGCCGCTGCCGGCGAGCTCGCGCGCGAGCGCCTGCTCGAACGCCCACTGCTCCGGCGTCACCTCCGACGCGTAGAGCACGTTGTCGTAGGGGCCCTGCTCGGAGGGCTCGACCAGCACGAGCAGATAGGGCCCACCCGTCTCGACGACGCGACAGCCGAGCGTCTCGAAGATGCGCGCCGCGAGCGCGCGCTCGCCCGGGCGATACACGAGCTCGGTGTGGTTGTGCAGTCGGCCGTCCATGCCCGCCATCGCGGCTCCCTTCACGCCACGCGGTAGAGCGCCGCGGCGTTGTCGTGGAGGATCTTGCGCAGGCTGGTCTCGGGCAGCGCGCCGAGCACGCGCTCGGCGTACTCCGCGGGGTGCTCCGCGATCGAGACCGGACCCGGCGCCATCGAGGTCGGGTGCGGGTAGTCGGTCTCGTAGAGCAGGTTGTCGGGGTAGCGCTCGAGCGCGGTCTTGACGCCGTGCTCCTCGAACCAGAAGCAGGCGTAGATCTGGCGGCGGAAGTACTCGCTCGGGAGCAGCTCGTACTCGGGGTGCTCGCTGCGCACGCCGTTGTTCTGCCACTGCCAGTCGAAGGTCTCGAGCGTCGAGGGAACCCAGCCCGCGCCGCTCTCGACCGACACGAAGCGCAGCCGCGGGAAGCGGTGGCAGATGCCGCCGAAGACGAGGTCGGCGAGGCACTGCGCGTTCTCGAGGAAGAGCAGCGAGCTGCGGTGCGCGATGCCGGTGCGGATGCCCATCCCGCGCAGGCCGGACATCAGGTCGGAGACGTCGCCCGAGCCGATGTGGAAGCTGATCGAGAGCCCGCAGTCCTGCGCCGCGGCCCAGACCGGATCCCAGTGCGGATCCGGCAGCTTCGGCTGGCCGAAGGAGTCGGGCTGGCTGCCGAAGAGCACTGCCCGGTGGCCCGTCTTCGCGCAGCGCTCGATCTCCGCCGCGGAGGCGGCCACGTCCCAGAAGGGCAGCGCGCAGACGGGAATCAGCCGGGCCGCGTCGGCGCTGCACCAGTCGATCAGGAAGTCGTTGTACGCGCGCACGCACTCCTGCATCAGCTCGGGCTCGCCGAGGCGCAGGAAGCCGCCCGAGCCGAAGCCGCCGAGGTTCGGGTAGAGCACCTGGGCGTGGATCTTCTCGCGGTCCATGTGGGCGAGGCGCGCGCGCGCGTCCCAGGCGCCCGCGACCGCATCCGCGAGCGTGTCCGGGAAATCGGGCAGCAGCTTGTCGTAGCCCGCGACCGCGGCCACCGCGGTCGGCATCACGTAGCGCGTCCCGATCGCCCAGAAGTCCTTTCCGCTCTTCGCGTCGCGCACGACGTGCGGCACGAGGTCGCCCCACTTCTTCGAGACGCGCTCGGTGAAGACGCCGGGCGGCTCGGAGATGTGGGTGTCGACGTCGATCACGCGGAAGCGGTCGAAGAGTCCGGGGGCCATGGCCTGCTCCTCAGCGCGGTGGGCGGAATTGCACGAGGGTGACGTCCTCGTCGGCGGCGACGAAGCTCGCCTCGAGCTTCATCCCCGCGCGCAGCTCCTCGGGGCGGCAGCCCGCGATGCGGCTCTGGAAGTGCAGGCCTTCGTCGAGCAGCACGTCGCCGACGACGTAGGGCAGCTCGGCCTGGAACGCGGGCAGGGTCGGCCCGTGGATCACGGTCCAGCTGTAGAGCTCGCCGCGGCCGCTGGCCCTTTCCCAGCGGAAGCGGCGCGAGAGACACACCGAGCAGATCGGCCGCGGGTAGTGGCGCCAGCTGCCGCAGTCGCTGCAGCGCTGGAAGCGCAGCTCGCCGCGCGACGCGGCCTCGTAGAACTCGCGGTTGTCGAGGCTCGGCAGCGGCCGCGGCCGCAGCTGCGTGATCACGCGGTCGCGCAGCCCGCTCATCGCTCGCCTCGCAGGATCACCGCGCCGGTCGGGTCGGTGTTGGCCCCGGCGACGAGCGCGAACTCGCAGCCCGGAACCTGGCTCGTGCTCGTGCCGCGCAGCTGGCGCACCGCCTCGAGGTTGTTGTTGAGCCCGTGGATGAAGGCCTCGGAGAGCTGGCCGCCGTTGGTGTTGCAGGGCAGGCGTCCGCCCTGCCAGGAGAGGCCGCCCTTCTCGACGAAGGGTCCGCCCTCGCCGCGCTTGCAGAAGCCGTAGTCCTCGAGCGCGATGATCACGAGCGAGGTGAAGAAGTCGTAGAAGAAGGCGGCGTCGATGTCGGAGGGGCGCAGCCCGGAGCGCTCGAAGAGCCGGCGGCCCACGCGCGCCGCGGAGTCCTCGTCGCGCGGGTGCGCGAAGAGCGTCGAGAGGCGCATGTGGTGCGAGCCCGCCGCCATCTCGCCCGCGTGCAGCCAGACCGGCTTCTGGCGCAGGTCGCGCGCGCGCTCGGGCGTGGTCAGGACGAGCGCGCAGGCGCCGTCGGTCTCGATGTTGCAGTCGAAGAGGCGCAGCGGGTCCGCGATCATGCGCGAGGCGTGGTGGTCGGCGATCGTCATCGGCTCCCGCATCACCGCCTTCGGATTGCGCCGGGCGTGCTCGCGGAACGCGACCGCGACCTCGGCGAACTGGTCCTGCGTCGTGCCGTACTCGAGCATGTGGCGCCGCGTGATGATCGCCATCTCCTGGAAGGCCGAGACGAGGCCCTGCGGCACGTGCCACTGGTTCAGGCCCGGCAGCTCGGGATCGCTGCGCTCCCAGTAGCGGCCGCCGAGCCGCGAATCCCGGCCGAAGACGGACTGCTTGCCGCGCGCGCGCGAGCGGTAGACGAGCACCGTCTCCGCCATCCCGGCGGCGATCGCCGTGGCCGCGGCGACGAGCACCGACGCGGAGCCGCCGCCGCCCCAGCCGGTGCCGACGAAGTAGCGCAGGTCGGGCCGGCCGAGCGCGGTGTAGAGCTCCTCCTCCTGGGTCGTCTCCATGTCGTAGCGGACCAGGCCGTCGAGCTGGCCCGGAGCGATGCCCGCGTCCTCGCAGGCGGCCAGGATCGCCTCGATCGCCATGTCGAACTCGGAGCGGCCGAGCGCCTTGCCGAAGGCGGTCTGGCCGATGCCGACGATCGCAGCGCGGTTCTCGAGCGGGTGCACGTCGCCTCCCCGGAATGGGGCGAGGCTACGCGATGGCTTCGGGGCGGGTCAAACGGGCGCTCCCGGAGCCCGCGCGAGGGCCCGGCGCCGGGCGGCAGCTCGCGGGCGGCGCGCGCGCGGGGCGGCGCTCCCCGCGGCGGGCGCTGGCAAGGGGAGCGGCCATCCCCGAGTCTTCCCGCGTCCGCTGCTAGGCAGCTGCAGGAGCGAGGGAGATGGGGGATCGCCCGCAGCCGGAGGTCGTGGTCGTGGGCGCGGGCCTGGCCGGCCTCGCGGCCGCGCTCTGCCTGCAGTCCGCGGGGCGCCGCGTCTGGCTGCTCGAGCGCCGCTCCCAGCCGGGCGGGCTGTGCGGGACCTTCGCGCTCGACGGCCGCGAGTTCCCGATCGCCTGCAACGACTTCGGCCGCGGCCTCGAGCGCTTCTGCCGCCGCCTCGGCGTGGCCGTCGAGCTGCGCGCGCAGCGCACGCGCTTCCACTTCGAGCGCGGCGGTCGCGTGCGGCGCCTCGAGCTGCCGCTCTCGCTCGGCAGCGCGCTGCGGCTGCTCGGCAGGGCGGGGGAGCTGCGCGAGCTCTGGCGGCAGTACCGCCGCGGTCGGGCCGCGACGCTCGGCGCGCTCCTGACACAGGCGGGTGTCGAGGGCGAGCTCGCCGACTGGCTCGGCTCGCTCGGCTATCCGCTGGGTCTGCCGCCCTCGCGCCTGCCGCTCGAGCTCGTCGCCGCCGAGACGTCGCGCGAGCACGCCTACGGCTACGCCCATCCCTGCGTGCCGGTCGGCGGGCCCGGTGTGCTCGCGGGCGCGCTCGCGCGGCGCTTCGCCGAGCTCGGCGGCGAGATCCGCTACGGCTGCGAGGTGTCGGGCTGCGAGCGCGACGCCGCGCGCGGCGCGGCAGCGAACTTCCGCGTGCGCAGCGCGCAGGGCGAGCTCGGCGCGCGCGCGGTCGTCACGAGCGCGCCGCGCTTCTCGGAATGGCCGGGCGATCCGCGGCCCGGCCTCGAGCTCAGCGCGCTGCTCCTCGGCGTGGACCGCGCGCTGCGCTGGCCCGGCGGCTATCACACCCTCACCTGGTTTCCCGCCGGCGTCGAGGAGTGGCTCGGCGCGCTCGATGCGGGCCTCGAGGCGCCGGCCTGCGGCTTCCACGTCTACGACTGCGGGCTCGACGCAGGCGACGAGCGCGCGCTCTGCGCGCTCTCGTTCCTGCCGCGCGGTCTGCGCGAGCCGGACGCGGCGCGCCGGCGGCGCGCCGAGACGCTGCTGCTCGCGGGACTCGAGCGCCTCTTGCCCGGCTTCGGCGCAGCGCTGCGCTACCGGCGCTTCGTCGCGCCCGCGGAGTTCGAGCGCCTGCACGGACTCGCCTCCGCGGCCGTCGGGCGCCAGCCGCCGCCCGGCCTGCGCAAGCCGGATCTGCGCGACGCGCGGACGGGCCTCTACCACGTGGGCAGCTCGGTGGGTCCGCCGGGCGATCACGCGGGTCAGGCGATCCGGTCGGGCGAGCTCGCCGCGCGCCTCCTGCTCGCGAATCTGGCCGAGGAGAAGTGATACGCTGCGGCGCGCTTCCCGCCGGAGGACCCCCAGGTGCCGCACGAGAATCCGCCGCTCGCAGGCGTCCGCGTGCTCGAGAGCGCGCTGCTCGGACCGGGCGCGATCACGAGCCATCTCGCCGACCTCGGCGCGGACGTGATCAAGATCGAGCCGCCGCAGGGCGACTACATCCGCGAGATGACCTGGCCGATCATCCAGGGCAACTCGCTGCTGCACCTGCACATCCACCGGGGCAAGCAGAGCGTCGCGCTCGACCTGCGCAAGCCCGAGGCGGTCGAGGTCTACAAGGAGCTCGCGCGCACGGCGGACGTCGTGGTCGAGGCGATGCGCCCGGGAGCGCTCGCGCGCCGTGGGCTCGGCTTCGACGACCTGCGCGAGCTCAACCCGAAGATCGTCTTCTGCAACATCTCCGGCTACGGCATGACGGGCCCCTACAAGGACATGCCGAGCCACGGCATCGCCTACGACACCTGGGCGGGCCTGGTCAATCCGGCCTACGACGAGGAGGGCTTCTGCTACATCCCCGAGCACGCCTCCGTCGGGATCCACGCGGGACCGCTCTTCGGCGCCTTCGGAATCCTCGCGGCGGTGATCCGCGCGCGCGCGACGGGGCAGGGCTGCATGCTCGAGATCGCGCAGTCGGATGCGGCGGCCTACATGGACTGGTATCGGAGCGAGACCTGGCTCGCCTACGAGAGGCCCGAGAGCGAGGTCACGGGCAACAAGGCCGACGGCTACGAGCGCCGCGCGGCCGGCACGGCCGGCATGAAGGAGGGCGTGCGCTACCAGATGTACGAGGCCGCGGACGGCCACGTGCTCTTCATGGCCTCGGAGCAGGAGTTCTGGAAGAACTTCTGCGCGGGCGTCGGGCGCATGGAGCTCTTCGAGAAATGGCCCGGCTCGAAGTTCGCGGACCACGCGCGCAACAACCGCGAGCTCCAGCGCGAGCTGCGCGCGATCTTCAAGGCCAGGAGCTGCGCCGAGTGGATCGCCTTCGGCAACGAGCACAACACGCCGATCGCTCCGGTCAACACGCCGAAGACGATCGCGAAGGACCCGCAGTTCCAGCACCGCTTCCCGCTCTACCCGCACGCCCGGCACGGCGCCGACATGCTGCCCTTCCCGGTCAAGTTCCTCGGCGAGGAGCTGCCGGTGCCGAGCCACGCGCCGACGGTCGGCCAGCACAGCGACGACGTGCTCGCGCGCGTGCTCGGCTACGGCGCCGAGAAGCTCGCGGCACTGCGCAAGGCCGGGGCGCTCGTGTAGCCGGAGCGCGCGAGCGCGATTCGGCCTCCGAAGCAAATCGCGTCGTATCGGATTGCTGCGCGGTGCAGAATGCGGCACCGGCGGCCGCATTCCCGTCGCGCGCACAGGAGGGCCCGTGGGCTACCCGATCGCAGGCAAGAAGGTCTTCATCACGGGCGCTTCGTCAGGGATCGGCGCGGGGCTCGCGCGAGGCCTCGCGGCGCGCGGCGCGACCGTCGGGATCTGCGCGCGGCGCGAGGCCGAGCTCGCGGCCGTGCTCGCGGACTGCAGGCGGCACGCGCCCGCCTCGCGCATGTGGCGCGCCGATCTCGCGCAGCTCGACCGCCTCGAGGCGCTCGCCGCGCGCGCCTGGGACGAGCTCGGCGGCATCGACGTGCTGATCAACAACGCGGGCATCCCGAAGCGCCGCGTCGTCACCGAGCTCACGCCCGCGGTCGTCGAGCAGGTGATGGCGATCAACTTCTACTCGCCGGTCCGGCTGATCCTGGCGCTGCTGCCGCGCATGCTCGCGCAGCGCGGCGGGCGCATCGTCAACGTCTCCTCGGTCGCGGCCCGTCTCGGTCCGCCGCACGAGGCCGCCTACTCGGCCAGCAAGGCCGCGCTCACGGCCTTCTCCGAGGGCATGGCGATGGACCTCTGCGACCTGCCCGTGAAGGTGCACGTCGTGAACCCCGCGATCATCGACACGCCGCTCTTCCAGCTGCCCGACAACGAGGCGCCGATCTCCGACGAGGTGCAGGCGCTGCCGGTCGAGGCGATGGTCGAGGCCGTGCTGCGGCAGCTCGACGAGGACCGCTTCGAGGTCTACGTGCCCGAATCCTTCGCCCAGTACGCCGCTCACCGCGCGAAGGACATCGACGGCTCGATCGCGGGCGCGAAGGCCTGGCTGCGCGGCAAGCTCGCCGCGGGGAGGAAGGCGTGAAGGCGCTGGTCTACGACGTCGACGTGCAGCGCGTGATCGGGCTGATCCAGCAGCTGCAGGCGGGCGCGCCCGCGGACGACGAGACCTATCTCGGCGACAACGCGATGCTGCAGCTGAAGGAGATCCCCGACGCCCGCGTGCAGTTTCCCGACTGGATCGTGATCGAGAACCGGCTCACGGGGATCTGCGGCAGCGACTACAAGCAGGTCTTCATGGACTTCAAGGGCATCGACAGCCCGCTCGCTCCGCTCTCCTCCTTTCCGCAGGTGATGGGGCACGAGGTGGTCGGCCGGGTCGCGGCGATCGGGCCCGCGGTCACGCGCCTGCGCGTCGGCCAGCGCGTCGCGCTGAACCCGTGGCTCTCCTGCGCGCCGCGCGGCGTCGCGCCGCTCTGCCACGCCTGCCGCGAGGGCCAGTTCTCGCTCTGCACGAGCTTCACGCGGGGGCGACTCTCGGGCGGCCTCCACACGGGCACCTGCCGCGACGCCTCGGGCGGCTATGCGCCCTACCTCCCGGCCCACGAGTCGATGGCGATCCCGGTGCCGGACGAGCTCTCGGACGAGGTCGCGGTGCTCGCGGATCCCTTCGCGGTGAGCTTCCACTCGGTCGTGCGCAATCCGCCGCAGCCTGGCGAGATCGCGGTGGTCTACGGCTGCGGCACGCTCGGGCTCTGCGCGATCGAGATCCTGCACAAGCTCTACGACTGCCGGATCTACGCGATCACGCGCTTTCCGCACCAGGCGGAGCTCGCGCTCGAGCTCGGCGCGATCGAGGCGATCCCGTGGCAGCCCGCGAGCGGGATCGTCGAGCGCCTCGGCGAGATCACCGGCTCCGAGGTCTTCCGGCCCACCGCGGGCGCGCCGGGCGGGCTGCCGATGCTCTACGGACCGCCGGGCGTGCGCGTCGTCTACAACACGGTCGGGACCGCGGAGAGCTTCGCGGTCTCCGTGCGCATCGCGGGGCCGCGCTCGCGCGTCGTGATCTCGGGCGTCGACACGCCCGAGCGCTTCGAGTGGTCGCCGCACTACTTCAAGGAAGTGAACCTGGTCGGCTCGAACGCCTTCGGGCACGAGGAGTGGCAGGGAGTCAGCAAGCACGCGATCGAGCACTACTTCGATCTCGCGCGCGCGGGCCGCGTCGACGTGACGCCGATCCTGACCCACCGCTTCGCACTCGAGGACTACCGCGACGCGTTCCGCGTCACGCACGCACAGGGCGAGCACCGCGCGGTCAAGGTGCTCTTCGACTTCGCAGGGGGAGGTGCTGGCGCATGAAGATCGAGGGCAGCCGGGTTCTCGTGACGGGAGCGTCGTCGGGCATCGGCGCGGCGCTCGCGCGCCAGCTCGCGCAGCGCGGCGCGACGGTCGGCATCGTCGCGCGGCGCCGCGATCGCCTCGAAGCCGTGCTGAAGGACTGCCAGAGCAGCGCGCCCGAGTCCCGCGCGTGGGTCGCCGACCTCGGCGACCTCGCGCGCGCCGAGGCGGTCGTCGGCGAGGCCTGGCAGGCCTTCGGCCACCTCGATGCGCTCGTCAACAACGCCGCGATCCCGAACCGCACGCACATCACGCGGCTCAGCCACGACTCGCTGGAGGAGACGCTGCGCGTGAACTTCCTCTCGCCCGTGCGCATGGCGATGGCCGCACTGCCGCGCATGCGCGCGCGCAAGGCGGGCGTGATCCTGAACGTCTCGAGCCTCGGCGGCCGCCTCGGCATCGCGCACGAGGCCGCCTACTGCGCGGCGAAGGCGGCGCTCTGCGGCTGGTCGGAAGCCGCGCTGATCGACCTGATCGACGACCCGGTGCGGATCAAGCTCGTGATCCCGGGGCCGATCGACACCGAGATCTGGGACGTCCCGACGGTCGAGCCCGTGCACTACACGGGGCCGAAGGTGCCCGCGGCCGACTGTGCGAAGGGCATCGTCGCTGCGCTCGAGGAGGAGGGCGGCTTCGAGTACTACCTGCCGGACCTGAAGGGCATCGCGGTCGCGAAGACGCAGGACTCGCTCGCGTTCCTGCGCGGCTCGGCGCAGGCGATGAAGCCGAAGGCGTAGAGAGGCCGAGCGCGACAGCGGGGCTGCATCTCGTTGCGGCGGCGGCCGACCCCGCGATCGCCGCATTGAAGCGATTCAGCGTCCACCGCACGAGCCTCGAACAGATCGATCCCTCGAATGGGAACCTCATCCCCTTCGCCGGTATCGGTGACTCCGTGATCGAGGCGAAGGGCGCCGCCGGCGTGGCGAAGCTGTTGCGACTCGCGGTCGTGACGGATGACACGAGGACGGTCTGCTGCCCGGTCGGCGGCGACATTTTTCGGAGCGTCAAGAGTCGGGAAGGTCCTGCGCCGAATCAGATTGGAAATGGAGGACTCGATTCGAGCATCCGTTGGGGGGTGGTGACTGGGTGGACGATCAGCGGAAGCTTTTTTTGTCGCAGCGATCCTGCGGTCTTCTGCACGATTGCCTCTGGTGTCGACGATGCGACGGTCGATCCTCCGCTCCGCTCCGCGTTCTACGACCTCGGCACCTGGAGCTTCCACGGAACCGGATTCACCGCGACGCCCTTCGTCTACAACCGCTTCACATTCGGCGGGAACGAGCAATGGATCCTGCGCGGCGGGCAGCGGGATCGCTTCCTGCCGGCGCTGTCGCAGCGCGGACTCGCGGCGCTGGCTGCCTGCCTGCTCGTGCTCGGCGCGTTGGCTTCCCGCCGGCCGAGGCGACGCCTGCGCTGATCAGTCCGCTCTCGCCGGCGCCGGTCGCAGCTTATCCGCGTGCTCGCGCAGGAAGCGCGTCGTGCGCTCGGCGGACGCGGGCTCGAAGCGGTCCTCGAGGCGGCAGATCCGTTCGCCGCGGAAGACGGCGGTCTCCTCGCCCTCGATCGCGAGCGGCGGCGCGCCGGCGACGCGATAGGTCGCGCGCCAGCGCACCCAGACCTCGCTGCCGCTCTCGCGCGGCCCCTCGAGCAGCTCGAGCTCGCGGCTCTCGAAGCGGCGGTCGAAGCCGTCGAGCGAGGCGCGCAGCCCCGCGAGCACCGCGCTGCGCGGCGCGTGGCGCCCCGCGAAGGGCGCGGGGCCGAAGGTCTCGTAGACCGCATCCTCGCTGAAGCAGGGCTCGACCGCGGCCCAGTCGTTCCCGGCGACGGCCTTCTCGAAGGCAGCCGCGTAGCTGGCGAAGCGCTGGATCAGGTTCATGGCTCTTCCTCCGTGGGCAACTCTGGATCACTCGAGCAACTGCTTCAGGTCCTCGCTGCTGAGCTGCCCGAGGAACGACTTCTCGTCGCCGAGCACGCTCGCGGCGAGCTCGCGTTTGCTCTGCTGGAGCTGCAGGATCTTCTCCTCGACGGTGTCCTTGGCGACGAGGCGATAGGCCATCACGGGGCGCGTCTGGCCGATGCGGTGCGCGCGGTCGACCGCCTGGGCCTCGACGGCGGGGTTCCACCAGGGGTCGAGCAGGAAGACGTAGTCGGCGGCGGTGAGGTTGAGACCCGTGCCGCCGGCCCTCAGGCTGATCGCGAACACGCGGCAGTCCGGATCTTCCTGGAACTGCGCGATCCGTTCGGCGCGATCGCGCGTGCGGCCGTCGAGATACGCGTAGGGAATCTCGCGCTTTGCGAGGCCCGTCCGCACGAGCGCGAGGAAGCGCGTGAACTGCGAGAAGATCAGCGCCTTGTGCCCCTCTTCGAGCACCTCTTCGAGCTGCTCGAAGAGCACGCCGAGCTTGGCGCTCGAGTCTCCCGCGCGCTTCGGGTCGATCAGCGCGGGGTGACACGCGGCCTGGCGCAGGCGCAACAGCGCTTCGAGCACATGGATCTTCGAGCGCGCGAGCCCATCGCGCTCGATGCGGCGGCCGAGCTTCGCCTGGAAGTGGCGGCGCAGCTCGTCGTATTCACGGCGCTCGGAAGCTTCGAGCTCGCAGACGAGCGTCTGCTCGCTCCGCTCGGGCAGCTCGCGCAGCACCTGCCGCTTGGTGCGGCGCAGGAGCAGCGGGCGCAGCGCGCGCGAGAGCAGCTCGAGATCGGCGGCGTCGCCGCGGCCCTGCGCGAGTGCCGAGAGGCCCCGCGCGCGCCCGAGCATGCCGGGATTCAGGAACTCGAGCAGCGAGGCGAGCTCGCCGAGGTGGTTTTCGACCGGAGTTCCGGTCAGCGCGAGGCGGTGGGACGCGCGCAGTGCGCGCGCGGTGCGCGCGGTCTTCGCGGCCGCGTTCTTGATCGCCTGGGCTTCGTCGAGCACGACGGTGTCGAAATGCTGTTCGGAGAACCACTCCGTGTCGCGCAGCAGCGTGCCGTAGCTGGTGACGACGAGCTGGCTCTCGGCGATGCGCTCGCGCAGCGCGGCGCGCTCCGCGCCCGAGTAGCGCAGCACGCGGAGCTCCGGGGCGAAGCGCTGCGCTTCGGAGATCCAGCCGTGCACGACGCTCTTGGGGGCGACCACGAGCCAGGGGCGCGGCGCCGCTGCCGCAGCTTTCTGCTCGCGCTTCCCGCCGCCTCGAGCGGACGTCGCCTGGGGGCCGGGTTCGAGCGCCGTGCCCGCGATCAGCGCGAGCACCTGCACCGTCTTGCCGAGGCCCATGTCGTCCGCAAGGCAGCCGCCGAGCCCGAAGCGGCGCAGGAAGTGCAGCCAGCCGAGGCCCTCGCGCTGGTAGGCGCGCAGCTCGCCGCGGAAGCCTGCGGGCTCGCGCGCGGGCTCGATGCCGCGGAAGTCGGCGAGCGCGGCCCGGAGCTCGTCGAAGTGCGCGTCGCTCTTCGCCTCGTCCTGCACGGCGAGCAGCGCATCGATCAGGCCCAGTTGCGCGCGCGCGAAGCGCAGTGCGGCGCCGTCCTCGGTCTCGACCTCCTCCGCCGCGCCCAGCATGCGCTCGCAGCGCTGGAGCCAGACGCGCGGCAAGAGGCCCAGGCTGCCGTCGCCGAGCCGCACGAGGCGCTGCTTCGCGGCCGCCGCGAGCAGCGCCGGAAAGGGGACGCGCTCGCCCTCGAAGTCGACCGCGCCCTCGAGCTCGAAGAAGTCGAGCCCGGAGCGCACGACCGCCGTGCTGGCACCCGGGCGCCGCAGGCGCGCGCCCTCGGCCTCGAGCTGCCAGCCCTTCGCGAGCAGCTCCTCGGCGGCGGCCTCGAAGCGGGCGCGCGGGACCTTCACGCCCGACCTCGCGAGCTCCCTGCCGCCGTTGATCGGAAAGTCGCCGAAGTCCGCGCTCTGGAAGCCGAGCGCAGCGAGCGTCCCCAGGGCCTGACCCTCGGCTTCGAGATTGCGCGCGAATAGCACCCGCGCGCGGCGATCGGCAGCGTTCGGAGCCTCCCAGTCGGCCGGGACCCAGACGCCGCCGTAGCGGAAGTCGATCTGCGCGGGGATCGCGCGCCGCGACTCGTCGAGCCCTTCGAAGCGCAGCCGCGGCTGCGGGTGCCCGGCCGCTTGCGTCCAGGCGATGCCGGCGCCGAGCTCGAGCGGCGGCAGGCCCGGCAGTGAGGCGAGCCGCTCGACCGCGAGGTCGAGCCCGGAAGCCGGGATCCGCAGCGGACCGCGCGCGAGCTCGCTCAGCGAGCTCGCAGCACCCGCCAGCTCACAGCGCGCGAGCGCCTCACCGCAGACGAGCAGGCCACAGGCGAGCACGAGCTGGACCTGCTCGAGCGCGAGGCTCTCGCCGCCGCGTGCGAAGCGGCCGTGCAAGAGAGCACCCCCCTTTCCGCTCTCGGCGAGGGATGCGGGCGCCAGCGTGAGCCGCAGCTCCCAGGCCGCACCCGGATCGAAGCGCAGCCAGCGCGGCTCCTCGCGCGAAGCGTCTGCGCCCGCACTCGTTCCGCGCCCCTGGCTCTCGGAAGTCCGAGCCAGCAAGCCGAGACGCTGCGTTCCCGCGAGCTGCGGGAGCAGCGAGCGCGCGAGCCCGAGAGGAACCTCCAGCGCAGACACGGCGAGCGAGCCCACACTCGCATAGCTGTGGCGATAGGGGCCGCGCCGCTCCGCTTCCGCCAGCGCGATCAGCTGCGCGAGCGCAGCGGCTTCCTCGGGGATCGCCGCCGCGGCGCTTTCTCCCGGGCCGATCTGTGCCAGCCGCAGTGCGCCGGGCTCGCCATCCCGCCCGCGCGCGCGCCGCGCGAAGCGCAGCTGCACGCGCTGCTCGCGCGCGATCTCTTCGGGGTCGAGCAGATAGAAGAGCGGCGTCGGGGCGGGCGCCGGCGCGAGCCGGTGCGGGCCGCCGAGCGGAACGACTCCCTGGCGGGCCAGCTTCGCCCGCGACGCGAGCTGATCGAGGCGCGCGCGCCAGCCCGGGCGGCCAGGCGGTCGTTGCGCGGCGTTCAGCCGCTGCTCGAGCTCGCGGAACACGCGCAGCGCGTCGGGGTTCGGCTGCCAGCCGCCAGTGCGTCTCGAGGGCTTGGGGTCGAGCTCGTCGTCGAGGTCCTCGTCGTAGTCGTCGTCCTCGTAGGGATCGTCATCCTCGTCCAGGATGAAGGGCTCGCTGACCTCGAAATCCTCCGCGTCGTCGTGTGCGGCTCGCGCGCCGGTTGCGCTTTGCTCGCCCGCGAGCAGCGCCGGCTCCCAGTCCCGCGCGTCCAGCGCGCAGAGCGTCGCCCACAGGTGCTTGCAGGGGTCTCCGCCCTCGGCGTAGGGGCAGCTGCAGTCGAGCTCGAAGGACACGCCGCCACCGCTCCGCTTGCGAGCGACGCGAATCTCGACCCGATAGGGCGACCGGCCGCTGCCGCGGACCCGCGCGCGGACGCGGTTTGCCTCGATGGTTTCGATCATGACGCGCTTGCCGCGCGCATAGCTCGCGCCGCGCGCGCGGATCGCCGGGCGGAACGCGCGCGTGAGGGGGGTGGTCAGGGACATGCCGGGGGAAAGCTCGGGAAAGTCGGGGCGAGGCACAAGGGAGAAGCCTGGCCTCGAGCTGTGACGGATCGGGTCACGCGGGCTGGGAGCGGGAGGCGCTGACTGCCTCCGAGGCAGACGCCGGGGCGAGCGGGGACAAACGATGTTTGCCCTTGCTACGGTGCTGCGCTGGCTCGACACTCGAGGGGGTTGAGGTAGCGGTGTGCACGTGGAGACCTGTTGCGGCGGGCCTGGGTTTCCCAATCCCGCTGGCGGCAGCACGCGACTCGCCTGTAGGGGAGCTGCCGGACCGATGCCGCTCAGTCCATCAGAACGGCTAGGCTGGGCAACGTTGGGAGAGCAGGGAAGCCGGCATGCTTCACACGCGCGAGCAGGGGGTTCGCGTGCACGCCCTCGCAAACCTGGGCGGACTCGTCGCGATCGCGGGACTCGAGCACGTCGAGCCGGATCTTCTGCTCGGGGCGCTCCTCGAGGTGGGCGAGCGACTGCCGCAGATGAAGCCGTCCCTCGTCGAGCGGATGCGAGCGCGCGGCGCCGCGAAGCTCGACGAGCGCGGGAGCGGGAAGCGCGCCTGGCGCGCGCGTGAGCGCGGGCTCGATCTGCACGCGCTGCACCTCACGAGCGAGCAGATCCGCGTGATCCTGCGCGCGCTCGGCGCTGCCGTTCCGACGCAGCGAGAGGATCTATCGGCGGCGCTCTCGAGCGCGCTCGGAGAGCGATAGAGCATGAGCACGCCGCGCGATCCCTACGAGATCGAGACTCCGCGAAGGCGCGGCGTCGACGAGCCCGGAGCAGGGCGCCGAGCGCGGCAGCTTCGCGCGCGGTTCCAGCGCTTCGGCACGCACCCGAAGCCACTCGGCACGCGTCGGCCGCGCGCGCCGCGCTCTCCGTTCGCGCAGCGGAGCACCGTGAAGGTGTCGTTCCGCAAGAACCTCGGCGGCGGCGAGTGGCGCGCGCACGGCCGCTACATCGCACGCGAGAGCGCGCGGCCGGACGCGGAGAGCCGAGGTCTCGGCTTCGACGCCACGCGCGACGACATCCCCGTGCCGGGAACGCTCGCAGCGTGGGAGAAGGCGGGCGATCCGGTGCTCTGGAAGATCGTCGTTTCGCCGGAGAACGGCTCGCGCATGGATCTCCAGCGCCACGCGCGCGGCCTGGTCGGCGCGATGCAGCGCGACCTCGGGACGCGGCTTGAATGGGTCGCGGTCGAGCACGACCACAACGACCACCCGCACCTTCACATCGCGATCCGCGGCGTCCGTGACGACGGGAGCCGGCTCGGGCTCCCGGGCGAGTACCTGCGGCATGGCATTCGCGGGCGGAGCGAGGAACTTGCGACGCGCGAGATCGGACCTCGCACTTCGCGCGACCAGGTCCGCGCGCGCGAGGCCGGTGTTCGCGCGCGCCACGTGGGCGCTCTCGACCGCGAGATCGAGCGGCAAGCCGGAGCCGATCGCCGCGTCTCGTTCGGCCGGCAGCCGGCAGTCGGCAGCCCGAGTCATCAGGTGTGGCGCCGCCTCGAGTTCCTGCAGGAGATCGGGCTCGCCGACCGCGAAGGCGCGCGGTCCTGGCGCGTCGCGTCCGACCTGCAACCGGCACTTCGCACCATTCAGCGGACGCGCGACCTGCAGCGCGCGCTCGCCGACCCCGAGGTCTCGCTCACCGATGCGCGACCGCAGGTGCGGTGGACCGAACTCGCGCCCGGCCAAGCGGTGACGGGGAGGATCGCCGGCGCGGTTTACGACGAAGCCTCGGACCGCGCGCACCTGCTCGTCGAGGGGACCGACGGCTTGCTCCATGTGATCCGGCAGACGCCGGCAATGGAGCGGCAGAGAGGGGAGGGCGGCCTTCGAACGGGCAGCGTGGTCACCCTCGCCGGGCGCGAAATCGAGCGTGAGGGCGGGTCAGGAATCGTGCTCGAGGTCGAGGAGCACGGCCGGCTCGAGGAGCTGCGGGCCGCGGCCGAGTCGGCCACCGTCCTCGACCGGGAAGTCGTTAGGCTCGTCCAAGCTTCTGGACCAACTCAGGTTTCAGAGGGACCGCGTTCCCGCTTCTCCGACGCTTGGCGCGAGGCTCGGCGGGAGAGGGTGGACCTCCTGGTCCGCGCCGGCGCTTTGGAGGAGAACCAGCGCGAGCGTGCGTATACCCTGGCGCAGAGAGGACGGGTCGAGATGGACGCCCGAACGCAGGGACGGGAACTGACACCGCTTGGGGAAGTGCGCCGCCAGTCTGACAAGCCGATCCGAGAGGCATCCGAGCAACCCGGCCAGAGACTCCGGGGCGAGCTTCGTGGCGTGGCCTTGGACCAGCACGGTCGTCGGGTCGCGTTGCTCGAGACGGGTCGGTACCTCACCGTCATCCCGACGGATCAGGGCGACCTCGAAATCGGCCACCAGTACGAGGCGCAATCGCAGCGCGAGGGCGAGCGCCGGCGCGTGCTTGCGTGGCGGTTCGAGGACCTGGAGCGGGTTAGGGAGTCCGACCGGGTCAAAGACAGATCGCTATAGCGTATTGACAGTATCCACGCGGTCGAGCATGATTTATGCGTGTCATCCGAAACGGCGTCATATAGCGTTCTAGACCGGGACGAGGTTCCCGACGATTTCCCCCAGCGAATTCGATCGCTTCGGGCATCGCTGGGCCTCACGCAGGAGCGGCTCGCTGAGCTCACGGACGTCTCGTTCACCACGGTCAACCGGTGGGAGAACGGAAACTCTCGACCCAGACTCTCCGCGTGGCGCAGGATCCAAGAGCTCGCGGTCGCCCATGCCGAAGGGCAGGCGCCCGAGGCGCGCGGTCCCCAGGCAAAGGGACTCGATCAAGAAGCCAGCACCCTCGAGATCGACTACGGCGCAGATCCGGAGCGCGTTCGGCTCGTCGCCGAAGCCGAGCGCCTCGCCTACGGCCACCTCTTCAACCCTGCGTTCGCGACCGAGACCTCGCTGATCGACCCGCTTCCGCATCAGCGGATCGCCGTCTATGAACGGATGCTGCGCGAGCCGCGGTTGCGGTTCCTCCTCGCCGACGATGCGGGTGCCGGCAAGACGATCATGGCCGGGCTCTACATCCGTGAGATGCTCGCACGCCGGCTCCTGCGGAGAGTTCTCGTCGCCTCGCCCGCCGGTCTAGTCGGAAACTGGTTTCGCGAGATGCGTACGCTGTTCCGCCTGCCCTTCCGCATCGTCTCCGGCGCTGACGCACGCACGGAGAATCCGTTTGCATCGCCCGAGGGGGATCTCGCGATCGTCAGCATCGACACGCTCGCGAGCCCACGCACCTTCGCTCGGCTCCAGGAGCTCGGCACGAGCGAAGCGGGTTCGCTCATGCCGTTCGACCTCGTGATCTTCGACGAGGCTCACAAGCTCTCCGCGAGCCAGGATCCGAGCACATTCACGCTCCGTCGCACCGACCGGTACCGCGTGGCCGAGGCGCTGGCTGGCCTGCGCACGGCAGATGCGCGCTGGCGCTTGCCCTGGAGCGCGCGCCACATCCTCTTGCTCACTGCGACGCCGCACATGGGGAAGGACTTCCCCTATTACTGCCTCTGGCGTCTGCTCGAGCCCGAAATCCTCTCTACGGAAGACGCGTTCCGAGGGCTCTCCGACGAGCAGCGCGCGCACTATTTCATTCGCAGGACCAAGGAGGAGATGGTTCGCTTCGACGGGACGCGCATCTACCCGGAGCGCATCTCCGATACGCTGACGTTCGACCTGTCGCAAGGTGAACTGGGTGAGCAGCGCCTCTACGACGAGACGACTGCGTACATCCGCACGTACTACAACCGCGCCAGGATTCTGAACCGCTCCGCAGCCCGTCTGGCCATGTCGGTCTTTCAGCGCCGACTCGCGAGTTCTACGTATGCGCTTCTTCGTTCGCTCGAGCGCCGTCTTGTAAGGATCGACGACCTCGCGCAGGCCCTCGAACAGGGGACCATCGACGTCGCATCGCTGCGCGCCGCGCAGGAGCGACTTGACAAGGACGCGCATGATCCGCTCGACGACCAGACGGCGGACGAAGAGGAGAGCGTCGACGGACGTGAGCTCGCCGAGGTCGCGCAGGACGAGGCGCTCGGAGGCGTCGTCGCTCAGTCGCTCGCCGAGCTGCAGGCCGAGCGCGAGCGTGTGGACGAGCTGATCGACCTCGCCCGCAAGGTCTATGACGCCGGAGGCGAGTCCAAGTTCGAAAAGCTGCAGGAAATCCTTCGCGATCCGGCATACCGCGAAGAGAAGATCCTGATCTTCAGCGAGCACCGTGACACGCTCGATTTTCTGGTGCGTCGCCTTGAGGGGCTCGGTTTCACGGGGCAAGTCGCGCGAATCCATGGTGGGCTCGATTACCGCGAGCGCGATGCGCAGGTCGAGTTCTTCCGCCGCCCCGTCGCTGACGGCGGTGCCCGGTATCTCGTCGCTACCGACGCCGCCGGGGAGGGCATCAACCTTCAGTTCTGCTGGCTCATGGTGAACTACGACGTGCCGTGGAACCCGGCGCGACTCGAGCAGCGGATGGGTCGCATTCATCGCTACGGCCAGAAGCGCGACCCGGTGGTGATCTTGAATCTGGTTGCTGCGAAGACGCGCGAGGGTCGCGTTCTTCACACTCTGCTCGAGAAGCTCGAAGCCATCCGTAAGGAGCTTCGCTCCGACAAAGTCTTCGACGTAGTTGGCCGGATGTTCGAGGGCGTGTCGATCAAGGAGTACATGGAGCAGGCTCTTACCGAGGATGGTGCCCGCGACGCGGTCGACCGACTGTCCGGCAAGCTGACGGCCGAGCAGGTCGAAGCGCTTCAGGAGCGCGAGCGGAGCCTGTACGGGTCTGGAGGCGACGTCGCGCGCGTCCTTCCGCGCTTGCGATCCGACCTGGAGACCGAATCGCTGCGTCGGCTCCTGCCCGGTTTTGTTCGCCGCTTCGTCGAGAAGGCGGCTCCGCTTCTTCATCTCCGGATCGATGGAGATCCTGGAGGGATCTTCTCGCTGAGGCCCCTCCGAGCCGATGCGATGGATGCGCTCGCAGGCGCGCTGGAGACGTATCCGGCGGACGTGCGCGATCGGCTCACGGTCTACCGGCCAGCTGATCCGCGCGCCGCGATCTTCGTCCACCCCGGCGAGCCGCTCTTCGAGGCTCTGCGGAAGTCCGTCGCAGACGCGTTCGCACGAGAAGCGCTGCGCGGTGCAGTCTTCATCGATCCGACCACCAAGACGCCCTACCTGCTGCACCTGATCCACATCGACGTTGAGCGTACGGCGGATGCGACCATGCCTGCGCTGCGATCCGCGCAGACGCTCGAGAGCCGGCTCATAGCACTCCGCCAGGAGGATGATGGCGCCGTCCGCGAGTACGCGGTCGAGCATCTCCTGCTGCTACGTGGCGCGTCGCATCGTCCGTCAGCCGCACGACCGTTCGTCGCAACAGCGCGCGTGGCGGCCGCGCGCGCGAGGGCCTTCGCGGAGGAGAGCGCCGGTGCGTCTCTCGTAGAGCATCACCAGACCTTGCTTCGCGAGCAGATCGGCGAGCGCGAGGTCTCGATTCGGCGAGGTTACGACCATCAGGCTGCCGAGCTGGCTGAAGCTCGGCTGCGCTTTGCGGATCGTGCGAAGCAAGGAGACCGCAACGCCAGCCGCGAGCTCGAGGCGGTCAAGGCTCGACAGCGAGCTCTATCCGAAGAACGCGAGCTCGCACTTGCGGCGCTTCGCCGTGAGCCGGAGCTAGTGAAGGTCGCGGGAATCCAGTTCCTGTCCCACGTGCTCGTGATGCCATCCGCGAGTTCGGAGGATCAGAAGAGGTACGACGCAGAGGTGGAGCAGATCGCGGTGGCTGTGGCAGTGGCGTTCGAACGCGAGCAGGGCGGAGTGGTTCAGGACGTCTCGAATCCCGAGCGCGCCCGTTCAGCCGGCTTGAGTGACTGGCCCGGCTTCGACCTCCTGTCGACGCGCCCCGACGGGTCGCGGCGTTGCATCGAAGTGAAGGGCCGAGCAGATGTGGGAGACGTCGAGGTCAGCGAGAACGAGTGGGCAAAGGCGTGCACCCTGCGCCGCGAGTACTGGCTCTACGCGGTCTTTAGCTGCGCGAGTGCGACGCCGCGGCTGATGCGCGTGCCGGACCCCTTCGCGGAGCTTTTGGTTCGAGCGAAGGGTGGAGTGAAGATCGACTACCGCGAGATCGCCAGTGCAGCGACTGCTGAGGGCGCATGACGGTGGCCACCAGAAAGCCCAAGACGCGAACGCTCACGATCTTCCTCATCAAGGAGGATTGCAGTGCTGATGCGATTCTGAAGCCGGGCCGGGCGCTCCAGCGCCAGCGGATTGTGATGTCGCCATCTGTGGAAGCTGACCTCTACATCCAACCCTCCGTGGAGCGGTCACCGAGCTGGCTCGATTTATTTTCTGGCGTCTTCGACGCCGCTGGAATTCGCGTCGCGAACGAGAGCGCAGCTGCGCTCCTAGTTGCGGAGGCTGGGGGAAGGAAATACGCCCTTGCGTTTGGCCAAGGTCGGCACCTGCTCCAGCCTTCAAGCTACGAGGAGACCTTCGGGCTGAAAGTGGTGCTCAATGCCGTTGATCCTGAGGGATTGAAAACCATCGACCGAGAGCGGCTTAGTGAGCACGGACGCCGCAGTCGCGATCAGGTCGCCAGGGAAAGCGAAATCGGGGCATTCGGAATCGACGTAGAGCAGGACATGCTTCGCGCTGTAACCGGCCGCCCGAAGGACCCGTCGCTCGGGCATCGCCTGTCCGGGGCGGATTCTCTTACGGCAAGTCTCCCGATCGCGCTTGCAGATATTCCCGAGCAGCTGGGCCTCTACGGCGCGAAGTTCACGGAGGCGTCCTACCGCGAGCGGTTTGCGTTCGTCGACCACGTACGTGAGGTTCGCGATCCGGCCGTCGTCCACACGCTGAATCAGGATCTCATCCGCAGGCTCCGCGCACGAGAGATCGACGATGTGTGGATCGCCGTACCGCAGATCCTCGATCTATCGCGCGTTCAGGGATTCAAGTATCGGAATCGGCGCGACGCCGCGATCCATCCCGACCTTCACGTACGCGATCTCCTAGATGCGATCGCAGGGGACCGCGAGATTGCCGAGGATGACCTCCGCAAGATGTCGATCTCGGCAATCGACGCCGAGACGGATGGTGTTGTTGATTCCTGGCCGGTAGGGCGGTGCCTCTACGCCGAACTTCTGCACGGCGGCAGCTCGATGGTCCTCACGAACGGCCGCTGGTACCGCGTCGATCCCGACTTCGCGAGCCGCGTGAACGAGGAGATCGCGACCCTGCTGCCGACTGCCGTCAGGCTCCCGAATGGCCGGGCCGGAGAGCACGAGGCGGCCTACAACAAGCGCGCAGTCGAATCAGATCCGGCTCGATTCGCACTGATGGACAGGGTCCCTATCGGCGCGGGCCAGATCGAATTCTGTGACATCTACAGCCGGGAAGGCGTGATGATCCACGTCAAGCGTTACGCGGGATCGAGCGTCCTGAGCCATCTATTCGCGCAGGGTACCAACGCGGCGACGCTCTTCGCACAGGATTCGCGGTTCAGAGAGCAGCTAAACGACAAGCTCCCTGGATCGCACAAACTTCCTTCGCCAGCAGACCGCCCGCAGGTGCGCGACTTCGAGGTCGCATTTTGCGTAGTCAGTCGGTCGGCGAAGCCGCTGAGGCTCCCGTTCTTCAGCCGATTGAGCCTCAGAAACGCTGCTCGGGTGCTTCAAGGCTACGGCTACCGCGTGTCGTACACGAAGGTCCCGCTGGAAGCTAGTTCGAAGAAGGAGCTCGCCGCGTGAACGATCGACGTCGCCTAGTCGAGGTTGCCTTCCCGCTGAAGCAAACCTCGATCGACTCCGTGCATGAGAAGAACGTGAGGCACGGGCACATCTCGACTCTTCACATCTGGCCCGCGCGCCGCCCACTCGCCGCGTGTCGGGCGGCGCTCATCACGACTCTTCTGCCAGATCCGGGGAACGATGCCGAGCGCAAGCGCGTCCTCGAGCGCATGGCGGGGAAGGTGGTGTCGACCACCAAGAAGAAGAAGCTCGGAGGCAGGGTCGAGGAGACGCACAGCGAGGAGACCGCCGGCGGCGTCCTCCATTGGGGACTCGAAGCGGGACCTGATCTCCAATGGTTCCGGGATGAAATCCGGAAGGCCTACGGTGGCCGTGCGCCTCGCGTCTTCGACCCCTTCGCGGGAGGAGGCGCGATTCCGCTTGAAGCGATGCGGCTCGGCTGCGAGGTGACCGCCGGCGACATCAACCCGGTCGCCTGGATGATCCTGCGCTGCACGCTCGAATATCCTCAGCGGATCGCCGGACATAGGCGGCCGCTTCCCGAGTTTGTTCGGCGCGATCGAGGTTTCATGGAGAGCTTCTTCAAGTCGCAAGGCCTGAAGAGCGCCGCTGTTCGAACTCAGCTGGAGCGCCTCGGATTTGGTGGGAAGGGAGACCAGGCGTTCGGCGACTTCTTTCGTGATGAGGGTCTCCTCGATGCAGGCCTAGCCTGGCATGTGCGCGCTTGGGGTACTTGGGTACTCGCGCGGGCACGCCAGGACCTTGAGAGGTTCTACCTGACGGTCGATGGCAAGCCGACGGTCGGGTACCTGTGGGCTCGCACGGTCGCGTGCAAAGGATGCCGCGCGCTGTTGCCGTTGCTCAAGACTCGGTGGCTCTGCAAGAAGGACAGCAAGCGCGTCCTCCTTACGATGCGGCCGAACGACCAAAAGAGCGGCGTCGTGTTCGGTGTGCAGAACGATGTCGCACTCCAGGGCGGCAACGCTGCTCAGCGCCGCGAGCACGACAAGCGCCTTGGTGCTGGGACCATGTCTCGATCCGGAGCAACGTGTCCCTGTTGCCAGACGACGATGACGATGAGCGACCTTCGGCTCGAGGGCTCGTCGGGTCGCCTCGGCGCCGTCATGACCGCGGTCGTCGTCGACGGCGCGAAAGGGAAGGAGTACCGCCTCCCGCACCCGTTGGAGACGAATGCGGTAAGCGATGCCGAGAAGGAGATCGACCGGATCTTCTCTGCAATTCCGTTTGGCGTTCCCGATGAGCCAACGCCGAAGGGCGGTAGCGGAGCGAGCCGCGCGTTCTCCGTTGACGGATACGGTCTCGATCGCTGGTCGAAGCTGTTCACGCCGCGACAGCTCTGCGCTCTAGGGTCGTTCGTCAGTGCGGTCCGTTCCTCGCGCGACGGTGCGGCCGCTCTCGGATACCCCGCTGAGTGGGTCGAGGCGATCGTTGCCAGCGTTGCTCTCATGGTCGATCGCCTCGCCAATCAGAGCAGCACGCTCGCCCGCTGGAACCAAGGCGGAGAGAATATCGAGGGGACCTTCGCGCGGTTTGCACTTCCGATGCTCTGGGACTACGCGGAGGTGAATCCCCTTGGCGATACGAGTGGGGGCTTCCCGAGCGCGGTCGAGTGGGTGAGTTTGGCTCTCGACCACTTCACGGCTGCGGTGTCCGCCGCACCTCCGCCCAGGGTCATTCTCGGCAGTGCTGCTCAGGAAGCGCCAGGGAAGTTCGACCTCGTTCTTACTGACCCGCCGTACTACGACGCGATTCCATATTCGGATCTCATGGACTTCTTCTACGTCTGGCTCCGACGTGGGCTTTCCGGTCTATCGCCACAGATTGATGAGGCGTTCCGAGAACCGCTCGGGCCCAAGTGGGACGAGAGCAAGAACGACGGCGAGCTCATCGACGACTCGTCGCGCTTCGCCGGCGACGCGAGTCGCTCGCGTGCGACCTACGAGGACGGGATGGCGCGGTCGTTCCTGCAGGCTCAGCGGTCCCTGACGGACGACGGCCGGCTCGTCATCGTCTTCGCCCACAAGCAACCCGATGCCTGGGAGACGCTCGTCTCTGCCATAATCCGAGCCGGCTTCGTCGTCGATGGAAGCTGGCCGATCCAGACGGAGCGCACAGCGCGGACCCGCTCGCTGTCCTCGGCAGCGCTCTCCTCGTCGGTCTGGCTGGTTTGCAAGAAGCGACCGGAGAGTGCGCGGCCTGGGTGGGACAACCGCGTGCTCGACGAGATGCGCGAGCGGATCAGGGGGCGGCTCCGCGAGTTTTGGGACGCAGGTATTCGCGGCCCCGATGTCGTCTGGGCGGCCACGGGGCCTGCGCTCGAGGCCTACAGCCAGCATCCGGTTGTGAAGAAGGCAGACGAGCCGGGCCAAGTGATGTCGGTGTCGGAGTTCCTCCGGCACGTGCGGCGAATGGTCGTCGACTTCGTTGTCGGCCGCGTGCTGTCTCATGATGGCGAAGAGCAGCCTGTGAGCGGTCTAGACGACATCACCACTTACTACTTGCTCCACCGGCACGACTTCGGCATGGCCGACGCACCGATCGGGCCATGCATCCTATACGCAGTCTCGTGCGGGCTTTCCGATGGCGACCTCGTCGGTACTCACGACCTGCTTGCTCGGAAGGGGCAGGTGGCTAGCGCCGAGGGTGATGACGAGGAGAGCGAGGAAGAGGAAGCGTCCGCTGGCGGCGGGAGCATGGTGCGGCTCAAGCCGTGGACGCAGCGTTTGAGGAAGACTCTTGGCTACGAGGGTCCCGGGGGCCGAGTGCCTCCGCTGGTGGACCAGATCCATTGCCTCATGCACCTCTGGAAAGCCGGCGACGTGAACGCGGTGAATGCGTACCTGGACGACCGCGAGCTTCGCTACAGCCCGCTCTTCCCGCACCTGCTGCAGGCTCTTGTGGAGCTCTCCGAGAAGGAGGAGCGCGCGATCCTCGAGAGCCTCGCGAACCATGTGCGGTCGCTTGGAACACGTATTCCCTCAACGCGGGAGCTTCCGCTCTCATGAGGTTGACCGCTTCCACGCGTGTGCAGCGGAGCCCCTGAGTTCTGAATGGCTTGAATCAACGTGGCGATAGTGGAGGTCCCGAAATGGCAAGGCCGACACCCCAGAGGCCTTCGACCCAGGCTTGGCAGCCCTGGCACGAGGTCGTAGAGCTTCGAGCTGATCTGAGAAGTGGAGAGCTTCCGCTCTCCTCTTTCGCCGCCGATCTCTACGACGTAGCGATGAATCGCGAGCGGTCCAGTCGGATCTATCGAGAGCCGGCAGAGTTCTTCGCGCTCACCTACCCGACGTACAATCTACGCGAGCTCGCGAAGGACGTCGTGCTGCGCCTGGCGGGCCGCAACGAGAAGGCCGTCCGGCAGCTCGAGCTCACGTACGGCGGTGGCAAGACGCACACGTTGATCACGCTCCTGCATCTGGTGCGCGATCCGGCGTCGCTGCCGGATCTCCCTGCTGTTCAAGAGTTCAAGAGTCACATTGGAATCGAACTTCCGAAGACGCGCGTCGTCGTGCTGCCGTTCGACAAGCTCGACGTCGAAAAGGGAATGGAGGTGCGAGGCCTCGATGGCGCAACGCGTTGGCTCAAGCACCCGTGGAGTGTCCTCGCGTTTCAGATTGCCGGTGCGGACGGCCTGCGATTGCTTCATCCCGATGCTCGCGACGATGAACGCGAGAGCGCGCCCGCTGAGAATCTTCTCGTTGACCTTCTCTCGCTGCCGTCGAAGGAGGGCCTGGGCGTCCTCGTTCTGATCGATGAGGTGCTCATGTATGCGCGCGAGAAGGTCAGCCTGGATCCGGCATGGCAGGGACGACTCGCGACCTTCTTCCAATACCTCACGCAGGCCGCGACAAAGGTCGAGCGCTGCGCGGTTGTGGCGTCACTTCTTGCGACCGATACTGCGAAGTACGACGCGGTCGGAAAGCAGATCATCAGCGATCTTCACGACATCTTCCGGCGCGAGCGAGAGGAAGGTGTGCAGCCCGTTCTCAAGGAAGACGTTGCCGAAGTGTTGCGCCGACGCTTCTTCACACCGGACTCGATCCGTGATCGCGAGTCGTTCCGCCCGCACGTCGTCGCGGCCTTGAAGGGGATCCAGGCCCTGGACGAGTCGACGCGCAGGGACGGTAAGCAGGCAGAGGACCGCTACCTCCGCAGCTACCCGTTCCACCCGGATCTGACGGAAGTCTTCTACTCGAAGTGGACGAACCTCGACGCATTCCAACGCACGCGCGGCGTCCTCAGGACCTTCGCACTTGCGCTGCGCGACGCGGAGGCGTGGGACCGAGCTCCGCTCGTGGGCCCGAACGTATTCCTCGCATCGCCCGACCGCGACGAGCTTTCGGAGGCCGCGCGCGAGCTGGCAGGCGTCGCCGAGACCGAGAGCTACGAGGGTCAGAGCCACGTTTGGTCGGCGATACTCCAGGGCGAGCTCTCTAAGGCCCGTGAGCTCGAGCAGCGCGAGCTGCCGAGCCTGAAGCACCGTGAGCTCGAAGCGGCCGTGTTCGCCACGTTCCTGCACTCACAGCCGCTTGGGCAGAAGGCCTTCACAGCGAACCTGATGGTGCTCGTCGGAGCGACCCAGCCCGACAAGATCGACCTTGAGAAGGGGCTGGTTCGCTGGACCGAGGTGTCGTGGTTTCTCGATGAGGCTGCGATCGCCAACGCCGGCGGCGAGCCTGGCGCACCGAAGGAGCTTCCGAAGGTCTGGCGACTCGGGTCGAAGCCGAACCTTCGACAGATGCACGACGACGCCTGTCGCAGGATCTCGCCCGATCTTGTCGAGCCGGATCTCCTCGACGCCATCGGGAAGCAGAAGAACCTAACTGCTGGGGCGGCGGCGCTAGGCGCGAAGGTTCACAACCTGCCTCTCCGACCGAGGGACATCGAGGACGACGGCGAGTTCCACTACGGCGTGCTCGGTCCGAAGGCCGCGTCCGAATCGGGTAAGCCGAGTCCCGAGGCGCAGAAGTTTCTGGATGAAACGACTGGTGCTGATCGCCCGCGCGTGAACCGCAATGCCGTCGTTCTCGCAGTGCCCTCGCGAGAGGGGCTAGATCTCGCGCGTCGGCGAATCATCGCGGCGCGCGCCTGGGAGGAGGTTCAGACTCAGCTGCGCGACCAAGAGATCGATCCGGTCCGGGGTGCCACGCTGCGCGCCAATCTCGAGGAGGCTCGTCGAAAGATCGCTGAGGCGATCGAGCAAGCGTACTGCGTTGTCGTGACCGTCTCTGAGCGGAACGAAGCGCAGGCTTTCAAGCTCTCGGTCGAGAGCGCGCCGCTCTTTGCGCAGATCAAGGCGGACCGGCGATCGCGGATTCAGGACACCGCGATCACGCCCGAGGCTCTCCTGCCGGGAGGACCGTACGAACTCTGGCGGGAGGGGGAGGCGACACGCTGGGCCAAGGACCTCGTCGGCGCGTTCGCGCAACAGCCACACCTACCGAAGATGCTCAGCCGCAAGGCGATCCTCGAGACGCTAGTGCGGGGTTGCATTGAGGGGCGATTTGTCGTTTCGCTTCTGCGGCCGGATCGATCCCGTCGCACTTGGTGGCGTGCGGCCCCCGACGATGCTGCGCTCGCCGATCTTGCGCTCGAAGCGGTGTTGCCCGAGCACGCAGAGCTTTCTGAGCTCGCATGCGAGCTGCTCGTGCCGGGAGGCCTGCCGGAGCTGTGGAGCGTTCCGGAGCTCGCCGTGCGCGATGTCATCGCCTACTTCGGTGGAGGACGCGTCGTGCGCGTACAGCGAGAAGGCTACGAGGAGCCCGTCTCGATTCCGCGTGCCGATCGCGCCGCGGTGCTCGGCGCGATCGAGGCAGCCGTCAATCAGGGCCGGCTCTGGCTGGTGTCCGGGCCCGCAAGCTTGCTCGCGGAGCCGATTCCTGCAGGCCTCCTGAATGACGATGCGAAGCTCCTCGCGCCTCCGCCCCCCATCTCCGTCTCCGATCTGCTGCCTGAGACATTGCCGGAGGGATGGACTGGGGAGTCGACGACGGCGCTTGGCCTTGCATCCGCCCTCAGCCATCGCGCCGGCCGAGTCCTCCCTTGGGCCCGAGTGCGGGATGCGATCAGCGGCGCACAGGCCGGCCGCCTTCTCATGGTCGCTGAGGGCTCGACGCCTTGGCCCTGTGACCTGGCAGGTGCCGGCGGGGTCAAGTTCCGGACCTCCACCGACGAGGTACCTCCGCCGCTACCCCCTCGTCGCGGGCGGGCCGCAGAGGCACAACTCTCACCCGACCAGATTCAGGACCTCGCGGAGAAGATGTCGGATCTTCTCCGCGCGTCGATCGGGCTGGAACTCGAGATCTCGCTGCGAGTTCAGCTCGGTGACGAGCCGCCCCCTAATGAGGGGTCCGTTCGCGCTGTGAACGAGGTGCTGGCAGCGGTGTCTCCGGACTTGATCCTGCGGTGACGAAGCTGGTTTGCTGGGGCGACGCATTGATGTATTCCGCCTGGCTCTCGCTCACCTCGCCTCGACCGCCAGAGCAGTCGCCATCTCCCTGAACCGACACAGCGCACTCGCCAACTTCATCTGCTCCGGGCTCTTGCACTCCGGCTCGAAGAGGTGCGGGTTCGCGACAACGATCGCGGCGCACTGCGCGCGCGAGGTGGCGACGTTGAGGCGGTTCAGGCTGTAGAGGAACTCCATGCCGCGGGGCGCGAGCTCGGGGTTCGAGGTCGCCATCGAGTAGATCACGACGGGTGCCTGGCGGCCCTGGAACTTGTCGACGGTGCCGACCTCGACGCGCTCGGGCAGGCGCTCGGCAAGGCGCGCGAGCTGCGCGTTGTACGGTGTGATGACGAGGATGTGCGCGGGCTCGAGCTGCGCCGCGTTGCCGGCGGCGGCGATCCACTTCGAGCCGCGCGCGAGCAGTCGCTCGACGAGGCGGGCGACGACCTCGACCTCCTCGTCCGATGCGCTGCGGTTCCCCTCGTGCGCGACCTCGACGAGGAACAGGCCCGCGCCGTCGATCGGACCGCCGACCAGCGCCTGGCGCTCGAGGTCGAGCGCGCGGGAGGGCGCGAGCTTCCGCTCGTAGAACACCTCGGACGTGAACGCGCAGATCTTCGAGCCGAAACGGCGGGTCTCGGGCAGGAAGATCCCGCGCTCCGGCGGCATCGTCTTCACGTTCGGACCCAGGATGTGCTCGAGCGCGGAGACGGCGATGCCCTCGGGGTGCACGCCCTTCCGCGGCTGGTCGAGCTGCTGCGGGTCGCCGAGCAGCACGAGGCCGTGCGCGGCCTGCGTGACCGCGAGCGCGTTCGCGAGCGACATCTGGCCGGCTTCGTCGATGAACAGCACGTCGACGGCCTTCGCGAACTCCGGGCGCGTCCACAGCCAGGCGGTGCCGCCGAGGACGTCGATCTCGCCGGACTCGATCAGCGCGAGCGCCTCGCCGTTGTCGTTCGTGAAGTGCACGCTCGATTCGGGCTCGTCCTCCTCGGGTTCGTCCTTGTGCGCGAGCCGCACGCGGAGCCTCCGGCCCTTGGCTTCGTGCTCGACCGAGCGCAGCAGGTTCTGGATCACCTTGTGACTCGTCGCGGTGATTCCGACCTTCTTTCCGGCCGCGACGAGGTCGCAGATCATCGTGCCGCCGGTCCATGTCTTCCCGGAGCCGGGCGGGCCCTGGATCGCGAGCACCGAGCCGCTCAGCGTCGCGACGTCGCGTGAGGTACTTGTGCGCGCGTAGAGGAGCCTCTCGGCGAGCGGGTCGGGGTCGCCGTTCGCGACGCCTTCGCCGATGGCGAAGAGGGCGTCTTCCATCACGCGCGCGTTGATGTACTTGTGCCGGAAAGCGGCGGTGGGGCGCTCGGTGAACTTGCTCGGCCCGACCAGGACGTCGATCGTGCAGCGTGTTCGATCGACCGCCACGACCTCGGCCCACTGCGCCTCGTCGTGCTGGAGCTTCAGGCCGTCCTCGCGCCGCAGCTCGAGCTCCTGAGGCGGGTAGGAGTAACGGTGTACTTCGCTCCGCCGAATCTTCGCGACCTTATCGACGAAGCGCAGTCCCGCGACCGCCGCCGGCTCGTCGAGCAGCTCCTCTTCCGGCAGATCGCGCAGGC
>Ga0187893_10000432_pt1 | contig 110220 bp, 117 predicted proteins | sample MA1701074metaG_FD_139574 | JGI IMG/M metagenome (GOLD analysis project Ga0187893, IMG submission 139574) | White microbial mat communities from a basaltic lava cave in the Kipuka Kanohina Cave System on the Island of Hawaii, USA - MA170107-4 metaG ...
GCGCGCGCCGGCCGCAGGCTTGGTTCTTGCGAAGCCCGCGACGCCGCCCGAATAGCTGGCGGCCGGCTTCGCCGACATCTGCACGATGTAGACCCTGGTCCCGGCGCGCGCGTCGGAACGCGACTCGCTCAACTGCAACCGCGCCGCGGAGCTGGCTGAAGGTGCCTTGCGAAAATCCTGCGCCGCTACCGGACCGGCGGATACAACGGTCGCCGCAATCGCGGCCAATACCACGAACACTGAACGCATGATCGGTTTCCCCTTTTGACTCGTTTCCTTCAGTCGCGTCGGGGTTCCGCCGGGCGTCCTATGCCCGGACAGCGCAATACACCGCTTTCACGGTGCGTCCGCTTTCGCTCGCAAGTAGTGCCTGTGGCACGCGATGTTTTACTTCGACGATTTCAGGAATCCCCGCATGCTGTTTACAAGAGAATCCTGCGGATTACAACCGCTTATCCGGGGCAATAAGTTCAATCAGCAAGTTGGCTCTGCCGGGTGCAGCGCAAAAGCCGCCCAGTCGCCCGATGTGTCATCCACCTGACTGAGTCGCGCCGCCGACGCGGACATCGTCCAACTCATGGATGCACCGGCAATTTTTCGGCTCGATGGACTCGAGATCGACCCGGAGACCGGCCTGGTCTCCGGCCCGGGCGGGTGCGAGAGACTGGATCCCAGGGTCATGGACGTGCTCGTGCTGATGACCCGCCACCCGAATCAAGTAGTTACGCGCGACGAACTGCTGGCGCGGCTGTGGCCGAACAGGGTCGTGACCGACCATGCCGTCACGCGCTGCTTTTACTTGCTCCGACGACAGCTCAGCCAGGCGGGCGGCGATTCCCACTACCGGATGCTGATCGAGACGCTGCCGAAGCGCGGCTATCGATTCACCGGCGAAATTCACGATCGGCTGCCCGTGGCGCCCACTGCCGCGCCCGGCGGCGACCGTCACCGCCCATGGGCCATCGCGTTCGTGATTTTCGCCGCGATCGCAATGCTCGTGATCGCTGGTCAGTAGCCGATCAGAGCGGATTCGTGGCGAACGACAGCTCGGCGACCGGACGTCCGCCGAGCAGGTGCTCCTGGATGATCCGCTCGATGTTTTCCGGCGTCGCGTTCCGGTACCAGGTGCCTTCCGGGTAGACGAGCATGATCGGCCCCTCGCGGCATATGCGCAGGCAGTCGGCGCGCGTGCGCAAGACGCCGCCCTCGACGTCGGACAAGCCGACTTCGCGCAGGCGCTTCTTCAGGTACTTCCAGGATTCCTCGCCGACTTCCTTCGGTGCGCAGTCGCCGTGCAAGCAGAGGAAGACATGACGCCGCGCGCCGCCGAGCGCGATCTTCGCGACCGCCGCCTCGATCGTCGGAGTCTTCGGGTCCTCGCCCGTCATCCTAGAGCGCCGCCTCGTCCGTCTCGCTGGTGCGGATCCGGACCACACGCTCGATCGTCGTGACGAAGATCTTGCCGTCGCCGACCTTGCCGGTCTTGGCCGCGCTGATGATCGCCTCCGTCACCTGGTCCACGAGATCGTCGCGCACGGCGACCTCGATGCGCGTCTTCGGCACGAAGTCGACGACGTACTCGGCGCCGCGATAGAGCTCGGTGTGGCCGCGCTGGCGGCCGAAGCCCTTCACTTCCGTCACGGTCATGCCGGAGATGCCGATCTCCGACAGCGCCGCGCGCACGTCGTCGAGCTTGAAGGGTTTGATGATGGCGGTGACGAGCTTCATCGGGGCTCCTGCGGTTGACGGTCCAGCCTGGCGTCTGATTCCAGATTCTACGGATTTGCCCCAGTTATGGGGCGGGTCGCCCGGATGGCGGCCCGATAGCTTGTCGACAGCCGGCGGGAAGCCGGTGGCATTGGAGAGAAGGCAATGGAAATGCCCGCGACGCTGCGCCGAGGCGGCGCAGTCTTCGGTTTCGTTTTCCTGCTTGCTTCGCCCGTCGCGGAGGCTGGAGTCGGCCGGACTCCGGGCATCGCCTCGGTGTCCCCGGATGGGGAGGCGCAATACACGATTCCAATCACGCTGCCGCCCGGAACGAACGGCATGACGCCCGCGCTGTCGCTCGAGTATCGCCACCGGACCAAGGGCGGCCTGCTCGGCGTCGGCTGGTCGATTGGCGGCCTCTCCCAGATCACGCGCTGCGCGCGGACGATGGCACAGGATGGCGTGACGGCGCCGCCGCTTCTGACCGTCGCGGACCGCTTCTGCCTCGATGGCCAGCGCCTCGTCATCGTTAACAACGTCGTCTACGAGGCTCCGAATGCGGAGTATCGAACGGAGATTGAATCCTTCGCGCGCATCCGCGCCACAGCCGGATCTTCGACAAACGGGCCGGCGCATTTCACGGTCGAGGCTGCCGACGGGCTCATCTACGAGTACGGCGCCACGACGGATTCGCGCATCGATGGAACACCCGGCGCCTCGACAGGCGCAGCTCGCGCCTGGGCACTCAATCGCATCCGCGACCGTTCGGGCAATGTCATCGACTACCGGTACACCGAGGAGTCCGGCAGCAACGCGTTCCGGATCGCGAGCATCCAGTACAACGCCAACCCTGCGGCCGGCATCGCTGCATCGCACAAGGTCTCATTCCTCTACGAAGACCGCCCGAATGACGAAATCGACTCGGGCTACGTCGCCCGCACGCCCGTGCGCCAGGTCGTGCGGCTCGATCGAATCGATGTCCTCTACAGCGGCGCTGTGATCCGACGCTATGACCTCGCTTACGAGCCGGCCTTGTCGAGCGGAGGCCGTAGCCGCCTCGCTTCCCTCAGGGAATGCGGAACCGGCGGAGTCGATTGCCTGTCGGCCACCACATTTGAATGGCAGGACGGCGGATCGGGCGTCTCCGCGCTGGCGATGTTTCCTGCCCAGGTTCCGCTCACCGCGGCAATTCCGGCTGGCCAATCGTGGAACCTCGCCGACATTAATGGCGACGGGCGAAGCGACACTCTATGGGCCGGCGGGTCGGACATCGCAACGGCGACGATTCGATATCGGCTGAGCCTTGCGGACGGCGGCTTCGGGCCTGCGGTCGACTCCGGAATTCCGGGCACCAGGGGCATCGGCGTTCCGTTCGACGTCAATGGCGACGGACTTGCCGACCTGCTGATGATTGCTTCTGCTGGCAAATTCGCAATCGCACATGGAATTCCGGCGGGCCTCGGCGCAGCGGTCAACACCGGCATTACCGTACCCGCGGGCGTCCGGAATTTTCGCGGCGCCGACCTCAATGGTGACGGGCTCGGCGATATCGTCTGGTCGGAGGCCGCGAACCCACAGGTCAACAGCCTGCTCGTGCGATTCCGCCCTGCGCTGCCGGGCGGCGGCTTCGCAGCGCCGGTCACGCTCTATTCTCAAGCAGGCGCCTATCAGAACTCCGAGGGCGGCGAGTTCATCGGCCGGCCCGGCTATCGCGTCGACCTCGATGGCGACGGCGCGGAGGAACTGCTGATGAACGAGAATTTCTCGATCGCGCGCATTTCCGACGCCGGCCACGGCATTGAAGGCTTCGACAGCACGTTTGCGGGGGCGGTCCCTCTCGAGTTCAACGATGACGACTGCACGGACCTTGCGTACAAGCACATGTCGGGATATCTCCGCGTGCGCGTCAGCGAATGCTCGGTCGAGGGCAGCGCGATGGAACTCCAGGGCCCCGCATGGTCCGGCTCCGCGGAGCTCCACGCCCACGACTGGAACGGAGATGGACGCGAGGACCTCCTGCTGCGCGGTTCGGCGACGTGGATGGTCGCCCTTTCACGCGGCGACTCCCTCTCGCCGCTTGCCGGTACAGGCGTGCCTCATGAGGATGCGGCGGGCATCGCCGGCCGCGATCTCGACGGCAATGGCTTGCAGGACTTCGCCTTGCGAACTGCAAGCCAGATCCGCCTGCGATTCAGGACAGGTGCCGTGCCCGATCTCCTCGTCGGCGCCACCGACGGATTCGGCGTCGGTGCCGAATTCGCCTATGGCCCGCTGACGGATGCCGCCCTGCACAAGATCGGGGATCACGCGGCTTATCCCGAGCAGGACCTGCAGTCCACGGACATCGCGGTCTCGCGATTTTCCACGACCGACGGAAGCGGAAGGGGGCGCATCGCATCGACCCGTTTTTTCTACGAGGGCTTGCGTCGCGATGTCCGCGGCCGCGGATTACTCGGCTTTCGCAAGGTGGTCCGCACGGAGCTTTCCGGCGAGCATCCACTGCGCACGGAGATCACGCGACGCCAGGATTTTCCGTTCACGGGTCTCACGGAATCCGTCGTCGTCCGCCAGGCGTCAGGCAAGGCCATTTCGTCAATCGATTATCAGTGGGCGAAGCTGGACATCGGTACGCTCATGAATGCGCGCCGTTTTCCATACGCGTCTACGACGACGAACCGCCACTACGAAGCGGGCGGCCCGCTGGATGGAACCGAGATTGCCCGTGTGGTGCGCGCCGTCGCCGCTGTCGACTCCGCTTCCGGCGTCGTGACCGATGAAACGACAACGACCACCGAAATCGGCGGCGGCACCAGCTCCGGTTCGTCCGCGAGCCTGCGCACGACTCACACGAACGTCCTCAATGACACGGCGAACTGGTGCCTCGGGCGCTCGCAAGGAGTCCAGATCACCGCGAGCCATACCTTGCCTGGCGGCACGCCGATCACGCGTTCGGCTGACCAGAGCTGGGACGGCTTGAAATGCAGGCCGACGCGGATCCGCCTTTTCCCGGGAGATGCCGAGTGGCAGGTGACCTACAACCTCGCGTACGACGCCTTCGGCAATATCGCGAACGAAAAGGTCACGGGCGCGAACATGCCGCAGCGCTCGGTCGCGATCAATTGGGGTTCGCGCGGGCAGCTGCCGGTGCGCGTCACCGATCCGCTCGCGCAGGTGACACGCCACACCTGGGACGAGGGCGCAGGGCTGCCGTTCTCACGCGTGGATCCAAACGGCCTGACGACGCGCTGGGACTATGACGCGTTCGGCAGAGTCACGCGTGAGACGCAGCCCGATGGCACGAGCACGCGGTGGATCCACGAGGGTTGCAAGGCCGGATGCGACGAACGCGCGAGGTACCGGATCCGGCAGGACGATCTCGACAGCGCGGGCGTCACGCGGGTCGCGTCCTCGCTCGAAGTCGACCAGCACGAACGTGGATTCCGGCTCGAGACCGAGGAGCCCGGCGGCGGCCGTTCGGTCTCGCTGACCGAGTTCGGAGTTCGAGGCGAACTCATACGGCGCTACCTGCCGCATTGGGACGGCGACTCGCCGTCCGGCTACCGTCAATTCGACTACGACATGCTCGGGCGCCTTGCTGGAGAGCGGCTCACGGCGGCTGGCGGCACGATCGCGCAGTCCGTCGAGCTTCGGTACGACGGCCTCGCCGTGACGCAAACCGACTCGCTCGGCCATGCGACAACCGGGACGCGCAGCGCGTGGGGCCGCTTGATGGAAGTCGTCGACGCCAAAGGCGGGCGCACGCGTTACGAATTCGACGCGTTCGGCGCCCTGCAGCGGGTACGGGACGCGCAGAACAATCCGGTTGCCGCGCTCGGCTACAACTCGCGTGGAATGAAGGTCGCCGTCGACGACATGGACAGGGGCACCTGGACCTGGACCCGCAATGCACTCGGTGAAACGACCGCGCTGCGCGACGCCAAGGGCCAGGTGGTCCGATTCGAATACGATCCGCTCGGCCGCATCACTAAGCGAATTGCCCCTGACGGCACGTCGTCATGGAGCTGGGGAAGTACTGCCGCGAAGCACGACATCGGCCGCCTCGCCTCTCTTGCCGGGCCCGGATATTCCGAGAGCTTCGCGTACGACGGGATCGGCCGTCCGGCAAGTCACACGATCGTCTCCGATGCGAATTACCGATACGACTTCTCATACAACAACCAGGGATTGCTCGACACGATGACTTATCCGGGGGCCGGCGGCGGCAGCCCCTTCAGGATTCGCCACGAGTACGACGCCGGTCGCGTGTCGCGAATCATGAATGCCGGCGGATCCGGCGAGTCCTACTGGAGGCTCAACGCGCAGGACGCCGCCGGCAATGCGCTCGACGAGTCGCTCGGCAGCGCGGTGCGCGTTGTCAGTGGCATCGCGCCCGTCGGCGGGGATCTGGAGTACCGGCAGACCGGAATCGGCGGCGGCACAGCGATCCAGAACCTCGCCTATGACTGGGACGCCAACGGCAACCTCGAGAAGCGACAGGACCTGAACCAGGGCCTGCTCGAGGTATTCCGGTACGACGCGCTCGATCGTCTCGAGCAGTCGCGCAGGAACGGCGCAATCAATCTCGAGCTCGACTACGACCCTATCGGGAACATTCGACGCAAGTCCGATGTGTGCGCCGGCACGACGGCCTGCTATGCCTATCACCCGACGCGAAAGCACGCGGTCGTCGCGGCCGGCTCGCAGGCCTACGGTTACGACGCGAACGGAAACATGACGAGCCGTGGGGGCGCGGCCATTGCCTGGACCAGCGACAACTTCCCGTCCTCGATCGCGCACGCGAATGGCAACAGCAGCCAGTTCTCCTATGGTCCCGCCGGAAACCGTTGGAAGCAGGTTGCAAAGTACGGCGCCGCGAACGAGACGACCATATATGCCGGTGGTCCCTTCGAGAAAGTAACGCGCGGCGGCGTCACGACGTGGCGTCACTACGTGGCCGCGCCAGGCGGTGTCGCGCTGCACCTGCGCTACAGCGACGGCACACCCGCGACGACGCGCTACCTGACCCTGGATCACCTCGGCAGCACGGACCGGATCATCGATGCGGCCGGGAACGTGATCGTCGCGGAAAGCTTTTCCGCGTTCGGCGCCCGCCGAATGCCGAACTGGACGGGGATACCGGATACGGCGGAGCTCGCGAATATCGCGGCAGTCACTCGCGACGGCTTCACCGGTCACGAGCACCTTGACAACCTCGACCTCATCCACATGAACGGCCGGGTCTACGATCCGAGGATCGGGCGCTTCATCAGCGCCGATCCCTACATCACGCTTCCTTACGACGGCCAAGGCCTCAGCCGGTACGCATATGCCCTGAACAACCCGCTCGCGTTCACCGACCCGAGTGGATTCGATCCGGCACCCTGCGTCGCAACGCAGTCTGGCAATTGCGCAAAGGTCACGGTGATCGGAGCCAGCTGGGCCGATTACATGCGCGTCTTCGGCGGCTCCCATTCAACCGAAACCGCAAGCGCGCTGCAGCGCGATCCCTGCGGCCAGAATGGAAGCGCCCTCGCCTGCGCGATGCAGAGCGGCATACCCTTTTCTTCGTCGAGCGTTGTCCTGACGGTGGGCCGGCATCCGGACGCGACGCTTTCGACCGGCGGGCGGTTGGACGGCATCCAGGGATTCGCCGCGCGCGTCGCCAACCTGACAATCAGCTCCTCCCCGGTCGCGATGCTGTTCGGCGCCGACCCGGATTTCCAGTATTTCCGGGAACCGGCAAGCGGTGCCGGCCACGCCGGCGCGCAGTACGGAAACGTCGGTTATTTCCTTGGCGGCGCCGCCGGAATGATCCGGAAGGGTGGATCGGAGCTCGCAACGCGCAGCGTGAGTGCAATTGCGCGGTCAATGCAGGGAACTCCGAAATATCCTGGCATCGATCGATTCAAGGACATCACGCTCAAGAAAGGTACGATTATCTATAGTGGATTCCCTGGCCAAACGGCCTTCTACACTACCGCCAGCGCATTGCGTCGCGCAGGTCAGAGTGCTGCAAATCTGTTCAAGGGCCTGCAACTGCGTGAACACAGGACCCTGGGTTATCGAACTCGCATCGCAGCCTACGAAGTCACCGAGGACACGCACGCTGCCTTCGGACTTGCGCTGGCAAACATTGACTACGGTGCTGGCCGACTTCCGCAAGTCGTAGTACCGTCTTATGAAACCAGCATTCGATTTCTGGCGGACTATCCGCTTGGCCCCTGAAGTGAAAATCAACCCGCTTGATGGATCGATCTCGTTCGAGCTTGGCACCATGAATCGACTCGAGAGTCGAATGCAATTCCTCGACTCAAGCCTTGGGAAGAACGCAAAGGAAACCTTGGTAAATAACGAGCGACGGCACTACGAGTTTGACCCTGAGCCCGGCGTTGCTGGCACCGCATTCTTTCAGAACAACCGCCTTGAACGCGTGTTTCTGATGATGTCATTGCCAAGCGACAAGTCGAAGCACGTCTCCGAAGCTTTAGAACTCGAGAGAAAGGCAAGGCATGACGCCTGGCTTCGCGACCAACTCGGCCCGCCGCCGCATGAATTCCCGTGGGGAACGGCGACTTCAGACTATGATTCCAGAGATTGCTCTAGTGAGATAATAGTCACGTATGCGACCTGACAAGGAGCGCGCCGTCAGCCACGACGGCGACATAGTCAAGATCGACGGCAAGCCCGTCCGCATGGAATACATGGTGCGCGACGCCTTTTGGGCCAACGGCAGCGCCGTGGTATTGCTTGATCCGAACGCGTTCCTGGACGACATCGCCTATGGCAAGGCCCGGCGCCGCCCCCGGGATCCGATCCAGAACCTGCGGGCCTATGCGCCGTCCGGTGCGATGCTCTGGCAGGCGGAGCAGCCACAGGCGGACGACCATTACTACCTGATCGAGAGCCGGGAGCCGCTGGTCGCGCTCTCCTTCTCCGCCTTCCGCTGCGACATCGACCTGTCGAACGGCCGGATCCTCGACAAGAAAAAGCTGAAGTAGCCGCTCAGGCGATCAGCGGAATCACGATCATCGAGACCGCGGTCACGACCACGATTGCGGCGAGGTTGACGCGCCAGCCGGCGCGCATCATGTCCTGTATCGAGAAGCGACCGGTGCCGAAGACGATGGCATTGGGCGGCGTGCCGACCGGGAGCATGAATCCGCAGGACGCGGCGAGTGCCGCGGGCGCCACCAGCTGGAGCACGGGGTAGTCCGACACGGTCGCAATCGCGGCGAGTACCGGCATGAACGATGCCGCCGCTGCAACATTCGAGTTGAACTCCGTCCACAGCACCAGCAGCGCCACCATCGACGCAATCAGCGCGACGAGCGGCCAGGCGCCGATGCCGGAGAGCGCCTCGCCCAGCACCACGGACAGCCCGCTGCCCTGGATTGCTTCCGCAAGCGCCAGGCCGCCGCCGAACAGGAGCAGCACCTCCCACGGGACGCGTCGCAAGTCCGGTCCGGTGAGCACGGCTCCGCCCTCCTTCGTGCCATTCGGGATGAGGAACAGGAAGAGGCCCGCGAGGAGCGCAATCGTCGTGTCGTTGAACTCCGCAAGTCCAGGAAGCTGACGCAACAGCGGGCCGGCGATCCAGGCTGCCGCCGTTGCCATGAAGACAATCGTGACCCTGCGCTCGGCAGTCGACATGGGCCCGAGGGCCGCGCGCGCCACGATGAGGCGGTCGCGCGCGGTGATCTGCGAGCCGAGCCGGAACGGAAACGCGAATCTCACGAGCACGAGCCATGCCATCGGCATCAGCAGCACGACCGTCGGAATGCCGAACGCCAGCCACTGCGCGAAGCTGATGGTCTCGCCGTAATTCTGCTGCATGAAGCCGACGACGAACGCATTGGTCGCGGTGCCGACGAGCGTGCCGAGACCGCCGATGGTCGCGGCATAGGCGACGGAGAGGACGATCGCACAGGCGAAGTTCCGCGCGTCGCGGTCGCCCGACGACGTGTCGGGCGCGACGATCGTCGCGACTGATAGCGCGACCGGCAGCATCATCAGCGTGGTCGAGGTGTTCTGCACCCACATGCTGACGAAGCCGGTGGCGCACATCATGCCGAGCACGAGGCCCTGCGCGTGGCCACCCGCGCGCGCGACGATCGCATAGGCGATACGCCGGTGGAGATTACAGCGCTCCATCGCGAGCCCGAGCAGGAATCCGCCGAGGATCAGGAAGAGTGTCGTGTTGCCGTAGCCCGCGGCGAGGCTTAAGGCCGAAGCAGACCCGAGCGGCGGCAGGATGGCGAGCGGCACGAGCGCGGTCGCCGCGAACGGCAACGCCTCCGTCGCCCACCAGATCGCCATGAGGACCATCGTTCCCGCGACCGGCCAGGCCGCGGGCGAAAAGCCGGCGGGCGGCTCGGTGACGAGGGTCGCGACGAGCGCCCCGAGGCCGAGCACCAGCCCGATGTTCTGCGCCCTCCTCCTGCCGCCGGCAACCGACATGGCAACTCCCTGCCGCATCGCGGCGCGCCAGTATAGAGTGACGCGAATTCCGGGAGCGCCCGCGCATGCTGGACACCATCGTCGTCGCCGGGGGCGGACATGCCGCCGCGCAGGTCGTGGACAGCCTGCGCCGCGACGGCTACGCCGGCCGGCTCGTGATGGTCTGCGGCGAGCCCGTGCTGCCCTACCAGCGTCCCCCGCTCTCGAAGAAATTCCTCGGCGGAGAGCTGGAAGCGGAGCGCCTGCCGATCCGTCCGGCGAGCTTCTACGAAACCATCCATTGCGAGCTGATGCTCGGCAATCCCGTCGTCGGGATCGACACCACGGGGCGCAAGCTCAGGCTTTCCGACGGCAGCAGCCTTGGCTACGACAAGCTCGTGCTCGCGATCGGCGGCCACGCGCGGCCGCTGCCGGTTTCCGGCGCGGACCTGCCCGGCGTGCACGTGCTGCGCACGATCGCGGACGTCGAGGCGATTCGCGCGAGGGTCAAGCCCGGCGTGCGCGTCGCGGTCGTGGGCGCCGGTTACATCGGCCTCGAAACCGCGGCCACCTTCCGCAAGCTCGGGCTCGACGTGACCGTGATCGAGATGATGGACCGCGTGATGAACCGCGTCGTCGCGCCTGAGATGAGCCGCTTCTACGAGTCGGAGCACGCGGGCCACGGCGTCAAGGTGCTGACGGATCGCAAGGTCTACGCATTCTGGGGCGACGGAAGCGTCGCCGCGGTCGAATGCACGGACGGGACGCAGGTCCCCGCGGACCTGGTGATCGTCGGCATCGGCCTCGTCGCCAACACCGCGCTTGCGGAGTCCGCAGGACTCAGGTGCGACGATGGCATCGCCGTCGACGCGCACTGCCGCACGAGCGACCCCGACATCTACGCGATCGGCGATTGCTGCAGCCACCCGAGCCCGCGCTACGGGCGCCGCGTCCGCCTCGAGTCCGTGGACAACGCCTTTGAGCAGGGGAAGACCGCGGCCGCGAACATCTGCGGCAAGGACACGCCCCACGACAAGACGCCGTGGTTCTGGTCGGATCAATATGAGCTGAAACTCCAGATCGTCGGGCTCAGCCAGCACTACGACAAAGTCATCCTGCGCGGCGACCCGGCGACGCGATCCTTCAGCTGCTGCTACCTGCGCGACGGCGAGCTGATCGCCCTCGACGCCGTGAACCATGCAAAGGATTTCATGGCCGCGCGCAAGCTGATCGCGGAGCGGGCACGGCCCGATCCCGCACGGTTGCAGGACGACACCCTCACACTGAAGGAAACGCTCAGCTGAGGCCGGGTTCGCCGCGTGACGGCTCGCCGAGCATTTCCTGGGCCGCTTCGCGAACCGCCGGGTCGACGTCGCCCAGCGCCTGCTGCAACAGGAATCTCGCATTCGGGCCGCCGATCTCGCCGAGTGCTTCGACCGCCGTCCGGCGGACTCGTGCATCGGGATCGCCAAGCGCAATGGCCAGCCAGTCGGCGGCCGACTCGTCGCGCAGGCCGGTCAATGCCTGGACCGCGGACATGCGCACCTCAGGCTCCGGATCGTAGAGCGCCGCGCCGATGAGCGCGGCGCTCTCCACCTCGTTCCCCTCGGCATCCGCGATCTCGTAGATCGCGTCGCGCCGGTCCTCGGGATCGGCAGCATTCTGCAATCGGGCCGCGAGATCCGGGTCCGCGCGCTTTCCTGGCGGTGCGGCGCTTGCGGCCTGCTTCGCGGAGTCCGCCACAGGCGCCGGCACCGCGACCCGGGGTGCTTCCTGCTGGAAGCACCCCGACAGCAGCAGCATCGTGACCAGCAGTGTCGATTTCCCTGTCGGCTTCATCAATCTTCCAGCTCGAAGCAGCTCTCGACCGAGGTCTGGTTGTTGTTAGTGAGCTTCGTAATGATCTCGTACTTCACTTCGCCGTCCAATGACAATGCCGTGAATTCCGCCGGACAAGTGAATCTCGTCCTGTTCCGTGGCAAATCGACAGCAACCACGATTTCCTCCGGAGTCCGGCCTTCGCGTTCGATCTCGCAAACGAACTGGTATTGCCTCACGGTGACCGCGACATTGGGCGTGCCGATGGTCGGATGAGACATCGTCACAGGATCCCAGTCAATCGTCGCCGACCCGCTGACCACCGGCAGATCCTCCGAATCGCAACTTTCAGCACCCGGCTGTCCATTGACCGTGATATTCCCGGCCGGCCCGGCCAGCACGTGCGAAACCCTGACTTCCTCCTCGAACTCCTCGCCCTCGAGCGAGACGGCTTCGATCTCGTAAATACCCGGCTTGAAGCGATTGAGAAACGCTTTTGGCGACAGCTCGTCGAAGTCCGGCTCTTCACTTTCGAAGAAGAACTCAGTCAAGCCCTGCCTGCGCAGCCCGGTGCGGAGCCAGACATTCATCAGCTCATTCTCATCCGGGCCTTCAATCTCCAGGCTCCTCCAGGCATCGCCGTCGATGAACCCGTGGATGCCGAGGTCACCGTCGGTGTCGTTCAGCTCGAAGTAGATCTGCGCCTCGTCAAACTCCGGTTCTTCCTGCGCAAATCCTGCCTGGCTGGACAACGCGAGCGCCGTGCCGCCGACGGCAAGCGACACCAGCCCCCTCAATTTCTTGGTGCTATTCATCTTCATGCCTCCTGAAGCGTGTGGGCAGTAAGTGAGACGCCGGTCACACCGGATTCCTTCGCGACATAACGCGATTTTCTTGCGAACGACGGGCAACTCGCGGAAATGACCGAGGAATCCGGAACCGGCAGTGCCGGGGTGCTTCCTGCCGGAGGCACCCCGACAGCCGGCCATCAGTCGATCTCGAAGCAGCTCTCGACGGCCGTCTGATTGCCGTTGGTGAGCTTGGTGACGATCTCGAACTTCATCTCGCCATCCGCCAGGTTCGTGAAACTCTCCGGGAACTCGAATGCCGTCACGTTGCGGGGCAAATCCGCCTTGAACACCAGCACATCCGGATTCTGCCCCTCGCGCTCGATCTCGCCGACCACCTCGTACTTCAGCACCGTGACGTTGACGTTCGGCTTGCCAATCGTCGGATGCGACTTCGTGACGGCGTTCCAGTCGAGCGTCACGGGTTCGCTCACGACCGGCAATGCAGCATCGCAGTTCGCGGCCGAATTCTTGCCATTGACCTTGATTGCGCCCGGCGGGCCGGCCAGCACGTGCGACAGGCGGAGCTCGGCTTCGAGTTCGTCGCCCTCGAGCGTGATGCCTTCGATCTCATAGACGCCCGCCGGAAAACGGTTCAGGAACTCCGCGGGCGGCAGCTCATCGAACGACGGCTCGTCGCTCTCGAAGAAGATCTCCGTCATGCCCTGCTGGCGCAGATTGCCGCGGATCCAGACATTCATCAGAAGTTGCTCACCCGGACCTTCTATCTCGAGGCTTCTCCAGGCATCGCCATCGATGAGGCCGTGGATGCCGAGATCGCCATCCGTGTGATTCAGCTCGAGATAGAGCTGCGCCTCGCTGAACGGGAGCTCGCCCGCTTCCTGTCCGATCCCGGCCTGTGACGACATAACCATCACGCCCGCGCCGATCGCGAGCGAGACATGCTTGCCGACTGTCGTACGTGTCTTCATCAGAGTTCCTCCACAAATTGCGTCTGATTCATGAGACGCCGCAGCACCTGGAAACCTTCGCCAGCCGGTGCTTTTGTTGGAAGACCGCAGGCCCGATAATGTCGGCATGACCGAAGAAAGCACGAAGCTCGACAACGTGGATCGCGAGTTCCGCGCCATGCTCGCGAAGATGACCGGCGGGCTCGCTCCGCAGGATTACGGCGCGGCCTTCTGGGACTGGTGGCTCAATCTCGCGAAGTCGCCGGAGAAGCAGGTGGAGCTTCAGCAGACCGCGATACGGCAGGCGATGGATCTCTGGCGCTTCAGCGCCGAGGCCATGCAGGGCAAGCCGATGGCGCCGAGCGAGAATGGCGACCGCCGCTTCGCGAATCCCGCCTGGCAGCAGTATCCGTTCAATGTCTGGGCACAGGCGTTCCGCAACGGCCAGTCGCTCCTCGAGAAGTCGGCGCGCGAAGTGCCCGGCGTCGAGCCGCGCAATGCCCAGCTCGTCGAGTTCGCCACCCGCCAGGCAGCCGAATCGCTCTCCCCCACCAACAATCCGCTGACGAATCCCGAGGTACTGCAACAGACGGTCAACGAAGGCGGCCAGAACCTCGCGCGCGGCTACAAGCATTTCCTGGACGACATCGAGCGCACGATCCAGGGCGGGGATGCGCCGGGCACCGAGGAATTCCGCGTCGGCGAGAAGGTCGCGGTCACCGAGGGCCAGGTCATCTTCCGGAACGAGCTGATGGAGCTGATCCAGTACGCGCCGACGACGCCGGACGTCCACGCCGAGCCGGTGCTTATCGTGCCGGCCTGGATCATGAAGTACTACATCCTCGACCTGTCGCCGAAGAATTCGCTCGTCGCCTGGCTCGTCGACCGGGGGTTCACGGTGTTCATGATCTCGTGGAAGAACCCGACGGCCGCGGACCGCGAGCTCGGCATGGACGACTACCTGCGCAAGGGCGTCTACACGGCGCTCGATGCGGTCGGCGCCGTCGTGCCGGACCGCGATATCCACGCGGTTGGCTACTGCATCGGCGGGACCCTGCTCTCGATCGCGGCGGCAGCGCTCGCCGAATGGGGCGACACGCGCATCAAGGACATCGCGCTGTTCGCCGCGCAGACGGATTTCAGCGAGCCGGGCGAGCTGTCGCTCTACATCAGCCCGGCGCAGATCGAGATGCTCGAGGCCCTGATGTACAAGGAGGGCGTCCTCGACTCGAAGCAGATGGGCGGCGCTTTCACGATGCTTCGCGCGCACGACCTGCTCTGGCAGCCGGCCGTGAAGTCCTACCTGAAGGGCGAGCGCGACGGCATGATCGACCTGATGGCCTGGAACGCCGACGGCACGCGCATGCCGTGGAAGATGCACACGGAATACCTGCTCGGTCTCTACCTCCGAAACGACCTCGCACAAGGGCGCTTCGTGGTCGAGGGCGAGACGGTGAGCCTCAAGGGCATCGGCGTCCCGATGTTCGTCGTCGGCACCGAGACCGACCACGTCGCGCCGTGGAAGTCGGTCTACAAGGTGAGCGGGCTCACCTCGTCGCCTGAATTGACATTCTTGCTGACGAGTGGCGGGCACAACGCCGGCATCATCAGCGGGCCGGTTCATCCGAAGAGGCGACATCGCGTGCGCACGCAGAAAGCCGGCGAAACGCCATTGACGGCCGATGAGTGGTTCGCCCGGACCGAGGCGAAGCCCGGATCCTGGTGGCCGGTCTGGGCGGACTGGCTCGAGGCGCACTCGAGTCTCGAGCGCGCGCCGCCGCCCGCAATGGGCGCGCCGGAGGCCGGTTACAAACCGCTCGCCGACGCGCCGGGCGAGTATGTTCGCCAGCGCTGACTCGCAATCATGAAATCGGTGTTCGAGCCTTCGAATGCGCTGGAAGGCCACATGCTCCAGGACCTCCTCAAGCAGCGGGGAATTTCGGCGCATGTCGAAGGCGCACAGCTTCAGGGAGGCGTGGGCGAGCTGCCGGTGTCCGGCTTCGTTCGCGTCGTCGTCGAAGACGACGACTACGCCGCTGCCCGAGCCGTCATTGGCGACTGGGAAGCCGCAAACGTCGCGGAGCCGATTCCCGTCCCTCCCGATCGCACGACCAGGGGCTTCATCACCGGCTTGATCGGATTGGCGATCGGCATCGCGGCCACTTATGCGTTCCTGAGAACGCCGGTGGACCTCAAGCAAGTCGACCAGAATGAAGATGGCAAGTTCGACGAGCATCTCTCGTTCTCGCCCTCGGGCGTATTGCTCAAGATCGAGGTCGATCGCAATTACGACGGGACGATCGACCTGATCCAGCAGTTCGACCGGAAGAGCCGGATCGATACGGTCGTGGCCGACGAGGACTTCAGCGGGAGCTTCGAGTCGCGCTGGTATTACCGCGCGAACCAGCCGGTCCTCGGCGAATTCGACACGGATGGAGACTCAAGGATCGACATCAGGACGCAATTCAGGGACGGAATTGCCGTGTCCTCGGAGTTCCTGGTCGCTGGCTCGCGACATCCGGCACGCGTCGAATACTATCGTCTGGGCGAGCTGACGTCGGCGGAGGTCGACACCGACCGCGACGGACGCCTGGACAAGCGGTACCAGTACTCCGGCCTGATGGAAGTGATCGGCACCGAGCCCATCCCGGCGCCGGACTGATTCCGAACAGGATCTTGTTCAGCCGTTGACGGGCGTCCACCGCGCGCTGCGACGGATGTTGCGATCTCCGCTCGTCTCTCCCTCGTAGGACATCGGCTGTGCCGCCGGCAGGCCTTGCGGCTCCGGATCGAGCGCGCGCAGGTTGATGACCATGAGCGTGTGCCCGCCCTCTTCCGTCACGGCGCCGAGATAGCCGCCGCAGCGGCCGCAGAAGACGAAATCCGCCGTCTTATGCCCAAAGCGATAGCGTGAAAGCGCTGCCGGATCCTCATGCGTGAAGCGGACCGAGCCGGCCGGATCGGAGGTGTAGGCCGCGCCATGCTTCCGGCAGAAGCTGCACTGGCAGGCGCGCACGGGCCATTCGGCCGGCGGCTTTTCCGTGCGGTACTCGAAGCCGACGGCTCCGCAATGGCAGCGCCCGCGCCAGGCGTTCACTTGCGAATGCTCGAGGGCAGGCGCTCGAATTCGACGGCCTGTGGCATCGCGCTCAAGGCCTCGAGCAGGTCAGCCGGCGGCACGATCAGCCTGCGCTTGGCAAGGTCGAGCCAGCCGCCCTCGCTCGTGATCCGCGCGGCGAGCTTGCCGTCGCCGTTCAGGACCTCGTTCCGCAACCGGAAACGGGAACCGTCCGGCGCCATGCCGGCGATCTCGAGCGTCACCGTGATCGGCTCGAGCAATGCGACTTCGCGGAAATACTCGAGCTCGTCCCGCCGCACGACCGGGCCGATTCTCCGCTTCGCGAACTCGGTCACCGGGAAGCCGTGCTGCTTGAAGAAGCTCATGCGCGCATCGACGCACTTGGTGAGATAGGCAAAGTTCGCCATGTGGGCGTTCGCGTCCATGTCGGCCCAGCCGGCGACGGAGGCAACGGAAAACGGGGGAATGCTCACGTCACGCAGGGACCATGCAGAAGAAATTGAGCTTGTTGCCGTCGAGGTCGCGGAAGTAACCGCAGTACCAGCCGTCGCCGCGCGGCCCCGGAGGCCCTTCGTCGGTGCCGCCGAGCGCGATCGCCTTCTCGTACATGGCGTGGACCTTCTCGGGCTTCAGCACGTCGATCGCGACCATGACGCCGTTGCCGACCGTCGCGGGCTTCTTGTCGTGCGGCTCCGTAATCGCGAGCGAGGCCTCATCGAAGCTCGTCCCCCAGACTTTGAACGTGTCGTAGTCCATCAGCCGCTTCGCGCCAAGGCCGGCGAGCAGCTGGTCGTAAAAGCTGGCCGCTCGCTTCAGGTCATTTGTTCCGAGGGTCACGTAGCCGATCATGGTCGATCTCCGTTGATGTCAGTCGATGGCGTCGAAGAAGGAACGCAGTTTCCCGGCGTCCAGCTTTCCGTCCGTCCGAAGGCCGCTGCATACGTCGAGGCCGGAAGGCCGCACCTGCTCGAGCGCGGCGCGCGCATTGCCGGGGTGCAGGCCGCCGGCCAGGAGCACCGGGACGCTCACGCTCTCGCATATACGCCGGCTTTGCACCCAGTCGTGCGCCCGGCCTGTGCCGCCCAGTTCCTTGACCGCAAGCGAGGGATTGCCCGAATCGAGCAGCAGCGTGTCGACGAGCGGCGCGGCGGCGCGCGCTTCGTCAACCGACCCGGGGCCCGTCACGTGGATCACCTGCACGAGTCGTGTATCCGGGAGCAGGCGGCGCAGGCGCCGGAGTTCGGGCTCGGATACGCGATCGACGAGCTGGACGGCGGTGGTCCCGCAGCGTTTCTGCTGCGCGGCGATGGCTTCGGCCGCGTCGAGCGCTGTCAGAAGGAATGTCTCCGTCGGCCACGGAACGGCGGCGGCGATGCGCGCGATCAGGTCCTCGTCGATCGGTCCCGGCCCGCTCGGCATCGCGGAGACGAGGCCGATGGCGGACGCGCCGGCGGAAATTGCGAGCTGCGCCTCGCCCACATTCTCAATGCAGCAGACCTTCACGAACACGCCGCTCTGCTCCGCAAAGTACTCGCCACCCTTACTTCCAGCGGTTCGCGTCGCGCTCGAAATCGCGATTCTGTGGCCGCACGACGCAGAATCGCTGGCCGGTGGGCGCTTCCATCACGACCCAGGTCTGCACTTTCTTGAGCCGCTTCGCGCCGAGCCCTTCGAGCCGCTTCACTTCCGCCTCGATGTCGTCGGCCTCGATGTCGAGATGCACGCGGCTGTCGTGCTCGACCGCCTGCACCTCGATGTGCAGGCGCTCGTCCGGCACTTTCAGCTTGACGTAGGCGTCACCCTCCTGGCCCGGGAGGACCTCGGTCGGAAGGCCGAGCGCCTCCGACCAGAACCGGGAGGCGCCGTGCAGGTCGTCGGTCCTGCAGTCGATGATGAATCCCGCGAGCCTGCTCTTGTGCATGATTTACTTAACCTCCGCCCGATTCGATTGGCAACTCCATGTAGACGTCTGCCCGCGCGTAGTCGGACGGATGCGGATCGACCGCGTGCCGGAAGCCGAGCCGCTCGTAGAGCCGGATCGCATTGTCGAGCCGGCTGTTGGTCTCGAGAAACACCGTCCGGAAGCCCAGTTCCGTCGCCCAGGCCTTGCAGGCGCTGCCAAGCAGCTCGCCAACGCCGCGGCGCTGGTGCGAGGCCGCGACGGCCATCTTGGCGAGCTCGCAGCGCCCGTCACCGACACGGATCATCGCGACGGTTCCGACGACCGTCCCGCCGTCCAGCGCGAAGAAGATCATGCCGCCCTTATCGATGATTTCGCGCCCGGGATCGTCGAGCACCTTGCGATCCGGAGCCTCGACCTTGAACAGCCGCTCGATCCATTCGAGGTTGAGCCTGCGGAAGTCGGGAGCGAATTCGGGTCGGAAGGGAACGACCTTGATCGCGCTCATGCGCCGGCGCCGCCCTGCCATTCCCGCGCGAGCAGGCCGAGGAAAGCCGTGTCCTGGATTTCGCCACCGACATTCCAGCGCTCGCGGAGCAGTCCCTCGCGCTGGAATCCGAGCTTGTCGAGGATGCGCATCGAATTCTCGTTGCGCGGATCGACGTCGGCCTCGAGTCGCCGCAGCTTCAGCGTTGCGAATGAGTAGTCGATCAGCGCGACGAGCGCCTCGCGCATGTATCCCAGCTTCCAGTACGCGCTTCCCAGGCAGTAGCCCAGTTCCGCGCGCATGTTCCTGGCGTCGACGTGAAACAGCGTGCAGGTGCCTATCAATCGACCGTCTTCCTTTCGCTCGACACCCCACTGGAATCCGAACTTCGTGCCGAACTGATCGTGGATGCGCGCCAGCAGAGCGACCGCCTCGTCCCGATTGGTCATCGCCGGCGTCGACCAGTAGCGCATCATGTCGGGGTCCGAAAAGACGTCGAACAACGCGTCGACGTCACCGGCGTCGAGCCAGCGCAGCCGCACGCGCGGGGCATCGAGGGTCGGCAGGGTTTCGCCGTCGATCATGCGCGCAGCAACTCCTCGTAGATCGCGAGATCCGCGGCCGAAAAGCAGCAGAAGGTGATTTCGCGCAGTTTCTTCGCCGACGCGACGAAGTCGCGCGAGGTCGCGATCGCGACGCGCGCGGCCGGCTTCACGGGATACCCGTAGACACCCGTGCTGATCGACGGAAACGCAATCGTTTCGAGCCCCTCGCCCTCGGCGATTTCGAGCGAGCGCCGGTAGCAGGACGCGAGCAGGGCCGGCTCGTCCTTGTCGCCGCCGCGCCAGACGGGGCCCACGGCATGAATGACGTGCCGGCACGGAAGGCGGTATGCCGAAGTGATCTTCGCATCGCCGGTGGCGCAACCGCCCAGCCGGCGGCATTCCGCGAGAAGCCCCGGCCCGGCTGCGCGATGAATGGCGCCGTCCACGCCCCCGCCGCCCAACAACGACTCGTTCGCGGCATTCACGATTGCGTCCACGACGAGCGTCGTGATGTCCGCGCGGATGGCGCGCAGGTGCGGCGGCTCAACGAACATTCACGCGACCCTGGCTTCGAGGTCGTACTCCGACGCGCCCGTGATCACCACGTCCGCGAATTCGCCGACCGGAAGCTTGACGGCGCCCCTTCCCTTGACGCGCACGACCCCATCGATCTCCGGCGCGTCCGCTTCGCTTCGCGCGACCGCGGCATCGTCTTCGATCGCATCCACGAGCACGTGCATGCGCCGTCCGATCCGGGCCGCGAGCCGGCGCGCACTGATCTTCTGCTGTGCCTGCATGAAGCGATGCCAGCGCTCTTCCTTTATGTCGTCCGGCACCGGGTCGGGAAGCGCATTGGCCGCCGCGCCATCGACCGGCGAGTAGCGGAAGCAACCGACGCGGTCGAGCTCCGCCTCTTCCAGCCAGTCGAGCAGTATCCGGAAATCCTCCTCGGTCTCGCCGGGAAATCCGACGATGAAGGTGCTGCGGATCGTCATGTGCGGCAATTCGGCGCGCCAGCGCCGGATGCGCGACAGGGTGTTGACGGCGTGCGCCGGCCGCTTCATGAGCTTCAGGATCCGCGGGCTGCCGTGCTGGAACGGCACGTCGAGGTAGGGCAACACCTTGCCCTCGGCCATCAGCGGGATCACCTCGTCCACGTGCGGATAGGGATACACATAGTGCAGCCGCACCCAGGGACCGATCTCCCCGAGCTCGCGCGCGAGGTCGATGAAGCGGCTCCTGATCTCGCGGCTGCCCCAGGACTCCGCGCGGTACTTGAGGTCGGCGCCGTAGGCGCTGGTGTCCTGGGAGATCACGAGCAGCTCGCGGACGCCGGCGTTGCGCAGCCGGATCGCTTCGTTCAGGACCTGCCCGATCGGGCGGCTGTCGAGGTCGCCCCGCATCGACGGGATGATGCAGAAACGGCAGCGGTGATTGCAGCCCTCCGAAATCTTGAGGTACGCGTAATGCCGTGGCGTCAATCGCACGCCCTGCGGCGGCACGAGGTCCATGAACGGGTCGTGCTTGGGCGGCAGGTGCTCGTGCACGGCGCCGACAACCTCTTCGTAGGCCTGCGGGCCGGTGACCTTGAGGACGGCGGGGTGCCGCTCGGTGATCTTCTCGGGCTTTGCGCCGAGGCAGCCGGTCACGATGACGCGGCCGTTCTGCGCGAGCGCCTCGCCGATGGCGTCGAGCGACTCGTGCACCGCGTCGTCGATGAATCCGCAGGTGTTGACGACGACGAGATCCGCCGATTCGTAGGTCGGCGCGACTTCGTAGCCTTCCGCGCGCAGCTGCGTGAGGATGCGCTCGGAGTCCACGAGCGCCTTGGGGCAGCCGAGGCTCACGAAGCCGACGCGGGGATTCTTGCTGGCCACGGCGCATTTTAGCGGGCTAGAATCGTTCGATGCGCTTCACGAAGATGCATGGACTCGGCAACGATTTCATCATCTTCGACGCGCCGTCCGGCGGCGCCCCTGGCGCGGACTTCATCCGCCGGCTGGCCGACCGCTACACCGGCATCGGCTTCGACCAGGCGCTCATGCTCGAGCCGCCGCGGCGGCCCGGAACCGCCGTCTATTACCGCATTTTCAATGCCGACGGCCGCGAGGTTGAGCAATGCGGCAACGGCGCGCGCTGCATTGCCCGGCTCCTGCGCGAGCGCGAAGGCACGCCGAAGGGCGAGCTCGTGCTCGACAGCCCGGGCGGCCTGGTGCAGACGAAGATGAGCGGCGACCAGGTGTCCGTGACCATGGGCATCCCGGACTTCGACCCGGCTGCGCTCCCCTTCGAGGCGAGCGGCGAGGCTTATGTCTATCCGCTCCAGGTGGGCGCGAGCGACGTCGAGATCGGCGCCGTATCGGTCGGTAACCCGCATGCCGTGATCCGCGTGCCCTCCGTCGCCGATGCGCCGGTCGCCCGCCTCGGCCCGGCGATTGAGAGCCATTCGCGCTTTCCCAAGCGCACCAATGTCGGATTCATGGAGGTCGTCGACCGCGGCCACGTGCGCCTGCGGGTCCACGAGCGCGGAACGGGCGAGACCCGCGCCTGCGGCACGGGCGCCTGCGCGGCGGTCGCAGTCGGGCGCCGCCACGGCCTGCTCGACGAAAATGTAAGAGTCGACCTTCCCGGAGGCCGGCTCGACATACAATGGAAGGGACCCGGCGAACCCATCTGGATGACCGGCCCGGCGGAACGCGCCTTCGAGGGAGATGTGAAAACATGACGACAAGACCGGTTCGCGGAGTCGAGATCGCGGAAGTCGACGAGGCCGCGGTCGCCTCCTACCTCGCCGCGACGCCCGAGTTCTTCGATCGCCACGCGCAATTGCTGGCCAGGATCCGCCTGCCCGACTCGCGCGGCGGCGCGACCACCGTCTCGCTGCTCGAGCGCCAGGTCGAGGTGCTGCGCGAGCGCAATCGCCAGCTCGAGCGCAAGGTCAAGGATTTCGTCGACGTGGCCCGCGAAAACGACGCGCTGGGCAGTCGCGTGCTCGCGATGGCGCGCCGGCTGATCGCGACGCGGGACGACGCTGCCGCGATCGCGGCAATCGAGACGGTGCTCCGCGAGGACTTCGATGCCGGCCAGTCGGTCCTCGTGCTCACTGCCGGCCGCGCGCCGCAGGGCATCGCGGAAGGCCGGTTTTTCCGCGTCGTGCCGGCTGAAGCGCCGGAACTGCGTTCCTTCGAGACCCTCTTCAGCTCCGGCAAGCCGCGCTGCGGCCAGCTGCGCGATTCCCAGCGCGAGTTCCTGTTCGGAGCCGACGCGCCGGAAGTCGGTTCGGTCGCGCTCGTGCCCCTCGGCACCAAGGGAAGCCTCGGCCTCCTTGCCTGCGGCTCGAACGACAGCCACCGCTTCAATCCGACGATGAGCACGGATTTTCTCGGGCACATCGGGGAGCTGATCACCGCGGCGCTGTCAGGAGACTGATGCAGCCGAAAGCGGCCGCCTGGATCGGGCGCTACCTGGCCCACCTCAGGACCGAGCGCAGGCTTTCGCCCCACACCGAAGCCGCCTATCGCCGCGATCTCGACGCGCTCGTCGCCTATTGCGAGAGCGAGAAGATCGCGGGCTGGAAGCAGATCGACAATTTCCACGTCCGCACGTTTGCGGCTCGCGAGCATCGCGACGGACTCGGGCCGCGGAGCGTCCAGCGGCGGCTCTCGGCCCTGCGCGGCTTATTCAACTACCTGATCCGCGAGAAAGTCCTCGACGCGAATCCCGCCGCCGATATCCGCGCGCCGAAAGCCGGGAAGCGGCTGCCGAAGACGCTCGACGTGGACCAGGTCGCGAGCCTGCTGAGCCGCCCAGCGACCAGTCCGCTAGCTCGCCGCGACCTCGCGATGCTTGAGCTCCTCTATTCGTCGGGGCTGCGGCTCGCCGAGCTCGCAGGTCTCGACATCAAGGATCTCGATCTCGCGGACCGCACCGTCCGCGTGCTCGGCAAGGGCTCGAAGACACGTGTCCTGCCGGTCGGCAAGCAGGCGGTCGGCGCGCTTCGCGCCTGGCTCGCGGACCGCAATGGACTCGTGAAGGACGGAGCGGGCGCGCTCTTCGTCGGCCAGAACGGCCGGCGCCTCGGCGCGCGGGCCATCCAGCGCCGCATCGGGCGCTGGGCAGCGAGCAGCGAGCTCAACGTGCCGGTGCACCCGCACCTGCTGCGCCATTCCTTCGCCACGCACCTGCTCGAGTCGAGCCGCGACCTGCGCGGCGTGCAGGAACTTCTGGGTCACGCCGATATCAGTACGACACAGGTCTACACGCATCTTGATTTCCAGCACCTGGCCCGCATCTACGACGAATCTCATCCGCGGGCACGAAGACGCAAGTAGCTGATCCCATGAAAGAATCCCGATTCGATCCGCACGGAACGACGATCCTCTCGGTCCGGCGCGGCGGCACCGTCGCCATGGGCGGCGACGGACAGGTCACGGTCGGCAACACCGTCGTGAAAGGCAATGCGCGCAAGGTGCGCCGCCTCTATGGCGACAAGGTGCTGGCGGGATTCGCCGGCGGCACGGCGGATGCCTTCACTCTCTTCGAGCGCTTCGAAGGCAAGCTCGAGAAATACGGCAACCTCACCCGGGCCGCCATCGAGCTCGCCAAGGACTGGCGCACGGACCGCGCCCTGCGCCGGCTCGAAGCCCTCCTCTGCGTCGCGGACAAGCAGACCTCCTTCATCATCTCAGGCAATGGCGACGTCATCGAGCCCGAGGAATCGGTCATGGCCGTCGGCTCGGGCGGCCCCTTCGCGCTCGCGGCCGCCCGCGCGCTCGCCGCGAATACTGACCTGCCGGCCCGCGAGATCGTCGAGCGCTCGCTCGGCATCGCGGCCGACATCTGCATCTACACCAACCGCAACTTCGTCATCGACGAGCTGGCGACGGGCTGAGCATGGACACCATGACACCGCGCGAGATCGTCCAGGAGCTGGACAAGCACATCGTCGGCCAGACCGCGGCCAAGCGCTCGGTCGCAATTGCGCTCCGCAACCGCTGGCGCCGCATGCAGGTGGGCGAGCCGCTCCGGCAGGAGATCACGCCCAAGAACATCCTGATGATCGGCCCGACCGGCGTCGGCAAGACCGAGATCGCGCGGCGCCTCGCGAAGCTCGCCCGCGCGCCTTTCATCAAGGTCGAGGCGACGAAATTCACCGAGGTCGGCTATGTCGGCCGCGAGGTGGACTCGATCGTCAAGGAGCTCGTCGACGTGTCGGTCAAGCTGACCCGCGAGGAGGAAATGGCGAAGGTGCGCCCGCGCGCGATCGATGCGGCCGAGGAGCGCATCCTCGACGCGATGCTCCCGAAGCTCTCGAACGGCGACGAGACCCGCCAGAAGTTCCGCAAGATGCTGCGCGAGGGCACGCTCGACGAGCGCGAGATCGAGGTCGAAGTGCGTGCCGTACCTGTCGGCCTCGAGATCATGGGACCGCCCGGCATGGAAGAGATGACCCAGCAGCTGCAGCAGGTCTTCCAGGGCATCGGCGCCGGCCGCACCAAGACGCGCAAGCTCCGAATCCGCGAGGCGCTGAAGGCGCTCACCGACGAGGAAGCGGCCAAGATGGTGAACGAGGAGGAGCTGCGCACCCGCGCGCTTTCCAACGCGGAACAGAACGGAATCGTCTTCATCGACGAGATCGACAAGATCTGCCGGCGCACCGAGACGATGGGCGCGGACGTTTCCCGCGAGGGCGTGCAACGCGACCTGCTGCCCCTCGTCGAAGGCTGCACCGTCAGCACCAAGCACGGCATGGTCAAGACCGACCACGTTCTCTTCATCGCATCCGGCGCCTTCCACATGGCCAAGCCCTCGGACCTCATCCCCGAGCTGCAAGGCCGGCTGCCCATCCGCGTGGAGCTCGACGCGCTCTCGGTCGGCGACTTCGAGCGCATCCTGTCGGAGCCCGACGCCTCGCTTTGCGCGCAGTACACGGCGCTGCTCGCGACCGAGGGCGTCCACGTGAGTTTCAAGCCGGACGGCGTCCGGCGCATCGCCGAGATCGCCTGGTCGGTCAACGAGAAAACCGAGAACATCGGAGCGCGCCGGCTGCACACGGTCATGGAGCGCCTGCTCGAGCAGGCTTCCTTCGAAGCGGCCGATCGCAACGGCACGACGATCACAGTGGACGCCGCCTTCGTGGACAGCCACCTCGCCGCACTCGCGAAGAACGAAGACCTGTCGCGCTACATACTCTGATGAGCGCGCCCAGCGCCATCACGGTCAAGAAGAAGACTCGGGTCCTCGAAGTGATCTGGCAGGACGGCACGCAGTACGCACTCCCCTTCGAGTACCTGCGCGTCTATTCGCCATCCGCCGAAGTGCGCGGCCACGGCGGCGGCGAAGGCAAGCTCGAGCTCGCCAAGGAGTCGGTCCAGATCACGCAAGTCGAGCCGGTCGGCGTCTACGCCGTCCGGCTCCACTTCGACGACGGCCACAACACCGGTCTCTACAGCTGGGATTACCTGCGCGAGCTCGGCGCGCAGCACGACGTGAAGTGGGCGCGCTACCTGGAGCGCTGCGAAAAGCTCGGCTACGAGCGCAAGCCGCCAGCCTGAGGGCCCATGGCTTCCAGCCTGCTTCTGCTGCTCGACGACATCGCCACCATCCTCGACGACGTGTCGGTGATGACGAAGGTCGCCGCAAAGAAGACCGCCGGCGTGCTCGGCGACGACCTTGCGCTGAACGCGGAACAGGTCAGCGGCGTGCGCGCCGATCGCGAGCTTCCCGTGGTGTGGGCGGTGATGAAGGGCTCGGCGCGCAACAAGCTGATCCTGGTGCCCGCCGCGCTCGCGATCAGCGCGCTTCTACCGTGGGCGGTCACGCCGCTGCTGATGATCGGCGGGCTGTACCTGTGCTACGAGGGTTTCGAGAAGGTAGCGCACAAGCTGCTGTATACGAGGGAAGAGGACGACGCGCGCCACGCCGTGCATGTCGCCGCCCTGGCGCGGCCCGACACCGAACGGCTCGCCATCGAGAAGGACCAGATCAAGGGCGCGATCCGCACCGACTTCATCCTGTCCGCCGAGATCATCGTCATCGCGCTGGGCACGGTGGCCGACCGCGACTTTGCGGTGCAGGTCGGCGTACTGGTCGGCATCGCCGCGCTGATGACGGTCGGCGTCTACGGGCTCGTCGCCGGCATCGTCAAGCTCGATGATGCGGGCCTGCACCTGAGCCGCATGGCGAACGCCGCGTCTGCGGCGCTCGGCCGCGGCATCCTGCGCGCGGCACCGTGGCTGATGAAAACGCTGGCGGTTGCCGGCACGGTGGCGATGTTCCTGGTCGGCGGCGGCATTCTCACTCATGGCGTTCACGCCGTCGGCGAATGGATCGAGCACGCAGCCGTCGGTGTGGCGCAGATTCCTGGTGTCGGCGCGGTGCTCGGTGCATTGGCAACGATGCTGGTCAACGCTCTCGTCGGCATCGTCGCGGGACTGCTCGCCGTGCTCGCGGTTAAGCTGTTCCAGCGCCTGCGAGCGAAGCCCGCGGCAGCGCGCTGACGCCGCGTCTCCGAACCCGTAGAATCAGGCGGTTGTGAAGACCGTCGACTTCGGCTACGAGAAAGTCACGCCCGCCGAGAAAACCGCTCGCATACGCGGCGTATTCGACTCGGTCGCCGACAACTACGACCTCATGAACGACCTGATGTCGGGCGGCTTGCATCGCCTGTGGAAGCGCTTTGCGCTGGTCCAGACAGGGCTTCGCCCCGGTCAGCGCGCGCTCGATGTCGCCTCCGGCACGGGCGATCTCGGTGCTGGCCTCGCGCGCCAGGTGGGTTCGACAGGGCTCGCGGTGCTGACGGACATCAACCGCGAAATGCTCTCGCGCGGCCGCGACCGCCTGATCGACCGCGGATTCGCCTCGCAGGTGGAGTTCGTGATCGCGAATGCCGAGTCTCTCCCCTTCCCCGACCGGAGCTTCGATTGCGTGACGATCGGCTTCGGGCTGCGGAACGTCACCGACAAGGCCGCGGCTCTCGCCTCGATGAAACGCGTGCTGCGGCCGGGCGGCCGGCTGCTTGTCCTCGAGTTCTCGAAGCCACGGCTCGCGGCGTTAAAACCGGCCTACGACGCGTACTCGTTCAACATCCTGCCGCGCCTCGGCTCAATCGTCGCGGGCGACGAAGCGAGCTATCGCTACCTCGCCGAATCCATCCGCATGCACCCCGACCAGGAGACGCTCGCCTCGATGATCCGCGCCGCCGGATTCGACCACTGCCGCTGGCACAATCTCGCGGGCGGGATCGTCGCCCTGCACCTCGGGTTCGTCTACTGATTTGTATGACCCCGGACTTGCTGGGACCGTTCGAAAGGATCCTGAACCGTCACATCGCGGCCTCCAGCCGCGCGCGGGGCTTGCTTGCCGAGCTTGGTGGTCGCTCGATGGAACTTCGCTTCGCTGCGACGCCGATTCGCATCCGGCTTTCCGCAACGGTCGAGGGCGTCTCGATACGCCCGGCATCCGACGAGACCTCAGATGCAGTCATCGAGGGCACACCGCTGTCGTTTCTTCGCCTCGCCACGGACGACGCCACGAAATCGATTCGCGCCGGCGGCCTGGAAGTCCACGGCGACGCCGAAATCGCGGATGGCTTCCGCAAGCTGCTCGATGCTGCTAGGCCCGACCTTGAAGAGGAACTCTCGCGCGTGACAGGCGACGTCGCCGCACACTATCTGGCCAACTTCGCGCGCGACGCGCTCGAGTTCGGCCGGCGCGTCGGCGACACATTGGCCCGGAACGCAGCGGAATACCTCACCGAGGAGAGCCGGGACCTACCCGTCCGGATCGAGGTCGAGGAGTTCCTCGCCGACGTCGATCGGCTGCGCGAATCGGTCGACCGTCTCGAGGCGCGGATCGGCGATGCCGAGCGCAGGCGGAGCGCCGGATGATCTCGGTGCGCGTCGCGCGCCGGCTCCTGTCCATCCATCGCGTGCTGGTGCGCTACGGGCTCGACGATTTCGTTCGCGCGACACATTTATACCGGCCGCTGCGCTTCATCTTCTTCCTCTCCCCCTGGACCTGGTTCAGCCGTCGCCGGGGCACGCGCGGCGAGCGGCTGCGACGCGCGCTCGAGGACCTCGGCCCCATTTTCGTCAAGTTCGGCCAGGTCGTATCGACGCGCCGCGACCTGCTGCCGCCCGAAATCGCCGACGAGCTCGCGAAGCTCCAGGACCGCGTGCCGCCCTTCCCGGGCGAAGCCGCCAAAGCCCGCATTGAGGAGGCGCTCGGCCGGCCGGTCAGCGAACTGTTCCGGAGCTTCGAGGTTGCGCCGCTCGCAGCCGCGTCGATTGCCCAGGTGCACGCAGCCGTCCTGCACGACGGTCGCGAGGTCGTGGTCAAGGTCCTCCGCCCGGGCATGCGCGGGATGATCGGCCGCGATCTCGAGGTCCTTCACTCGCTCGCCGCGCTCGCCGAGGAATACTGGCCGGATTCCCGGCGCTTCCGCCCGCGCGAAGTGGTCGTCGAGTACGAGAAGACCATCCTGAACGAGCTCGACCTGATGCGGGAGGCCGGAAACGCGTCGCAGCTCAAGCGCAATTTCGCCGGCAGCCCGATGCTGCACGTGCCGGAGGTGTACTGGAACCTCTGCCGCCAGGAAGTCATGGTCATGGAACGGATCCATGGCGTGCCGATCTCCGACGTCGCGCGGCTGCGGGTGCTCGGGGCCGACATCCCGAAGCTCGCCGAGAACGGGGTGAAGATCTTCTTCACGCAGGTCTTCAGCCACAACTTCTTCCACGCCGACATGCATCCCGGCAACATCTTCGTGGACGTCAGCGACCCGGCGAATCCACGCTACGCTGCGGTCGACTTCGGGATCGTCGGCACGCTCGACCCGAGGGACCAGCTCTACCTCGCCGGCAACTTCCTGGCATTCTTCGAGCGCGACTACAGAAAGGTGGCGGTGCTGCACCTGGAAAGCGGCTGGGTACCTTCCGGAACACGCGTGGACGAGCTCGAGTCGGCCGTGCGTACCGTCTGCGAGCCGATCTTCGACAAGCCGCTCAAGGACATTTCCTTCGGAGTCGTCCTGTTGCACCTGTTCGAAATCGCGCGCCGCTACCAGATGCAGGTCCAGCCGCAGCTCATCCTGCTGCAGAAGACGCTGCTCAACATCGAGGGCCTCGGCCGCCAGCTCTATCCGGAGCTGGACCTCTGGAAGACGGCGCTGCCGATCCTGCGCGAATGGATGCAGGAGCGCAGCGGGCCGCGCGCGGTGCTCGGAAGCCTGCGCGACCATTGGCCCGACATTGCCGAAGCCATCAAGGTCCTGCCCGTGATCGCGCGCCGCGCGATCCGGCGCGCCTACGACGATGAGCTCGTCGTCCGCACCGAGTCGGAATCGCTGGAGAAGCTCCGCATCGAGCTGCGAAGGCAGCGTCGCCGAAGCGATGCGATCCTTGGCGCGGGCATCGCATTCCTGGGTGGAATCATCTGGCTTGCGCTCGCGACCCAGCCCACGTGGATCGGGTGGCTGCTCGCCGCCGGCGGTGCAGCCTGGATGGTGAATCGACTGCGCTCGGGCGGGAAATAGGAATCCTGATGACACGAGTCCTGACGATGCTGGCAGTGCTTGCCGCTGTGCTCGCTACCGACGCTGGCGCCGCTCTTGCCGACCGGGCCCCCGAGTTCACGCATCGGCAAACCACCGAGTGGATCAATTCCGAGCCGCTCACGCTTGCAAACCTGCGCGGGCGCGTCGTGCTGGTCGAGTTTTGGACCTACGGCTGCAGCAACTGCCGGAACACGCTGCCGTGGCTCAAGGCCGCGCATGCGCGCTATCGCGACCAGGGGCTGGTGGTCGTCAGCGTGCACTCCCCGGAGTTCGCGCAGGAGCGCGACGCGGCTAACGTCCGCGCGGCCGTCCAGCGGCTCGGCATCGAATACGCCGTCATGCTGGACAACGACTTCTCGTACTGGAAGGCGTTCGAAAACCGCTACTGGCCGGCGTTCTACCTGATCGACCGGAGAGGCCGCATCCAGGCGAGCGAATTCGGCGAGCTGCACGCGGGGACCGCCCGTGGCGACGGAGTCGAGAAGGCAATTCAGCGCTTGCTCGCGGAGGTCACTCGACGCTGAAAGCGACGCGCTTCGGCCCCTTGCCCACCGGGATGCGAGTGACCTCGCGCACCGCCGCAATATCGATCACGGAGACCGAATTGTCCTTTGGGTTGGATACATAGGCGAACTTGCCGTCGGGATCGCATACGACCCAATTCGGGCTGCCGCCGACCGGCACCGTGCCTTTCAGCGAAAAATCCGGCAGCGAGTAGATTGCCGCGTAGTTTGCGACCGTCGCGACCGCGACCAAGTGGAGGCCGTCGCGCGTCATGACCAGGCCGTGGTTGTAGGTATAAGGCCACGCGCCCGCGCCCTCCAGGTTGGCGAGCCTCTCCTTGAGATTGCTGCCCGAGGCCGGGATGGACTTCTCGAGCGCCGGCAGATCGACGCGCCGAACGAACGAGCCGTCGGCGATGCGCCGCACCTCGAAGCCGTGCAGGCGCGACAACTGGTAGTAGATCAGGCCGCGCGGCTCGTCGAGCACGATCGGCCGCACGGATTCGCCGACGTCCATCGACATCACCACCTTCCCGGTAGCAGTGTCGTAGACATAGATCGCGTCGGTCACCATGTTGCCGGCGTAGAGGTGCTTGCCGTCCGCGGATATCTCGGTCGCGTGGTTGCCGATGGTCGCGGGCCACCATTGCTCAATGCTGCCGTCCTCTGCATTCAGCACGACGATCCACTGCCTGTTGTAGAGCGGGACATAGATGCGCTTGCCGTCCGGCGAGCGCGAGAGGTGGTTGGGCGAGCCGTCCAGGGCAACGGACCACAGGGGCGCGAAGGAGCGGCTGTCGAAGGCCATGACCTTGCCGCTCTCGTTGTTCTGGTAACCGAAGGGACTGCGCATGTCGTCCTGGGCCCCGACATAGAACACGCGGCCGTCGGGCGAGCCCATGACGTCGTCCGTGTGCTCGCCGATTGCGATGTTCTTTACGATCTTGCGCGTGCCCGCGTCGATCACCTGCACGTCTTGCGACAGCGGGCTTTCGACGAGCAGGTGATTCGGCGGCGCATCCGCCGCCGCCGGCAGCGCGCACAGTGCCTGCAACAGGAACGCAGCCGCGATTTCGACGGTCCGGGATGCGAATGATTGCCGAGGCATGGGTTCGTCCTTCTGCTACGCGGACCCGGGCTGGCTTGAAAGCGACCGCCCCAGGCGACTGATCAGCTGCACGAGATGCTCGACGTCGCTCTCGTCATTATCGTAGTGCAGGAAACAGACGCGAAGCGAAGTCCTGCCGCGCACGCGCGTGGTCGGCAGATGCGCCTCGCCGCTCGCGCTGATGGCCTGTGAAATCCGCTCGTTGAGCGCATCGAGCACCGCATCGTCCAGGCTGCGGTCCGCCGGCCGGTAGCGGAAATTCACCACCGATAGTGATGCCGGCGCAAGCAACTGGAAATCGGGCCTCGCGCGCACGCGCGCCTCCAGCAGCGTGGCGAGACGGTTGCATCGCATCACAAGCTCGGCGATGCCGCTGCGCCCCAGCCGCGCGATGGCGGCCCAGACCTTCAGCGCGCGGTTGCCAAACGTGAGCTCGAACATGTGGTCCATGGGCCAGGGTGCCTCGCTTTCGCCGTGGGCGAGATAGTCGGGCGTCAGCGAGAATGCAGCGCGGTGAACTTCCGGGTGCCGCGTCAACATCGCGCCGCAATCGACCGGGACCTGCAACCACTTGTGCGGATTGAGCGTGACCGAATCCGTTCGTGCGAGCGCCTTGAAGCGGCCGGCGTAAGCGGGATCGAGCGCTGCCCATGCGCCGAATGCGCCGTCGACGTGCAGCCAGATGCCGAATTCGGCGGCTACGTCCGCGACCTCGTCCAGCGGATCGATGGCCCCAGTATTGGTGGCGCCGCCGCAGGCGACGATCGCGAACGGCAAATGCCCCGCCTTCAGATCGCCTTCGATCGCGCGGCGCAGCGCATCGGGCCGCATGCGAAATTCGGCATCGGCCGCGATCGAGCGCAGGTGATCCGTTCCAACGCCGAGCTGCTCGACGCACTTCTGGATCGAGGAGTGACTCTCCGTGCTGGAATAGAGGACGAGTCGCTGCCGGCCGCCCTGCAGGCCTTCAGCGCGCAGGTCCCAGCCCGCGCGCTCCGCGGCGCGGTGGCGCGCCGCGCCGAGCGCGTTCAGCGTCGCAGCCGAGCCGCCGGTCAGCAACAGGCACTGGCTGCCTTCGACAGGAAATCCGACCATTTCCATGATCCAGCGACCGACGCTGACCATCAGGAATAAGGCGGAGTGGTCGTAGCCATCGAGGCCGCAATTCATGGTGCTTGCGACCGAGTCCGCCAGGATCGAGATCGGCGCCGGCGGAGAGTTCACCCACGCATAGGACCGGCGGTGCCCGATCGCGACGGGCCAGGGCATCACCTCGCGCTCGAGGAACTCCAGGATTTCTTCCGCCGCCTGCCCGCGCTCCGGCAATGGCAACGACATCAGCCGTCGGCGAACGTCCGGGGGCACGACACGATCGACGGGCTGGACGGGCAAGGCACGGAGATACTCGCCGAGCATCCCGGCGACGCGCGCGCCGAGGGCGTCGAACTCTGCGCGGTCTTCGAGAAAGGGATGCCTGGCCTGCCGGGTCATGACGCGAAACCGTACAGTTTGTCGGGCCGTCGCGCCATACTTCCGACGAGGGTGACTCACATGCGACTCCGTCTGGGTGCCTGTCTCGTTCTCGGACTCGCGATCGCAACCTGCGCCGTGGCCCACGATGCACCGAGCCGGCCGGGCATCGATGCGCCGGAGCTCGCGCATCTCGGTCAATACCGTGTCGGCGTCCGGACCGTCTCGGTCGTGCAAAGAGCCCAGGTCGACGTGCTGGCGTTCGATCCCGTGACCGGGAGCGCGCCCAAGCGCGATCGGAGGTTGCAAGCCGAACTCTGGTATCCCGCCAAAGTCCCGGCAGCCGAATCGCCTGAAACGTATTCGGGCAGCTTTCCGGCCGAGCCGCCGGCGCCGCCAGCGCAATTCACGATTCCCGGCATCGCGGTGCGCAACGTGCCGATGGTAGTGGGGCAATTCCCGCTGGTGATCGTGTCGCACGGCTACAGCAACGCAGCCGTCGCGATGAGCTGGCTGACCGAAAATCTCGCCTCGAAAGGCTATGTCGTCGCGGCGATCCGCCACGAAGACCCGCCGATCACCGACCGCAGCAAGTTTCCCGAACTCCTGCTTCGCCGGCCGCTCGATATCGCTTTCGTCGCCGAATCGCTGCAACGCACGCTCGCCGAGGGCGGCAGCGTCGATCCGTCACGAACGGCGTTGATCGGCTACTCCATGGGCGGCTACGGCGTGCTGACGGCAGCCGGTGGAGAACTGGACCCCGGGAGCCCGCTCGTGCAAATGGTTCCTGGCGGCCTTTTTTCACCCTACGCGCGAGGCGGCACCTCGTCCGCATCTGTGCGCGTCTCCGGCGTCAAGGCGGTCGTCGCGATCTCGCCTGCGGGCGGATCCCTGCGGGCCTGGGGCAAGAAGGGACTCCGTGCAATCACCGCCCCGCTCCTGCTTATCGCCGGCGATCGCGACGGGACCGTCGATTACCAGAGCGGTGCGCGCGCTTTCTTCGACATGGCGAAGAACAGCCGACGCTACCTGTTGACGTTCCGCGGGGCCGGGCACCGCATTGGCTTGGGCCCCGCGCCCGAGGAGATGCGGCAACGCCTGTGGGACCTCGACTGGTTCGAGGATCCGGTATGGCGCCAGGACCGTGTCGTCGGGATCAACCTTCATTTCATCACCGCCTTCCTCGACCGCTACGTGAAGGACGATGCCAGCCGCGCCTCCTACATCGATGGCCTGACGCGCGAATCCGTGCAGGGTGAATGGCCGGCCTCGGCCGGCGGCGCCTATGGTGCGTACAGCCCGGGCACAGACGGCATCACCGTCTGGAAGGGATTCCAGCGCCAGCACGCGGAGGGGCTGGAGTTGCTGCACGAGTCCCCAGACAAGTAAGGGCTATTTCAAAGCCTCCATACCGGCTTGTTGCATTCGCTCGCTGGCGCTTTGCGCTTTCCGTTGCCGTTCCAGCATCTTGCGAAAAGCTTCGAACTGGTACGAAGAGAGCACCTCTTCCGCAGCCTTGAGCATTCGCCGCTCCGACTCTGCCTCCTCTTCCAGGTCGTCGCCCGGCGCAGATCCGCTCTTCGCCCTCGCCTCCTCCTCGATTCGCTGCCGCTCCTCGTGGAGCGCGCGAATCAGCAATTCGGCCGTGTCGCTTCCGAGCGGCTCCGCGGAATCCATTAGCTCAATCCGAAACTGCCTGATCTGATGGCGTTCCGATATGCTCGCTTCGTATTCTTTCCACTGCTCCAGCTTTGCTTCGCCCACCAGGGCCGCAATTTCAACGTCCGCCGCATAGGCTTTCTGCTGTTGCTCGAGCCATAAGCTGTCTTGGCTTGTTTTGTCGATCCAGACACCGAACCAGCGCATCTCTTCTTCGGGCGATAGCTCCACGATGCGGAGCGCGGTCTCCTTCGGGACCTTCAGCACGCGCACGAGATCAGGGTATCGATGATCGAACGAAGCCTCGAGATACTGGCGCCTCGCCTCCATGTACTCCGCGCTCTGGCGCAGTCTTGGATCATCCCCGGAATGGATCAATCCGCGCTTGAAGCGCTTCTCGTCAAAATATTCGTGGCCGTTCTGCTCGACATTCGGTGCAGGCTCAGGTTCGATCGGGGCGGGCGACGCGACTTCAGGGACGTCGCTCGAACTCGACCGCGCAACCTCGACCTGCGGTCGACCGGAGCGTTCGAGACGCAATTCCCGCCACAGCCAGACCGAGGTTGCACAAAAGACAAGGACCAGAACCCAGAGAATCGCCGTCGTCCTTCGGGCTGGCATCGAAGGTCTCCCCTACAAGGCTTGCCTCGGCTCGATCCAGGTCGCGATCGCGCGGCCGCAAAGCTCGCCGTGGTTGTCGAAGATTGCCGTGCCCGTGTAGTGCTTGCGCCCGTCGTGGCCGAGCGGCCAGCCGATCACGACGGAGGGCGCGTCGACGTGGGCACAGCGGTCGATTCGCGCCGCGAACTGGCCGAGCAGCACGCCGCGCGCAGCGGCGCCCGAGGCGAAGAAGCCGGGACAATCGAGCGCCGCCCACATGAATTCGGGCAGCACCTTGCCATCCGTGCCGCCGAGCGACGGATCGGGTATCCAGGCCGCCGCGCAGAGATCCATGCCCTCGATTGGCGAAGCGAAGATGCGCATGCCGTCGCCGCGTTCGCGCTTCGGGCCGCAGACGAAGCAGCCCGGGTAGGTGTGATCGCGAAAGCCCTCGTAGCCGCTCACGGCCGCGAGCGCCCGGGAATAGGACGGCGCATTGGGCACCACGAGCTCGAAGGTCTTCGGTGTCGCGCTCGCGATCGTGTCCTCGCCGTCCATCAGCAGGAGAGCCGAGTTTGCCGGGTCATCGCGGATCGCCAGCGCCTTGTCGAGCGGCGGCGGCCGCAGCAGGCGCACTTCGACGGGTTTTGCCGCCACCGCGGCCAGCATGCCGCAGGTGTAGCCGCCGTTGCCCGATCCCGGCGGACCACAAAACCGGTGTCCGATGACGAGCAGGCGATTCGCGCTCATCGTGCGCGGCATCCTAGCCGATCAGGGGTGGAAGCGCGCCCGGTCGGCCGCTAAGCTGACCGCCCGTCCACCGCCCCAAACGGAATCACCCATGAAAACGGCCGCCCTCTGCATCGCGATCACGGTATTCGCCGCGGTCGCAGGCGCCGCCGAATCCGGGGATGGCCTGCGCCAGTTCCTTGCGAAACGCGAGGCCCGCGACGCCGATCTCGCCCGCTCGATCTGGGACTGGGCGGAAGTCGGCTACCAGGAAGTGAAGAGTTCCGAACTGCTGCAAAAGGAGCTGACCGGCGCGGGCTTCAAGGTGGAAGCCGGAGTTGCCGGGATACCGACAGCGTTCGTCGCGACGGCGGGCAGCGGCAAGCCCGTGATCGGCATCCTTGCCGAATACGATGCGCTGCCCGGCATCAACCAGGACGCCGTGCCCGATCGCAAGCCGATCGAAGGCAAGAACTCGGGCCATGCCTGCGGTCATCACCTGTTCGGCACGGCCTCCGCGTCGGCAGGCATCGCGATCGCAAACTGGCTCAAGACAAGCGGCAAATCCGGGACGATCCGGGTCTACGGCACGCCCGCCGAGGAAGGCGGTTCCGGCAAGGTCTACATGGTGCGCGCCGGCCTCTTCAATGACGTCGACGCCGTGATGCACTGGCACCCGTCGGACGTGAATTTCGCCGGCGTCGACAAGGCTCTCGCGAACAAGACCGCCAAGTTCCGCTTCCACGGACTCTCGGCCCATGCATCGGGGGCGCCCGATCGCGGCCGATCCGCGCTCGACGGCATCGAGGCCATGAACGCCATGGCGAACCTGATGCGCGAGCACATTCCGTCGGACGCGCGCATGCACTACGTCATCACGAGCGGCGGCTCCGCCCCGAACGTCGTGCCGGACTTCGCGGAGTCCTACTATTACGTGCGTCACATCGACCCCGAGGTCGTGGTCGAGATCTTCGACCGCCTCGTCAAGACTGCGGAAGGCGCGGCGCTCGGCACCGGCACGACCATGGATTACGAGATCATCGGCGGCGTGTACAACTTGCTCGCCAATGAAACACTCGCGCGCGCGATGTACGAAAAGCTCAATGAGGTCGGCGGCATGACCTACACGCCCGAAGAAGAGGCGTTCGCGAAGAAGATCTATGCCACCCTCACCAAACCGAGCGTCGCGCTCGGCTCGGAGGCCAAGGTCCAGGCCTTCGACTTCGAGCGGCCAGGCCTCGGTTCGACCGACGTCGCCGACGTGAGCTGGACCGTGCCTACGGTAGGGCTGCGCACCGCGACCTGGGTGCCGGGCACACCCGCGCACAGCTGGCAGGCGACGGCCGCGGGCGGCATGAGCATCGGCTACAAGGGCATGAACGTCGCGTCGCAGACGCTCGCGCTGATGGGCCGCGAGCTGTTCACGCGCCCGGACCTGATCACCAAGGCGAAGAAGGAATTCGAGGAGCGCCGCGGCCCGGACTTCAAGTACAGCGCCATGCTCGGCGACCGCGCGCCCGCGCTCGACTACCGGCGCGGCGTGCCGGGCGGCGGGGAAGAATAGGCTCCCATAGTCGCGCCTCCAGGGCGCCTCATCGTAGGAAGTGCGCGGGCTGTCGCGCGCAGGTTTAGAGTCAGGTCATCGTTGCAAGCCACGACTGGCCGGGAGATAGTCATGTATCGCTTTGCTCTCCTAATTGCCTCCTTGTTCCTCGCTGCCGTGCCCGTGCAGGCGGCGGAAGTTCCGGACTACATCGCCAAGGCCGTTGCCGCGCCCGAGCGCAGCGACAAGGACCGGGAGCGCGACGCCCGCGACAAACCGGCCGAATTGCTCACCTTCGCCGGGCTCAAGCCCGGCATGAAAGTCGCCGATCTTTTCGGCGGCGGCGGTTACTGGAGCGAGATCATCGTGCGCGCCGTCGGTCCGAGCGGCAGCGTCACGCTCATCAACAATGCGCCGTACTACAATTTCGGCCAGGAAGACATCAAGACGCGCTTCGGCAAGGACCGGCTGAAGGAGGTCAAGCGGCGCGTGGTCGAGACCGCCAACCTCGACATGGGCAAGAACCAGTACGACCTGATCACCATCTACCTGTCATACCACGACATCTACTGGGTCGAGGAAGAAATAGGCTGGCCGAAGATCGACGCGGACCGCTTCGTCACCCAGGTATACGACGCGCTTAAGCCGGGCGGCCACCTGCTGGTCGTGGATCACGCGGCCAAGGAAGGCACCGGCAAGGCCGCGGCGCAGGACCTGCATCGCATCGACGAGGCTTTCACGAAGAAGGACTTCGCGAGCCATGGCTTCCTGCTGGAAAAGTCCTGGCCTGGGCTCCGAAACACGACCGACGATCACAGCAAGGGCGTGTTCGACGACGCGATTCGCGGCAAGACGGACCGGTTCACGCACCTGTATCGGAAGAACTGAATCCGCCGCAGGATCATGTGAATATCAGCTTGGTGCCTGCTATGACCAGGACCACGGCGAGGAGCCTCTTGATCGCCGCGGGATCGAATCGGCGGCTGCCGAAGTAGGAGCCGATCGAGCCGCCGATCGCCGCGGCTGCGACGAGGACGAGCGCGAATGTCGGGAACTTGCGCGTGCTGCCGATGTTGCCCAGCAGTCCCGCGATCGAGTTGAAGAGGATGAAGAGCGCAGATACGGCCGCGGCGGTCTTCACCCGGGCCCATCGCGTCAGCAGCAGCAGCGGCGTGAGAAATATGCCGCCGCCGGTTCCGGTTAGCCCGGCCAGGAACCCGATGGCACCGCCCGATGCAATCGCCACGGCGCGCGGCAGCTCCCGCGGTTCCTTGTCGGGCGGTGCGGGCAGCAGAAAGCGCACTGCGGAATAGAGCAGGACGATTCCAACGATTACCTTGAAGACCTGGGCCGGCAGGTTGAGGTAGCCCCCGACGAAGGCGAGCGGGACGGCCAGCAACGCAAACGGCCAGAAGAGGCGCCACGAAAAATGCCCTGCCCGCCAGAACTGCCAGGCACCAATCGAGGCGACCAGGATGTTAAGCGTGAGCGCGATCGGCTTGATGACGTCGGGTGCGACGCTCAATAGCGACATGACGGCGATGTAGCCCGAGGCGCCCGCATGTCCGACTGAAGAATAGAGGAACGCGATGACCAGGATGCCGAGCGCGAGCGTCAATAATAAATCAGGTGACATGGCGGTACAGGAAATGCCGATAGTACTTGGGCGTGGAGTCTAGCCGGACATGCAGCCAGGCAACGCCGCCGCCTGCCGTGCTGAGCCAGAGCGGCCTGGCGGAAAGCCGATGCTCGAGCGCCCGTCCCACCGCTGACCACAGGGCGTCTTGCCGTGATTCGGAGGCCGTCGCGACGAAGCTCGCGAGGTGGGAAAAATTGGCGTCCGGTCCCTCGGGGCAGGGCGCGATGAGCAGCGCATCCTTGCCCAGGCTTTCGAAGGTCGCGACTTCGCGATCCCGGCGAAAGTACTCGGCAAACGGATCGGGATCAGGCGGTATCCGTGCGAGGAACGTGCTCGATACGAAGACACACTCGAATGGCCGCGACGCGTTGCTGACTGTCAGCGGCGGACATTCCCAGCAATAGGCATCGAATTCGACTTCGCGCAGGCTGGCGCTCCAGAAATTCCTGAACGCCCCGTCGGTCGTCCAACGACTGAACACCTTCGCGAAACTGAGCGCCTCGTCTCCTTCAGTCAGGCAAGTCCAGAACTTCGTCCGCGCGTCAAGACTCGACTTGTGTATCCGCCGTATTTCCATACAGGTCAGAATAGCGGACCGCTCAAATCCATCGTCAGGCAGCACGCCGCTTGGGCCCGGCGGCATAGACGATGAAAGCGCCCAATATCGCTGCGGCGATTGCCCAGGCGCGAATGATGCCGGGACCCTGCGACCACCAACCCATGATGATGGCGGCGAGGTGGGTCCCAAGGAACGGCGTCAGCAATCCGCCCAGCAAGATCAGCGCACCGATGATCCGCAGTGCGATCGGAGCCCGGGACTTCGGTGCCGCCAGGCCGATCGTGGCTAGCGCGATTACCAGCCAACCGAAGCAGAACGCGGCAATCAGCATGGTGAGTCTTGCTGCCTAAGGGCGGCGCGTCAGCGGCGAGCGAAGAGCCGCAGGCGATGAGCGAGCCCGCTGCACGCGCTTGTTAGGCCGCCCGCCGACAGTCACGAGCACGCGTCCATATCCGTACCGTCGAAATTCGCGTCAACAAGAGTCTAGCCAACGAGTCCAGCGTCGTTCCTGACCTCGACCCATCGGACTGTCTGGGGCAGCGCTTCGACGCATGGCTACCTTCTCGGCTCATACCGCATCGCCACCGCCCCCGAGCCGAACTCGAGCTGGCTCACGAGCTTCAAGTCGACCCACTTCGATAGCCCCGCGAACAACGTCGGCCCATGGCCCGCTAGCCTGGGGTGCACGATGAACTCGTACTCATCGATCAATCCCAGCTCCGCCAACGCCAGCGGGAGCTTCACGCCGCCAACGCCCAGTCCCTTGCCCGGCTCCTGCTTGAGCTGCTGAACGGCCGTACCCAGATCCCCGCGCACGAGTTCCGCGTTCCAATCGGCCCGCTTCAACGTGCTCGACACGACGTACTTCTTTGCCGCGTCGATCGTACGGCGGAAGGGTTCCATCCAATCGGGCATCTCTCCCGTCCACGCCGGCCGAAACGCTGCCTCCATCATTTCGTAAGTCACCCGGCCAAAGAGGAGAGCATCCGCCCGGTTGAGATTCTCGACCGCGTGACGATGCAAGTCTTCGTCCGGGAGAATTGCGCGATGATCGCAGCACCCGTCCAACGTGACGTTGATGGAATACCGAAGGGGTCGCATTACGTAAGTGTACCGATCGCCATGGTGCGTCCGAGTGGAGCGCCTTGTTGGGCGATTTCTACCCGCGCTTCCTGTTGATCACCAGGCATGAGGCAACCTGATATCGCGCACGCAGCGCAGCGTTCCATCCGCTTGGCGCTCCAGCGGTCGAATGCTGGCAAATGTGCCGTTCAGTGCCTCGCGCTCCCTCTCTTGGGGGTTGAGGAACGAATCGCCTGCAAAGCGCAACTCCGGAATCCACCATTCCACTTTATTTGGGATGGCGATGGTCATGTGAATGTGCGCTGGGTTCCTTCTCATGGGGTACGGACCCGGTTTGATGGTGTGAAACTCGTATCTGCCTTCCGCGTTGGTGCGCGTCCATGCTCGCAATCGGGGGCGTCCCCAAGGTTTCTTGCGATAGAAGCCGTTCGTATCCGCATGGTAGGCATAAACCGTGACGCCCTCGCGAGGCTTGCCGTCGCGACCGAAGACTGTGCCCGTGAGGATCAGCTTTTCGCCCGGTTCTGATGCGTCTGCGATGGTGGCGCTCCAAGGGGCGTCACGGGCGCCGCCTCCAACATCCTTGTCATCGGGGTAGACCGGACCGCCCTGGTCCGAGTGCGATGCTATTGCACTGCCTTCCAACACCGATGCTATGACGGCGAAGCCGATCAAGAATGCACTTACGGCTATCGTTCGCATGAAAACGCCCAACGTCCGCTGCATCGCATGGTTAGACGTCACGTCGCAGAAGCTCATAGACCGGCTTGTTGTCCGCAAATACTTGCCACGAATCGATTAGGTTGTCACGCACTTGGGCGCGCCACGCCGCGGGAATGCGCCAGCTGGCTCCGCCAGCCCGAAGCGCGCCTGCGGCCCAGCCGGAGAGGAGCACCAGATCATCCGACTCCACCATTGAGTCTATGGTGACAGTGTAATTCGGGAACATGTCAAGGTACGCCGCCCAGGCGTTGCGGAGGGCGCCGCGCCCGGTCACAACAGCGCCCAAGCTGTCGACAAAGCGATGCTGCGGTGTGCACAAATCGGCAATGCGTTGTATTTCGTGGCTATTAATCGCTGCCACGAAGTCTCGAACCACTTCCTTGGAAGTTGGCACTTTATTCCTAGTGATGTCTAACGTCCGCGTTGAGCGGCCCGCGGTACGCCGATCGCAGGCGCCGCGGGCGCTAGGCTTTCCAAGGCGCCCGCGGCGCCCACCACCAAACCTGTCACGGACCGCTCCAACGCATAGTTAGACATCAGCATGAGGTGAACGGGTTCGGGAAAGCAGCAGTGCCGTTACGGTGCCGAGCTTCTTGAAATATGGCTGCGCGTCGGACGGAGCGTCGGCCAGCACTGCGTCCAGTTGACTCTTAAACGCCATCAAAAGCTTGGTCTTCTCAGCTCTTTCCGTGGCGTCAATGTTGGACGAGAGCAAAGATGATATGCAGCCAGCCATTAGCGAGTCCAGAAGCACGAGGTCAACACCTTGCAGTTCGATGCCCTTCGCCTCAGGAGGAAATGGCATGGCCTCGAATTCATCGAAAAGGACGGCTGGGTCTCGATTCACTTCAAGCCTTCCCGTGCTGATGTCTAACTACAATTGGGTCTGAACATGACGCGATGTTTTACGTCATTTCCAGCCGTTTAGCATCGGGCGGCGCGGTAAGTGCCTGAGTAAGCTGCACGGAATCATATCTAACGTGCATCGCCCAGCAGGTACGGATGGCCGGTGTTACACATCCGTCTAACCGATGGCTTCAGGCAATCAATGACGCAACCTGTCTAGCCAAGCACCTGGGTCTTCGCGCCGTTCGATGGCTTCAACCAGAGCCGAGCCAACGATCACCCCATCGGCATGGCCCGCGAGGCGCGCCACCTGCGATGCCGATCGAATGCCGAAGCCGGCGCAAACCGGAACCGCCGATGCCGCGCGAACCTGCTTCAGATAGTTCAGCGTCTTGTCCGCAAGCGCCACGTCTCGCCCGGTCGTGCCTGTGCTCGTAACGGCGTAAGTGAATCCCTGCGACGCGGTCGCAAGCATCGCCAGGCGGCCCGGTGGCGTCACCGGCGTCACCATCTGCACCAGTGCAATTCCCTCACGGCCAAGCGCGTCGCGCAGCTCGCTGCATTCTTCCCACGGCAGGTCCGGCACGATGAATCCGGATACGCCTGCCCTTCTCGCCTCACGCGCCAGGCGTCCGACGCCGAAAGCCAGCAGCGGATTTAAGTAGCTCATCAACAATCGCGGCGCCCGGCCTGTCGCGGGTTGCGCGGCGAGCGCCTCGAGAATCCACGTCAACGTTGCGCCTTCCTGGAGCGCGACGCGACTCGCGCGCTGGATCGTCGCTCCGTCCGCCATCGGATCGGAGAAAGGCACGCCGATCTCCACGACATCCGCTGCCGCCGTGACTGCTGCGAGTTGCTGCGAGAATGAATCGCGATCCGGAAAGCCGGCGGTCAGGAATGCTACCAGGGCCGGCGAACCGCGCGAAGTTGCGCGACCGATGGCTTTAGAGATGTCGGCGCCCGGTTGCATCAGCCGGATTCGACCATGAACGCTGCCAGGTCCTTGTCGCCGCGGCCGGAGAGCCCGATCAGGATCCGGCCGCCCGGATGCGATCGCGCGAGCCGCCGTGCGCCGGCGAGCGCGTGCGCGCTCTCGAGCGCTGGCAGGATTCCCTCCAATGCAGCGCATTCGCGGGCCGCGGCGAGCGCCTCTGCGTCGCTCGCGACCTCATACTCGGCGCGCCCCGTCAACTGAAGCAGCGCGTGTTCGGGCCCGACTGCGGAATAGTCGAGTCCCGCGGAGATCGACTGCGTCTCCAGCACCTGGCCATTCTCATCTTGCAGCAGCATCGTATGGCAGCCGTGCAGCACGCCCGGCCGGCCGAACGCGAGCGTCGCCGCGTTGTCACCGGGCCTGTCTCCGCGTCCGCCCGCCTCGACGCCGACGAGACGCACGCCGGCGTCGCGCAGGAAAGGATCAAACAGCCCGATCGCATTGGAGCCGCCGCCGACGCAGGCGACGGCAATATCCGGCAGCGAGCCGGTCGCGGCCATGAGTTGCGCGCGAGCCTCAAGCCCGATCACGCACTGAAATTCGCGCACGAGATACGGGTAAGGATGTGGCCCGACCGCCGAGCCGAGCAGGTAATACGTCCCCTCCGGGTCCGACACCCAGTCGCGCAGCGCCTCGTCGATCGCGGCGCGCAATGTCTGGTCGCCGCCCGTCACAGGAATGACCTGCGCACCGAATAGTTTCATGCGCCCGACGTTCGGCGCCTGGCGTTCGATGTCCACGGCACCCATGTAGACGACGCAGGGCAAGCCAAGTCGCGCGCAGGCGGCCGCAGTCGCGACCCCGTGCTGGCCCGCTCCGGTTTCCGCAATGATCCGTCTTGCCCCGAGGCGCTTCGCCAGCAGCGCCTGTCCCAGCGCGTTGTTGATCTTGTGGGCGCCGGTGTGTGCAAGGTCCTCGCGCTTGAGCCAGATCTCCGCGCCCCAGCTTTCGCTCAATGCCTTCGCATGGGTCAACGCCGTCGGGCGGCCCGCCCAGTCCTTCAGCTCGCGTGCGAGATCGCGCTGGAAATCCTCGGCATGCAGGAACCGCGCGACGCCCCCCTCCAGCCGCTCGAGCGCCGGGACGAGTGTCTCCGGAACGTAGCGGCCGCCGAATGGGCCGAAGCGACCACGACTGTCCGGAAAGCGGCCTGCAAGCTCTGCCTCCAGGAGATTGCGGATTTCGTCGCCCGCTATCACGGCATTCATGCGCGGATTGCCTGGCTCGCGCGTCGCGCCGCGAAGATGAATCTGCGAATCAATGCGGGGTCTTTCACGCCGGGCTCGCGCTCGACGCCGCTCGACACGTCAACCCCGAACGGCCTGACGGAGGCGATCGCCTGCCCGACATTCGATGCGTCGAGCCCTCCCGCGAGCACGAGCTCGCTTCGCCGTGCGAGTTCAACCGCACATTGCCAGTCAGCGCGCAGGCCGGCGCCGCTCGTGGATGCATCGAAGAGCAGCCGGCCAGGCAGGCTGTTTGCAGGAGCCGCGTTCCGGTAAACGGGCCAATGCTCGATACCGGCGGGCAGTTCGAGCGCTTCCATATCCGTGGCATCGGATTGCCAGACATCTGGCGTGAAGGCGTCAAGCACGCGATCGACGAGATCCCGCGGCGGATGTGACGTGACCGCAACACGTGCGACGCCGCGCGGCAGCAGGGCGGAAAGAATCGCCGCGCGCCCGGGACTCAGGTTTCTCGGCGACGCCTCGTGAAACACGAACCCGACGGCATCGGCACCCGAGCAGGCCGCCGCCTCGATCGCTTCCTCCGTCATCAGGCCGCAGATTTTCACGAGCAAGCTCATGCAGCAACCCGGGCCGCCGCACGACCCGCTGCCAGCATTGCCCGGACCGCCGCCACCGGATCCGCCTCGCTCATCAGCGAACCGCCGACGAGCGCCGACCGGTAGCCCGCGCGGGCCACGTCTGCGCACTGATCGGCTGCCGCGATTCCGCTTTCCGCCACGCACGGGATGTCCGGCGGCAGCAGCGGGGCCAGCTCACGGAAACGGAATGGCAGCACCTCGAGCGTGCCGAGGTCGCGGCAATTGACGCCGAGGAGCACGCGCGCAGCGTGATCCGCTGCCCGGGCTTGCTGGATTGCGGCCGTAGCGCGGGCAATGTCCGCGGCGTCGAATGTCTCAACCAATGTGAAGAGCCGCAGTTCCCGCGCGCAGTCCAGCATTTCTTGCAAGTCATCGCCCGATAGCATGCGCGCGATCAGCAACACGCCACCGGCTCCGGCGGCCCGGGCTTCGTACAGCTGGTAGGGATCGACCAGGAAGTCCTTGCGCAACACGGGAACGCCGAGTGGCGCGAGTACGGCAGCGGCATTCGCCAGGTGCGCGAGGCTGCCGTCAAAGCGCTCGGGTTCGGTCAGGACCGATACCGCGGCGGCACCGGCCCTCGCGTAGGCGGTGACTCGCGTCGTGAGCCGTTCATTGCGGCTCGCGAGCGTGCCCAATGCGGGCGAGCGCCGCTTGTACTCGGCGATCAGCTCGAAGGGACGATCGAGCCGCAGCGGCGGCGCCGGCTCGGCATCGGCTGCCCGCGCACGCAGTGCGACGAGCGGTTCGCGCGCCGCGGCCTCGCGCGCGCGCGTGTGACTCGCCTGCGTCATCTGCGAAAGAAATCCGCTCATACCGCCTGCCGCCTCTCGACGCCGACCAGGGCGTCCAGCAGGCGGGCCGCCCGACCGTCATCGATCGCGGCTCGCGCAAGTGCGACGCCGCTCGCGGAGTCCGGGACCGCGCCGGTCACCTCGGCGACGAGCGCCGCACCCATCACGAGCGCGTCGCGATGCCCGCCGCGCTCGCGGCCGCGCAGCACCGCCTCCAGCCGGCGCGCGTTGGCGGCCGCATCGCCACCCAGCAGCTCGGCCTGACTGCAGACCGGCAGGCCGAAGTCATCCGCCGATCGTCGCGCAACCTCAATCGCGCCGGGTCTCACGTCGAACAGCGTGAACGGCGCGGCGGGAGTCGGCTCGTCCCAGCCGGTGTCCCCATGCACGACGAAGGTGCGGTAGATCGGCATGCCGGCGAGCGTCTCCGCCATCAGCCGGGCGACGTCGAGGCTCCAGGCGCCGATCAGCGCATAAGGCGCCTGCGTCGGGTTCACGAGAGGACCGAGCAGGTTGAAGACCGTGCGCACGCCGAGGGCCGCGCGCACGGGCGCGATCGCCTTCATCGCCGGGTGGAAGTGCGGCGCGAACAGGAATGTGAAACCGTGGCGTTCCAGGCATGCGGCGGCCGCGAGTTCGTCGGCCGGCAGCGCGAGACCCAGCGCCTCGAGCACGTCTGCGCTGCCCGATCGCGACGAAACCGAGCGATTGCCGTGCTTGGCAACGCGAATGCCGCAGGCCGCGGCAAGCAGGGCCGTGCCGGTCGACAGGTTCAGGCTGTTCGATCCGTCACCGCCCGTCCCCACGACGTCCACGACCGGCACGCCTTCCGGAATTCGCGGCCGGCGCGCGAGCGAGCGCATCGCGCGCGCAAAACCGCGGACTTCAGCCGCCGTCGCGCCCTTGATTCTGAGCGCCGCCAGCAGGGCGCCCGACATGGCTGGAGGCATGCCCGGATCCGTGAGCGAAATCAGGAGCTCGAAGGCCGCGGACTCGGACAGGTCGCGCCGCTCGAGCAGCGCGTCGAGCTCGGTCGCGCCCGGGCGGCTCACGCCTGCGCTCCACGCCGCAGGAACGCGGCCATCAGCCGCGGACCTTCGGGCGTCAGGATGCTTTCGGGATGGAACTGCACGCCCTCGACGTCGAGTTGCCGGTGACGCACGCCCATGACCTCGCCTTCCGGCGTCCAGGCGGTGACTTCGAGCTCCGCGGGCAGGCGTTCGCGCTCGGCGATCAGCGAATGGTAACGGCCGGCTTCGAAGGGATTCGGAAGTCCGTCGAACAGGCCGCGGCCGTCGTGCTCCACGGCGGAAGTCTTGCCGTGCATCAGCCGCCCGGCACGCACGATGGCGCCGCCGAACACCTCGATGAGCGCCTGGTGCCCGAGGCAGACCCCGAGCAACGGAACTTCACCGGCAAAGCGCTCGATCATCTGCTTGGACACGCCCGCGTCCGACGGCACTCCCGGTCCCGGCGAGATGCACAGGTGCGTCGGCGAGAGCGCGACCGCTTCGTCGACGGTGATGCGGTCATTGCGGTGTACGAGCAAGTCGGCGCCGAGCACCAGGAAGGCCTGCACCAGGTTGTAGGTGAAGGAATCGTAATTGTCGATCAGGAGCAGGCGAGGCTTCACAGTCCACCGCCCGCGAGTTCCATCGCATTCCGGAGCACGGCGCTCTTCGCCAGGATTTCCTCATGCTCGCGCTCGACGACGCTGTCCGCGACGATGCCGGCGCCGGCCTGGCAGCTGTATCGGCCCTCCCCGAACACCAGGGTGCGAATGGTGATCGCCTGGTCCATGTCGCCGCCGCTGCCGAAGTAACCGACGGTCCCGCCGTAGAGCCCGCGTCCAACCGGCTCGAGTTCGTCGATGATTTCCATCGCGCGGAGCTTCGGCGCGCCGACCAGGGTTCCCGCCGGAAATGCCGCGGCGAACAGGTCGAACGCGTCGCGGCCGGGCGCCAGCTCCGCCTCGACTCCGCTGACGATGTGCATGACGTGGCTGTAGCGCTCGATCAGCCGGAATGGATCGACTCTCAGCGTGCCGGCGCGCGCAACGCGGCCAAGGTCGTTGCGCGCGAGGTCGACCAGCATCACGTGTTCCGCCCCTTCCTTTGCGTCCGCGAGGAGACTTCTCGCATGCTCCTCGTCCTCGGCCTCGTCCAGCCCGCGCGGACGCGTGCCGGCGATCGGCCGAAGCTCCGCGCGCCGTCCATTCAGGCGCACGAGCGCTTCCGGCGACGATCCGACCACCGCGACGCCGCCCGCCTCGATGAAGTACATGTACGGCGAGGGATTCAGCAGCCGAAGTGCGCGATAGACCTCGAAGGGATCGACCTCGCATTCGCCGTCGAATCGCACAGACAGGACCAGCTGATAGACGTCGCCGGCACGGATGTGCGACTTGACACGCTCGACGGCACCCGCGAAATCGCCGTGATTCATGCTCTCCCGGGCAGGCCCAAACCGCGGCGGCCGGCGGCCATTCAGCAGCGGGCCTGCGAGAGCGGCGATGACTTCGCGCCTCAAGGCTTCACGCTCGCGGTCGTCGCCGTCGTGCAGCAGCGTCACGCCCCGCGTCAGGTGGTCGAACACCAGCATGGATCGCGGCGCGATATAGCAGGCGTCCGGCGCGGCAACTCCGTTGTGGCGCGTCGCCGGCAGGGTCTCGAAGCTGCGCGCCAGGTCGTATGCCGCGAAGCCGACCAGCCCGCCGGCCAGGGGAAACTGAGCAGAGTTTGGGCGCAGGCGCGGCGCGAGAGAGAGGGCCTCGCGCAGGGATGCGATCAGTCCCTCGCCGCTCGCCGGCCGCAGACGCATCTCGCCGTCGATGGCAAGGCCTTTGCCGTCGAGTCGCACTTCGAAGCAATCGCCGAAACCGATGAACGAATAGCGGCCGAGCCGCGTGCCCTGTTCGACGCTCTCGAGCAGAAAGCGTGGACGGAACGGCCGCAGCTTCAGGTAAGCCGAAACCGGCGTGTCGAGGTCCGCAGCGATGTCGAACGGCATGGCAACAGGCATAAAAAAACCCACCCCCGGGCTTATCCGGAGATGGGTCCTGGTTACTTGAATGCTAAGAAATTACTACGCGACCAGCGCCCTCTCCAGCGAGCGGCGCCACCACCAGCCAAGTCCAACCGTGATGTGATCAGCGTGCATCTGGGACCGAGTATTGTCCGGCGCGGGTGCGGCGGTCAAGGCGCAGGTCCCGAGAGCGGCAATTTGAGGTAGCTGCGGCCATTCGACTCCGCCGGTGGGGGCCGGCCCCCGCGGATATTGAACTGGACCGCCGGATAGAGGAGCGCCGGCATGTCGAGGGTGGCGTCGCGCTTCCTGCGCATCGCGGTGAACTCCTCCTCGCTCGTGCCGTCCCGGAGGTGGATGTTGGCGTCGCGCTCGGCCTCAATCGTCGTCTCGCAGCGCGCCTCCCGCCCGCCCGGCTTGTAGTCGTGCAACACGAATACGCGCGTCGAGCCCGGCAGTTCGTAGAGCCGGCGAACCGAGGCGTAGAGCTTCTTCGCGTCGCCGCCGGGAAAATCGCAGCGTGCCGTGCCGCTGTCCGGCATGAAGATGGAATCGCCGACGAAGACCGCGTCGCCGATCAGGTAGCTCAGGCTGTCGCTCGTGTGTCCCGGCGTCGCAATCGCGCGCACGGCGAGCGATCCGATGGTGAATTCGTCGCCGTCGGCCAGGAGCCGGTCGAACTGCCGGCCGTCGACCGGGAACTCCGGTTCGAGATTCAGTGCGTCGCGGAATGCCTGCTGCACGTCGCGGATTCCCTGGCCGATCGCGATCTGCCCGCCGACGGCGGCCTGAAGCCAGGGCGCCGCGCTCAGGTGATCCGCATGGGCGTGGGTTTCAAGGATCCACTGGTTCGTCAGCGACTGCTCGCGCACGAAGCCGGCAATGGTATCGGCGCTCGCCGCGGAGCTCCGGCCGGACTTCACGTCGAAATCGAGCACGGGATCGATGATCGCGGACATGCGCGCGCGGGGATCCGCGACGACGTAGCTCCAGGTCCCCGTGGACTCGTGACGGAACGGATTGACTTCGGGGCGCACGCTGGCCCTAGCCCTTCTTCGAGTCCACCCAGCGCTGCACTTCGGATTCGAGCACGGTGAGCGGCACGCCGCCGGTGCGCAGGACGAGGTCGTGGAACTCGCGCCGGTCGAACTTCGGCCCGAGAGCCAGGGCGGCGCTCTCGCGCAGCTCGACGATCTTCAGCATGCCGATCATGTAGGCGGTTGCCTGGCCCGGATTCAGGATGTAGCGCTCGGTCGCGCGGACCGCGGCCTCCTCGCCCGTCGGGCTGTTCTCGACGTGGTAACGGATGGTCTGCTCGCGGGTCCAGCGCTTTGCGTGTAGGCCGGTGTCCACGACGAGGCGCAAGGCGCGATGCAGCTCCAGGGCAAGCCGGCCGAACTCGGACCAGGGATCGGCATAGAAGCCGACTTCCTTGCCGAGCCGCTCGCTGTAAAGGCCCCAGCCCTCGGAATAGGCCGTGTAGCCGCCGAGGCGGCGGAAACGCGGCAGCGACGTTTCCTCCAGCGCCACGGCATTCTGCATGTGATGCCCGGGAATCGCCTCGTGGTAGACGAGCGCCTCCATCTCGTATTTCGGCATCTCCCTCATCTGGTAGAGGTTGCCGTAGAAGATGCCCGGCCGGCTGCCGTCGAGCGACGGCCGCTGGTAGAAAGCCTTGCCCGCCGATTTCTCGCGGAACGGCTCGACGGCCTTTACGACGACTTCAGCCTTCGGCAACGTCACGAAGAGCTCCGGCAGCTTTGCGCGCATCGCCACGATGTTCTTGTTCGCCTCGGCGAGCCAGGCTTCGCGCCCGGCATCCGTGTCGGGATAGTAGAACTGCGCGTCCGTGCGCATGAAGTCGAAGAATGCCGGCAGGTCGCCCTGGAACGCGACCTGCTTCATGATCCCGCGCATCTCGCCGTGGATGCGCGCGACCTCGGTGAGGCCAATCTCGTGGATCTGCTCCGCGGTCAGGTCCGTGGTCGTGTAGTTCTGCAGCAGGAAGTCGTAGTACGCAGCGCCGTCCGGAAGCTTCCAGACGCCGTCGTCCTCCGTCGTCGTCGAGGAAGTCGTCCGTGCCCAGGCGATGACCGCCTCGAATGCCGGCTTGACCGAGGTGAGCAGCGCGCGCTCCGCCTGTGCGATCAAGGACTCGCGCCGTGCTTCCTCGATCGCGAGCTTGCCGACCTTGCCGCGGAAATCGGCAAGCAGCGGACTGTCGGCCGCGCTCTCGTCGAATGGCCGTCCCTTGATGATGTTCCCCGCGTCCTCGATGACGTACGCGTAAACGAATCGCGGCGGTGCGATGCCCTGCTTCGCCGCCGCTGTCGCGCGCTCGAGCTGCTGCGTGAAGAGCGGGCGCATGCCTTCGAGCCGCCGCACGTAGGCGACGGCATCCGCCCCGGACTCGACGCGATGCGTATTGATGAGGAACGCCGGCAATGAGCTCTGCGCTCCGTTCTTGTCGAAAAGGTAACCGTGGTTCCGCCAGCGGTAGCGGGCGATTCGACGCTCCTCGCCCACCTCGAAGACCTTCCACGACAGCCGCGTGGCGTCGTCGAGCTTTGCCGGATCGATCGCCTTGAGCTCTGCAAGGTGACGCCTGCTGAGCGCGAGCCGCTCGCTGTCGCCGCTCTCAGAGGCATCCGGCCAGCGGTCATAGCCGGTCCTGAGTCCCAGCGACGTCGCCGTGACCGGATCGAGCTCAAGGCGCTCGTCGAGGGCGCGCTCGAAGAAGGCGTTCGCCGCCGCGTTCGGGTCGGGACCGGCGGCCTCTGCCGCCGCCGGGCTTCCCGCCAGCAGGGCGACGGCTGCGAAAACATTGATTGACCAAGGTGTCGTAGCGTTCATGGCGCGGAAAAGTAGCACGGAACTCCCCTGCGTATAATCGCGGCGTGGCGGACTTCGAAAAACTGGGCGCTTTCTACATCGGCCGCGGCTACGACGCGGCGAAAGACGCTCTCGCCGACGAGCCCCTGATGTACGACTCGCGCGACCTGACGACGCACGCCGTGTGCGTCGGCATGACGGGCAGCGGCAAGACCGGACTTTGCATCTCGATCCTCGAGGAGGCCGCGCTCGACGGCATACCGTCGCTCGTGATCGACCCCAAGGGCGACATCGCGAACCTGATGCTGACTTTCCCGGGACTCACGGCCGCCGAGTTCCAGCCCTGGATCGATCCGGCGGAGGCGGGCCGGAAAGGCACGACGCCGGAAGCGCTCGCCTCGAAGACCGCGGAGGCCTGGAAGAACGGCCTCGCCGAATGGGGCGAGGACGGCGACCGCATCCGCCGCTTCCGCGATTCCGTCGACATCGCGGTCTACACGCCCGGAAGCACGGCGGGCCTGCCGCTGTCCATACTCCGGTCCTTCGCGCCTCCACCGGAGGGAAGCGATGGGGCGGCAACGCGCGACCGGATTTCCGCTGCCGTCGCCGGCCTCCTCGGCCTCGTCGGCATCGCTGCGGATCCGCTGAAGAGCCGCGAGCACATCCTGCTGTCCGCGATCGTCGATTCCGCGTGGAGCCGTGGCAATGCCCTCGACCTCGCGGGCCTCATCGGCGCGATCCAGAAACCGCCCTTCGAAAAGGTCGGCGTGTTCGACGTCGAGACCTTCTACCCGGCCAGGGACCGGCTCGCGCTCGCGATGTCGGTCAACAACCTGCTCGCCTCGCCGGGATTCGGCGTCTGGCTCGAGGGCGAGGCGCTCGACATCCAGCGGCTCCTGTTCACTGCGGAGGGCAAGCCAAGGATCTCCATCATTTCGATCGCGCACCTCAACGATGCCGAGCGCATGTTCGTCGTCACGCTGCTCGCCAACGAATTGGTGGCGTGGATGCGCCGGCAGCCCGGCACGGCGGCGCTGCGCGCCCTCTTCTACATGGACGAGATCTTCGGCTACTTCCCGCCCACGGCGATGCCGCCCTCGAAGCTGCCGATGCTGACGCTGATGAAGCAGGCGCGCGCCTTCGGACTCGGCGTCCTGCTCGCGACCCAGAACCCGGTCGACCTCGACTACAAGGGATTGTCGAACGCCGGCACCTGGTTCATCGGACGATTGCAGACCGAGCGTGACCAGCAGCGCGTCATCGAAGGACTCATGAGCGCGCAGGGGGGCGTGGGATTCGACCGGGCCACGCTCGAAAAACTGATGGCGGGCATCGCGCCGCGAGTTTTCCTGATACGGAACGTCAACGACGATGCGCCGATCCTGTTCCGCACGCGCTGGGCACTCTCGTGGCTGCGCGGGCCGCTGACGCTCCCGGAGATCACGCGGCTCATGTCCTCGCGAAAAGCCTCTGAACCTGCGATAGCCGCAACGGCCGCAAGCGAAACTCCGAAACCCGCCGCGCGCCCCGCCCTGCCCGCGGGCGTCCAGGAAATATTCCTCGCGGCCAAGCCCGGCACCGGCGATCTCGTCTACCGCCCGCGCATCGTCGTAACCGCCGAGCTGCATTACGCGGACAAGCCTGCCGGGGTCGACAGCTGGACTCGCAGCGCCTGGCTCGCGCCGCTCGCCGACGGCAATGGTTCGCCCGAGTGGGCGGAGGCCGCCGCAATTGCGAATCTCGAAGCGGTGACGGCCCAGGGGCCTGTGGACGGGGCGACGTTTTCCGAGCTTCCGGCCGCAGCGCTCGCGGCGAAGAACTACGCCGAGTGGGGCAAGTCGCTCGCCGCCTCGCTCTACCAGAACGGCGCGGTGGAGCTGCTTTCCGCCAAGGCGTTGAAACTCACCTCCAATGCCGGCGAAACCGAAGGTGACTTTCGCACGCGCCTCGCCCAGGGACTGCGGGAGCACCGCGACCGGGAAGTCACTAAATTGCGCGAAAAGCACGCGGTGAAGCTCAAGTCGATCGAAGACCGCCTGCGGCGCGCGGCGGACCGCGTCGAGCGCGAGAAGTCCCAGTACACGCAGCGCAAGCTCGACACCGCCATCTCGATCGGCACGTCGGTCCTCGGCGCGATCTTCGGCGGCCGCAGCGTCGCGACGACGCGCGCAGGCTCCGCCGCCCGCTCGGCGGGACGCGTATTCAGCGAGCGGGGCGACGTCGCGCGCGCGGACGACAGCCTCGAGGCACTCACGGCCGAGCGCGAAGAATTGCTGAAGCGCATCGAGCAGGAGGCCTCCGACCTGACCGCGACGCTCGATCCTGCGAGCATCGTCCTCGAGCGCATCCGGATCTCGCCCCGCAAGTCCGACATCGCCATCGGCCGCGTCGCGATCGCCTGGGAACCATGGCGCTCGGGAGCGGACGGCTTTCCGCGGCCGGCTTCGGTCTTATGACTTGGGCCGCCATCACGCGCCCGCGCGCCGCGCTCGCGCTGCTCCTGATCGGCGCGGTTGCCTTCGCCTGCAGCCGCGACAACGGCCCCCCGCTCGGGATCTATCGCGCCGTGGCCTCCGTCGACGGTGGCGACCTTCCCTTCGGTCTCGAGCTCGCCGAGGAGGACGGGGCGATCGTCGCCTACATCATCAATGGGCCCGAACGCGTTCGCGCGACCGATGTCCAGCTCGAAGGCGACCGGCTCGCGATCCAGATGCCGGGCTACCAGAACCGCATCGAGGCGCGCTTCGCCGACGGTCGATTCGAGGGCAGCTTGTCCATATTGCGACCGCGCGGCGTGGTCCGCGACCTGCGCCTGGTGGTGGTACCCGGCGAGAGTTGGCGCTTTTTTCCGAAGCCCGATGCGGCGCCCATGGATTTCTCCGGACGTTGGGCACTCACGTACCAGGACGAGGACGGCAAGGAGAGCGCTGCGATTGCGGACCTCGCTCAGGACGGTCACGTGGTGACGGGGACGGTGCTGCGCCAGAGCGGCGACGACCGCTATATCGCCGGGGAGGCGCGCGGCGATACCTTGTTCCTTTCGCGATTCGACGGCGGCGTCGGCTACCTGTATCTGGCCCGGCTCGGACGGGACGGGGTGCTCGCGGGCGATCAATACACCGCCGGCGGCTCGCACGACACCTTTTCCGGACGCCGCGACCCGACGGCGAAGCTCGATAACCCGGCCGCGAATACGGCACTCAAGCCCGGCGTGGAATGGCTCGAATTCAAGTTTCCGGATGTCGACGGCAACACCCACGCTTTTCCCGATGAGCAGCACGAGGGCAAGGTCGTGCTCATCACCGTGGGCGGCAGCTGGTGCCCGAACTGCCACGACGAAGCGGTGTTTCTGAAGGAACTGCTGGCAACCCGGCGCGGCCGCGGCCTCGAAGTCATCCAGCTCATGTTCGAGCGCACGCCGGATTTCGCGAGCTCGGCCCAGGCCGCGCGCGATTTCATCGACAAGTTCGCGATCGACTATCCGGTGCTGGTCGCGGGCACGGTGACGGACAACGACGTCCTGGCGAAACTGCCGCAACTCGCCGCATTCAAGGCCTACCCGACGCTGTTCGTGATCGACCGCAAGGGCAAGGTGCGCGAGGTTCACACGGGATTCGCGGGCCCTGCGGCCGGCAGGGTCCATGAGGAACAGGGCCGCGAACTGACCGCGCTGGTCGACGGCCTGCTCGCAGAACCAGGCTAGATCGAAGGTTCGTTGCGTGCGCGCGGTCTTTCTCGACTTCGGCACCGTCAGCAACGGCGACCTCGATCCCGGACCGCTCGAGCGCGCGGCGCCGGGTCTCGTCCTGCACGACCAGACGGCGCAAGCCGAGGTTCGCGCGCGGATTGCCGGCTGCGAGGCGGTTTTCGCGAACAAGTCCGTCATCGACCGCGCGACGATCGCGGCCAATCCGCAGCTCAAGTTGATTGCGCTGACGGCGACCGGCGTCGACAACGTCGACCTCGCGGCCGCGCGCGAAGCCGGCGTCGCCGTCTGCAACCTGCGGGACTACTGCACCGCGTCGGTCGCGCAGCACGCCTTCGCCATGCTGCTCTCGCTCACGCGTCGCCTCGCCGACTACGATGCGCTCGTCGCGAGCGGCCGCTGGCAGCAGGCCGGGCAGTTCTCGGTGTTCCCCTACCCGATCCGGGAACTCCAGGGGCGGACATTCGGGATCGTCGGCTACGGCGCGCTGGGCAAGGCGGTCGCCGGGATCGCCCGCTCATTCGACATGCGGGTCGAGATCGCGAATCGCCCGGGCGGCGCTGCCGCGGCCGGGCGGCGGGACCTGGACGAGTTGCTGCCCGAGCTCGACGTGCTCTCGCTGCACTGCCCCCTGACCGACGCCACGAAAGGCCTCATCAGCCGCGAGCGCCTGGCCCGCATGAAGCCGGATGCCGTTCTCATCAACACGGCCCGCGGGGCGCTCGTCGATACCAAGGCACTCGCGGATGCGCTGAAGGCAAATCTCCTCGGCGGCGCGGGCATCGACGTGCTCGAGCGCGAGCCGCCGCCGCCCGATCACCCGCTCCTCGATTCGTCGATTCCAAACCTGATCGTCACGCCGCACGTCGCCTGGGCCGCGCGCGAGGCGCGCCAGCGGTGCATCGACGAGCTGGCGCTGAACGTCGAGTCTTTCCGCTCGGGCGGACGGCGCAATCGGGTGGACTAGGCTAGCGCGTGAAGTAGGCCGCGATCTCGCCGGCTTCCTTCTCACCGTACATTCCATACATGTTCGACAGCAGTGCGACTGCGACGCCGGAATTCTCGTCAAGGTACGCGTAGGCGCGCGCGCCCTCCTGGCTTCCGCTGTGCTGGAAGATCCGCCCGCCGTCTTCCTTGATCGTGGTCCTCCAGCCAAACCCTTCATGACGGGGCGATTCCTCACCCGAGGCGAGGCGCAGCGGCGTGAAGACGAGCTTCAGCGTCTCCGGCTTCAGGAAGCCCGGCTTCAGGAACGCGGAACCGAGGCGGACGACGTCGTCGGCCGTCGCGAGCATTCCGCCGCCCGGCCATTTGTAGGAGACGTCGATGCAGGGCGCGTTGACGACCTGCTTGTCGGGTCCGAGCTCGTAGAAACGCGCCCGCCCCTCGATGATGGGCTCGTTCCGGTCGGCCACGGTATGACGCATTCCGAGCGGTTCGAGCACGGCCTCGCGCACGTAAGTCAGGTAGTCCTTGCCCGACGCCCCCTCGACGACCGCGCCGATGAGGTTGTAGCCGTAGCTCGAGTACGAATGCGCCGTGCCCGGCTCGAAGAGCAGCGCATCGTCCCGAAAGATCTTCAGCCCCTCGACCAGCGTCGGGAACGGCTTGTTGCAATCAGCGATGGGATCGTCGTCGCGGTAGTGCCGGATCCCGGCGACGTGCGCGGCGAGCTGGCGCGTCGTCACGGGCCAGGGCTTCTCGGGAAAGTCCGGGACGTATTTCTGCACCGGCGCATCGAGGTCGAGCCGGCCCTCATCGACCAGGCGGGCCACCGCCGCGACGGTGATCATTTTCGAAACGCTTGCGAGCCTGAACCTTGTCGTACTGCTGACCGGCACGTGGCTTTCCAGGTCCGCTTCCCCGAATCCCTCCGACCAGACGATCCTGCCGTCCACGGCAACGGCCGCGGACATGCCGGGAAGCGAATGCGTCTTCATGACTTCGCGCACCGCGACGCGAGCTTTCTGAATCGCGTCGTTCGGCGCGTCCTGCGCGACCGCGGGTTGCCACAGGCCGAGGCCGAGAAGCAGCGAACTATACAGATGTTTAGTTATTGACATTGTGTCAATCCAGGATTAGGCTCGCCAGCATGTCGTACGTCGCCGTCCGCCGCGAAGAGGAAAAAGAGCGTCGCCGCGCCGAAATGGTCGATACGGCGGAAGAGCTGTATGCCGAGGTCGGCTGGGACGCCGTCACCATGGATCGCGTCGCGAAAAGTGCCCGGCTCTCGCGCGCCCTCCTCTATGTCTACTTCCGCGACAAGAACGACCTCCTGCACGCGATCACCGAGCGCGCGATGATCGACCTGCGCGAACGCTTCGTGACGGCCGCGGCTGCCCACCCGATGGGCATCGACAAGGTGCAGGCGATCGGCCGCGCCTACGTGCTCTTCCAGCAGGAAAAGCCCTACCGTTTCGACGCCTGCACGCGGTTTCACGCGCACCAGGCCGCGGGCCAGCCGGCCGAGGAGGCCTGCGCAATCGCCGGCGATGCCGTCATCGCCGTGATCGTCCAGGCCCTGATGCAGGGCCAGGCCGACGGCACGATCCGCAGGGACATCGGCAACCCGATACAGGTCTGCATCATGCTCTGGGCCTTCACCCACGGCCTGATCCAGATCGCCACGAATAAGACCGTTGAGATCGCCCGCCAGGACGTCGACGTCCCGCAATTGATGGAAGGCTCGTTCGCGATGCTGCGTTACATGCTGGCCGCGAAGCTCGAGCGCTGATTTTTTTCGACTGTGAATTGACACATGTCCAGTCACTCGACAATTGCTCAATTTCGCTGGATGTGCATCGCGCTTGTCGCGCTGTCTGTGATTGCGCCGGCGATTCGCGCGGATGAGGTCCCGGAAGTCCGGCGCGTCACCGATGCGCTCGTAGCAGAAGCGCTCGAGTCGTACCTCGGCCTCGACCAGGCGGAGGCGAACGTCGACGAGCGCCTCGCGATCCTCGACCAGGCGCGCGCGCAGTACCTGCCGCAGATCGACCTGCATCTTCGTTACACGGAAGCGAACGGCGGCCGCGAGATCGAGATCCCCGCGCTCGACCTCGACTTCCAGTTCCTGCGCGAGCGCGAACAGGATTCCTATCTCCGGCTCACGCAGCCGATCTATGACGCGCGCCTCGCGGCCGAGCGTCGCGGCGCGGGCCATGTCTACGATGCCGCGCGCTTCGGACTCGAGGCATTCCAGCTCCGGCTCGCGCGCGACGTGCGCCAGGCTTACTACCGCTGGCTCGCCACGCGCGAGTCCGTCGGCGTGCTCGAGGCGACCGAGCTGCTGGCCGCGGAGAACGAGCGGGTCAACGACAGCCTCTATCGCAACGGCAAGGTGACGCGTGACCTGCTCCTCCGCGCCGAGGCCGAGCGCCTCGAGATCTCGCAGCAACTCCTGCGCGCCCAGGCCGCCGAGGACCTCGCGCGCCGCTACCTGAACCTGCTGTGCAATGCCCCGCTCACGCGCGAGCCGGAAGTCGCAAGCGTTTCCGACGCGGACCTGCCGCGCCTTGCAGCCCGCATCCCTCCGACCCGCGGCGTCGCGCTCGAGGAGTCGGCGGTCGGGCGGCGGGCGGAATTGCGGGAGCTCGACGCAGGCCTCGCCGCCGCGGGCGAATCGGAGCGCGCCGCCCGCGCGGCATTCAAGCCGCAGCTCGCCTTCGCCGTCGACGCGGGAACACAAGGCGAGGAATGGGATTACAGCGACCAGGATTCCTACGTCCTCGCATCCGTCGTGCTGCGATTCAACCTGTTCAACGGCGGCGGCGACCGGGCTGCGATCCGCGCCGCGCGGGCGCAATCCGCCGAAATCGCCGCAGGACGCGCGCTCGCCGAGACGCAGATCCGCATCGAGGTCCAGGAAGCGATCACGGATCTCGAGGTCGCCGAGGCCTCCCTCGCCACCGCGACGCGTCGCGTTGCGGCGGCCGAGGCGGCTTACACGATCGTCGCGAAGAAGCGCGACCTCGGCCAGGTGTCGCCGGCCGACTACCTCGATTCGCAGCGCGCGCTGACGCAGGCGCGGCTCAATGGAAACGTCACCCGGTACCAGGCGCTCGGGGCGCTGGCCCAGGTCGAGTACGCGATCGGTGGCATGGAGCAGGAACCATGAAGAAAGGAATTGTCATCGTCGTCATCGCCGGGATTCTCGCCGCCGCAGGCTGCGGGAACGGCACGGACCCGGCTCCAGCCAGGGGCGCGTCGCCCGTTCGCGTCGCCGTGGTCGAGAAGGCGCCCGCGACGGAGTCGCTGCGCGCGATCGGCGTGCTCGCGCCCGCGGACGAAGTGCGCCTCGCATTCAAGGCCGGCGGCGTGATCCGCACGATCGCCGTTGAACAGGGCGCGCCCGTCAGGAAGGGCCAGCTCCTCGCGACGCTCGCTGAAGACGAAGTCGCAGCCGCGGTGTCACAGGCACGCGCGGTCGCGGAGCAGGCGCAACGCGATCTCGAGCGCGGCAAGGCGCTGCTCGCGGACGAAGTCGCGACGCGCGAGCAGGTCGAGGACCTGACGACGGCGAACCAGGTTGCGCAGGCTCAATTGCGCTCGGCGCTCTTCAACGCGCGTCATGCGCGCATCGAGGCGCCGGGCGACGGCGTCGTGCTGCGCAAGCTCGCGGAGCCGGATGAGCAGGTCGCGGCGGGACAGCCGGTGCTCGTCGTCGGCAATACCTCGGGCGGCTGGATCGTCCGCGCCTCGCTCGCCGACCGCGACATCGTGCGCGTACAGGCCGGCGGTGCCGCGGAAGTCACGCTCGATGCCTTTCCGGGACGCCGGTTCGCCGCGGAAGTCATCGAGATCGCGGCGGCCGCCGACCCCGGGACCGGCACCTATGAAATGAAGGTCTCGGTCGATCCGGCAGGCGCCCGGTTCATCCAGGGCCTGGTCGCGAAAGTCGTGATCGCGGACCCCGACGCGGAAAGCGTCGCCGTCGTGCCGGTGACCTCGCTGCTCGAGGCGGACGGCAGCCTCGCGACGGTCTTCGTCGTCGCGAAGGACAACGTGGCCCGGAAGGTATCGGTGCGCACCGGCCGGCTGCTGGGCGCGCGCATCGAGGTGGTCGCGGGCCTCGCCCTCGGCGACCAGGTCATCACGGAAGGCGCGGCCTGGCTCGACGACAACGAGCCGGTCCGCATTCTCGGCGGCGCCTGAAGGACCCGCGAATGAGCCTCTGGTCGTTCTCGGTCAAGCGCTGGCAGTTCACGCTGGTGGTGTTCGCGATGCTGGTCGCGACCGGCCTGTGGGCGCTTTCGTCGATTCCGCGCGCCGAGGACCCCTCGCTCAAGTTCCCGGGCTCGCTGGTCCTCGTCCAGTACCCGGGCGCGGATCCGGAGGACGTCGAGCGGCTCGTCGTCGACCCGATCGAGGACGCACTCTCCGGGCTCGAGGACATCAAGCGCCTCAACAGCTCGGCGCTGGACGGGCTCGCGCTGATCGAGATCGAGTTTACCTATGGCACGGATCCTGACCGCAAGTACGACGAGATCATCCGCGAGGTCAACGTCGTGCGCTCCTCGCTGCCCGACGACGTGTTCTCCGTCGAGATCCGGCAGTTCACGCCGGGCACGGTCAACATCGTGCAGCTCGCGCTGCTCTCCGAGACCGCCGACTGGCGCGAGCTCGGCAAGCAGGCGGAGAACCTCGAGGAACTGATCGAAACGGCGCCCGGCGTCCGGCGCGCCGAGACCTGGGCTTACCCCGCGCCGGAGGTGCGCGTCTCGATCGACCTCGAGCGGCTCGAGGCCGCGCGGGTGACGCTCGGCCAGGTGATCGCCGCCGTCCAGGGCGAGAACGCCAGCATTCCCGGCGGCGCCGTCGACGTCGGGCTTCGCCGCTACAACCTGAAGACCTCGGGCAGCTACGAATCGCTCGAGGAGATCGGCAACACGGTCGTCAGCGCACGCGCCGAACGCATCGTTCGCCTGCGCGACCTGGCCGAAGTCAGCTGGAGCGCCGAGGAAGAACGCTACCTCGGGCGCTACAACGGCAAGCGCGCGGTGTTCGTCACGGCGAGCATGAAGGACAACCTGAACGTCTTCGACGTGCGAAACGCGATTTACGATCGGCTCCCGCAGTTCGAGACGTCGCTGCCCGCGCACATTCGCCTCGAGCGCGGATTCGACCAGTCGCGGAACGTCGACCGGCGCCTGTCGCGCCTGCAGGGCGACTTCACGATCGCGATCGCGCTCGTGATCCTGACGCTGCTGCCGCTCGGGCTGCGCGCCGCGGGCATCGTCATGATCTCGATCCCGCTGTCGCTCGCGATCGGTCTCGCCGCGCTCTATCTCTTCGGTTTCTCGCTGAACCAGCTCTCCATCGCGGGGTTCGTCGTCGCACTCGGCCTCCTCGTCGACGACTCCATCGTGGTCGTCGAGAACATCGCGCGCCACGTCCGCCAGGGGATGCCGCGACGCGAGGCGGCCATCGCGGCGACCGACCAGATCTGGCTCGCCGTGCTCGGCTGCACAGTGACGCTGCTGCTCGCCTTCGTGCCGCTGCTCTTCCTGCCGGAAGGCCCCGGCGATTTCATACGATCGCTTCCGGCCGCGGTGCTCTTCACGATCCTGGCGTCGTTCTTCATCGCGCTGTCCATCATCCCGTTCCTCGCGAGCCGGTTGCTCCGCGGGGGCAAGCCGCGGGCGCCGCGGAGCCCGTGGCTTGCCGGTGCGCTTGCGCGAATCCGCCGCGTCGTCGACCGCTCGGACAAGGTTGCGGACCGCGTCCTCGGCGGCCTGATGCGCGGCATTCACGGGATCTACGGGCCCGCGCTGCGCTGGGGCCTGGCGCGGCCGCGCGCGATGCTCGCCGGCGCGCTCGGCGTGTTCGTCCTCTCGCTCGCCCTCGTGCCGGCGATCGGCTTCAGCCTGTTCCCGACCGCCGACATCCCGCAATTCCGCGTCCGCATCGACGCGCCCGATGGCGCGAGCCTGGCCGAGACCGACAGGGCGCTGCGCTTCGTCGAAGAAAAGCTCGCGGAAACGAAGGCCATGAGATACTGGTTCTCGAACCTCGGCCACGAGAACCCGCGCGTCTACTACAACGTGCTGTCGCGGAACTCCGCGGCCAACATCGCCGAGGTCTTCGCCGAAGTCGAGGACTACGATCCCGCGAAGTCCGGCCGCATGCTCGACGGGCTGCGCGAGACATTCGAGGGCTACCCCGCCGCCCGCATCAGCGTGCACCAGTTCGAGAACGGCCCGCCCGTCGCGGCCCCGATCGAGATCCGCGTGATCGGCCCGGACATCGAGACGCTGCGCCTGCTTGCGGGCGAAGTCGAGAAGCTCATCGCCGGCGTTCCAGGTACGCGCGACGTCATGAACGCGATGCGGCTGCAGCGCACCGATCTCGACCTCAACATCGACAGCGACAAGGCGGCGCTGTTCGGCGTCCAGGCGGTCGAGGCCGACCGGACCGTGCGCCTCGCCGTGGCAGGGCTCGCGGCCGGCAAGTTCCGCGAGCCGGATGGGGACGAGTACGACATCACGCTCCGCCTGCCGATCGATGGACGCCCGACGCTCGACCTGCTGCAATCGATCCAGGTCTCCTCGGCCGCGGGCCAACAGGTCCCGCTCGCACAGATCAGCGATCCCGCGTTCCAGACGGCCGCCCCGCTCATCAAGCGCTACAACCGCGAGCGCGCGGTCACGGTCACGGCCTGGCCCGCGACGGGATACGCGACCGACGAGCTGACGCGCCAGGTCATTGCGGGCCTCGATGCGATCTCCTGGCCGCCGGGCTATCGCTACGTGGCTGCCGGCGAAGTCGAGGCACGCAGCGAGAGCTTCTCCGGGCTCGGCGTCGCGATGCTCGTCGCCGTGTTCGGGATCCTCGCCGTGCTCGTGCTCGAATTCGGCAGCTTCCGCTCGATGCTGATCGTGTTCGGCGTCGTGCCACTCGGCATCACCGGCGGGCTGGTCGCACTCTTCCTGACGGGCTATACGCTCTCATTCACCTCGCTGATCGGCATGATCGCGCTCGTCGGCATCGAGATTAAGAACTCGATCCTGCTCGTCGATTTCACCAACCAGTTGCGGGCGAAAGGCCGGTCGCTGAACGACGCGATCGCCGAGGCCGGCGAAGTGCGCTTCCTGCCGATCCTGCTGACGTCATTGACGGCGATCGGCGGCCTGACCCCGCTTGCGATCCAGGGCTCGGGACTCTATTCGCCGCTCGCGATCGTGATCATCGGCGGCCTCATCAGCTCGACGCTGCTCGCGCGGCTCGTGACGCCGGTGATGTACAAGCTGCTGCCGCCCGCTGTCGAACCGGCGACGCTGCCGGAACCGGCACCGGGCAATGTCCCGATGCCGGCCTGAGCATTACTCCGCGATTTTGTCGGCGTGCTCCGTTGGAATGGCATCGACGGCCGATTCGAATGCGATGAACAGGATGCATGGCGCGGCCGCGGAGCAAACCGCCGTGTGCGCGAGCTTGGCCGGCCCGTACGCATACATGCCCGGCTTCAGGGTCACGGGCGCCTGGCCTTTGTACGTCACCATCATTTCGCCCGAAACCAGCACCATGCGCTCGGCGGACGTGTGCCAGTGATCGGGCACCGTGAATCCCGCGGGCAGCTTGAAGAAGATGTCCGCGTTGTCCTTCGCCGGGTCACCGTGCAGCACCGCGATTTCGCAGCCCGTCGGAATGAAAGCCGGACACGCTCCCCACTGGAGACTCGCATCGGCAAACGATGTTGCGATCGCGGGCTCGGCCGCCTGCGGATTTGCGGTTGCGCCCGCAGCCAGGGTCATCAAGGCGGCGCCGACTACGCAGGCATGTTTCGACATGGAGCTATCCCTCGTTCGTGAATGGCATGCCGCAATGGTAACCTCTCGATGCCGTTACCCGGAGCCCCATTCCTTGCGCAGCCGCATCGCGTGGCCTGCCCTGCTGTTTTGCGCCGTGTTCCTCGGCTCCTGCACGCACGTGGGACCGGCGATCGAGCAGTTTTATCCCGCGCATTCGGCGACGGTCGAGCGCGTGCCTGTCATCCTCATCCCGGGCCTCCTCGGATCGCGGCTCGCGCGCGCAGACAACGGGGTCGAGCTCTGGCCCGGCTCGACGCGCAAGCTCCTGACGAGCAACTACGAGGACCTCGCGCTTCGCATCGACCCGGAGACGCTCGAGCCGATCGACGACGGGCTCGTGGCGAGCGGCCTGTTCGACGGCGCGGTCGGCAAGGATTTCTACCGGCGGATCGTCAAGGAGCTCCGCGAGGCCGGCGGCTACCGGCCATCTCAGCCGGGCCGCGCGGTCGTACAGCAGAAGGCGCGCCTCTACGTCTTCACCTACGACTGGCGCCAGGACAACGTCAAGACCGTGAAGAAGCTCGACGAGCTGATCGAGCAGATCCGGATCGATTACAAGGATCCCTATCTTCGCGTCGACGTGATCGCGCACAGCATGGGCGGCCTCGTCGTGCGCTACTACGAGCGCTACGGCACCGTGGACGTGCTCGACGGCAATTCTTTCCCGGTCACCGGCCTCGGCCTGTCCAAGCTCCGCCGGGTCGTGCTGCTCGGCACGCCGAACCAGGGCACGGTCACCGCCGTTCACAAGTTCCTGAACGGATACCGCGTCGGATTCTCGGGACTGCCGACGGAGGGCGTTGCGACGATGCCGTCCACGTTCCAGCTCTTCCCGCATCCGCTGGCCGACTGGGTCGTCAACATCCAGGGCAAGCGACTCGGTTTCGATCTCTTCGACGTCGAGTTCTGGCGCCGTTACGGCTGGTCCATCTTCGATCACCGAATCCAGCGCCGCATGGATCGTCAGCGCGGCTTGTGGCCGTTGCAGGAAATCTTCGAACGCTGGTTCCAGAAGCGCCTCGAGCGCGGGCGGCGATTCGTCTGGTCGCTCATGGCGCCCGCGGGCGACGTGCCGCTCATCAAGCCGCTCCTGCTCGGGAGCGATTGCGTCCCGACGCCGCGCAGGCTCGTCTTCGAGAACGTCGACGGCGAGTCGATCGCGCGCCTGCGGCCGGAGCAGATCCTGGTGCCAATGCCCGGCGTCGACTACGAGTCGCTGATGTTCGAGGGGGGCGACGGCAGCGTCACCCGCTCGTCCCTGCTCTCGCGCGGGAACATGGATCGCGAGGTTCCGTCCCACGAGCAGGAGGGCATGGAAACGCAACAGGAGCTGTTCGTCTGCGCAAGGCATGACTCGCTCACGAGCGACGACGCCCTGCTGGACAGCCTGATCAGGTACCTGCTGGCACCCGAGCCCACGGCTGCGTCACACTGACGGCCATGGCGCGGATGGTCTTTCTCTACGCAATTGCGCTCGCCCTCGCGGTCGCGGCGCTCGAGTGGCTCGAATACCGCTACCTGACGCGCGCCTTTTCGACGGAGATCTACATCGTCCTGCTCGTGTCCGGCTTTGCGGGCCTTGGCTTGTGGGTGGGGCATCGGCTGACCCGGCGCCGTACGCCATCGTCGTTCGAGCGCAACGACGCCGCTGTCCGCTCGCTCGGCCTCACGCCTCGTGAATGCGAAATACTGGAGCTCCTGGCTTCCGGCCGGTCGACGAAAGAGATGGCGAGGCAACTGGATATTTCGCCGAATACGGTCAAGACCCATGTCGCCAAGGTTTACGAGAAGCTGGAAGTGCAGCGTCGCATCCAGGCGATCGACAAGGCGCGCGAGCTGGCACTGATCCCGTAGTCCAAACGGGTGAAATCACCGGAATCACCCACCCGGGTGATGGCGCCAGAGCGGTCCTGGGCTGAATGTCGCGCTGGTTCGGCAACCATGATCGGGGGCACGAAATGAATATCCTGCCATCCAGCACTCCCGTCGCCTTCCTCTACGTGAAGGATCGGGAGCGGGCATTGAACTTCTATCGGGAAACGCTCGGCCTGAAACTCCAGAGCTCGGACGACTTCGGCGATTTCATCGACCTCGGGCGCGGCCTCATGCGGATGACCGTGATGCCGGACTTCGCCGCCAGCCCACATCCGGTGCTCGGCTGGAATGTCGCCGACATCAGCGCGGCGGCAAAGGCGCTGCGCGACCGTGGCATCGAGTTCACGATCCATGAAGGCATGGGTCAGGATGCGCTCGGCATCTGGACGGCACCCGATGGGCGGTCGAAGGTCGCCTTTTTTCCGGACTCCGAAGGCAACGTGCTGACGCTGTCCCAGGCCTGACAGGAGATCGAGATGAAATACTTTTTGACCTACGGTCTGCTCTCCGGATTCGTGATCATCGCGACGATGACCACCGGGATCGTGCTCGGCGGCGAAGGGAGCTTCCTCAGTTCCCACTGGTTTGGGTACCTCGTGATGCTGGTGGCGCTGACCTTCATCTTCGTGGGCGTGAAGCGCTTTCGCGATATCGAGCGCGGGGGCGTGATCAAGTTTGGTTCCGCGTTCGCGATGGGGCTCGGAATCGCCGCGGCGGCGGGCGTCGCCTATGTCATCGGGTGGGAGGCCTACCTGGCGATGACCGATTACGCATTCATGGACGAGTACATCGCCGGGATCCAGCGCGCCCATGAGGCCAAAGGCCTTTCGGCATCCGAGATGGCCGCGGAGATGGCAAAGCTGGAGTCTTTGCGGGTCAACTACGCCAATCCGCTGTTCCGGGTCCCGATGACCTTCCTCGAGATCTTCCCGGTGGGACTGCTCGTCGCGCTCGTGTCGGCGCTGCTGTTGCGCAACCCGAAGCTGCTGCCCGCGACAGGTTAGTCGGGACTGGCAGCACTCGCCACGTAGGCGCAGTACTTGCACTCCGCTCCCGGCTGCGGAACGGCCCCCTGCTGGACGGTCGCGACTGCGCGCCTGAAGGCATCAAGCACCCAGGCGTCGTTGCCGTCGTAGGGCACCATCGACGTCGTGAAGCAGAGCTTGTCGCCGAACGCACCCGCTCGCCCGTCGCCGTTCGTGTACACGAACCAGCCGCGATTGCTGACCTCGAATCCCTGGCGGCGCACCAGGAATTGGTAGACATCCATCTGCCTCCGGTAGGATGGATACAGGTTCTTCGTGGTCGGCATCTCGGCCCGTGACGTCGCCTTGTAGTCCGCGACGATCAGTTCGCCCGTGGACGCCTTCCAGAGGTCGTCGATCGCGCCGCTGAGCGTCCAGCCGGTTTCCTCGTCCAGCCAGCGCAGGCCCTTGAAGTTCTGACGCCAGACGTCGAGCTCGGCATGCCGGAATGGAACGGCGTCGAGCCCCACGCTCGCAAAGAGCGGATGCGGCTCGACCGCGGCCCGGTAACGGTCGAACTCCGCCTTCATCAGGGAGTCGACCGCGTTGTTGAGCGTAAACGGCGGCCCGCTCGGGCGCGGAATGCCGCGGGCGACGTCGAGGTAAAGGCAGCGCGGGCACTCGGTGAAGAGCTCGATCTTGGTCCGGCTCAGTTGGCGGCGCTGCAAGGATCGGCTGGGCATCGGCGTATTATGCGGGGCCGGGCGCCATCAATGGACCCGGCGGAGGCGATTCCATGAAGCTCGCAGCGACCGTCCTCTCGTTCTTCGTCCTGCCGCTCGCCGAAGCGGGCCAAATGCCGCCGCCCGCGCTCGAATGCGCCGTCAAGCAACTGCGCCAGGCAGTGGGCGACTGGAAAGTCACGACCACCCAGTACGGCGACGACGGGGCCGTGGCTCGCGTCGCGTCCGGCACCTAGCGCTTCGACTGGATCGTCCCCGACCGCGTGCTCGCGGGTCGCTCCGACTTTCCAGACTGGGGCCAGTCATCGGGCATTCTCTTCTACGTGAACGAGCGCCGGTCCACGATCGAGATGGCGTCGGTCGGGTCCGACGGCCACCTCTGGGTGATGACCGGGCTGGCCGGCGGCGAGAGTTGGAAGCCCGGCAATCACCAGCTTTTCCTTCGCGCCCCGGGGGACGGCGGCGATTCAGGCAGCGGGCTCCGCTTCCGGAAGCGTCCGCAGCCATACGTACCGCTCACGTAACACCTCGACGTAGGCGCGCGTGAAGCGCGTCGCCGATTCCCGGGAGAGGTGCGAGAGCTCGGGCAGGTCGAGGCCCTGCATCTCTGGATAGTCCTCGAAATGGATGCCGAAGCTGCCGGTCTCGCGCAGCAGCCGATCCCAGGTCGCGTCGCGGGGCGCGTTGCGTGCTTCCCGGTCATAGTACGCACCCGCGGACGGCGGCCGCACGAAGACCACCTCGCCGCCGCGAGCGCGGACTTTCCGGACGGCTTCCTTCGATTCTTCGATTGCACGCATTACCAACTCGTCACTCAGCTTGCCGCGATCTCTCGTCATCCAGACTTTCATGGCGTGAGCACGCAGCCGTTCATCGGCTTCGAGGCGCGGCCACATGCGCGTCTGGCGATCGTCGAACGTTTCATTCAGCTTCCACACTTCGAGATAGGGCCCCCTGACGCCCGGGCGATTCGGGATGTCGATCCGCTCGATGAGCGCTGCGAGCCGATAGGTGTCTTCGAGGAAAGCGAGATGGCGGGACAACCATAACCCCACCTGGTGTCCGAAGCGCCGCGACGGTGACTCCTCGCGCCAAGTGTCAAGTATGTTCTGGAACTGCGGCAGCGCGCTTACGAAGCTCGAGAAATACGACTCCGGCGTGACGTCGACCACGATCAGTCCGGCGAAATCCGATTCCTCTGCGAAGCGCACCAGGAATGGGCGCGGATTCGTGCCGGGTAGCGCGAGCTGGATCGGCCGGCGGCCCGTCATATCGTCCCAGACATCCAGGTCGGTGTCGTACAGGATGCGCGAGGAACCGAAGATGACGACGTCGTCGTGCTGCCCGCTCTCCAGCTTGCGCCGCTCGACGGCCCAATGCGACGGGCCGTCGTCCAGGTCGCCGGAGCGCAGGCCGAGCGACCGCATGCGCCATTCCCAGGCCGCAGTCGCTGCGACGACGAGGAGGAGCACGAGCCAGCCGATCGCCGGCCAGCGCGCCGCCGGCGTCACCCGCACCGTCATGTCGTCCTGTTCGTGATGTGCCATGCCTGGCGTCCCGAATCAGTTTCAGCCCGCGGTTCGCCCCTTCAACCAAGGGTACCGCTCGAGCAGCACGCCGACATAGGCGCGCGTGAATCGCGTCGCCGACTCGCGCGAGAGGTGCGACCACTCCGGAACTTCGAGTCCCCGCATCTCCGGGTAGTCCTCGAAGTGGATGCCGAAGGCGCCCGTTTCCCTGAGGAGCGGCTCCCAGGTCTTGTCGCGCGGCGCAAAGTGCTGCTCGTTCTCGTAGTAGAGTCCCGCGGACGGCGCGCGGACGAACACGACGTCGCCGCCGCGCGCGCGGATCTTCGCGACCGCGGCCCGTGATTCCCCGATCGCCTTCGAGATGCTTTCGGGCTTGGGGCCTGAGCCATCGAACGGGCCCCACACCAGTCGCGCGTGATCGCGCAGGCGCACGTCCGTCTCAAGCCGGGGCCACATCCGGTGCTGGCGATCCGTGGACGTTTCCGCCAGTTTCCAGACCTCGAGGTAAGGGCGGCGCACGCCCGGCCTGTCCGGGATGTCGAGGCGCTCGACCAGGGGTACAAGACGGTACGCTTCGTCGAGGAAGGCGAGTTGCTCCGAGAGGACCAGGCCGATCCTGTGGCCCGCGCGCTCCGACGGCGATTCCTTGTGCCAGAAATCGAGAATCTCGTCGTACTGCGGGAGGTAGCTGAAGCGTTCCATGAAGTACAGGTCAGGCGTGACACCGACGACGACGAGGCCCTTGAAATCCGTCTCATCGGCAAGCCGCGACAGGACGGGCCTTGGATTCGTGCCAACGAGCGCGAGTTGCAGAGGACGGCGGCCGGTCATCTTCTGCCAGGCGTCGAGGTCGGTGTCGAACAGTATTCGTGAAGAACCGACGATCACGACACCGTCATGGTCCCCTGATTCCAGCCGGCGCCGTTCAACTGCCCAGTGCCACTTGCTGTCGTCGAGATCGCCCGCGCGCAACCCGAGCGACCGCATGCGCCATTCCCACGCAGCCGTCGCCGCGATGACTATCGCGAGCGCGAGCCAGCCGATCGCAGTCCAGCGTGCCGCCGGCGTCACCCGCACCGTCATGTCGTCCTGTTCGTGGTGCGCCATGCCCGTCGCCTAGAACTGGAAGTAGATGAAGGCTTCGCCCGAGCCCTGGGCGATGATCACGGCGAACAGCATCGCCGCGGTAACGAGGCCCGTGACCCACCACCGCGCGCTTGCGACGACGTCCTCGAGCTCCCGATTGCGCATGAGCCACTGGACGACGACGATCGCCGTGACGATAACCCCGGTCTTGATCATGTAGATCGTCGGCAGCACGGCCGCGGCGTCGCTCGCGAGGCCGGCCATTCCAGCCAGGATGCGCGCCGCGCCGGTAAATGTCTCCGCGCGGAAAAACACCCAGGTGATATTGACCAGCAGGTAAGTGACCAGTGCGAGCGCGACGCGATTCCACGCATTCACGGGATCGCCCGCGACTCCAGCCTGCTTGCGGATCCAGCGCTCGGCCGCGAGATAGACGCCGTGCAGGCCGCCCCACACGACGAAGGTCCAGTTCGCGCCGTGCCAGAGGCCGCCGAGCAGCATCGTCAGCATCAGGTTGACGTAGGTGCGCGCTTCGCTGCCGCGATTGCCGCCGAGCGGAATGTAGAGATAGTCGCGCAACCAGGTGGACAGCGAGATGTGCCAGCGACGCCAGAAATCCGAGAAGCCGATCGCGGCGTAAGGCATCCGGAAATTGTCCGGAAGCGCGAAACCGAGGCAGAGCGAGACGCCTACAGCTATCGTCGAATAGCCCGCGAAGTCGCAGAAGATCTGGCCGGAGAACGCGAGCGTGCCGAGCCAGGCATCCGCGAAACCGACCGGATCGGTCGCGCCGAATACCCGGTCCGCGACGTTCGCGAGCCCGGCGTCCGCGATGACGACCTTTTCGAAAAGGCCGAGCACCATCAACCCGAGGCCCCACAGCACCTGGTCGCGCGTCGCCTGCCGCGGCGTCTCGAACTGCGGCGTCAGCTGGGTTGGCCGCACGATCGGGCCGGCGACGAGGTGCGGGAAGAAGGTGACGAAGAGCGCGTAGTTCAGAAATGAACCGATCGGCTTGATGCGCCCGAGATAGACGTCGAGCGTGTAGGACAGCGTCACGAACGTATAGAAGGAGATGCCGACCGGCAGGACGATGTCCCATTCGGGCGCCACCCAGGTGATGCCGAACGAGGCCATCAGGGCCTGCCAGTTCTGGAGCAGGAACTCGCCGTACTTGAAGAAGCCGATGAACCCGATGTTGACGGCGACCGAAATCACGAGCCACGAGCGCCGGTGCGCCCGGCTCTTGTCGCGGGAGGCATAGATGCCTCGCGCGATGAACCAGTCGACGATCGTCGAGGCCCAGAGCAGCAGGATGAAAGGCGGGTTCCAGGCCGCGTAGAACACGTAGCTCGCGATCAGAAGGTTGACCTTCTTCGTGGTCCACGAGAAGGGCAGCCGGTGCAGCAGGAGCAGCACGGCGAAGAACACGAGGAACGTGAGTGAGTTGAAGACCACTTTAAACGCCGTTTATTCGTGTTTCTTCGGTTTTGGCGCGCGCGAGTATACTACGGCGACAATAGGCAACGACCCGGTGGAGGGCTCATGTTTTCACGCACACTGTTCACGATGACTCTTGCAGCTGCCTTGTTCGCAACGGGCTGCGCAAAGATGGAAGAAGCCAAAGAGGAGGCGAAGGCCGAAGCGCCGACGGTCGACCTCGCGGCCGAAGAGCAGGCCATCCGCAATCGCTCAGGCGAGTGGATGAACTATGCCAATGCGAAGGACGCGGCCTCGATCGCCAACGGGATCTTCGCGCCCGATGCGACCCTGGTCTCCGACGACAAGGCTTTCAGGGGAACGGCTGCGATTCAGGCCGAACTGGAAGCGCAGGTCAAGGAGATGCCGGATGCGCTCGTCAGCTGGACGTCGGACCAGGTCCGCGTCGCCAGCTCCGGCGATCTCGCCGTGGAAACCGGCACCTTCACGATGGACCCGGACGGCGAAGGCAAGAAGCCGGCCATCCAGGGCTCATTCGCCACCGCATGGGCCAAGGTCGACGGCCAGTGGCGCGCCATCTCGGATGCGGGCGGAGAGAACGCGGCGGCAGCGACGCCCTAAGACCGCGGCGCCCGCAATTTGAGTTCAAGCGGTCCGCTCAAATCGCCCGGGCTCCATCGCGGGCTCGGGCGATTCGACGTCGTCGCGCTCTGCGTCAATTCGATCGTCGGCGCCGGCGTCTTTGCGATGCCGGCCGGACTTGCGATCGACGCCGGCCGCTACAGCCTCGCCGTCATTTTCGTCGCCTTCGTCGTCGTGGGGTTCCTCGCGCTTTCGCTGGCTGAGGTCTCGAGCCGCTACGACGTGACCGGCGGACCGCAGGTCTACGCCCAGCGCACCTTCGGCCCGCTGACCGGCTTCACGGTCGGCTGGCTTTTCTCGGTCTCTCGCCTCGCGTCGTACGCCCTGATCGCGCAGATCATGCTGGACTACGCGGCGGCGCTCTGGCCCGCGCTCGCGGCGACCTGGCCGCGCGCCGTCGCCATCACGCTTTTCACGCTCGTGCTTGCGGCAATCAACGTGCGCGGGGTCACGCGCGGCGCCTGGGTCGGCAACCTGCTCACGATCGCGAAGATGCTCCCGCTCGGCCTCATCGCGCTCGCGGGCCTCTGGTTTGCCGGCTGGAATGACATTCCAGCGACCGAGCCGCGCCAGCCGGACGGACTTTCGGAGGCCCTGCAACTCGCCCTCTTCGCCTGCGTCGGTTTCGACGTCGCTGCGATCGTCGCCGGCGAGATGCGCAACCCGCAACGCGACCTGCCGATCAGCATCCTGGGCGGCCTCGGCATTTCCTGCCTGTTGTACCTGCTCCTGATGCTGGCCTGCTTCGGCGTCCTGCCGGATACCGCCGCCTCGAAGCTGCCGCTCGCTGACGTCGCGGAAAGCTTCATCGGGCCCGCCGGCGCCACGTTGATGGCATTGGCGGCAATAATTTCCTGCGCGGGCGGCCTCGCCGTGCAGATGCTCGTCTCGCCGCGCAACATTTTTGCCCTCGGCGAGTCCGGCGACCTGCCGCGCCCGATCATCGCGGTGCACCGCGCCTTCCGCACGCCTTACATCGCCATCGTCACTTACGCGACGCTCTCCTGGCTGCTCACAATCACGGGCACGTTCAAGTACCTGCTCGCCATCTTCGTCATCGCGCGCATGCTGGCCTACGGCTCGACCGCGGCCGCCCTCATCGTATTGCGCCGCCGCGAGGGACCCGCGCCCGTACCGGTTCGCGGTGGCGTCATCGTCTCCGTGCTCGCGCTCGCCGCGTGTGTCGCGCTCGTCGCGACGGCATCGTTCCAGGCGGTGCGTGACGTCGTCATCGTCGTCCTCATCGGCTTCGCGATTCGTGCGATCGTGCGCTGGCGCAATGACAGGAGTACAGTCCGGGCCGGAGGGTAGCCGCCATGAAACGACGCGAGTTCGTTGGAGCCGGTCTTGCACTCACCGCGGCCTGGCCGCTCAGGGGCTGGTCGGCCGTGCTCAAGAATGTCGGGGATGTGGCCGTCAAGTCGCTCGACGGCGGGGACCTCACTTTGCCGGGTTCTTTGGTCGAGGATTTCGCCGCAAGCCTGCGCGGCGACCTCCTGCTTCAGGGAAATCCCGCCTACGACGCGCGCCGCCGCGTCTGGAACGGCATGTTCGACAGGAAGCCCGCGCTCATCGCCTGCTGCACCGGCACGGCCGACGTGCGCCGCGCAGTCGACTTCGCGCGCGGGCACAAACTGCTGACGGCGGTGCGCGCCGGAGGACACAGCATTTCCGGCAAGTCCACCTGCAACGGCGGGCTCGTCATCGACCTCCAGGCAATGCAGGGCGTGCGCGTCAACCCGGAGCAAGCACGGGCCTATCTCGAAGCGGGCTCGGCGCTCGGCCAGCTCGACTATGAGTGCGCGTCTTTCGGCTTCGCAACGACCGCCGGCACGGTGTCGCACACTGGCGCCGCGGGACTCACGCTCGGCGGCGGCTTCGGGCGGCTCGGCCGGCGATTCGGGCTCGCGTGCGACAACGCGCTCGCTTTCGACGTCGTCAAGGCGGACGGCCACTTCCTGCGCGCGACCGAGGAGGAGAATGCGGACCTGTTGTGGGGCCTGCGCGGCGGCGGCGGAAATTTCGGCGTCGTGACGGCGATCGAGTACCGCATCCACCGCATGGACCCGATCGTCCTCGGCGGCGACATCGTCTGGCCGATCGCGAAGGCGCGGGACGTCCTGCGCTATTTCCGCGACAACCTGGCGACCTGGCCGGTCGAGCTCCACTCCGAGCCAGCGCTCGTCGGGACGCCGGACGGGCCCATGTTGTCGATGGAGATCGTCTGGTCGGGAGACCGCGCCAAGGGTGAACAGATCCTCAAGCCGCTGCGCGCATTCGGCGGCCCGGTCGCAGACGGCATCGCCCCGACGCCGTACGTCGAATTCCAGCGCCGGGGGGACGAGCTGACCGCGTTCGGCAAGTACTTCTACGTAAAAAACGGGTTCCTGAACCGGCTGACGGACGACGGCATCGACCTTGCACTCGACGTCTTCCAGCGAAACCCGGGCCAGTTCATGCTCTTCTTCGATCCCGTAGACGGCGCCTATCACCGGGTTGCGCCGGATGCGACCGCGTTCCCGCATCGCCGCGCCTTGTACTGGCTGGGCATGATCGGCATCTGGGACAGCAACGAGGGCGCCGAGGCGAAGATCGAAAAGTTGCGTGCCGCCTGGAAGGAACTGACTCCGCTGACAAGCGGTTTCTACGCGAACCTCGCCGACGCGGATGAGCCGCTCGCGGCTTATCGCGAAAACTACGGCGCGAATCTGGATCGGCTCATGACGCTCAAGGCGAAGTACGATCCGATGAACCTGTTCCGCCTCAACGCAAACGTTCTACCGAAGGCCTGACGGGGTCAGTCCGGCCAGGCGCGGTCCTCGAGCTGGCAGCGCGCGACCGTCTCGGCCTTCGCGTCGATCTTGGAGCGGCTGTCCGTCACGGACCGTGCAAGCGGCGTGCCCTCTGCGAGTGCGGCCGCCCGCTCGATCTGCTTGCGCGATTCGTCGAGGCAGCCGGCCTCCAGCAGGAGTTCCGCGAGATTATTACGCGCTGCGGCATCGTCCGGCGCCAGCATGATGGCGCGAAGATACGCATCGGCCGCCGCCGCACGATCGCCGTCCGCGTAAGCGACATTGCCGCGGCCGAGCCATGCGTGTGGCTCGTCCGGCCAGCGCCGAATCGCGGCGTCGTAGGCCTCGGCCGCCGTGCGCCGCTGCCCCGCCGCTTCGAGGCCCGCGGCCGCCTCGATGTAACGCGCAGGCTCGGCGTGCGAGGGTACTTCCCCGGGTCGCAGTGTCGTCAACGCAAACCGGCCTCCACGGTGCCAGGTGCCGGCGAATCGCTGCCAGCGCATCTCGATGCGCTCGTCTTCGCCCGAACGCAGCAGCGCGACATTGCGCTCAGCGTCGTACCCGATGAGCACCGCGTAGTGCCAGATGGGCAATCGCATCGCGCCGAGGTTCTGCAGCACCAGCACCGGCCGCCCGGCTTCGAGCTCCGCAACCATTTCGTCTGCCGTCTTCGCGAGCACGTAGGGCAGCCGCCCATGGCGGCGCGCGGCACCGATCAGCTCGAGCTGCAGGCTCCCGCGCCGCTCCGGAATGAAGACTTCCGGCGCGAGCGACTCGGGCGTGACCACAATGCCGCTCGCGACGAGCAAGGTCGAGAGCGCGGCGGGGCCGCACTGGTATTCCTCCTGGGGAAAGAATGGCGTCGAAGATAGCTCGATGCGGCGAGACGCGGAGGCCGGCAAGCCCTCGGTGAGCGGCGGCGAGGCTGCGCAGCCGGTCAGCGCGACTGTGAGTGCCGCGATGACCGGCGCGCCCGGATTCACGTCTTCTTGAAGATGTCGATCACGCCGGTGACTTCGAGAATGATAAGGACCAGGAACACGATGCCGATCACGGCGAGCGCGTCGCCGCCGGCCGGCGCCTGCTCGATCTGGCCCGCGAGCGTCGCGAGCTCCTGCTCCGAGAGCGCCCCGATGCGGCCCTCAATCGCGGCAGCATCGACGCCCATCTCCGCGAGCTTCTCGCGCACGTCTGCGCGCGCGAGCGCGCTATCTACCACTGCGCGGGCGCCTTCGCTCCGGCCCGCTGCGATCGCCTCGGCCGTGCCGACGACGCCGGCCGCGGCCGGCATCTGCATGCCGAGCGAGAGGAGACTCAGGCTCACGAGCGCCACGCAGGCGCGGCGAAATCGTTCAGCGTCCATCGAGGGCCTCCAGTCGGAGAGATTGACAGGGGCCCAAAATAGCACGACCCGCCGCGTCCTACAGCGCAGCGGGTCACAATCCGACGGGAGCGTCAGAACCGGTAAGCGATGTCGAGCCTTGCGGTTTGTCCGGCTTTCTGTTCGAGCACGTCGACACCGCCCTGTTCGATGATGATGTCCTCGTCCAGCAGGTTCTGCAGGCGCAGCTTGAAGCTCAGCTTTTCGATTGCGTACAGGCTGTAGATCAGGTCGAGCGAGTTGAACGGCTGCTCGACCGCGTCGTCCGCGCCTTCGCGTCCCGCAAAGTAGATGCGGTCGCTGTACATGTTGTATGCGAGCGAGGCGCTGTGCATCCCACCCGGCGAGTCGTAACCCAGCTGGAAATTCACGACCAGGTCAGAGTGCTGCGTCATCTCGCGCTTGTTGTTCGTCAGGTCGACCGCCGCCTGGCCGATGGTGATTTCCGAGTCGCTGACGGTGACGTTGCCGGAGATGAAGAACGCGTCGCTCCAGCCGCCGCCGCTCAGGAAGCCCAGATCCTTGAGGCCCTCGAACTCGATTCCGTAGACTTCGGCGCTTTCCGCGTTGATGAAGCTCAGCACGATGTCGTCGTCGGTTCCGGCCTGCTGCACCGTCTCGATCGGATTCTCGATGTCCTTGTAGAACAGCGACACGGTCAGATTATCGCCGCCTTCGAAGAACCATTCGGCGCGCAGGTCGATATTGGACAGCTCAGAATGCAGCAGCTCCGGGTTGCCCTGAATGCGCGCCTCGGTCAAGGGATCGATATAGACGGCATCCGAGATCTCCCGAAGGTCGGGCCGGGCGATGGTTTCGGAGAGCCCGAGACGCAGCTGGAAATCCTCGGCCCAGAAATCCGGACGGATGTAGGTGATCGCCAGCGCCGGGTAGTAGTCGTCGTCCGTGACCGCGAGGTCCGCGAGCTGGTCGTCGGGCACGTTGATGATCCCGGTGTTCACGTCGAACTGGAACGGATCGATCGGCACCGCGAGGCGTGCAAAGTCCTCCCAGCGCACGCCGGCCGTGGCGCGCCAGGATTCGCCGAAGGTGATGTCCACCTTGCCCCAGATTGCGTCGACGGTCTCGCCCGCGAGGTAGCTTTCCGTGCCGATGCCGCCGAGTGAGAGCGCGAACTGATTGGCCGGGTCGAGGATGTGCTCGTCCGTGAAGACCTCGCCGGGCGTGCCGACCAGGATCGGCACCGCCGCAGCAGCCTGGGTGCCGAGACGCAGGCGCGTCTCGAGATAGCTTCGGCCTTTCTCGTAATAGTCGTAGCCGCCGCTCACCTCGATCGTATTGCCGCCCCAGTTGAAGGGCATCGACAGCTCCGAGCCATAGCTCGTCGCGGAGTCCTCGAGATCCGTGAAGCGATAGTCGGCGGAGCTCTCGCCGCTGCGGATCGAGGTGCTGATAAGCTCCGTTGTGTCGGGGTCTATCGTGTCGAACGCCGAGAACTGGATCTCGCTCGGGATGTCGGTCGTGGCGGTCGCATCCGAGTAGTACCAGTCGAACGTGAGACCCTTGGCAAAGCCCAGCCGGCGCGCCAGATCGGACAAGCCGAGCGACGCCTCGCCGAGCCGGTGGGATCCGTGCAACTGCGCCAGCTCCAGCTCGCGCTCCTCGTACCGGATCCGGTAGTTGCGCAGCCTGGAGCCGCTTTCCTGCTGGAAGTTGGAGTTGAACGCCAGGGATAGCGAGGCGTCGTCTTCTGTGTTGCGCAGGAATATGCCGGTCGCCTCGATCTTGTGCTCGTCGAGGTATTCCAGACCCAGGTTCACCGACCCGGTTGCGACGACCTGGTTGGTCGTCCGCAGCTGCTCCGCAATGATGTTCTGCGGATCCGTGACCGAGCGTATCGTGCGCTCGCGGTTGCGCCAGGTGTTTGAGTAGTCGGCGAGCGCGAGTGCCCCGAACTTCCACTGCTCCGCCCCGCCCAGGTTCCAGCTGTTACCGAGCGCCATCTTGGCCGACAGGTCCGGGTCCATCGATGCGGGCTCGAAATCCACGTCCCTGTTCAGCGAGACCGCGAGCTCCCGATTGATCTGCTGCGCCTCCTCGAACGAGTGGAACCCCCCGTCGAGGAGCAGATTGTTGAAGATGCTCGTCTGGTTGAGGTTGCCGCGATAAGTCTGGATGGCCTGCCTGATCTCGGACGGCAAGGCGCGCGTGCCGTCATCGGTACCGAGGTCGTCGTCGCCGCCGCCCCGGTAGGTCAAGCCGTCATCGTCGCTCTGCGAATTCGTCCCGGACCCGAGCTGAACTGTGAACAAGAAGTCGTCCGGGATGCTGCGCGTGCGGATGTCCACGTTTCCGCCGCCGAAGGCCGCGGGCTGGTCCGCCGAATAGCCCTTCTGGATCGAGATCGAGTCGACGATCTCGGCCGGGAACAGATCCATCGGAATCACGTTCCGCGTCAAGTCAGGCGACGGCACGTAGGCGCCGTTGACCGTGGTGCTCGAATAGCGCTCGCCGAGGCCGCGGATGTAGATGAACTGGTCGCCGACCAGGGTCACGCCGGGCAGGCGCCTGAGTGCCAGCGAAACCGTGCTGTCGCCGACGCGGCTGATCTGCTCGCTGCTGACCAGATCCGACACGGTTTCAGCCTCGATGCGCTCCTGGAGGATGTCGTCCGCGGCCGAACGCTGGCGGCCGACGACCATGACATCCTCCAGCATCGCCGGCTGTCCGGCCCCGGCAGGCGCGGGATCCTGCTGCTCCTGCGCCAGCGCCCACGGATTCATCATGGAGCCGGCGGCGGCCGCGGACAGGCCGAGCAGCACGCGGCGGACCGCGCCCCGTAGCGAGAGCTTGTTCATCATCAGTCTCCGCTCAGGTCAGGGAGCAAACCACAAAGGCTCGTCCTGGTTCCCGTTCCGCAGGCCGAAGGCCCACGGCGCCGTCCAGTCATCGTTGCTCTGGACGCCGCCCAGCCCGGTGGTGTCTGCGATCACCGTCGTGCCGGCCTCGTCCACGATTGCCGCTGCCGTGTAGTACGTGCCCGGCTGCAGGACCTGGACGTTCGCGTTCGTCACGTCCGTGATCACCACGTTTCCGACGTTGAACGAGTAGTCGGCTCCGTTCGTGCTCGGGTTCGCACCCAGCACCCACTCGAGAATGGTGTCGCCGTTGTTCAGGTTGTCCTTCGGCCCCTCTTCGCAGGCGAACACCGTGCTCTGGACGTTGAAGTTGTCGTTGGCCGCCGCGAAGCCGCGCGAGACCCCATCGCTGTCGTCGATCTCGTAGCATTCGTTCGAGGTCGCGGCGTTCGCGACCGTTCCATAGCCCGAATAGACGATGCTGTTCTCGAGTATCAGCTTCGCGCCGCGCCGCATCGTCGGCCCTTCCGAGTCGTCGTGCGTGCCACCCGTCGCCAGGTCCTGGTTGCTGACGATGCAGGTCATGTTGCGCACCGTCGGTTCGGTCAGCGGCGCCGTATCGTGGGGAACGCCGTCGATGGAGCGCTGCTCGCCGACGTTGTCCCCCTCGATGCAGCGGTTGCCGTCGCTCCGCCAGTGGATCACCAGCGCGTTCTCGATGGTTCCGACATAGCCGTCGGAATAATCGATCGAGTCGTCGCGCACGTAGAGCCCGACGAAGTTGGTCACGTTCACGGCGCCGCCGAAGAACTCGATGCCGTCGTCATAGGTGCTGTAGACCTGGAGATTCTCGACTTCGGTGCCGCTGCCGACCGCGTTGAAGGTGATGCCGTTCAACTCGTTGCCGGGCGCGACCTCGAATCCCGTGTGCTTCACGACGACGTAGCGCAAGGAGCCGGAGCTCTCGTCGTTGTCGCTGCCGCCGTAATGCGAAGGCTGGCCCTCGGACAGGACGTGGCAATCGCCGGACGCGCGCTGCGCGTCGGTGCAGTTGTTGGTAATGCCATTACCGTTGATCACGATGCCGCCCCACTGCTGCACGTCATTGGCGCCGGCGCTGTCGTTGATCGCGTCGGTGAAGGACGTGAAGGTGATGGGCGAGCTCGGCAACCCGTTCGCAATGATCTGGGAACCGCGGTTGATCAGCACGTAGTCACCCGCATCCTGGAACACGAGCGTGTTCCCGGCGGAGATGGTCAGCGTCGGCCCTTCGCCCTCGGCGGGCGCTGCGCCCGAGTCGACGTTCTCGCCGACGAACAGGCTGCCCTGGAAAACATGATTGCCCGTAATGAAGGGGATCGTGACGTCGACCAGGAGCGGGTTGTTTTCGCTGACGAAGTCCGGGCCATAGATGCAGTTAGTGCCATCGAAGGAGCCGCCGACAGCCTCGTTCGAGCCGGCCGGCGTATAGGTCGCGCACACGTCGTCATCGTCGTCGCCGCCGCCGCCCGTGCTGTTGTCGACCGAATTGTCCTCATTGGAAACGTTGAGATCGACGCCGCCACCCTCACATGCCGCGAGGCCGATCAAAACCCAGGCGGCCACAACCAGTCGCATCGTCTTCATCTTGGGAGTCTCCCCGGTGATTGTCTGGATCTCGGCAGGAAGCCGGACGATAGGTGGGGGCTGTGTCACTCAAGTGACAGCGATATGACGGTTGAATGACAGGTCGGGACGACTTCCGGGCAAAAACGCAGAACAATCAGAAAACGTGGCACCAAAGTTGATTTGGATTCGCAGAAACCACTTTTGTTATTCGCCGCCGGGCGGCCCGTAGAAGAACACCCAGGTCGCGAAGTCGGGACTGAAGTCCTCGAAGCGGTGCGGGACGCCGGCGCGCACGAAGAGCGCGTCGCCTTCGTGGAACGGCGTGCGCTGCCCGCCGTGCACGAACGTGCCGGTGCCGTTGATGACCACGTAGAGCTCGTCCTTTTCGTGGGGCTTCTGGCCGTCGACGCCGACGGGACGATAGATCTCGATCTCGAGCGTCCCCTGGCTGAACAGGTTCACGAATGTCGCGCCGGACTTGGCGAGGGCGGCGCCCGCTTCGGCGATCGTCCAGGTCTTGCTGTCGACTTTGGTCATGAACGCTGCATCCCTTCTTTCGCCCGGCGGATGTTGCCACGCACGAGCGCAGCCGTCCTGCTCTCGCCGTAGCGGCCCTTGTGGACGTGCCGGATGCGGTGCACGCCCGGCACGTCGAGCCCGACGCCGTCGGTGCCGAGGAGCCAGCGGAAGGCGCTGTCCTCGTAAGTCTTGGCCCAGCGCTGCGCGGGCCGCTGGTACACGGGGACCTGCTCGCAGTATCCGCACTGGCGCGCCGCGTCCCCGTGGACGATGTGGTACGCGCCTTTGGCCTTGGGCGGATTCGCCGCCAGCGTGAACTGGCTGGTGTCGATGTCGACGACGCGCGGGCGGTCGCGCTCGGCCGAGAGCACCGGGTCATCTTCCGTGAGCATCGGCGTGATTCGCTCGAACCTGGGGTAAGTCAGGAGGTCCTGCCGCGCCTGCAGCTCGGTCGCGAGCGAATCCATGCAGTCGCGATGAAAGACGATGTCGCAGTCCGTGAACCAGACCCAGTCGGCTTTCGTCGAGCGCGCGACCCGGTTGCGGCCGATGGCGCGACGGAACAGCTCGGGTGGCGGCAGTGCCTGCCAGTTCCAGGTGACGCCCGGAACCGCGAGTCCGCCGAAGTACTCGAGCATCGCGCGGGTGCGAATATCCTCGGGCGCGTGGAAGACGGTCATTCGCACGCGCGCCTTCGCCGGCGGGAAGTTCACGAGCGAGGAGAGCTGGTAGGCGAGCAGGTGCGCGTACTGCCAGCAATGGCTCACGATTTCGATGTCGAGGATGCCGCTCCGCGCCGTCACGGTCGACGGCTCGGGCGGCTCCAGGAACCAGCGCGAGGGCACGAGACCCGTCGCTGCGATCCGCACGAGCGCCTGTGCGATAGAGTCGCTGAGGCTCAATCGGGCGGCCTCCGCTCGCCGGTCCAGGGATAGCGCTCGACGATCGCGCGGCAGTCGCGCCAGTAGAGGTAGCCGGGATTGGGCTTGCGCCACTCGCCGTAGATCCGCGTCAGGACATCCTCGGCGTTGTCCGGCACGCGCCAGCGGCGGCCGTAGAGCTCGAAGTCGGAGAGCCCGTGGGCCGGAATCTCGTTGATCAGTTCCAGCGGCGGCTTCCGCTGGTGGAGGTACCAGCGGAAGTTCGCGCCGCTGCGGTCGAACTGGAAGAAGTCGTACCTGACCGCCTCGTACTTCAGCGTCCACATGGTGGTGCGGCCGTCGTTGTTCACCTGGGGCGGGCGGAGGTTGTAGCCCTCGCCGCGGAGCTTGCGCATCGCCGTCAGGAAGGTCGGAAGGTCCTCGTCCATGAAGCCGAAATCCGAGTCGCGGTCCCAGGCGATCGGCGTGCCGTCGCGCATGCAGCCGAGCAGCAGGCCCATGATCATCCAGTACCTGTCGGCGAAGGTCGTGCGCGAAAGGAGCTTGTGCAGGCGGACCAGGCCGCGGCGGCGCCGGTTCTCGAGCTTCCCCCAGCGGAGGCGATAGAAGAACTCGTTGGCCTTGCGCACGCGGCGCAGTATAGCCGCCGGCCCTGGTGCGCCCTTGCGAACGGAAATCGAGTGTAACAGACTTGGTTGAATGATCAATCAAGGCCCGACCGACACCCGCTGGCGCATCCTGAAGGCGGCCATGCACCTCTTCTGGGAGAAGGGGTACGGCTCTACCTCGGTCGCCGACATCCTCGGCCGCGCGGGCGTCAACAGCGGCAGCCTCTATCACTTTTTCCCCGGCAAGCAGGACCTGCTGATCGCTGTGCTCGACACCTATGTCGGCGGCATTCACCAGATGCTGCTCGAGCCGGCGTGGCGTGGCGTCGCCGACCCGATCGAGAAGATCTGGAAACTGATGGACTCGTACCGCGCGGCGCTGGTGCAGACCGAGTGCACCTACGGCTGCCCGATCGGGAGTCTCGCGCTCGAGTTGCACGAGCCCGATCCGCCGGTACGCGAGCGGCTCGCGAGCAATTTCACGAACTGGACCGCGGCGATCGAGGACTGCCTGGTGGCCGCGGGCAATCGCGTGCCGGCGGACGTCGACAAGCGGGCCCTCGCCGAGTTCGTGCTGACGACGATGGAAGGCGGCGTGATGCTCGCGCGCAGTTACCGCGACATCGCCTTCTTCGACCGCGCCATCGGCCAACTCAAGGAGCATTTCAACCGCCTGCTGCGACCGGTGAAAGCGCCGGCCCGCCGCGGGCCACAACGACGAAAGAAGGGGAAATCAAATGCCTGAGATCAACTGGCTCGCCGTGCTCGCCGCGGCCATTTCGACATTCGCGCTCGGCGGGCTCTGGTACTCGCCAGCGATGTTCTTGAAGGCCTGGCAGCGCGGCGCGGGGCTCACGGACGATCAGCTGCAGAAAGGCGGCCATCCCGGGAAGATTTACGGCGGTGCGTTCGCGCTGTCGCTGATCGCGGCCGCGGTGTTCGCGATGTTTCTCGGTCCGAAGCCCGATATCGGCTTTGCGACGGCCGCAGGATTCGCGGCGGGACTTTGCTGGGTCGCAGCAAGCTTCGGCATCAACTACCTGTTCGAGCGCAAGAGCTTGGGGCTGTTCCTCGTGAACGGCGGCTATCACACCGTGCAGTTCACGCTGTTCGGCCTGATCCTCGGCCTGTGGCACTGACAAAGGACAAAGGGGACGTTCACCTTTGAAGGGGACGTTCACCTTCAAGAGCAATCGGCACTCGGTTGAAGGTGAACGTCCCCTTCAAAGGTGAACGTCCCCTTCAATAGAGCGGCGGCAGCGGGCAGTGCAGGACGGCGCAGATTGCGCGCAGGAGCTCGGATTCCGGGACCGTCATGCGCCGGTCATGCGAGATCGTGGTCACGAGCGCCTGCACGAGCTGGCTCTTGGCCGCGGGTTGCAGCCGGTCGATGCGCGTGAGGGACTGGTCGAGTTTCGGCGGCCAGTGGCCGAGCCGCAGGAATGGCGGGTGGATGCCCGGCAGCACGACATTGATGCCGGCTTCATAGGCCTGCCGCGCCGCCGGCTCGTCCTCGCTGCCCTGCCCCGCCAGCACCGAGAAGAGCACCTGCAGGTCGTCGCGCGCACCCAGCGCGCTGAGATGCCCGATGGCGCGCCGCCGTGGGTCGAGATTGTCCTGTAGCTGCACCTGCGCGAGCTTCCTGAGCGCATAGGCGAAGACCGATGCGCGGTTCTCGCGCACCAGCAGCCCGTTCAGGCATTTCAGCAGCTCGACGCGCTCCGTGCGCGCGAGCTGGCTGAGGGCGGCGAACACCTGGAGCAAGGCCGGCATGCGCTGCACGGCTGTCAGCGCATCGACCTCGGCGAGCATTGCCTTGACGACGTCCTGGAAGTCCGCGCCCAGGTGCTGGTCGATGTAAGCCAGCTGGCGCTCGCGCACTTCCGGAACGGTGTCGATCGCGAGCGCGATGAAGAGCGCAGTCGCCCCCAGCGGATCGCGCGCCGCGCGCCGGAACGAATCGGGAAGCGATTCGAGCATCGCCTGCGCCTGCTGCACGTGGCCGGTGCCCGGGTTCGCGACGAGCCCCGCGACGGCCGCCGGTGCAAGCACGACAGCACCCTCGAGCAGGCCGCCCATCCGCGTGGCTGCCGATGGCCTTTGGCGGGCTTCCGCCTCCTCCGCCATCGCCCGCTCCTCGCTCAAGCGGCGCCGCACGGAATCGAACTCGGAAGGCTGGAAGCTCGGGTCGATCTCCCGGATGCGCTCGAGCAGCGGCGGGTGCGTCGCGAACACGCGCCGGATTCCCTCGGCGAACAGGAGGTGCGCCACTTCCTCCGCGTCCGCATCCGCGAAACGCGAGCCGGCGCCCAGCGCGCCGATCTTGACCAGCGCGTTTCGCAGCCCGCCCGGATCGCGCGTGAACTGCACGGCCGACGCATCGGCGAGCGACTCCCGGTTGCGGGAAACCGCCGCCTGGATCAATCGCCCGAAGAAAAGGCCGATCCAGCCGAGCGCCAGCACGACGAGGGCGGCCACGTAGATCACGGCGAGCCCGCCCCCGCTCTTGCGGCCGCTGCTGCGCGGTGAGAACCGCAGGACCGTGCGCGCGACCATCGCGATCACGGTGAGGCCGAAGAGCAGCCCGATGAGCCGCGTGCTGAGCCGCATGTCCCCGTTCAGGACGTGGCTGAATTCATGGGCGATGACGCCCTGCAACTCGTCCCGGTTGAGGTGCACGAGCGCGCCGCGCGTGACCGCAATCGCGGCGTTGGCGGGGCTGTAGCCCGCGGCGAAGGCGTTGATGCCGGCCTCGCGGTCGAGGACGTAGACCTGCGGCACGGGGACGCCCGAGGCGATGGCCATCTCCTCGACGACGTTCCGGAGCCGCCGCCGCAGCGGATCGGTCGTGTCGGCGCCGACGCGCGTGCCGCCCAGCTGCTCGGCGACCTTGCCGCCGCCGGCCGCGAGCGTGACCGTGCGCACGAGGCTCGATATCCCGATCGTGCCCAGCACGACGATCGTGCTCACGACCACGGCGATCGGGTAGCGCGCGAGCGACAGGTCTTCGCTCGCGAGCAAGCCGCCGTCTTCTAACGAGAGGACAGCGACAGCCGTGACCACGACGACGTCGATCGCGATGACGATCGCGGCCACCGCGACGATGAAAAGGAAGACCATCCAGCGCGACTGCCGCCTCGTCGCGGCCTGGCGCGCGAAGAAATCCATGGGCTCAGGAATCCCGGGTCAGGTGAAGGCGACCTTCGGCACTTCCCGCTTCTGCGGCGATTCGATTTCGAGGAGCTGGGCAGGCAGGAAGCTGAACATGCCCGCGACGATGCTGCTCGGGAACACTTCGCGCCGGTTGTTGTAGCCCATCACCGAGTCGTTGTACGCCTGGCGCGCGAACGCGACCTTGTTCTCGGTGGTGGTCAGCTCCTCGGAAAGCTGCATCATGTTCTGGTTCGCCTTCAGGTCCGGATAAGCCTCGGCCAGCGCGAACAGCTTGCCGAGCGCGCCGGTAAGCGCGTTCTCCGCGCCGGCGAGCTGTTGCACGGCGGCCGGGTCGCCGGGATTCGCGGCGGCGGCCTTCAGGCCCGCGACCGCGGTGTTGCGCGCGTTGATGACCGCCTCGAGGGTGTTGCGCTCGTGCGCGAGATAGCCTTTCACCGTCTCGACCAGGTTCGGGACCAGGTCGTGGCGGCGCGTGAGCTGCACGTCGATCTGCGCGAACGCATTCTTATAGGCGTTGCGCGCCGTGACCAGGGCGTTGTACAGGCCGATCACGAAGCCTGCGGCGAGGACGATGATCGCGAGAATGATCCATCCCATGGCGGGCCTCCCTGAAGACCGGCGAATGATACCGCATCAGCGCCCGGGCTCCGTGCCGACGCGGGCGCGCAGCCACGCGGCGATATCCTGTATTTCCGGCAGGCAGACCTGGTGCTGCATCGAGTACTCCTTCCACTCGACGCGGTAGCCGCTGGAGCGGAGCCAGTTGCAGGCCATGACGCCGAGCGCCATCGGCAGGACAGGGTCGTGCTGGCCGTGGCACATGAGGATCGGCGTCGAACGATTCGCCTCGGCAAGCTCGGCCGCGAGCTGCGCCTGCAGCGGCAGGTAACAGGAGAGCGCGAGGATTCCGGCAAGCGGCTCGAAGTGGCGGAGCGCCGCGTGCAGCGCGACCGCGGCGCCCTGCGAGAATCCTGCGATCACGGTGCGCGCAGACGCGATGCCGGCAGCGCGCTCGGCCGCGATGTACCGCTCGAGCACGGCGACCGATTCGCGGATGCCCTCCTCGTCCGCGCGGCCCTCGGCCGTCAGCGTCTTGATGTCGTACCAGGCCCGCATCCGCATGCCCATGTTGAGCGTCACGGGCCGCACGCGCGCGTGCGGAAACACGAAGCGCACGCCTGGGGCGGTCGGCAGTTTCAGTTCGGGGACGATCGGCACGAAGTCGTGGCCGTCGGCCCCGAGGCCGTGCAGCCAGATGACGCTCGCGGAGGCCGGCGCCGCGGGCGCCAGGACGACGGCGTCCGCGGATTCCTGGATGCGGTGGGTCATCGCGTCAGCAGTTCTGGTACTTCCAGTTGAGCTGCTTGCCCTCGGCGAGCCACTCGACGGTCGTCGCGAGGCGCCGCTCGCGCGTCGCATCCTGCTTTGCACCGGTGATCCATTCGACGTATTCGCGCTGCTGCGACGGCGTAAAGCTATCGAAGTTCGCGCGTGCCTTTGCATTTTTCCTGAGCGCCGCGACGAGATAAGGCGGCGCCTTCGGCGGCGGCTTGCGCTTCAGCTCGCGCGCCGGCCGGAGGCCCGCCGCGTTGAGCGCGACCGCGGCCTTGATCGTGCGCAGGACCAGCGCGTCCGGCGGCAGGTCGGCGAGCGAGCGGATCTTCCTCCCGCCCATGCTCGAATCGCCGGACGCCGGGAACATCCTTCCGGCATCCTTGCCGAGTCGCTCCTTGAGGAGCTTCTGGCTCCAGAATCCGAATGCGGCGTGCTGTTTGAACGCCGCCATGTTCGCCACGATGCCCTTGTACTCGAAGTGGGGCACGCTCCACTTCATTGTCTCCTCGATCTTCGGGCAGGCCTTGTGCATCAGCGCGCGCACGCGCTTCAGGATCGGACGCGCGAAGTCCGGTGACTTCGCGATATAGGCGTCGACGGCGGGATTCTTCATGCCGCGATTCTAGCTGGTGCCGGGTCGCAACTAAAATTGAAGGGGACGTTCACCTTCAACGGAATCTGAAGGTGAACGTCCCCTTCAATTTTAGTTGCGACCCGGCACCGTCAGCCGATGACGATGCGGGCGCGGGTGCCCCGCGGCTCGCGCGGTTCGACGTACAGGTCGCCCGATTCGCCGAAGCAGAGCCGCAGCCGCTCGTAGACATTCGCCAGGCCATGCCCGGGTGGATGCCTGCCCTGGATCCCGGGTGCGATTCCGCGGCCGTCATCCTCGACCTCGATCACGGTCGATGAACCTCGCGTGAACGCGCGGATGTCCACGTTGAGAGTCCGTTGCGGCTCCATTCCGTGCCGGATTGCATTTTCGATCAGCGGCTGCACGATCAGCGCCGGCACCTTTCGTGCGCGCAGCGATTCCGGGACGGATACGCAGTAGCGGAAACGGGAGTCGAACCGCAGCTTGCACAGCTTCAGGTAGCGGTCGAGGAAATCCATCTCGTCACCGAGCGTGACGCTGAGGTCACGGCCACCGCGCAGCGCCATCTGCAGCAGCTCGCCGAGACGGCCGATCGCGTCAAACGCGCGATCCCTCTCCCCCACCTGGACCAGGCCCGCGATCGCATTCAGGCTGTTCAACACGAAATGCGGGTTGATCTGCGCCTGTAGCGCCTGCAACCGCGCTTCTGCCAGCTGCGCCTTGAGCTGCGCGCCGTACAGCTCCGTCTGCGCCGCTTCCCAGAGAGCCTGGTCACGCAGCCGATGGATTCTCACGGCCGCGAACCCCGCCAGCGCGAGCGCCAGGATGCTGAGATTCATGGCCCAGTAAGCTGGCCCGGCCGGCGGCAGCATGTAGATGCCGACCAGCCTGTCGAGGGTCGGCGTCAGGTCGTGCCGGATGACGTAGCTCATGAATGACATCCCGGTCGAGCCCGCGAGCGCGATCGCACTCCAGCCGGCCAGCATCGAGGCCCAGAGCCAGCGGCCTGTCCCTTCGATCGCCTTGTGCAGGGCGCGGTATAGCGGCGGGCTCACCAGCACCCAGAAGAGATAGTGGGGAATCATCGCCATCAGCGAATCGACGAAAGTCGCGTCCTCGCCCTGCGCCCGGTAGTTGACGTAGAGGCCAAAGCCGACCGATACGGCGACGGTCAGCCAGATGCCGGCGAGACTCCACCAGCGTGACCGGCGCTCGCCGATCAGCCGTTCCACGTCGGCAACCTGCGTGGATCCGCTTGGAACGGCCGCCGCCGCCCGCGCCTTCCTGCCGTGGCCCGCGGCGCCTATTTCTCCCGCAATAGAGGACACGTGTTGCGCCACGTCAGGCCTCCTTGTGGCCAACGCCACTCAGGAGCTTCTCGAGAATCTCGCGACGCGCGCGGCCCATCGGCAGTGCCAGCCCGCCGTGCATGTAAATGTTGTAACGCCCATCGCCGTTCGATCGCACCTCGCGTACGTGGGCCACATTCACGATTGCGGACCGGTGGATGCGGAAAAATCGCTTCGGATCCAGTTCGCACTCCAGCGACGCGAGCGTGCGCGAGAGAAGGTACTCGCCGCTGCGCGTGTGCACCCGGCTGTACTGGCTCGCGCCCTGGATCCAGGAGATGTCGCTGACCTCGAGCGAAAAGATTCGCCGCCGCACGCGGATGGTCATCTGGTCGGCATACTTCGTGGCAGGAGGCGGCGCGGCATCGCCATTGACGGCGCCCGCGATCCGGCGCACGAGACCCGCGACGCGCCGCTCGGCGATGCGCTGCTTCGCGCGCATCACGCTGGCGAAAAATCGCTGCCTCTGCACCGGCTTCACGATGTAGTCGGCCGCATGAACCTCGAACGCTGGCAATGCGAACTCCGGGTGCGCGGTGACGAAGATCACGTAAGGAACCGGCTCGCCCATTTCCTGCAGGAGCTCGAGGCCGCTGCCGCCGGGCATCTCGATGTCCATGAAGACGAGATCGGGCTGCTTCTCGCCGATTAGCGCACGCGCTTCCCTCGCGGACGCCGCTTCGCCGACAACCAGGACGTCGTCATCGGATGCGAGCAGCGCGCGCAGCATCCGACGACCGAGGTCCTCGTCGTCCACGATGAGCGCGCGCACCCTGTTCGTGCCGTTGTCTGCCATGTCGAGCTCGCCCGCCAAGGCCGTTGGCATTCTGCAACATGAGATACGGACCGCAATCATTTCGTTCCGTAAATCTTGCGAGGCGACGGGAAGCTTTGCCAAATGCCGGTTTTTCTGACGCTTGCGGCCGTATGTTCCTCCACGCAACGACGGCTCTGCGGCCAGCCCGTGTTGCCGGAACGCAACGTCCGGACACGCGCTGCTGGCAGTCGTCACCGGACCACCGCGGCCCAGCGCCGCCACTTCCGCGGGAGGAAAACGATGACCAATCGCAATATCGCGCGCACTGTTCGAACCGTCCTGATGTCGGCTGCGGCCATGGGTGCCGCGGCGCAAGTCGCACCGGCTTCGGCGCAAGAAACCGAGGCTCTCAGCGAAATCGTCGTCACCGGCTCGCGCATCCCGCGCGCCAACCTGACCGCCCCGACGGCGGTCACGACGATCGATGCCGAGGTGATCAACCAGTCGGGTCTCATCAATGTCGCCGACATCCTGCGCGCGGTGCCGAGCTTCGGCGTTTCCGCGCTGACGTCGGCCAACTCGAACTTCCTGACCGCCAGCGCCGGCGTCAATACGCTGCAACTTCGAAATCTCGAAGAGGACCGCACCCTCGTGCTGGTCAACGGACGACGGTATGTCTCCGGCGTCACCGGATCGGCAGCCGTGGACTTCAACACGATCCCGACCGAGCTTATCGAGCGGGTCGAGATCATCACCGGCGGTGCCTCGGCCATCTACGGCTCGGACGCGCTCGCGGGCGTGATCAACGTGATCCTGAGGGACGATTACGAGGGCGTCGGGTTCAATTACCAGTACGGCGAGGCAGACGCCGGCGGAGAGATCGAGAACCGGTTCAACTTTACCGCGGGCGGAGACTTCGCCGATGGCCGCGGCAATGCGGTCATTTCCGCTACCTATACGCAACAGAAGGGCCTGCTTTCCCGCCAGCGCCCCAATACGGCGGTGGACGACATCGCGGAGTGCGCACTGACCGGCGAGCCCGGCACTTGCCAGAATTCCGTCGAGCCCTTCTTCTCGAGTTTCTCGGAATACGGGCGATTCTTCGTTCCGTCGACCGGCGAGTCGTTTACGGTCTCCGAAGGCACGGGCGCATCGGGAACCGTGGTTCCCTGGAGCACCGCCGATTTCGGCTTCAACCGCCAGCACTTCCGCCGTTACACGGTGCCGACCGACCGCTACCTGATTTCCACCCTGTTCGACTACGAGATGGGCGAAGGCGTGAATGCGTTCGTCGAGGCGACTTTCGCGCAGACACGTACCGATAGTGAAATTGAGCCGTTCGCGCACCAGAACGCCGACCTCAATATCACTGGCATTCCGGTTGACAACCCGTTTGTTCCGCAGGCGATACGGGACGCCGTTCTCGCGGCAGGCGATACCGAGGTCGAGTACTTCAGGCGCATGACCGAAATCGGCCAGCGCGGCGCGTCGGCGAGGCGCGAGACCTACCGCTTCCTCCTCGGTTTCGAGGGTGACGTCGGCGAAGAGTACAACTGGCAGACCTACTACTCCTTTGGCCGCATGGATGACAGCCAGCAGGGCGGCGGCCAGATCAATGTCCTCAACATGCGCGAGGCGCTGAACGTCATCGACGATGGCGCCGGCAATCTGGTCTGCGCCAACCCGGCGGCGCAGCTGGAAGGCTGCGTACCGATCAACTTGTTCGGCCTGGGCTCCATCTCGCCTGAGGCGGCTGACTACGTGCGGGCGCCGACGGCGCGCCAGCAGTTCACGGAGCAGCAGGTCTTCGGCGCCGAATTCGGCGGCCCCCTGTTCGAGATGCCGGCAGGCCCCGCCAACTTCGTGCTGGGCATGGAGTATCGGCGCGAAGAGGCGGAAGACGTGCCGGACGTCCTCACGCAGGCGGGCCTGAACGCCGGCAATGCCGAAGCGCCTGTGTTCGGTGACTACGACGTCAAGGAAGCCTTCGCGGAGGTCGAAGTGCCGCTGCTGAGCGGCATGACGGGAGTGGATGAGCTTTCCATCGGCGCTGCCTACCGCTACTCCGACTACTCGACGGTCGATACGACCAGCGCCTATGCCGGCCGCCTGTCCTGGGCTCCGGTCGAGTCGCTGCGATTCCGCCTGCAGTTCGCCCGCGCCGTCCGCGCGCCGAACATCGGCGAGCTGTTCGCGCCCGGCGGCGAGAACTTCGCGCCGGTGGCCGATCCCTGCAATGGCGTGACCGCCACGACCGGGGGCAACATTGCCGAGAACTGCCGGTCGATTCCGTCGATCGCGGCCCGCATCGCCGATCAGGGGATCTTTTCGCTGACACAGCCGGAGATCCAGGGCACGGGCGGCTTCACGGGCCAGGGCAACCCGGACCTCGATGTCGAGGAGTCGGACAGCTGGTCGTTCGGAACGGTGTTCAACCAGAACCTCGGCGCGGCCGGAGACTTGACGCTGTCGGTCGACTACTTCGCCATCGAGATCAACCAGTTGATCGACACCGTCGATCGCCAGATAGCCCTCAATTCCTGCTTCAACGTGGCGCCGGCGGACTTCCCCAATCAATTCTGCGGGTTCCTGACCCGGGACGAGGTCGGGGCGGCGTTCCAGCTCGGGGAACTGACCGAGGTCAATTCGGCCTTTGTCAACGAGGGAACGCTGGAAACGGAAGGCGTCGACGTCTCGATGCTCTGGAATTGGGAGTTGTCGGACTGGTCCGCATCCATTCCCGGGCAGTTGGGCCTTCGGATGAACTACACGTATCTCATGGACTTCACGGAAGCGAAGTTCGGAGACGAAGTGGAGTTCGTCGGCGACACCGGCTTTGCGAGGAACAAGGGGCAGATGGCGCTCCTCTATGGCGTCGGCGGCTGGGACATCACCTGGGAATGGAACCACATCGGCGACTCGAAGCCGCTCAGCAGCGACCCGCTGTTCAATTTCGACGTCGGGTCCTACGACGTGCACGATCTACAGATTGCCTATAACTTCGGCAATGGCGGGATGCAGAACTCGATGCTGGGCGGCGCGAGGATCTACCTCGGCGCCAATAACGTGCTTGACGAGGATGCGCCGGTCATCCTGAGTGGCGTGCCGGGCAATACGACCGGAACGGATACCGATGCGAGCATTTACAATCCGATCGGCCGGACCTGGTACCTCGGTGTGAACTACTCGTTCTAGGCTTCTTGCATCGGCTTTGACCCGCGGCGGGCCCCTGGCCCGCCGCTTTCTTTGGTGTCAAAGATTCCCGCGCTCCCACGGCCCCCAGATCGCAAACGTAATGCCTGGAATCTGGATGTTGACGAAGAGCACTTCGCCATCCGGATCGAAACACGCGCCTGCCCATTCCTGTGCCCTGTAGTCGTTCGGCAAGACGTTCTTGCCAGCGGCTACGATCTCATCGAGCGCGAGCGTGATGTTGTTCTTGGCGAAGGGGAAAGAATCGCCCTCTGCCGTGATTCCGATGAGGCGCGTGCCGGGACCGTACGAATCCGTCACCGGATCGCCGTCCTCGCAGAGCAGGATCCCGCCGCGCGGGCTCAACGTGATGTTGTCGATGTTGTCGCCGACCTGCTGGCTGCCCGCGACGAAAAGCGCGCTGAGCGTGTTCGCTATGGGATCGAGCTCCCAGACCGCGCCGTCGCCGTATCCCGGCCGGCCCGCGGCATCCACGCCCGCCTCGGTGTCGACGAAATAGAACTTGTCGCCGTGGTGGCAGATGCCCTCGCCGCGGCTCAACCACAACGTACCCGCAGCCCACCCCTGGCGAAATGGACCGCTGGCGGTCGACGGTGCCGCCGCCGCCGGCACCGGGCCCGACGCGGCGTCGGGTTTCGCGATGTCGACCCAGTCGATGCGATACGTATCGCCGACCGCCGGTGCGCGCAGGTCCGCGTTTCGCCGGCCGATCACGCGCGCCGCCTGCAGCCGCCCGCCTGCCTCGTAGCTCCCGGGCGTGCCGCTCGTGTCTTTCGGGATGTATCGGTAGAAGCCCGAATGACGCGGATTGTCTTCCGTGAGATAGGCAATGTTCGTCTTCGGATCGACGGCGACGGCCTCGTGCAGCATGCGGCCCATACCGACGATCGGCTTGCCGGTCGTTGCGGCGGAGTCCGCGCGCACTTCGAACACATAGCCGTGCCGGCGCCCGCCCCTCGACGTGAGGTCGATGACGGTCTCCTCGCAGCTGAGCCAGGTGCCCCAGGGCGTCGCGCCGCCGGCGCAGTTGTAGATCGTGCCGCCGAGCGAGGGCTCCGAGCCCACCCACTGCCGTCCGCGAAATCGCAGCGTCGTCGTGCCGCCCGCCGGCGCGAATCCCTGCCCCGTGGGCGATGAACGGTCATAGCGAGCCTTAGCGAGGATCGGATGCGAAATCGCACGCTCATGATTGCGCACGAGGGTGACCTCGAGATCATCGCCGCGCCCATGAGCCGCGATCACGCCCATCCCGTCGTGAAGGTCCGGCGTCGGCTCGCCGTTCGTCATCGCATCGCCAGACCAGGAAAACGTCCGGTAGCGGAATCCCTCGGGCAGAAGGATCAGCGGCAGGCCGGTTTCGAGATCGAGTGCCTCGCGTAAGGGACCGTAAGCACCCTCGACGCTGCGAGCTACGCGCGCCGCGGCCGCTCCCCGGCGCGAATGCATCGCGGCCATGAGCGCGACGAGCGTTGCCGATCCCGCCAGAAATCCGCGGCGGCTGATGCGAGCGGACATGCCCGCATTCTAGTTGGTGCCGGGTCGTCACTTCGTCATCTGGACGTCCAGATGACGAAGTGACGACCCGGCACCTAAACCCGGTCGACCCGGCAGGCGAAGCAGCCGCGACGCGCGAAGTGGATATGCAGGTAGCTCACGTCCTTGCGCGCGAGGTAGCGCTCGATGAGCGGCGCGGCAGCGGCACCATCCACGACCTCCGCGTCGACCATCTCGTCCGCGGCGTCATAGGCGCGCACCGAAAGCGGGCGGAGCATCAGGTACGGGGGCAGCTCATTCACGATCCGCGCGGCTTTCTGAAGGCCGCGGCGCACGAAGATCGGACCCGAGGCGCGATACGGTGAGCGGCTGTCCTGGTGCGTGAACGGCAGGAGCAGCACGTCCTCGCCGACCGGCGCGTCTTCGAGGCTGATGCGGCAGGGAAAGCCGACCGGCTTGTCGACGCGCATCCAGCGCATGTCGCGCTCGGCGAGCGCCGCTTCCGTGAGGCCGAACAAGTCCTCGAACAAGGCGGGTTCGAGTCCGCGTAGCTGGTAGTTCATCGTGCACAGGATTGGCCCACGCCGTCCGGCCCGCAACCCGGTTCTTGCGGTGGCGGCGGGCGCTTGATCGAGTCGAACAGGTCGTCGCGCACCTTCTTCTTGCCCGCCCCGATCTGGCACATGCGGACACCCTGCCGTGCATCGTGGATCTCTTTCATCGTCAGGCTTCTCGAGCTGAGCGAGACCCAGCAGTTGTCCGAGACCCAGAGAATCGTCTCGCCATCCGGCGTGACGACCGTCTTGCCGACGCGCGGCAGCGGTTTCTCCCAGATTGAGGGCGGGTACTGCTCTTGCGGTCGCTCCGGCGGCCCTTTTGGAACCTCTCCGAATGGCTGGTACGAAGGCCCGGTCCCAAAGCCCTTCGCGACTTCCCGCGCAGTGGCGCTCCAGTCGGGTGGAATGAGCTGGCCAACTTCCGGGAAAGGCATCGGCAGGGGCTCTGCAGTAATCGGAGAAATTCGAGGGGGAGGCGCATCCGACTCGATGGGGGGTGCTTGAGGTGCCTCCGGCGGCAACGCCGGCGCCGGAAGCCAGATGTGCTCGAAGTCTTCGATGAGGTCTTCGGACTCGAACCGCAGCGCCAGCAACCAGAAGGCCGCCGCCAGGTGCAGGAGCAGGGTAATGACGAGCGCCGTCGCGCGGGAGCGATTCCAACTCGACGGCAGTCGCATTCCACCCCCAACGACTCGTGCATTCCGACCGGTGCTGTCCCGGCCCGTTCGATCGTTACTGGGAGCCCATATTTTTCAATAAGTTATATCAAGCGACCGGGTTTCACTTTTGCCGAAGTCCCGCGCCCCGCGTAGGATGCGCCAGCGGTTCCCGGCTGACAGGGCCGCGTCCATAACAAGCTCAGGGGGGATGACTAGTGAATCCATACAAGATCATTGGTTGGGTAGGCCTCGCCATAGCCGTCGTCGGCGCCTTCGTGGAGATCCCGTACGCGGGGCTGCTCCTCGTGCTGCTCGGCCTGGCGGGTGGCTTTGCCATCGCGGCAGAGGATCACGTCCGGGTGCTGGTCTCGGCAGTCGTGCTGACCTCGCTTTCCGGGGTGCTGATGAACGTCCCGGAAGTCGGCCGGTACCTGACGGCCATCTTCAGCGCATTGGGCACCTTCGCGGCCGGCGCGGCGCTCATGATCATCTCGCGCAACATCTGGAGGCGTTACAAGCCCTGAACGAGGTCCGCAGGACGCGGCAATCACAAGGCCCGCCGAAAGGCGGGCCTTTTTCATGGGGCCCCGATCAGCCGATCGGCAGGGAAATCAGCGACACGCCGAGCGCTATCAGCACGACGAGGGCCACCGCCTGGACCGAATGGACGACGGAATTTGTCGTCAGGACTCCCGGGAGCAGCACGAGCCCGAACCCAATTCGCAGCAGCCGGGGCTGCGTCGGCTCGAAGTACCCCAGAATGAAGGACTCCCCCAACAGGGAAATAACGACCACGGCAAGGAGCAGGCCGTGGGTCCAGCGGGCATGGCGGTATTAGTACTCGCGCATGTCATGAGCGAGCCCGTCGTCCAGTTCCGGCACCACGAGATGACCGACCAGATATAGAAGGAGCGGAATGCTGAGCAGGAGCAGCGTGTCCGCGACCGTCCAGGGCAAATGATCCGCGAATTGCCAGAGCGAGAACCAGGAGACGACCTGCGCGACGAACGCCACCGCGACCAGGCAGCTGTGCACCCAGTAGAGGCGCACGCGACTGCGCGCCTCGATCAACTGGCCGACGCTGCGCACGAGCAATGACATGCCGAGGCCGGCGACGATCGAATAGAGCGCCAGCAGGAACTCGAAGGCGTTCATGCTCTCCGTGACGCTGCGGGCTTAGCGCGGGTGGATATTGAAGTGCAGGCGCGTGTCCTGATAGCGGTCGTCGCGCTTGGCGGCACCGGTCGCCACGAGGACGTAGAGGATGTTGAGCGCCTGAAGCGCGTCGCGGACGCCCGCGCCGCGTGACCGTGTCGCGAGCTGTTTCGCCGTCACGTCCTGTTTTCCTGCATAACTCTTGCGGATCCGTTTCACGGCTTCACGCCGGACGAGATTGAAGTAGCCGCTCGCGCGCTTGGTGCGCGACGCCGACATCACGACGTAGCCGGCGCCGCTCTCAAAGACGTAATAGGTCTGCCGTTTACCGGCCGCTTCGCCGCAATACTCGAGGCCCTTGGCCAGGCTGCGGATGTTCATAGGCATCCCCTTGTTGTTTACTTCGTTGTTGGATCGTAACAGGGCTCATTGGAGGGGACGCACCCCTTCATATTGGGCAGATTAAAGGGGACGTTCACCTTATTGAAGGGGACGTTCACCTTCATGCTCGGATGAAGGTGAACGTCCCCTTCAATCCCTTCAATCTCCCCTTCAATCTGCCGTGGAGACAAAGATTCCGGCCGCCGCCCACTCGCGGAACCAGCCGCCAAGCATCGCCGCGAGTCGGTCGGCGCTGCGCGAATGGCCGCGGATAGCAGCGCGCACGGCGGCTGCGAGCACGCGGCCCGCGGCGAGCGCCTCGAGCAGCCTGAACTGCTCAGCCTCCTGGTCGCGGCGCAATACCTGGAAGCCGCGCCGGAACACGATGACAAACGTCGGGCGTGGCCGCGGAATGCGCGGCTTGCGACCGGCGCGCACGGCCTGCATGTAGTCGTTCGCGGGAAATCGCAGCTTCAACATCCGCAGCGCGGGATTGACCGTGAGCCGCACCCGCTCCCACTGGTCGGCGCCGATCGCCGCGAACTGGGCGGCGCTCATCGGCTCGGCCTTCGGCGCATCGAAAACGTCCTCCATCGCCCGCTCGATGCGCGCGACGTCGACCGCAAGCTCGCTCTTGTGACTCTTCGGGAGCGTCCGCGCCAGGAAATCCGGAAACTTCTCGCTCAGCCGGTTCAGCACCCGCGAGCGTGAGGGATTGCGCGCAATGAATTTGCGGCAGATGACCGCGAACTCATGCGGGCCGAGAAGCTGGCGCGTCGTCGGATATTCCTCCTCGAGGATCTCGATCAGCCGCGCGTAATACATGTACGCGTAGATCTCGAGACGCTCGACGGAGCTCAACTGCTTCGACGGCAATACGACCGACTGCGGGTCTCGCGCGGCCGCCGCGACCAGCTTGCGCGCCGGCGCGGAGCCGATGCCCGCCACCGCGCCTTCGGGATGCATGATGACCGCTTGCATCCAGCGCTCGAGGGTTCGCAGGTCCGCGCTCATGCGGCGACCCGCCGGGTCCCGTTCCGGAACCGGGCGGCCTTCCTAACCTCTTGTTGTAGAACGGAAAACTTTGGGATGTTGGCATCCCACTCGAGGAGCGTCGCCCGGCCGCCGGCGCGATCGTGCACCCGGGCGTAGAGCTGCCAGACCTGGTCGATCACGCGGCCGTCGTGGGTGTCGATGCAGTGCGTGCCGTTGTCGGTATGGCCGGCCAGATGGATCTGCACCACGTGCTCATAGGGAATCGCGTCGAGATACGCGACCGGGTCGAGGTCGTGGTTCCGGCAGGTCACATAAACATTGTTCACGTCCAGCAACAGCGCGCAGTCCGCCTCGACGGCGAGCCGCGCGATAAATTCCTCTTCCGGCATCGAGGACGCCGCGAAGGTGAGATAGGTCGAGGGATTCTCTAGCACGAGCGGCTGCTCCAGGTAGTCCTGGATGATCCGCACGCGCGAGATCATGTGCCGGAGCCCTTCTTCAGTGTACGGCACGGGATAGAGGTCATGGCCATTCAGGCCCGCGACACCGGTCCAGCAGATATGGTCGCCGAGCCATTTCGCCCGCACGCGCTTTGAAAGCGCCTTCAGCTTGTCGAGAAAGCCGAAGTCGACCGGATCGGTGCTGCCGACCGAGAGCGATACGCCATGCATCACGATGGGGTAGCGCTCTGCGATCTGGTCGAGGAAATAAAGCGGCCTTCCCTCGGTATCGATGAAGTTCTCGGAGACGATCTCGAACCAGTCCATCGCCGGCCATTTCTCGGTGATGTGCCGGAAATGCGGCGTGCGAAGGCCGACGCCGAGACCGAGGTCCGGCAGCCCCCACCGGTTCGGGGGCGGCTGCGATTGACGAATGTTGGCAGACATCAACAAGAACGGGAGCTGCCCGGGCCCCATGGCCCGGGCATTCCCATCCGTCGATCAGCCGCCCATGTGCTTCGGGTCGACCGGAACGCTGCATCCGCCCTTGCCCTTGCAAGAGTTCTTGCCGGCGCAGCCGCCGTCGCCGCCCTTGCAACCGCCCTGGCCCTTGCACGCGTTCTTGCCCGCGCACTCATGCTTGGCCTTGGTGGCGCAACCGCCCTTGCCCTTGCACGAGTTCTTGCCGGCGCAGCCGCCGTCCCCGGCCTTGCAGCCGCCCTTGCCTTTACACGCGTTATGGCCTTTACAGACGTGGTTGTCGCCGCCGCCCTCTTCGCCGGCAATCGCGACATTCGCGATTTGCGCACCGGCGACGAGGCCGCCCGCAACACCCAGCATCACCTTTCCAAAATCACGACGATTCATAGCCATTGTCATTCCCCTCACTAGTGATGAGTCGACTCGTTGAGACATCCCCAACGGTCAGTCAGGAGACCGAGCCGCTGGCGGAAATACTACGCGTCCCGGCAGAATTTGGATGCATCTTTTTTGCACCGCAATAGCTGGTGCCGGGTCGTCACTTCGTAATTTAGCTGGGTCTAGATGACGAAGTGACGACCCGGCACCATTATCGGCACCCATGTTCACCCATGCCCTGCTGCGACTGCCCGGCGCCAATTTTGCCGCGGGCCTGACTCAGGCGGGCGAAGGCGCGCCAGATCCCGAGCTCGCACTCGAACAGCATCGGGCGTACTGCGAAGCGCTTTCGGACTGCGGCCTCTCGCTCACGATCCTGCCCGCGGATCTCGCGCATCCCGACGGCTGCTTCGTCGAAGACACGGCGCTCGTCACCGAGCGCGGCGCGATCGTCACCCGTCCCGGCGCGCCCTCGCGGCGCGGGGAAGTCGATGTCATCGAGGCGGCGCTCAAAGGGCTTTTCCACGACATTCCGAGCATCAGCGCGCCCGGCACGGTCGACGCCGGCGACGTCTGCGAAGCGGACGGGCATTTCCTGGTCGGGCTGTCCGCGCGCACGAATGAAGAAGGCGCCGTTGAACTCGCGCACCTGCTCGAGGACCTCGGCTATCGCTCCAACATCCTCGACATCCGAAGTGCGCGCGGGCTCCTCCACCTCAAGACCGGCATCGCCTACCTCGGCGAGGGCCGGATGCTCGCGACCGGGGACATTCCGCGCGGGCCCGCGCTCTCGTCGTACGAGATCGTCGACGTGCCGGCCGGCGAGCGCTACGCCGCAAATGCACTGCGCGTGAACGACCAGGTACTCGTGGCCGACGGCTATCCGGGGACCCGCGCCGCGATCGAAGCGCTCGGCTTCAGCGTGATCGCGCTCGAGATGTCTGAATTCCGCAAGCTCGACGGGGGCCTCAGCTGCCTGTCCTTGCGCTGGTGACTTGACGATAGCGCGTCCGTTGTCGGCTCCGTCCTACGCATTACCGTCACGCGCACCGATGTCTCCGGATGACGACGCCGTTCTAGCGTCAGCCAAATGCTCAGATACGCACTCATCTTCTTTATCGTCGCCCTGATCGCAGCGCTGCTCGGCTTTACCGGCATTGCGGCAGGCGCTGCCGAGATCGCGAAGATCCTGTTCTTCGTGTTCCTGGTGGTCGCCGGCGTGGCACTGATCATGGGATTGCTGCGCCGGGCGCCCTGACAGTCTGGCAAGGCTCCGTCCGACCTGACGCGGGGTCCCCCACCGACTCTGCGTGATTTGCGCGCAGGCAACACTCTGCGCGGAACACCACGGACTGGAGATTCCAATGATGAAGCACGGCATCACTGCCGCCCTTCTGCTGGCCGGCCTTGCGGCTGCAGCGGGCGCACAGGCCGACGAAGACGCGGGCTTCTACGCCGGCGGCGGCGTCGGCACCTTCGACGTCCAGATCGACGACGTCGATGACGTCACCACGGAAATCGAGCGTTACGACAGCGACGACACGGCCTGGAAGGCATTCGCCGGCTGGCGCGCAAACAAGTTCCTCGCGCTCGAGCTGGCCTATGTGAACCTCGGCAGCCCGGACGACGAGATCCTCCCGGATACCACCCTGACGATCGAGACGGACGGCTTCGCGCCGTACGTGGTCGGCACGATCCCGGTCGGCTGGTTCGAGGCTTTCGCCAAGGCCGGTTACTACTGGTACGAGATTGATGCGCGGATTTCCTCGCCGCTCGGCACCGCGAGCGACTCGGACAGCGACAGCACCTTCACGTGGACCGCGGGCGTCGGCTTGAACATATTCGAGCGCGTGAATATCCGCCTCGAGTACAAGCAGTTCGACTTCGACACCGCCGACGACTCGGAGGCGCTCTGGCTCACCGGCGCACTCCGCTTCTGACCGGCTAGCGTAGCGGCCGGCACGTCGTTGTCGGACGACGTAGGCGTCCCTCCGACACCCGGCCGCGACCGGCACCGACTCCCAGTGGAAATGGGTCACAGCAGACTCGAATGGGCCGATTTTCACGAGACCCAGGAGATCGAACATGAACCGTTTATTGACGATGCTGATTGCGGGCGCGTTCGCCGCATCACTCGGCGCCTGTAACAAGGCCGAAGACCCTGCGGAGACGCAGGCTGACGTGGCCGAGGCGCAGTCCGAGGCTACCCAGGACGTGGCCGAGGCTCAGGCCGACATGAACCAAGGCACTATGGAAGGCCAGGAAGAGACGGCGCTCGCGAAGGCCGAGGGCGAGCACAAGATCGCCATCGAGCAGTGCGAGGCGTTGCCGGGCGACCAGCAGAAGGCCTGCAAGGATGAGGCCGACGCGACGTACGAAGCCGCCAAGTCAGCGGCTGACTTGCCGGGTCCATCCTGAAACAGCTGAAGCTGAAAGAGGTTTAAACACATGAATAAGACACTTGTAGCCCTGATCGCGAGCGCGACGCTGCTCTCCGTGGCGGCCTGCTCGTCGACCCGGACTCAAAGAGCGCCGGGTGAACAGGTTGACGATGCGGCACTGCTCACGAGCGTGAAGTCCGCACTGGTCGCGAATCCCGTGACCGAGGCGGGCGAGATCAACGTCGACGTGAACCGCGGGACCGTGAAGCTTTCGGGCTTCGTGGACTCGCAGCAGGAGAAGTCGAAGGCGGGTGATGTTGCCCGCAATGTTGACGGAGTGAAGACCGTCCAGAACGACATCGCCGTGAAGACGGAAAATTCGTCGACCGGCGAAGTGATCGACGACTCCATCCTGACCGCCAAAGTGAAGGCCGCGCTGATCGAGAGCCCGGAAACGAAGGCTCACCAGATCAACGTCGAGACCAAGCTGGGCGTGGTGCAGCTTTCGGGCTTCGTCGACACCGCGGCTGCGAAGGCCGCCGCAACGAGTGTCGCCAAGTCCGTCACCGGTGTGAAGTCCGTCAAGAACGAGCTGAGCGTCAAGTCGTACTGACCCCCCTCGTACACTCGATTCAGTTCACTGACGTACTACGCACAGGGCCCGTGCCGGAAGGCGCGGGCCCACTTTTTTGCTTCAAAGGGGACGTTCACCTTTATTTTTGAAGGGGACGTTCACCTTTGCTGAGGCGAGACCCAATGGGCTTCCCGTCAGCAAAGGTGAACGTCCCCTTCAAAAATAAAGGTGAACGTCCCCTTCGAATCAAATCTAGTGCGTCCGCTGGCTCTCGCCGAGCTCCTGGATGAGCTGCGGCAGTCGTTCGTAGTCGCGGGACTTGTTGAGGAAATACTCGATGCCGAGCGAATCGGCGAGACGCTGGTATTCCGGCAGCATGTAGTTCGTGAACACGATGATCTTCGGCCGGGTCTTGCCCAGGCGCTGCACGACGCCGAATCCCGTGCCTTCCTTGAGCTGCAGGTCGAGGACGATCACGTCGACCTGGTGCTCGCGCGCAGCGTTGACCGCGGCGCTCTCGTCCATGACCGTGCCCACGACTTCAACGCCCTCGAGCATGTCGAGCGATTCGCGGAGCCGCTCCGCCAGCACGCGAGAATCTTCCACCAGTAATACGCGCAGTGTCACGACACGGCTACTGGATGAGTCCGTTGCGCAATGCATAGGACGTGATGTCGGCATTGGTCTTGAAGTGCATCTTATCGAGCACCCGGCTGCGATACGTGCTGACGGTCTTGACGGAGAGACAAAGCTCCTTCGCAATTTCCGAGACCGAACTGCCGCTCGCGAGCTTGCAGAAGATCTGGAACTCGCGCTTCGAAAGCTGTTGGTGAATCGGCCGGTCGGCGCCGCCGTTGTCGATCTCGGAGATGAGCAGTTCCGACATCGTGGGGCTGAGGTAACGCCGCCCCGCCAGGATCACGTGCACCGCCTTGATCAGGTCGTCGGGCGCGCTCTCCTTTCCGAGGAAGCCGTGCGCGCCGGCACGCAGCATGTTGATTGCGTATTGCCGCTCCGGGAAGCCGGAGAGGATCAGCACCCGCGTGTCGGGATAGCCCGAGCGCACGTGCCGGAGGATGTCCATGCCGCTGCGGTCCGGCATGCCGATGTCGAGGATGAGGAGCTCCCACGGGCTTTCCCTCAGCCGCTCGAGCGTCTGCTGGCCGGTGGCCGCCTCCCCGATTTCTCCGACGGAAGAATCCTCCCCCAGGAGTTGTCGGAGGCCGGCTCTAACGACGGCGTGGTCGTCTGCGATCAGTACCCTGGCGGTCATCATGGGAGTCTCACATCCTACTGAAAGTTAACCCCTAATTCGCACGTCGGGCGTCGTAAAGGCGAGTCGGTGATGCCTACGCCGGGCGTAGGACGGCTCCGACACAGGCCTTATGACCAATGGCACATACCACGCACAAGACTATAGATTGAGCGGACATGGCAACCACGCTTGACAGCCGCCTGACCTATGCGCCGATCCTGCTCGGCGTCGCGTTCATCGCGACGCTCTTCATGGTCTCGGAATCGGGCTACAAGCGATTGCACGACGCCGGCCAGGCGATTTCCGCGGCCGAAGAGCGCCAGATGCTGCTCTCGCGCTACCTGCGCCTCGTGCTCGACGCCGAGTCCGCGCAACGCGGGTTCCTGCTGACCGAGGACAAACGGTACCTGCGCGTCTTCGATCCCGCCGTGCGGGCGCTCGATCCGATGATCGATCGCATCGTCGAAGACCTTCGCAAGTCCGGCTTCGAGGCCGATGCAAAGAAGGCCGAGGCAATGCGGACGGCCGCCGGCAAGAAGATCGGCGAGATGCAGACCTCGCTGCGACTGTACGGGGAAATCGGCCGCGACTCCGCGCTCCAGCTCATCGACACGGACATCGGCCATCGCGCGATGAGCGACTTAAGGCATCAGATACGGCATCTTTACGACCGGGAAGGCGAGCGCCTGGCTGTGGCCCGAGCGAGCTCGAAGAAGGACTTGCTGACGGCCCGCGTGCTGCTCGGGGCCGCGAGCTTCCTCTCCCTCGTGCTGGTGGTCACGATCGGCGTGCTGCTCGGCCGCGACATGCGCCGGCGCGCCGATGAGGCGCAGCATCTCGGCGAGCGCAACGTCGAGCTCGACCGCACCGTCCGGCAGCGCACGTCCATGCTCTTCCACCTCTCGAGCAGCCTCCAGAAGGTGGCCGAGCGCGAGAAGGCGGCTCTCGCCCGCGAGCTGCACGACGAGCTCGGCGGCCTCCTGGTCGCGACGAAAATCGACATTTCGTGGTTGCGCAAGCGGGTCGACGACGGCAGCGAAGCGAGCAAGCTCCGCTGGGAGCGGGTTCTCAGGTGCTTGGACGAGGGGTTGGCGCTCAAGCGCCGGGTCATCGAGAGCCTGCGCCCCACGCTCCTGGACAACGTCGGCCTGGTCGCTGCGCTGCGCTGGCTGGTGGACGAAAGCCTGCGCCGCGCCGGCATCGCCTGCGAGGAGCGTTACCCGGAAAAAATGCCGGAGCTTTCCCCGGATGCCCGCATCGCCGTCTTCCGCGCGGTGCAGGAATGCCTGATGAACATCACGAAGCACGCGAAGGCGAAATCGGTCCTGCTCACGGTCACGTCGAACGAGCGGGAATTGTCCGTCGTCGTGCGGGACGACGGTGTCGGAATCGACGAAGCACGGATCGAGACGCCGCAGTCGCATGGAATTCTCGGCATCCGACATCGCATCGAGTCGCTCAACGGCAGTCTTGTGATCCGCTCGCTCGGGCACGGCGTCGGCACCGAATGCGGCTTCACGCTACCGCTCGAACGAATACGCGACACAGGAACCTGACATGAACACCAGACACGCATGGCTCGCCACATGGCTCTTCCTGGGCGCCTGTACCCAGCAGGCGAGCGACACGGTCAGCGTGGAGCCCGGGGCGAAAGACTCGGATGGCATTGCGCCCGCGATCATTTCGCCGGATGAGGTCTCGGATCCTGCGGCGCCCGCCAGTTACGAGGTCGCGATCGCCGCCGCGGCGTCTGATCGCAACCAGGCGCTGGAGAACTGCGCGGCGCAGCCGGAGCGGATGCGCGCGCAATGCGAGCAAGAGGCGAATGTCACATTCGCCGAAGCCGAAGCGGGGCTTCAGGACTTACGAGGCAATCAGCAATAGTCCTACAGAGGACGAATTCCCGATCGCACATCCTCCTTGAGTAGACCGCGGATGGTCCGCGGTGTCCCCAGCCTCAAGGAGAGAGCAGATGAATTGGGATCGCATCGAAGGGAATTGGAAGCAGTTCAAGGGCAAGGTCCACCAGCAGTGGGGCAAGCTCTCGGATGACGACCTGGACGTGATCGACGGCCGTCGCGAGGAACTCGCCGGCCGGATCCAGGAAGTCTACGGAATCTCGAAGGACGAGGCCGAGCGCCAGATCGAGCGCTTCTCGGGCTCGCTGGACACAGGCACGCACGACACCTCATTCGGCGCCGGCGCCAAGCCGGGCACGAAGCCGAGCGACATGTCGGGCGAGCGCAAGACGAACTGACCCTCAAAGGGGACAGTTACTTTCGAAGGGGACGTTCACCTTCAAAAGAAGGCGCCACCTCCATGGAAGGTGAACGTCCCCTTCGAAAGTAACTGTCCCCTCTTGCGGGGGTTGAAGCGATGAGCAATCACCTGTCCAAGTTCAAGCTGCCGCCGCTCGGGTACGCGTACGACGCGCTCGCGCCCGCCTATTCCGCAGAGCTCCTCGAGTTGCACTACGGAAGCCACCACCAAGCATACGTGGACGGTTTGAACCGTGCGCTCGAGGGGCTCGCCGAGATGCGCGGGAAGGGCGACTATGCCTACATCAACCAGCTCGAGCGGGACCTTGCGTTCAACTACTCGGGTCATCTCCTCCATACCATCTTCTGGCGCAACCTCGAGCCGAACGAGGGCGCGCCACCTTCGGGCCAGCTCGAATTCCGCATCAGGGCCGCCTTCGGCAGCACCGATGCGTTTCGGCGGCAGTTCGGGGCCGCGGGCGCCGCGCTGCAGGGTTCGGGCTGGGTCGCGCTGAGCTGGGAAACGACCCTGGGCATGCTCCTCGTCGAGCAAATCCACGATCACCAGGACCGGGTCGCCACCGGCAGCGTGCCGCTCCTCGTGATGGACATGTGGGAGCACGCGTACTACCTGCAGTACAAGAACAAGAAAGAGAAGTGGATCGTCAATTTCTGGGAGATGGTGAACTGGGCCGATGTCGCGAGGCGGCTGGAGAACGCCGAGTGCGTCGACCTTGCGCTCGAGACCCAGTTGCCGAGATCCGACGCCGCCTGACCGCCCGGCGACTCCATTCGACACTTGGCGTTTTGTGCCCGGGCTAGGTACGCTCCCGCTCGGCGCTGGCATCTGTCAGCCGGTGCGGAGGCGGATATGCGGTTCCTTGTCGCTGTTCTATCGGCCTGCGTCGTCCTCTCCGCTTGCGGCGACGCCAAGAAGAAATCCGCACGCGCCGAGCAAGACGAGACCGCCGCGGCCACCGAAGCTCCGGTGGGCGCGCCGGCCGTCCTGACCAAGCGCCTCGATTTCGCTTCCTGCCTCGCGGAGGACATCGCCGACGAAACGGCGCAGTCGACGCGCTGCCCGTCTTTCGCCCTGCTCTCGCTCGACTACATGACCAGCCAGTGCGCCGCGAGCGGCGGCACGCTCAAGGCGCGCCAGCCCTCGCAAGCCTGGTCGCTGGATGTGGATGGCGACGCAAGCGGCGAGGTGCTGGTCGACCTCGTCGCGAATTTCGACTGCGAGGGCGCACCCGCCGCGCTCGCCTGCGGCAGCGGCGGCTGCCCGTTCCTGCTCTACAAGAAGCGCGAAGACACCTGGGTGGAGCTGGGCGACATCAATCCCGACGATGCGCCCGGCATTGAGGTGCTGCCGGCCGAGGAAGGCAAGCACGCGCCACTTCGCGGCGGCTGCACCGGCCTCCTGCCGTGCAGCGAGCTGACACATTACGAGTGGAACGGCAGCTCCTATGAGCGCACCTGGATCGCATTCAAGGGCCACCCGGTCGACGTCGCACCGGGCGGCCTCATGATGCTGACGCAGGATACGGCGGTGATCGACGCGCCCGGCAAGAATGGCCAGATACTCGACGAATACCCCGCCGGCACCACGGTCATCGTGATCGGCACGGCGCGCGGCGCGCCCTATACGTTCGTATCGCCCTGCAACGCCTGCCGGCGCGGGTTCGTGGAGACGGCGCTGCTCACGAAGTAAGCAGTGGTGCCGGGTCGTCAATTCGTCATCTGCGGTGCGCCGCAGATGACGAATTGACGACCCGGCACCGCCATCAGGTTTTCTGGTACGTGCCGACCAGCTCGACCTTCTCCAGCACGTGGCCTTCCATGGCTTTTTCGAGCGCCGCTTTCGTCGGCTGCTTGAGATCCGGCAACACCGTGTCGAGCGCATAGAGCTTGTGGAAATACCGATGCCGGCCGATGGGTGGACAGGGCCCGCCATAGCCGACACGCCCCCAGTCGTTCGTGCCTTCGCGCGTTCCCGGCGGCAAGGTGGTCGCGGTCACGGCCTCCGGCAGGCCATTCGCGCTCGCGGGGATGTTGTACAGCACCCAGTGCACCCAGACGCGCTTTGGCGACTCGGGATCCGGCGCATCCGGGTCGTCGATGACGAGTGCGAGGCTCTTCGCGCCGTCCGGCAGCCCGCTCCACCTGAGCGCGGGTGAAATGTCCTTGCCCTGGCAGGTGTAATTCTTGGGAATCGCGGCGTTATGCGTGAAGACCGGTGAAGCCAACGAAAGTGCCATGAGCATCTCCAGCACGGGCGTTCTCCGCTACGACACCGCCCCGTCATCTTATGTTCATCAGGCCGCAACCTGACCAGCCTATATTTGCTCGCGGTCGTGGCAGCGCTAGCCGTCCTCGCGACCTTCAGGCTGTCAGCGATTGCTGACTTGCCAGTCCATTGAAATCATTGGCGGCGGCGCAATCCCCCCGAAGCGGCCGCCGCCTGGGGCACGCGGTGCCGGGTCGTCAATTCGTCATCTGCGGTCAGCCGTAGATGACGAATTGACGACCCGGCACCGCCTGCTCACGCGTAGATGGCGGGCCGGTCGAGCAGCATGGCGGTCGTACCGCCCACGACCACGACGACCACCGCCGTAAACAATACCGCGGTAAAGAACTCGGCGAAGGCCGCGCGGAACGACTCGAACTTGCTCTTCATGCTCATGAATCTCTCCTGCACTGAATGGGATTGAACATCCGTCGGTGCAGATGATGGCGGGCCAGATCTTGCGGGACTGTCATGCGGTTGACACTACGCGCAAACAGGTGTTTTGGGGAATGAAGGGGACGTTCACCTTCGATCGAATCGAAGGTGAACGTCCCCTTCATTCCAACGAGGTCACGATCGCGTCGAGCAGCTCGTCGTCCCGGTCCTGGCTCAGCTCCCAGAACATAATGCCGCCGAGGCGCTGGTCGCGCGCGTACCGCGACTTCACGCGGATCGACTCCGGGTCGTCGTAAGTGATGAAAGTGTTCGCCTCGGCATTCCACAGGAAGGGCGCCTTGGCGCGATCGTCCCAGCGGCGGACAAATCCCTGCTCGTCGATCAGTTTCTCCACCAGCTCGCGGTAGCTGTGATCGCCCTGGTACCGCTGGTACGACTGGTGCAAGCCATCGTGCCGCGCATCGACGCCCGCGAACCCGCGGCCA